>Ga0265327_10000415_pt1 | contig 78296 bp, 70 predicted proteins | sample 41621metaG_FD_202089 | JGI IMG/M metagenome (GOLD analysis project Ga0265327, IMG submission 202089) | Rhizosphere microbial communities from Carex aquatilis grown in University of Washington, Seatle, WA, United States - 4-16-21 metaG | ecosystem: Host-associated > Plants > Roots > Rhizosphere...
ATACTTCTTTAAATACAACTTTATTAGTGCCCGGTATGTATTTATTAAATGTAAAAAGAAAAGATAGGCAAGAAATAAAAAAATTCATCAAGCAATAAATGCTTCCAGTTCGTCGTAGGCGTATGGCCGATGAAGATATTTTTAAAGGCGGTTGTACATGGGAAAGGTTCACAGAAAGGATTAATGAGTTTTCCCCCAATCCATGACGAAGCATCCTGCCAGAGGCTGCGGTCCCAGTAAATGAAAAAAGCCCGTAAAATCTGCATTTTACGAGCTTTTTATCTTGGTTGTTACCCTATTTGTCGGGATGACTAGACGAGTATAATGTGTGTAAACAGTTGTTATTCAATTCGAAAAAACTTCAAATTTCAATTGTGACCGAATTTGTAAACAAATACGAATCAGTTCAATTTTATTTAAACCAAATTTAAATAAATTTTTAAAAAGAAAAAATGCTTTTTCTTGAATTATTTTAGCCTTGCGCAATGTTCCGCCAATACAATTTTCGAACCAATTTATAAAGGATCTAAAGCGATTGGCAGGCATTTTTGCTAAATAGTCAATGCATAGGCTTTTTATTTTTATACCCAATACTTGAATAAAAAATAAAAATTGACAAAAACTATGTGGAGTTCATTCAATCCATTAAAAGGCAAATTGCGCAAATCCACTCTGCTGCACCTGGACTTGCCATATGCGATGGAAAAAGAGTGCTTCAGTAGCGCAAATCACTATATTTTGAGTATATTGCTAGATTTGATTATTTTTAAGTTGACCAATACAAGAGTTCGCTCCTATTTAATATGGCACTTCCAAACCAAATCAACTCCTTTACAGACAAATTTGAAGAACTTCAAGAGCAAGGTTTCTGTCTTCTGAAAGAGTTTTCATTAAATAGGAAAAAGACTGAATGATCATCGTTCATTAACCTGTACATAATATAGCATGCAGCAATCCGGGGGGACAGTTATATTCTCAACATTGTTTCAGAGGAGAGAAATTTTCGTTCAAACGGATTAGCCTTAAACTACAACAATAAATACTTACAATGACAAAATGCAACTTTGCAGACGATAAAAGACGTGCTTTTTGCCACACAAAAAATAAAATGATAATTTTACTTTTGAAAGATAAAAGATACTTTAGAAAACTGAGAAGTTTTATCGAAACGAGGCTAAACTTGATAAAATTTTAAAGTAATGCTAATGAAATACGGGATAAAGAAATAAGGTTGTTGGGACGTCGCTTAGTATATAAAATTACTTGTTGAGTTAAGTGTTAAGCTTTAGTACGCCTGAGACCAATATTTTCTACAGAGGGAGGGGGTACTAAAAATAAAACAGCCCCTGCATTACGCAAGGGCTGTTTTCCAATTGCCTGAACTTTACTTTTTAATAAACCTGTTTACCTGCTCATTGCCGTAGTCATCTTTTAATTTCAACAGGTAAATGCCCGATGCCTGTGTAGTTAAATCAATGCTGATACGGTTGTTTCCCGGTGACAGGTCTTTATTGCCGGAATAAATCACTTTACCCGAAATGTCTGTAATTAACAATGATAATTTTGTGGCCTTATCAGTGCGGATACTGATATTGGCAAAATCACTGGTAGGGTTAGGCGCAATCGTAACCTCCCCCGTGAGTTTATTATTTGATGCAACCTTTATTACTTTAGAGTAACTGAACCTTTCATCTGTATCAACCTGTTTAACCCTGTAATACAATACCGGCTCAATTATATTTAAATGTATAAAACTGTAATGCTGTGTAATGGTTGTATTGCCTCTAGCTACAACACGCCCGGCTTCGGAAAAATTTATTCCATTCAAAGAATACTCAACTGTAAAATACCGGTTGTTTTGTTCACTTGCTAATGCCCATTCAATATGGTTAATTCCGTTGTCATGATAACCATTTATATTCAACCAGGTAACAGGCAGGGCATTAAGCATGGAAATTGCAAAAGGTGAAAAACTGGTAAACCCGGTTCGGGTAACTGTATACGGATCAGAACCAGAAGCTGGTATAACTGAAACACCATAATCCCATACAGATCCTGTATAATGTGCCAGGTGAGAAAGTGAACGGTTGAATCCGCTGAGTTCCAGTGATGAAGGCCATTGTAAAGTTACCGTAGCGTTTGAACCCCCTGCTATCTGTTCAGTTATCACCCATGTGGCATTTACAACATTGGAACCGATCACAGTTCCGCTTTCACCCTGTCCATAAGCCAAGGGCAATACCCTTACGCTGATATTATCGGCAGTGGACCCCGCGGTTAATGCAACAATCGCAGGTATATAAGCTGTATTGGTTCCTACAGGAAACGCTATTGAGCCACCATTTGTAACATGTTGCATAAGTGTTCCGGATCCTGTGGCAATTACATAATTACTAGTTGATGGTCCCGTTATTGAACCCGATGTTCCAATGGTAAGGTTGTTATTACCAATAGAAATTCTCCCGGAAGTAAAATGAAGCACAGCGTTTACTGTAACACTGGTAGCCAATGTAAGAATCTGGGTACTTTTATTAATAGTTAAATTATTAAAACCCGTTACGGTTGTTCCGCTGATTGTTTGCCCAACAGTGCCATTATTAAATGTTACTGTACTGCTACCGCCTGTAAAACTTCCATTATTGATCCAGTTTCCGCCTAATGTTATACCAAGTGAATTGCAGTTGAATGTCCCTGCATTGATGGTAATATTGTTTGTAACGGACAAAGGATTGATAACAAGCTGGACTGTTACTGCTATACCGTTGCTTACCACTAAATTGGGAACCCCTGTGCTGGAATTTATTTGGAAAGTCTGACCAGCGGGAGTTAAGCCATCACCTATTTGAACGATACCCCCCGTTACTGTACCGTTTGTGCCGCCTGTATTTACATAACCGAGATTGCCTGCACCTGGTTTTCTGATAATAATAGTTCCACCCGACATATTAAAAGTAGAACCAACCTCTGTAATACTGAATGAAGCAATGCCGGCGGTGGTAGAACCCGCCGTTGCCACAGTAAGCGTCCCGGAATTCATTGTTAGATTGGTTAACGCTGTAATGCCGAGGTTATCTAACCTGCCGGCAATATTCATTGTTCCGCCATCCATGGTCAGGCTGCCTCCATCAAAGGTAAGATTGTTGTCAGCGGCGTTGCCGATATTGAAAATACCCGCCGTTACCCTTATCGAACCCAAAAGCGTTATTGTCCCCCCGGTGGTGGATAAAGTAGCTCCGGCATTGTTGAGCCAGATACCTGTGGAGATTGGCAATGTTACGTTGCCTGTAAATGGGATAACCGTAGCCGCAGTTGATAATTTAAAGCTGCCATTGGTGAGCGTAAGAAAATTAGCGGCTGCGGTAAAAAGGGTTGATGTTACCTCAACCTTATTGGCGGATGAAAGCAGGTTAATGGTTATTTTATTAAAATTTGTTGTACTGCCGGAACCGGATACAACCTGGTCACTGTCGTCATCATTGTTAAATGTAATATTGCAGACTCTTGTAGCTGTTGGGGCAAGGTCAAGTGTCCCGTTGTTTATAATATCATCATCTATAATTAGTAAATGAGTTGCTATTGTTGCTCCTGTAGTAACAGTAGCTCCTGTGTGAATAACAATATCAGAGTCAACCGTAAGGGTTCTTGCAGTGCCATTATTTCCAATAATAAAGCTTCCGCTAACCCCTTGTCCCACTGTGAGCATATTACATACACCGTTTACATCCAATGTAATAGTGTGTCCGTTTGCGATAGTTACGTCATCACCGAGGGTTGGTATGCAGTGGCAATCCCATGTACTGGTACTATTCCAGTTGCCGGTGGCAACTGAGGTGATTATCCCGGCTGGCAAAGTGGCCTGGGTTCCTGTTAGTGCTGTGCCTAAGTCCCCTTCAGTTACAGCATGTACCTGCCAGTAATAAGTGGTGCCGGGCAATAATCCTGTTATTGCAGCAGACGTTACATTGGCAGCAGTTTCGCCTGCATAAATAAAATCAATATTATCAATAGAATGATAAATGGCATAGCCAACTTCGTTACTTGCATTATCTGTCCAGTTCAATGTCATTCCTGTTTTTGATATGGCTGAAAAAGAAAGTGTAGAAGGAGTTCCATTAGGAACAGGAGGGGTAAAAGTCAATTTTGAATTTGCTGCAGGCAGTGTACTTAAATTATTACTGGCAGTAGCATTAAACGTATTGGTATTGGCGGTTTGCTGTGTGAGCAATACCGCTGCAGTTGGCGCACCTGTAGTCCAGTTACCATTAATACCGCAGGCATAAGTAAATGCTGCAGTACCTGCTGTCATCGAGCCATACAAAAATTCGATTTTACCAGTGGTTTCGTAAATTTTAACCTGGAAATTAATAGAACCGGTGGAAGAATTCCACTTATCAAAGTTCTCCCATTCCACAGTCAGCATCCTGTTGGGAGCTGTGCCCGTCATTTTATAAAAGATGCCTGATGCAACCGGAGTTGTTCCGCCGCCTGATGTCCACAAATCGTCATACATGGGTGCAAGGGCAAGCATCGTCATATTCGCTGTAGAAAAAATGTTATTGTAGTTTGGGCCGTAAGGACCGCCGCCTCCATTATTTCCATCGGAAGTAGAAGCAGAAAAGTCAATGGTGCCATTAAGGTTACCACTGAATTGGGTATACCTTATACCCTGGTACCAGAAATCGAAACCAATGGGTTCCTGATAACTCCTGTTATCATCATTCTGGTTAGATGCTGTATTCCTCCAGGTAAAATAAGAAGGGCTGCTCCCTGAAATGGAACTGTACGTTATTCCGGTAGTTCTGGTTACTGAATAGTTGGCACAACTTTGTGCATTTGTGATATCAGCGCTGGCAACAAAAAATAGTGCCAGCAGAAAAAACATTTTCTGGTTCATTTGTATATTAGATTTGTGTTGCTAAGTAACTGCCGATTCATTAGTTTTATGCAGTTAAGAGAGGTTATTTTAATAAAATAATAAATAGCACTATTATTTGATAGGTATTTATAACTAATTTCTAAAAAAACACACAGTCACGTTTTAATTTTTTCATTAATTATCCCTTAATTTTACTTAACGGTTGCAGTTACTGGATAACTCCAATTTCTACAGCTGCAATTAGTGCAGGTTAATTGAACTGTAGAATTATACAAACGAATAAAATATGAAAAGCGCAATTCGATAATTATGAAAACCAATTTTTCTTCTATTAGTTATATTCGATGTCTTTTTTACTGGATACGGCAGAATCACAAATTTTTAGACCGGACTCCAGTAAGGGTGCATTATCTACAGGAATAAATTCAAGCTATAGGAGTTGAATAATTGGAATAGTTGTAAACCGGTCTGCTATTAATCAAATTGTTATACCGGTAACTTCCTAAAGAGTAAATAATATTTGATTAATGTCAATGCAAAATTTGATAAAATGTTTGTATGCCTTAATACTAATCAATAATTTGTGGGAAACTGGGGGATTAAAGCATTACATTGCATTGAGGCAATTGATTTCTTGTCTTATATGTAATGAATTAAACAAGTCAACTAAGCATTGATTATAATTAGCACGTTTAAGAAAAATAATAAATCAGGCTATAAACTTATACGTATTTATTACTACTTTTAAAAACTTTGAACTGCCGGGTTCCTATTTTTTCTTAATTTACTTTTGTTGCCTGATAAATGATTTGACAAAGTAATTTTGAGAGCACTATTTTAGTTATATGAATTATTATTTTAACTTCCATGATTTAGATTGTACTTTATTCCCAAAAAAACAAGCGTGTAAAAATCATCCAAATCTTATTTTTAATGTATTGCAATTGATACCCATTGGCAATGGGTATTGATAAATATTTTTTTAATCAACTTTCGTTTTCTAATGAATTATATCACCCGTCATATCACCAAAGCTACCAGCCTGTTTACCATTGCCGTAGGCTGCCTTGTATTGGCGGGATGGTTACTTAATATTCCTGCCCTTATATCAATTTCGCCCGGCTGGGCCAGCATGAAATTCAATACAGCCCTTTGTTTTGTTTTATCGGGCATTGGCCTTTACCTGCTTCATACCGCTTCCGGTAAAACACGGCGCAAATCAATAGGGCTCATTTGTGCTTCCATCGTTTTTTTAACTGGCTTACTCAGCATTTCACAATACATATTCAGTTACAGTGCAGGCATTGATGAATTTTTCTGTAAAGAAGGAAACCCCACAAGGGCCATCACTTTTCCCGGCAGGATGAGCGAACTCACTGCCATTAGTTTTGTATTACTCGGCTTTGTATTGCTGGTGCTTAAAAAAAAGAAATACCCCTGGTTGATACAGACCCTGCTTTTTGTAGTGGTCCCTTTTTCCATGGGCACCATCTTTATTTATTTTTTCAGCGCTGGTTTTTTAAGCAATATTCCGCTGCTGACCAGCACAGCCCTGCATACCGCTATTTTATTTATTGTACTGAGCGCCGGGGTTATCTATAGCACCCCGCTTCAAAATACCGGGCTCTCTTTTCAAAAAAAAATAACCGGTTTTTTTATATTGATTGCCCTGCTGCTGGGTATGATGTTTTATACCTATGCCAAAAACCAGGAAAAAGAAAGAAGCACCACGCAATTGCTGGATCATACAAACAAGGTTTTGTTTAAAGCTGAAACATTGAAGGCCCTGATGAATCAAATACAAAGCACAATTAGAGGTTATATTATTACAGGCAGGGATCAGGATGTGCAACTTTTCGGTATTGAGGCAGATAGCATACATAGTATTATTAAGGACATTAGAATAATGACCAATGACAATACAAGCCAGCAACTGCGGATTGATACACTGCAAAAGCTGATTGACAGGTATTTCGCCTTTATGAGTAATGAGATTGCCGTTCGGCGGAATGAAGGGTTTGAAGCTGCGCAAAAAATTCTTTTGACAAGGCAAAGTACTCAATTGATCATAGAGGCTCAATCCAGGGCTGATGCTTTAGTGCAGGAGGAAAACCAACTGCTGGCAAAACGCAAGGCCGAAAATGAGCTAAGTCTTCAAAACGCCGGTAAAATTATCACCCTCTTCCAGTGGGTTATTTTCTTACTGTCACTGTCTGCGCTTATTATTATCCTTAATAACACCCGGCGAAGGAATAAGGCAGAAGCGCAGATGAAGGAATACCAATATTTCTTTAACAACAACAATGATCTTTGCGGCATTGCAAATTCAACAGGATATTTTGATGCCATTAATGCCAACTTTATTAAAACCTTAGGGTATTCAGAAAAAGAATTTTATGCCACCCCGTTTATTGACCTGATCCATCCCGATGATGTAGCCTCAACACTTGAGATATACGGGCAATTGAAATCCGGTGCCCTGGTAATCAATTTTGTAAACCGCTACCGAAAAAAAGATGGCGGCTACCTGTATCTCGATTGGAATGCTACCCCAAACGCAGCAACCGGAAAATTGTATTGTGTTGCCCGTGATATTACCGAACGAAGAGAGGCACAGGAGAAAATCCTTCATATGTCCAACCGATTGACGCTTGCTACCCGTTCGGGAGGTGTAGGTATCTGGGACTGGGATATCGTTAATAATAAAATGGAATGGGATGACCAGATGTACCGGCTCTATGGCATAACACCCGAAACTTTTGGCGGAGCTTATGAAGCCTGGGAACAGGGCCTTCATCCCGAAGATGTTGAACGCGGAAATGAGGAAATTCAGCAGGCACTGCGTGGCGAAAAGGAATTCGATACAGAGTTTCGGGTAAAATGGCCCGATTCCTCTGTTCATTATATACGGGCAATAGGCAATATTGAACGTGATGCCAGTGGCAATCCTTTGCGGATGATTGGCACCAATTGGGATATTACCGAAATAAAACAATCAGAAGAAAAATTCCGTAGCCTGATCAATTTTTCCCCGCTTGGTATAGCAGTTACCAATATGCAGGGAATAATTCAGGAGGCAAATCCTGCCATCCTGAACATGATGGGCTTTGCATCAAAAGAAGAATTTATGGCTACTCCCGCAGTGGAATATTATGCAGATAAGAACGACCGGGAGAAGATTTTGAATTTAGTAAAAACAAACGGCTATGTAAGAAATTTTGAATTGAGAATTAAAAGAAAAGACCGGGAGGATGTTTGGCTTAGCCACCATATGATCAGTTTCAAATGGGCAAATAATGAAACAATGCTCCTGTCTGCTGTATTAGACATTACTGAAATAAAAAAGACCGAAGATAGCCTGCGGAATTCTTTAAAAGAAGTATCCGATTATAAATATGCATTAGACGAATCATCCATTGTAGCCATAACCGACCAAAAGGGAATTATCCAGCAGGTAAATGACAACTTCTGTAAAATTTCAAAATACACAAGGGAAGAACTGATCGGGCAGGATCACCGCATCATGAATTCCGGGTTTCATCCTTCAGCATTCATCCGTGATATGTGGGAAACCATTTCCAATGGAAAAGTATGGCATGGCGAAGTAAAAAACAAGGCCAAAGACGGCACTTACTATTGGCTGGATAGTACTATCGTTCCTTTCATGAACGAACATGGGGAAGCTTACCAATATCTTGCTATCCGTTTTAATATCACCAAACGAAAAATTTTAGAGGATGAGATCAATAAATTTAACCGGGAACTGGAACAAAAAGTAAAAGAACGGACAACAGAACTGTTTAAAAGCCAACAGCAATATAAAAACCTGCTTGCTAAAATGAAGGAAGGTTTTATGGTTGATGATATGGAGGGGAAAATAACCTTTGCCAACGAGGAATATTTAAAAATATTTGGTTTTGCAGAAGATGATGTAACAAACCTTCGATTGGAAGATTATGTTGCCCCCGAATATCATGAAATACTACGCAGCAGGCACAACCGCCGGGTAGCAGGAGAAACGGTGCCGGATGTTTTTGAATACGAAGGTATAAGGAAAAATGGCAAAAGGATATGGGTTGAAGTGCGGGTGAACCCGGTTATTGAAAATGGGATCACCATAGGCACTCAATCGTTGATAAGGGATATTACAGAACTGAAAAAAGCAGAGGAAGCTTTAAAAGAAAGTGAAAACTACCTCCGCACGATTTTACAAACAGATCCCGAATGTGTAAAAGTACTTAACCGTAAAGGCGAATTGATGTCGATGAACGCAGCCGGTCTGGCAATGATAGAAGCCGACCAGGAAGAACAGGTTGTGGGTCACGCCATGACCGATCTGCTTCATAAGAAATACCAGGCTGGCTTTAATCAACTCACAAAAGATATTTTTAATGGCAAGTCCGGAACATTTGAATTTGAGATAACCGGTTTGAAAGGTAGTCACCGCTGGCTTGAAACACATGCCGCGCCACTTAGGAATAAAGAAGGACAAATAACTTCTTTATTGGGTGTAACCCGTGATGTTACTGAACGCAAAAAAGCTGAAGAAAAAATAAAGGAATACACAGAAGAATTAAAAACTTCCAATACTGAACTGGAACGCTTTGCTTATGTAGCCAGCCACGATCTGCAGGAACCCCTGCGCATGGTAAGCAGCTTTTTAACCCTGCTTGAAAAAAGAATAGACAGCCAGTTAGATGATACCAGCAAGCAATATATCAATTTTGCAGTTGATGGAGCCGGTCGCATGAAAACGCTTATCCAGGACCTGCTGTTGTATTCAAGGATAGGAGCCAATAAGGAAGAGTTTGCCCCAATTGACATCAATGAAATAATGCAATACACAATAAAGGTACTGGATGAAAATATTGTGAAAATGGGTGCTCAAATAATTGTGAAACCTTTGCCGGTTATAGTTGCTAATAAAACGCTTATCAGCCAGTTGTTCGTGAACCTGGTTAGTAATGCACTAAAATATCATGGAGATCAAAAACCAGAAATTGAAATAGGTTGTAACGAAGAAACCGGCAAATGGATTTTTTATATAAAGGACAACGGCATTGGCATTGACATTAAGTTCTTTGATAAGATATTCATCATATTTCAGCGGCTGCACAACAAGGGCGAATATTCAGGAACCGGTATTGGCCTGGCGATCTGCAAAAAAATTGTGGAGACCCATAAAGGGGAAATATGGGTTGAGTCAGAAACAGGGAAAGGCAGTATATTTTATTTTTCCATTCCAAAACATATTTTATGAAAATTGAAGTAAAGATTTTACTGGTAGAAGACAATGAAGGGGATATTGTATTAACTCTTGAAGCGCTTAAAGAAGCCAAAGTAACCAATGGCATACAGGTTGTAAAAGACGGAATAGAAGCACTCGACTATTTACGGAAGGAGGGGCGGTTTAAAGATGCGGAAACACCTGACCTCATTCTCCTTGACATTAACCTGCCCAGGCTGGACGGCAAAGAAGTGCTGGCAGAGATAAAAAAGGATAAGGCACTCATGACCATTCCGGTGGTAATGCTGACTACATCTGATTCGGAAAAAGATATCATGGAATCCTATCAGCATCATGCCAATTGCTATATCACCAAGCCCGTGGAGTATCAGAAATTTATGGAGGTAGTATATGTGATCAAAGATTTCTGGATCAGTATCGTGAAATTGCCCGCACATCAGAAATAGAAACTGAAAATAAAAAAAATGAGTTTATAAATATTGAATGTATGTTCAGAAATATTAAGCCATATCGTTTATTGGTAGTAGAAGATAATCCAGGTGATTATGTTTTACTCGCAGAATATCTCCGGCTTAGCCAACTGCCGGTAGAAATAATCCTTCATGCAGAAAATATGGCATCAGTACCTGCATTTATAGAAGGAAATAACTTTGATATTGCCCTGCTGGACCTTACATTGCCCGACAGCAGTGGTGTTGAGTCTGTTATAACATTGAGCAGGTTGCTGCCTAAAACACCCGTTATAGTATTGTCCGGTTTGTCAACAATTGAAATTGCTGTGGAATCCATTTCACTCGGGGCACAGGATTATCTTATAAAAGGAGAATTTGACGAGAAACTTTTAACCAAATCTATTCAATACGGTATTGAAAGAAAAAAAACAACGGAAAAACTCCGGGAAAGCAACGAGCGGTATGAGTTTGTAAACAAAGCGACCAATGATACCATCTGGGAATGGGATTATAATAGCAATTCGGGTTTGTGGGGCGAAGGCATGTTAAAGAACTTTGGATATTTCAAAGAGCATCTTTACAAAGATAATAACTGGGCTAACCGGTACTTACATCCTGATGATATTGAAAGGGTACAAAAACGAGTGGAGGAAACACTTAAAAACAGGATTGAAAATTGGGAGGAAGAATTTCGGTTCCGCTCTGCAGACGGCACTTACAGAGAAATATATGACAGGGGGTTCATTCTTTACAATGAAAATGGCAGCCCTTATAAAATGTATGGGGCAATGGCAGATATTACCAGGCGCCGTAAATTGGAAAGGGAACTGTCAAATCAGGAACTTCAACAGCAAAAATTAATTACTGAAGCGTCCATTGATGCACAGGAAAAGGAAAAGAATCTATTGGGAAATGAATTGCATGACAACATTAACCAGATCCTTGCTACAGTAAAAATGTATCTTAGTGTCGTGATGAAGGGTGAAGAGGGAGAGGACAAGCATAATTTAATTGGGGAATGTTACAAGTATCTCGATGAAGCTATTGAAGAGATTCGGAAGTTATCTAAAATGCTGGTGTCTCCTTCATTGGGTGACATTGGGCTGAAAGAAGCAATAGAGGAACTGGCGGAAGGAATAAATATTACCAAAGTGCTTCGGGTACAATTGATTTACGAAAACACTGCAAATCTAAGCCTTGGTAAAAAAATGGAGCTTATGTTATATCGGATTATACAGGAACAGCTTAATAATATTCAAAAACATGCTAAGGCGGTGCTGGCAACTATCAGCATTAAGATAGAAGGCGGAATTGTTCTGTTATCAATAACTGATAATGGTGTGGGGTTTGATACTGCGTTGAAAGCAAAAGGTATAGGATTAAAGAACATGAAAAACAGGGTGGTTTTTTATTCAGGCGACTTAAAAATCATATCTTCCCCCGGCAATGGATCCACATTGGAAGTTACCATTCCATTAAAAGATAACAGCTATGAACAGAATTAGTGTAGTAGTAATAGACGACCATAGGTTAATCAGGGAAATGTGGACAAACCTATTTGCCATTAAAAAGGAAATAGAAGTAATAGGCGCTGCCGGGACCTTTGATGATGCAATTCAACTGGTTAAAGAAAAAAAACCAGCCATCGTTTTACTCGATATAAATTTACCCCCTGCATCCGGGCTTGATGCTGTTCCACTGATCAGGAAATATTCTCCAGGCACAAAAATCATTGCGGTTTCAATGCATACAGAACCAGTTTATGCTAAGAAAATGATTGGGCTTGGCGCAAAAGGGTATGTTACCAAAAACTCATCACATTTGGAAGTGTTTAATGCCATTGATGAAGTAATGGCAGGAAATATATTTATATGCACAGAAATGAAGAATATCATGACTGAACAGTTATTGGGAAATGATGATAATGAACCTGGGATAAAAACTCTTTCACTTCGGGAAATTGAAATCATTAAGCTTATTAAGGATGGCCTTTCTTCTAAAGATATTTCTCTGCGTTTATATATTTCTGCCCGGACGGTAGCCGTACACCGCCAGAATATCCTTAAAAAATTAAAATTAAAAAATACTGTAGCCCTGATTAATTTTATCAGTACAAATGATCCTCAGTTTTGATTATAAGAAACTATCGTAATCTTTTACTGTAGGTATATTACAAATACATTAATAGATGAAATTGCTTCTGGCCTTTTGTGATTTTTCAAAGTAACCCTTATAAAATTTTCGCTGCTTTTTCATACAGCCTGTGATTTTGCCCCAGCCTCAAGAAACCATATTGTCTGGATATATCGCAGGAGTGCGTGTCATCATTGCCGTAGATAAATACAAACTTGGCTATATTGACATATTTAATTGATTCACAAATTAATAAGATACAAGAAATATTTTATCTCCTTTCTATATATCATCTTCGGATGTTTACAGCCTGTTTACAATAGTTTTTGTGGCACATTTGTGGGAATAAAAAAACTTGTTTTCTATTAGCCTGTTTGCTTCATCTCCCATTGCAAAATTTTCCTGTGGCAACTGTCGCCATCACAGTAAAAAGGAGCTTATGCATTACACCATGGAACGTTTCGTGTTGTTTGCCAAATCTTTGATGAACGCAGGCGGGGTCCCGCCTGTGGCGGAGGTCTACTCATAGGATGCCGGTAATGGATAATTTAAATCACTTGCAAAATAGCGGACAAGATATTTTTTTTGTACAACGGAAAAAATACTTGCGAAGGCGAGGGGTAAAGAAAAATAAAACCTTGTTTGCTCTTTACTTTCCATAGAAATTTAAATTTCTATGCTACTCTCTCTAAAGCCAATATATAAATAGGAAACCAATGTAAGCGGTTCGGGCTTGCTTATTATTTTGCTCTTAAAAAATATTTGGTTGGTGTTTTTCCTCCTTCTCCACTTGCCCAGCGAAAGTGGGGTTCCCTTGCTTGATTATCTGCAATTAACATTTCGTCATCATTTATTTTTTTTAGTACAAGATAGATATGGTCTGAACCATGTTGTGCAGTATTGCCGCAAGTTGTACCAATATCACCGGCTTGTTGTTGACCGAGTGGTATTATTTCCCACTTTCTTTTATTTTTCAATTCACTCGTTAATTCTATAGCCATAAATAAATCAGGTACAGAAATTCCTGCATCTTGAAGCAATACGGACAATGTAATAGCACAGCCATCACTTGGATAAATTTCTCCATCATAATCAAGTAATTTTTTTGCAGCTTTATTTTGTACTTCTATCAAACTACCTTTTTGCGATGCGATACTTACTAACTTTTCTATTTTTGAAATATCAGAATCATCATTCCCGTTTATAACCCCTATCGGATTAAGTGTTAAAAAGGTCTTGAATTCCTGAACTGCGTCTCTCCGTACATGTGAAATAACCATTGAGGCTTGATTGATCGTTCCGCACCATGTTGTATTAAATCTTAAAAGCCTCGCACAATATTCAATTGCCAAAGAATGGTTCGATTTCATTTTTGATATAAACGTGCCTACATCATGTGCGCCGGCTAATCTGTCGAGACAATCAGACAAACTCGGGTCGAAAACCATTGAGTCCCAAGAAACCTGAAAGGCTCCCGTTTCTTCGCCTTCCTTGTGTTTTTTAGAGTTCTCATTTAAAACATCAACACCTGCATTCCAATTCCAGTCTGATTCAAATGCAGCTTGAACCCTTAATACTTCACACATAACCGCTTTACGATGAAGCAAATCTGTATATGGTCCAAGTGCCCCTAACATTACGCTGTAAATGTCATGATTGTCATTTCTTTCAAAGACAGCATCAGGCAATAGATTCATTGTGTCAATCAGCTCGTCTAAAAATAATTTAGGCGGATTTCCATGTTCTTGACTAACAATGTGTCTACATGCGATGTAATTTCTTGTGCTCATTTTATTTGTATCTAATAGTTAAAGTGTTCTAGGGGGCCGTGCCTTACTGCTAAGTCTTGCATTGACACAATACAATTGCGCCAATGTATCTAAATTAGAATGATTGGCGCAATTACAGGCAAAAAAAACAAACAAGACCACCATTGCAGCGTTTGTATATTTTCATAACATTAAAATACTTTAAAAATATTTTCCAATCCAGACAAACCATTAACGGTATAGCAAATACGCAATTAACAGCTTTTGATTATCTAAGTTCCCAGACGCATAATGAATCACTTTCACTCCCTTTTTGCGGTCACACACTTAAACCCAGCGAAAATACTCTCCCAAGAGATTGTAGTGGGTTTCCGAACTAGCCTACCCACCTAGCTAGACCAGATACCTTTAGTACAATCGATGAATCTCCTACGCCCAACGCGGAAACTGATTTGTCGCCTCGGTTATCGTAGCCCCGTCGGGTTCACTCGTCACCGGCAATCCCGATTCCTTTTGAAAAGTTGCAATACGACCGGTGACGGCTGCACGCAAAGCCTGCTGTTCGCCCACGGGTATATACTGCACATGCAATGAATCCCACATGCCCAGGATGGTCAGCCCCATGAATTCGTGGATCCTGCGCAGCAATTCCACATCGCCCTTGAAGGTCCGCTGTCCGTCGATCACAAACATGCAGTCGCAGGCGATGCCGAAATGGTGCATGCCGTCCTTCTTCAGCTTACTCGCTCCCCTGTTGAAATAAATCTCCTGCAGCGTATTGCTGCGGTATGTCTCCAGCATAAAGATATCCTGCGCCGGATAGCTCTGTTTATACAACAGGATTGATTTCTGTACCTTATCAAAAAACGCCGGCAGCAGCAGGTTCACATTATGTACCGGGCCGGTGGACAGAAAATCGGGGTTGGTCATTATTGACTTCAGGAAAAAATCTTCGATACCAAGCATAGTAAGGTGTTTAAAAATAGTTGAATATAGGGTCGCCGGTGATACCGGTGACCCTGATGTCGTATTTGCCCTGGCTGCCTTAAGCGAACTTGATGGTGACAGGACTTTCGATCACGAACTGTGCCGGTGCAGTCCCGACAGGAGCGGCAAACATGTCCACATACCCTTCGGTACCGGAAACAGGTTTGACGAAGGTGAATTTCACCTGTGTGGTAGTCCAGTCGGCGTCCGAGGTAACGGTCTGCGGGGTACCTGAAATGCTGATGCTGCCCTTCAGTGCCGGAAAATTCACACCGTTGATGTAATAGGGCGTGCTCACCGCAAAGCTGGTAACCGCCGTCGTTCCTGCCTGATCGGTCGTTATGCTGCTGATCACCGGGTTTTGGGAAATATAGCCCTTCAATTCGGCGATAAGTGCCCGGTATTGCGGATCGGTGGATACCGATGCGAGGTCCCCCGCATATTTGCGGATCCAGTCGGGAAGCACAAACATGAAGGTGTCTTTGTGGATGGTAAGGGCAGTTTTGGCAAAATCCGCACTTACACAGGGCGTGGTGACCACGTCTTCGGTCACTTTTTCATCCAGGTAGAAATAAAGCACATTCACGATCGGCATACCGAAGATATATTCGCAAAGGAACAGGATGTTGGCGATCTTGTCAGATTTGCCGGAACTGTTATAGGAAAAAGTAGCCTGCTTGCCCATCGCATTCAGGGAAGCCTTCAGCCCGGCAGCACCTACCCCGTCGGTAAGCGCCACCCCCAGCAACGACTCGATCAACTCTAGGTTTACGTCGATCGTATCATCCTGCCTCTGGTAAGTCAGGTCTTCCTCCCTGACGTTTACGAACAGCCCCGATTGGTTAACGATTGCCTCTATTGCTTCATAATCATAGATTGTATAATAGTCCCTCCTTCCATAAGGCGCCACCTTGCCGTTCCTGGGCGTACTTGATATGGCGCTGGTCATTGCCGCAAAAAATACCGCCACTTCCTGGAATACGGCCAGGACATCAGGGTCGATCTTTGTACTGTCGGGTGAAGTGGTGGCCACCATAATGTTACCGGTCTCATTTACCACATAATATTTCGATGCGGGGATATTGTATTTTTCGTCCGTTGAAATCGGTTTCTTCGCTTCCACTACCCAGTTAGGAGCAGGAGGAGGTGGTGGCGGCGGTGGCTGGGTATCAAATCCTATAGAACCCGCATGGGGGCTGGACTGGTTTGCACCAGCCGTCATATTCTCCGCTGTTGCGGGCGCAGTCCACATTCCTTCCATATCAGCGTTTGCCCTTGAAACATATACCTGCAGGCCAACCAGGTTATTCGGGCTGGGAAATGGTTTGGTAATATTGATACCGGTCGTGTACCCATAGATCTCAAGACCTATGCGCCCAAGTCTTCCCAATGCAACTGCCAGCTTGCTCGCAAAATTGTTGGCGCTGTCCGAACAGACCTCCATCACAATTTTGCCGTAAAAATTTTTAGGCAACGCGTCATTGAGAATATTGGCCATATCGTCCACACTCCAGGTCCAGCTTTGCTTTCCGTTCAAGTTTTCATCACCGATCTCGTCGTCATTTCCATGCCCGGTGATACATAGATCCTCATTTATTTTCACATTTAAAATCATGGCCTTGAGCTTTACGGTCGCACCGGGGTTTCCGCCCGGGTTCAGGAAATTAACCGGTGCCCAGCTCTGGGCATTTGATGCAGGTTGCGAAATACCGTGGACGATGTCCTGGTCTGTTGTGATGACGATTAGCATGGTTTAATTGGGGGTTTGATTTATAGATAGGTTTATGCTTTAAAGATTTATTATGGCCCTTAGGCTATATAGTAGAAGCTGGGTCCTTAATAGAAGCTGGGTCCTTAATAGAAGCTGGGTCCTGCCATCTTGTTTGTTTTAATTTATTTTTTAAGGAATGCCGCCAAACAATTGCCAACGCCGGCGGGGTAGCCTTAGTCGTTTGCAAGTTGAAAAATATCAGCGGCATTTCCTACCGTAGAAACACGCATTTGAATTGCGTAGTTAGTGCAATCCATAGGGTTACCTTAAAAATTGATCTTGAATCATGTGCTCCCTGAACAAATGGTATGCTGTTTTGTGAATGTGGACGGAAAAGAGTTTATATTGTTTCAGATTGCAACCTGTTACGACTTGACATCATCAGCGGAAGAGTGGTGAAAATAGTTAATCATTCTTCTAACTTGTAGAACTTCAAAAAAAGCAGTCAGCAATATTGCAGTTGAAGAGGTTATATTTACTTTCTTTGTTGTAAATTACACTACCATATTGCAATGCCCAATTCAATTAAAAGACTTCGGAAAGAGAACTCCCTGAACTGCTCCGGAGAACTGGCTCACGAAAACAGTATCCCCTTACTTAAGGAGGAGGAGTATATCATTCGTGATATTAAGCTGGACGGAGATGCGCCCAAACAATTCATCAAGGCCTATTTTTTTGAACGTGACAGCATCGTACGTAAATCGTCCACCGCATCCTGGCGCAGGTATATAGCCAAAACCGCTGAGAAGTGGTACCCACATGAGTCCATTACAGAATTCATGATCAACCGGATCGGGCAGGTACTCGACCTTCATATGAATGAGATAAAACTGGTCAGGGCCAACGGCCAGATCCGTTTCCTGAGCCAGTATTTCCTCGGTACCACCGATAAACTCATACATGGATCAGAAATCTGCGGTGAATATTTGGACGATATGCCACTTGCTGAAGAAATCGCCAACAATAAAACCACCTCCCGGGAGCTTTTTACTTTTGAATTTATTAAAGACGCTGTCCGGTCGGTTTTTCCCGGCTGCTTCGAGGAAATAATTGCTGATCTTGTGAAAATGATCACCTTTGACGCCCTTGTGGGTAATAATGACCGTCATTTTTATAACTGGGGTGTCATAGATACCACCAAAAAGACGACAAAATTACCTACTTTTGCGCCCGTTTATGATTCGGCAAGAGGTTTGCTATGGAACTATAGTGATGAAAATCTGAAACATTTGCTTAAATTACACAAAGAAGGGAGTAAAAGACTTTTAAAATATATTACAGATGCCAGCCCGAGGATCAGTATTGAGACCAATACAACAGCCAATCACTTTGAATTGATTGACTTTATCAAGAGATACAATAAAGATTACCAGAACACAGTTAATGAGTTAGCCAGTACCACTAATGAAGACAAAGTGTTACAGCTTTTGAAAGAAGAGTTTTATCCTTTTTTCATATCCGAGCGTGCGGCACTTATTACAGAGGTGATCAAAACAAGATTCAGAACAATAAGAGATTTATAAAATGCTTAGCAAATTTAAAAAATGGTTTAAAAAGGAAGATGATGAAGATATAGAAGTACATCTTCCAAAAGTCGAATCCGCTAAATTTATGTTGCAGGTTGACGACATCAGGATTGGTACGTTATATTGTGAAAAGGGCGAATGGTATTTCAAGTATACAGACGATTTCAAGGACCATGCTGAAACCTACAATCATATCGTTGGTTTCCCTGACTTAAACAAGACCTATAAAAGTGATACATTATGGCCTTTCTTCCAGATCCGTATACCAGGTTTGAAACAACCTGCAGTCGTTGAAATACTGGAAAAGGAACATATTGACAAGAATAACGAAGCAGCGCTATTACGCCGCTTTGGCAAAAAGACCATTGCCAATCCTTACGAATTGGTGAACACTTAAACAGTAATTTCTATCAGTGATATAACGCCGGGCTGACCCGGCGTTTTTTTATTCTATCATTACATTGACCATTTCAGCAGAAGTCTGAAGAATTGCTGATGCAGATAAAAGAAAACACCCCAAAACTTTAGTTTGCATATATTTTGACAATACTAAATATTACAGTCATATCAAATTAGGGATTTAAAATTTATGCGAAAACGGTATCGTAACAGGGATAACTGGAAGTACACTTCCAGAAATATTTGTTTTTGTCTTTTCCTCTTGATTAACCGCCAATGAAAGATAAATCAATGAGGCTCTAACCAGCTTTAATAACTTCAAAACCTTTTTATTAAATTCGTCCTTTTCAATAGTAAATGAAATATCTTTCTTTTCATCATAGAAACTTGAACCTATATTTTTATCGGAAACAAGTTTAAAAAATTTATGTTCGATATGGTTTCTTATCGCTGCCAGCTCTTTTGCCTCCGGCTCGATTACAACCTCGGAAAACTCCCACGACATATGCAAATCCTTGCTTACCCAAAACAACCCCCGAATGGCCCAATTATTCAAATTGGTGAAAACAGGTTTTAATAATTTTTTAGAATAGTCATCATACCATATTGTTCTGAAGTTAACCTTTGTTGAATCAACTCCAAGTTTAAAATAGTCATTCAAAAAGAAAGCAATCTTATCAAATATAGAATACAGAATCCTGAAGGCAATTTTTGATTTTTCATTAGATAAAGAATACTGCGCCCCTTCCATTGTATCCAAAAGAACAATGTCGGTATCAGAAAAATGAGGCATAACGTTTTGCAATGATTCATAAAAAAGAAACCTCGCACTACCATACTCTTGTTTCATTTGGTTAAAAAGTGTCAAATATTTTGGGGGCTCATCGAATTCGAAAGTCAATACCGGCATGTTTAGACAATCGTGCGAAGCAATGTTGTGAGTCCCCAGATCGTTTAAGGGGTTAACAAATAAGCCTTGTTCCAAACACCAAAGCCTGTATTGTTTTAACTGTATATCATCACCAAGCGAGTAATCATTTAAATCAGGAGGATTGGCCTGCAATTCTTCTGAAATATGCTTCTTAAGCCAGCTATAAAAATCCGTAACATTTTTAAGCATGTCCGGAAAAAATCCATCTGGATATTCAAGTGATTTTTTAACATATAGAAAAGCGTACAAAAAAAATATTTTAGAATGAATTTCATCAAAAATATATTTTCCATAATAATGCAACCCTTTCCCTTTGTTAGAAAGTGCCATAGCATGATTAGGCAATATGGCAAGTGCTTTTGACCATACTTCCTGTGCCTCAACAAACCTTCCCAATGTATTAAATGAATTCCCAAGGTTGGTATATATCTGGCATTGTCTTTCCTTAGATAATTCCTTAAATCCATCAAGAGAGATAGCTTTTCGTAAATGGAATATCTCTTTTGATAATTCAAACATGTTGAATTCCCATGCACTAGCCAGATCTGATGATTTAAGGATTCTTTTAACGGACCAGCCGTTGGCAAGATAATATTGAAACAAAGATTTTTGCTTCGCATTTAATAACTCAAAGTCTATTTGTTCTGATAACGATAATCCCAGGTCGGTTCCATTAAGATCATTACGGTCGAGCGAAAGATCAAAAAGTAATCCGATGACCTGAAGCTGCTCTTCACAAGAATTACTTGACACAGACTTTATTTGGAGCAATTCTTCGTAGGTAATTTTTTGCATTTGAATTTTAATCTATAGAATGTATTTGTTTCGTCTTAGGATCATAATTATGGCTGGCTATTAATTTTTATACTCAGCCATAACTATATTTATCTTTACCACTTATGGCTAATTATAAAAATTAAACTCAACCATACCTCAATAATCGGTATCTGAAGCAACAATGGATAACCTGTTCCAATAACAATGCAATACTGTAAATGTGTCCTTCCTGTATAAACTAATTCCCATGATCAGATTTTAGCCAGCCGCTGTATCTCTCAAAACCTTCAACTATCTTTATCTACCCATATTAACCAGCCTTAAGTGTGAATGGTATCTTTAAAAAGATGTGAAGATGGAAAAGACAACAAATGGCAAACAGGAAATGCCTTTACTGATTCCGTATGACCCGGATGAATTCTGGAAGAAAATGCGGGAACTGATAAAAGAGGAATTGGCAAAATTAAACTCCACCCCCACTGCAAATACTTTTGTAACGCCAGGCCTTACCAGCAAACCTTTATACAAAATTGATGAAGTATGTGAAATTTTCATGATCACAAAACCAACCGTCTATGAATGGATAAGGCTTGGTACGCTCCGGCCTTTCAAAGTTAAAAGCCGGGTGTATTTTCTTTGGGAAGACCTTAATAGTATTATGAAAACAGGATAAGACTCACTGCAGCCAAACATATTTTCAACCTGCCAAATAACTTCCCCGTTCCCTCCATATATCCCTTATCTTAACGGCAGCCTCTTCAGGGCTTATGCGAATGTATTTATAAAAGTCCTTCACGCTTTTATGCCCGCTGATTTTCATAATTAATTCTACAGGCGTGCCGGCAAGAAATTCGTTGGTGCAGAAAGACCTCCGGCAGGTATGCGTGGTGATCCAGGCATATTTTGGCCTGATTTCGCTGATCATTTTATTCCCTTTTTTATAGGAATGCTTTACTGGATAATTGATGCCGGCCAATTTACCGATGGTTTTAATCTGGTTGTTAAATGTGTTATAGCATGAATTTTCAGCATTGCTTTCAAACCTCTGGTCAAGGATTTTCTTTGCTTCTTTCATCAAGGGAATCACCACCCAATGCTCCGATTTTTGCTGTTTCTTATGCAGCATGTGGCCTCTCATATCCTCCGGCGATAATTTTGAAAAATCGGAAAAGCGCATCCCCGTCAAACACCCCAACAGAAAATCATTTCGATGAACCGCAAGTTGGGGATACTCCGATAAATCCAGTTTGTATATCTTCAATATCTCTTGCGTGGTTAAATAAATAGCGTCCACCTCCTCTTCCAATATTTTCCAGCCAGCCATATCAATTGGTTTAATAATCCTTTTTTTAACCCTGTCTTTTATAAAGCCAAGAAACTGTTTTATCGTGCGGCCAACTGTATTCACTTTAAGGCCGACTATTTTCTTTTTTCTTGCTTTATGTACATAATCATATGTGAGAAAATCTACAAACGCCTCATAAAAATTAATGTCCAGGCAATCAAAGGTGACTGGTTCCTTCCTGAACATTTCAAATTCCTTCAAATGATCTTTCATATTCCGGTAAATACGTCCCATATCCTTTGACACTTTTTTAAGTTTACCGTTAATATAATGATCAATCTGGAAATAAATATCCTGGTTTTTGGTTACATCGTTCTTAAATACATCGTCAGCTGTTTTATCAAGCAGGGCTTCCAGTTCAGAAAGTGTTATGCCGCTACTGTAATGAAGTTTTATCATTTCAACAGGGTCTGTTACTTTCTTTTTAAGCAGTAGCGTTACAAAGTCTTCGGCTTTTCGTGTCTGCATCCTGAGTTCCTCATTTAAGGTTTCCGCAGATCCGTAAATCTCCGGAAGATCGGCATTGATCAATAACTTTTTCCGGTTCCAGTATTTGGGAGGAATGCCGATACCGGTTTCCAGCAGCGGATGTATATCACTGGAGTGGCAATATTGCAGGTACAATTTTACAGTGCCATCTTTTCTCAGGTTTTGAATTTTGTAAACAGGTTTGATCGCTAACATATACACAAGATTTAGTTTAAAAATCACGCTGCTACAATTAATCAACCGATAGACGAAGTTCAGGTCCGGGTAGGACCTCACTTAAAAAGATTTTCATCTATTTTTCATCTATCAGTTCATCTATTAAACTTAAATAAAGTGAAGTCAAAGTTATTTTGTAAAAGAAAGCGAAACTGTTGTAAGTATCTTAAAATCAACAGTTCAGAAGTAAAGATGGGTAAAAATGAAAAAAGGGACACATCAATTGTGTCCCCGTTAAGGAGGTCCCTAGCGGATTCGAACCGCTGTAGAAGCTTTTGCAGAGCTTTGCCTAGCCACTCGGCCAAAGGACCGTCTTTTTTTAGTGTTGCAAAAATAGGGTATTTTTAGGCAAAATTATTCTACATTTAAACCCGTTAGCAAAAAAAAATTATGAATAACATTGCTGCATCTGAATTGATTATCAATAACCGGGGGGCTATTTACCACCTCGATTGTACGCCAGACGAAATTGCCACCACCATTATTACCGTTGGCGATCCGGATAGAGTTGGTGAAGTAAGCAAGTATTTTGATAGTATTGAAGTAAAAAATAACCATCGGGAATTTGTAACCCACACCGGCTATCATAATAAAAAAAGAATAACCGTTGTAAGTACAGGCATTGGTACCGATAATATTGATATCGTTTTAAATGAACTTGATGCACTGGTAAATATCGACCTTAAAACAAGAACCATAAAAGAACAGCTTACGCAGTTAAATATCATCAGGGTAGGTACGTCAGGTTCTTTACAGGCCGATATCCCTGTTGATAGTTTTGTGGTAAGTACACATGGATTGGGCATAGATAATCTCCTGAATTTTTATCGCCAAAATGTAAATGAAGAAGAAAAACAATTATTACAATCTTTTGTAACCCAAACACAACTAAACAATAATTTTGCACAACCTTATTTAAGCAGTGCCAGCGGCGCTTTACTTAAAAATTTTGTAGATGGTTTTCATCACGGCATAACGGTTACCTGCCCGGGATTTTATGGTCCGCAGGGAAGGGTATTGCGTTTGGGCCTTGCAAATCCTGCATTGATTGATAACCTTACCTCCTTTACATTCGGGCAACACCGTATTACTAATTTTGAAATGGAAACAGCAGGCATCTATGGATTGGGAAATTTGCTGGGGCATCATTGCCTGTCTATAAGCGCCATTGTTGCCAACCGCATTACAAAAGAGTTTAGTAAAGATGGAGGCGCAACAGTAGAAAATTTAATTAAAAAAACATTGGATATAATATCATCTAACTTATAATAAATGAAAATAGAGTTTTTTAAATATCAGGGCACAGGCAATGATTTTGTTATTTTAGATAACAGGAATAATCAATACAACAATTTATCAGCCCGAACGGTAAAGCATATCTGCGACCGCCGCTTTGGCATTGGTGCAGATGGATTAATGCTGCTTACAACAAAAGCAGGTTACGATTTTGAAATGGTTTATTTTAATGCCGATGGCAACCAAAGCAGTATGTGCGGCAATGGCGGCAGGTGCCTGGTACAATTTGCCTATCACATGGGTATACATAAAAGCACTTTTCATTTTTTAGCAGTTGACGGAGAGCATTATGCAGACATTAATACCGACAATACCATTCGCCTAAAAATGAAAAATGTTGATAAGGTTGATGAGCATTCTACTTATGCATTATTAAATACCGGTTCGCCACATTTTGTAAAATTTGCACACAATGTAAAAGATATTGATGTGGTGGAAACAGGCAGGGATATCCGCTACAGCAATGCCTTTAAAGAACAGGGCGTTAATGTAAATTTTGTAGAATCGCTTAAAGATGATTCCATTTTTGTTCGCACTTATGAACGTGGTGTAGAAGATGAAACCTACAGTTGCGGCACTGGTGTTACGGCATCGGCATTAATGAGTGCACACAACGATAAAGGTTTTAACCGTGTAGAAGTACAAACACCCGGCGGTCGGTTAAGTGTTGAGTTTGAAAAAATAGATGATCAGCATTTCGAAAACATCTGGCTTTGCGGCCCTGCAACTTTTGTGTACAAAGGTGAAATAGAAGTATGACAAAAAGCGATATCATAACTACTACAGAAAAAACATTTTCATCTTTTACCAGTTACTGCAACAACATTAATGAAAATATTTTTTTTGAAAAGCCTACATCTAAATGGTCTGTAGCCGAAAATGTACAGCACTTAATTATTTCCACCAACACTTCTACCCTGGCTTATTCATTACCAAAATTTATTGTGCGCTGGGTTGCCGGCAAACCAAATCGTCAATCAAAGACTTACGAAGAGCTGGTAACAAAATATAAAAAGAAGTTAGCAGAAGGCGGTGCAGCAACGGGGCGCTTTATACCAAAGCCAATTAAAATAAATTTTGGTAAAGAAAAATTGCTTTCCAATTTTACTAAAACCGCTGACAAGCATCTTTCTTTCCTGAAAAAAAATACAGAGAATGATTTGGATAGTTATTTGGTAAGGCATCCGCTTTTAGGAAGAATTACTTTGAGAGAGCTTGGTTATTTTACTATTTATCATACGCAACATCATTTAAATATCATTGCTGCAATTGCAGCTGCGCCATTATAAATCTAAAACGACTTAAAAATATTTATGTTTTCTATACGTGTTTACGGTATTTTAATAAATGAACAAAAACAGGTTTTGGTAAGTGATGAATTCATCAGGGGAATGTACATTACCAAATTCCCCGGTGGTGGTTTGGAATTTGGTGAAGGCACAAGGGATTGCCTGAAAAGAGAATTTATGGAAGAAATGCAATTGAATGTGGAAATTGGCGATCATATTTACACTACCGATTTTTACCAGATGAGCGCATTTAATGCAGACTATCAAATTGTTTCCATCTATTATTTTGCTAAAGCGCTTGGGTCAATAAAAGTACCAATTAGAGAAAAGCCATTTGATTTTGATGAACAACAAATAAGAGTTTATAATCAAACCGGTGAAACAGAAACTTTTAGATTTATAGATTGGAAAAATTTTTCTGAAGCCACGGTACATTTGCCCATCGATAAAATAGTGGCGCAAATGATAAAAGAAAAATATTAGAATTCAGGCAGCCGCAGATTGCACAAATTCCCGCCGAAAAAAAATTGCGGCATCTGTTGCAAAAAAACCTGTACGGATTTTAAAAACTTAAAGTTTATTTAAAAGTGACAAAAATTTATAGCATGAACTACGATAACTTTTTTGATGAACCAATAATTTTGCAAGACGAGTTGGTAAGACTTGAGCCGCTTGAAGAAAAACACTACAAACTATTGTTACCAGTGGCAATGAATAAAATGTTGTGGGAATTTACAGGTGCTAAAGTAAATTCGGAAGAGGATTTTAAAAGATATTTTGATACTGCTTTGTTGGAAAAGAAAAATAAAAAATCTTACCCCTTTGCTTATTACAATAAACAAACACAGCAGTATGTTGGCTGCACACGTTATGGCAATATCGATTTTCCCAATAAAAGAATAGAGATTGGCTGGACGTGGCTGGATCCTTCTTTACATGGGAAAGGGTTTAACAAACATTGTAAATTTTTGCTTCTCTCCTATGGCTTTGAACAATTGGAATTAAATCGTGTAGAATTAAAAACCAGCCATCTTAATTTGAGGTCGCAAAAAGCTATGCGTAAAATCGGTGCTGTACAGGAAGGTGTTTTACGCCGCCATAGCATTAACGAAGACGGATTGGTAAGAGATACAATGTACTTTAGTTTTATTGCAGAAGAATGGCCGGTGATTAAAGAAACTGTTTTTAAAGAATTAGTTTAGCATATAATGCAAGGCTTTACAGCTCACTGATTGCACTTTCAATTATATTTTTTACTTTACTTACTCAAAACTAATTTATGAGAAATATGCTTTTTTGCATTGCCTGCTTTGCAATCATTTCCTGCCATGTTAAGGTTAAAGAAGAAAAATCAACAACGCTTGCATCTACCGACAGTTTATTTAACGAAGTACAAAACGGCGGCATAAAAATCATTTCCATTGAAACCCCCAAAGGCAAATTCAACATCTGGACAAAACATGTAGGCAATAATCCAAAAATAAAAGTATTGCTCTTGAATGGCGGCCCGGGTGCCACACATGAATACTTTGAATGTTTTGAAAGTTTTTTTCCGCAACAGGATATAGAATTTATTTATTACGATCAATTGGGTTGCGGTTTATCCGATAATCCAAAAGATACCAGTATGTGGGATTTAAACAGGTTTGTAGAAGAAGTGGAACAGATACGCAAAGGGCTGAATCTTACTAAAGATAATTTTTATTTATTGGGCCATAGCTGGGGCGGTATTTTAGCCATGCAGTATGCATTAAGATACCAGGATAATTTAAAGGGTCTTATCATCAGCAATATGATGAGCAGTTGCCCCGATTATGGAAAATATGCACAGGAAGTTTTAGCGCCACAGTTTGATCCAAAAATTTTGGATACTATCAGGCAGATAGAAAAGAAAGGCGATTTTCAAAATCCCAAATATATGGAACTGCTGATGACTAATTTTTATGCCAAACATATTTGCCGTATTCCGCTAGATCAATGGCCAGAACCTGTTAACCGTTCATTTGGAAAAATGAATCAGTCTTTATATGTTACCATGCAGGGCCCAAGCGAATTTGGTATTGGCGGTAACCTTGCCAATTGGGATATAAAAAAACAATTGCCTCAAATAAAAGTTCCAACATTAACCATTGGCGGCAAGTTTGATACCATGGATCCCGAACACATGAAATGGATGAGTACGCAAGTACAACACGGCCGCTTTTTATTGTGCCCCAATGGCGGACACATGGATATGTGGGATGACCAGAAAAATTATTTTCCGGGATTGATACAATTTATAAAAGATGTGGATGACGGAAGTTTCAAATAGGTTTAGCGGTTTTGAAAGATCACCGAAAAAAATGCCGGTAAGTCCGAAAGGCGAAAATAATTTTCTTTCATCGTATCGCCTTACCGGCAAAAATAAAAATCTATCAGCCTGTAAGCCGGATTCTGTATCCGCCGTGGCGGATGGCTATCATTTATCTGGCTGCAACATTACTGTTACAATCTTGCTGCCTACCCTTCAGCGTTCCCTGCATTTGTGCAGAGATCGAACGAGCCGCCCTCAAACGCTGATATACGTGGCATTACAGCACACAAGGTTTACCCAATTAATGCATTACTGCAAAAACCCGTGAGCTCTTACCTCACGTTTTCACCCTGGCTCCTCTCTTGTCATGTTGGGCTGGTCCAAACATGTCAAGAGAGGAGTGGTAATTTTCTGTGGCACTTTCTTCCGCCGTGGTTGGTGTCTCCACCAAACACTGCAGACCGGCCGTTAACCGGTGTGTTGCCCTTTGCTGTCCGGACTTTCCTTCCTCCCGATAAATCGGGAGAACGATAACCCGGCTGATAGAGGGCAAAGGTAGATTTTATTTTTTTTGCACCAAGCTTTAGTAATTATATTAGCAACTATAAAAAAACTATGGCTCAATTACACGAATTTATTGTGAAGCCTTCCCTATTTGCCAGCCCAAAAAAACTGAGTATTCATCCTGCATTCATTGAGTTTAATAATATCAATTTCCCTAAATTAGAAATTGCGGAATTACGATATGGCGTAAAAGCAATTAATGGATATCGTTTTGTAATTGGGAGAACCTATTGCATTGATATCAGGAACGCAGATGGAAAAATAATCAAACTGAGATGGTCATCTTTATATAGTGTAAGAAAAAAATTACTGAACCAAAAGTATGCAGCAATTGTTAATGCTCTTTTCGAAAATTATTTTAATGAGATAATAACAAATTTTATACAAAGTTTTTTTGACAGGGCCAGTTTTATATTATTAGGCAACACTTTTACCCAAGAAGGAATTATCTTAAGCAAAACTGATGAAGTGATCGATTGGAATGATGTGGGCACAAGAGATTTCCGGAATTATTTTTTAATCTTTTCCAAATCTCAGTCTGATAAATACAGCAGCTTTTATTATCTGGCGGACTGGAACACCATTGTCTTAAAAACTGTTACCCGTTATATTTTAGAATCCAAAGGTATGGTATAAAAAAATTATCGTTGTTGCAACGGTTCGGCAAATTACATTGTCAGTTTGAAAAACTTACTTTAAATGAAGTACATTTTTATACTTGCCCTTTCAACTTTAATATGCAGTTGCAGCAAAACCAGGCCCGCCATAATTGGCGACAATGAATATGTTACATTAACATATAAACAAACCGGCTGTGCAGATGTATGGGGATACGGCACTACAGACAGCTTAACTTTGATAAAAGTGGCGGGTTACCTAAACGCAAATGGCTTGTATAATGCAGGTTTGTTCATAAAAAACGATGGGGTTCCCGAAGCATGCCTTGCCTGTGTTTGTAAAACCGGCAAAGCTATAATTGTGAATACATTAAACAGCGAAGCCCTAAAAGCCAAATATGCTGCTGCTGGTTTTAAATAGTAAAAGATATTTCGATTTCATAGTAAGAAAGTAAAAATTATTTTTTTATCATTACTTTACATTTCAAGCTTCATTTAAAAGTACACCTGTAAATTAATGATATGAAAAAATTACTCTTCTTATCAATTCTTGGCTGCTTGATTTTATCTTTTACAAAAAAAGAAATTACATGGGTTGCTATTGGTGACTCCATTACTTATTTAAACGATCATCCTGATGAAACCGGTAACCGCATTACAAAGGGATACATGACAAGGGTTACCGAAAAACTCTCCAACATTCATTTCATCAACCAGGGCCATAACGGATGGACGGCAAGCCGAATTGCTGATAATATTGAAAAATTGGGATTGGTTAAAGCAGATGTGTATTCTGTTTTTTTGGGTACCAATGATTGGTGGCATTCTACACCTCTTGGAAATTTTACAGATTACCAAAACAACACGGGCAGTAAGACATTGTATGGTTCCTTTAGAATTATAATCAATAAATTGCGTACGCTTAATGCAGCTGCAAAAATCATTTTGATAACCCCTATGCAGCGGTCAGATTTTGTTTATATCAATAACCCAAAAAATAACGCCTACGGCTCTTATAAACAAAAAGATGGACAGCCATTGGAACAATTTGCAATTGCGGTAGACAGTATTGCCAGTTATGAGCATATAAAAATCGTTGACTTGTATCATCAAAAAGATATGTCGGTAAAAAATTTGGTGAAATACAAACGTTTGAAAGATCCTAAAACTGGTGAGTATAAAAATTATACTTACCCCGATTATGTTGATATCCCATTTAATCCCGAAAAGGATGATTACCCTTATCCGGTTGATGCCATTGAAATTACTTATGATGGTTTGCATCCATCGGATAAAGGTTTTGATATCATTGCCAAAATGCTGATAAAAATCATGAAGAAATATTAATACTTTAAGTAAGGCAAGTGTTAAAAACCTGCCTTACTTATTTTTCCTCATTACGAAAATTCATTTTCCTTTTTGCCATTAATAAGACTTGCCGGTATTGTACTTTTGCACAAATTAAAAATATGTCTACAGCACAGCAGTTTAATGATTTGGCAAGAAGAAGACGTTCTGTTTTTCCAGCACAGTTTGTGGCAGGCAAACCCGTAGCAGATGAGATTATAAAAGAAATAATCACCAATGCAACATGGGCGCCAAACCATGGGCAAACAGAGCCCTGGCAGTTTACTATTTTTAGTGGTGAAGGCTTAAAAACGTTAGCAACTTTTCAAAGTGAATTATACAAAACTACTGCTGCAGCAAGTTTCAATGAAGGAAAATACATTAAACTTCAACAACAACCGTTGCTGGCATCACATATCATTGCTATCTGCATGAAAAAAAATACGGCAAAAAGTATTCCTCAACTCGAAGAGATAGAAGCTGTAGCTTGTGCTGTACAAAATATTTATCTTTCTGTTACTGCTTATGATTTAGGCGGTTACTGGACAACCGGCGGCATCACTTATCTGGAAGAAGCGAAATCTTTTTTTGGATTAGGTGAGGCCGATAAATTATTAGGCTTCTTCTATATTGGGCACGTTGCTATTCCCTCTCCTGCTGCCAAAAGAAAAGCTTTGGAAGAAAAAGTGAATTGGATTACCCAATAAACTTTTTTTACTCGTTGCTGTTTTCTTGCGCTGGTTATTTAAAAGTTAATCTTGCCTGCAAGCCTGTGAACACCCTTTTTAGTGTCTATTTTTATTAGCATAAGTATACTAAAAACACATTAAAATGAGGAATGGTATTATTAAAACTGGTGGTGCATTTTTTTTGCTTTGCAGCATAGCAAGTTGTTCAAGCAAAACTTATCCCGATGGCACTTACCAGCAAACACCCGTTACAGTTGATGGTGACTTAAACGAATGGCCCAAACCTTTACGATTTGGCAGCAGCGGCGGACAAATGCAATACAATGTAACCAACGACAAAGAAAATATTTACATCAGTATTGAAACAAAAGACCAGGCAACAGCAATGAAAATTTTACGTTCCGGTGTTAATATTTATATTGATCCCGGTGCCGGGAAAAGTAAAAAGAATTGTATTACTTTTCCTTTAGCAAACAATTCATTTCCGGCACAGCCTGCAAGTGCAAATACTACTGGTACAAGACAAGGTAAACAAGATATAATGCAATCGCTTTTGATACAAGCCACAGCTTTTAACGTTACAGGATTTAAAAATATTGACAACCGCACCTATGATGTAAAAGATAAAACCAAAATAAAAATTGCCATTCAACCTGACATGGGTTACGGCCTTGCCTACGAAGCTGCTATCCCCATAAAATATATTGTAGATGATGAAAAAAAAGGCGCACAAAATATAAGTGTGGGCATTACTATTAATGCAATGAAGGGTGGCGCAGAAAATTATAGAAGTGGTAGTGGTGGCGGTAACGGCGGTGGCATGGGAGGCGGCATGCGTGGTGGAGGAAGAGGCATGGGTGGTGGCGGACGTGGTGGTATGGGAGGCGGAGCAGGCGGCTATCGCAGGCAAACTGCAGATCCTGCAGTTACACAAACGCCAGACAGAACTGCTTTATTTAAGGCTGATGTTAACTGGTACGCTTTCAAACTTGCTGATAAATAATTTTTTATTTGCAAGGCCAATATTTTAAAAACCTGAATTCCCTGACTAAAGGAGATTGACCTTAAATAGGATTTTAATTATACATTTGAGCATTCTTATTGAGCTTATAATTAAAACACCATAGTACAAGATGACAAAATTCTTCTTCCTGCTTTTTTCTCTTTGTGTAAGTACGTTTTCCTTTTCGCAAGTAGTATATCCTTACCAGGAAATAAAACTACAAACGCCTGCTGATTATAAAGATGCAATACCTATGGCAAAATCGGCAGCTACATTTATATTGACTACTCCTTTTAGTGCCACCGATAAAAACCGCAAGGAAGCAATAAAATTTTTATCTAACTGGATGGCGGGAAATAAAGACTATGTTTTTCAGTCCTTACCTACCTTACAGGATATTGCAGAAGACCAGGATCTTGTAGGGCTTTTTGTTGCCGCCATGGCAAAGTTTGCTTTTGAAAATAAAGCATTAACAGGGAATGTAAAAATGATGGATGACAGTGCAAGAAAAACGGTATTGGACTATTGCGATAATCCTGCCAATAATTTTAAGTTGAAGAAAAAGTTCAGGAAATGGTTGCAATAAATAGTTATAATTTTTCTACAGATATATAAACCTTTATTCCATGTCAGATATTGCAGAAACAATACACGATCCTCTTGAGCAAGCCCAAACGGCTAAAAACAATATCAATTCAAGAGTGGCGCTTTTTGTTGCCCTTACTGCTACTTTTATGGCTTTGTGCAATGTAAAAGATGGCAATATTGTACAATCAATGACACAGGCACAGGCACATGGCATTGATGCATGGTCATACTTCCAGGCAAAAAGTACCAAGCAAGCCATTGCAGAAAACTCAGTCAATTTATTGAAAGAACAAAATACACCAGGCTCCGATAAATTGATAGCTAAATATGAAGAAGAAATTACCCGTTATGAAAAAGAAAAAGCGGAAATAAAAACACAGGCTGAAGGCTTTCAAAAAGAATACGATGATATCAATTTGTTCGATGATCAATTTGATATGACCGATGCACTGTTAACTATTTCAATTGCTATGTTCGGTATTACTTCTCTTACACAAAAAAAATGGCTGTTGTATTTTGCAAGTATTGTAAGTCTGATTGGTTTTATTTTAGGGCTAACCGCTTTCATGAAAATCAGTTTACATTCTGATTTTGTTTCAAAAATATTAGGATAACCTTATTTTAGAGAACAATCTCAAAACTGCGGCCGATAACTATCAGCCAATTACTTCGCCAACAATAATTGGTAGCGTTGTTCTATAAGTGGTTTACCAAATGTACTCGATGCTTTTTCTTCGGTTAATATAAATCCATATTTTTTATACAGGGCTGCTGCTGCATCCTGTTCATTGGTTGTCCATAAAAATACGATGCCGTATTGACGTTCCAATAAAAAATCCATGAACAGGTTCATTAATTTTTTACCTAACCCTAAATTTCTAAAGGCAGGTTCCAAATAAAAATAGCGAAGTTGTGCCGAATTATTTTGCCTGTGCATCAATAATAAAAATCCAATGATCTTGTTGTTATATTCGCAAATCCAAACGCTGTCGAGTGCTGCATCATAATTTTTATAAAATTCATATATTCCTGCAGCTACATAAGTTTCAAAAGCTATGCTGTAATTATATTGTTCACTGTACAATTTTCCGTGGCGGTAAATTACATACCCTAAATCTCCGGGTTGCAATATTGTTCTTATGGTAATATCATTCAATACAATTTTGGTAGCCATATTTAAAGCTATCAAATTTTATTGTAAACAAAATTGCTCACCTGTTTTTTTTCTCTTCAGTAAACATCTTGTCGTATGATATTGGCCCGTTTCCGAAAATTAAAAACACAATCAGTAAAAGTAAAACCACAACTGATAAAATCATTTCACCGGAACCAACACTTTCTTTACCCGAAACGTTCAACAAAACAATTGCACCAACAAGCAAAGGAATTTGTGAAATGCAGGCGAGCCTCGTATGCAATCCGATAGCAATTAAAAAGCCGCCCAGCAAGTGAACGATCACAATAAACTGTCCTATTAAAACAAGTGCAAACGAACCAAAACCCATGTTGGTAGTGTTTAACAATCCAACCAATACGCTCATGTTGGCCAAAAAGCTGATAGCTTTATAACACAGAAAAAGGCCTAAACTTACACGTACAATATCAAGCCATTTGGAGTGATGGCTTTCACCCCATATTTCAAGGCGATGAAGAGTATTCATATACTATATTTTAGCAAGCTGATAAAATAAGAACTCTTATAAATTTAAACATTATTAACCTATTTTGCAATAGGCAACTTTGCACATCCTCAAGCGTTGCCAACCTTTAGAAGGTGGCAACCGTCTTCGACAAGCTCAGACTTACACTACCTATAGCACAAAAAATATGCCGCCTCAAAACCGGGCGGCATAAATGGTAAACTACAATAAAACATGCAGTTATATTTTCAAATCATTATTTTCCAAAAACTTTTTTCAGCAAAGAAGTTACCTGCGCCGCAGGGTCTTTTCTAATTTTTTGTTCCTCCTGCCCTATCGAATAAAAAATACCAGCCATCGCTTTATCGGTTACGTAAGCAGTAAGATCGGGATTAACCTGGCTTTTTGTAAAAGGAATTTTATTATAAGCTGTAAAAGCGTCTTTCCAATAGGTAGTTGCATTTACTTTTTTCAAAGATGCGTCAATCACCGGTTTCATTTTTGCGGTAAGCGCTGCAGTTGTATTTGCTTTCAAATAATCTGTAGCTGCAAAATCACCGCCCTGCAAAATTTTCAAACCATCAGTAAGCGTCATTTGCTTTATCGCATCAATAAAAATAGTTGATATACCACCTGCTGCATCTTCTGCTGCCCTGTTCATTGATAAAATAGCCTTGTCTGCTAAAGAACCTAAGCCGGCTTTACGCAATGTAGCTTCTACTTTTTGTGCTTCCGGCGGCATCAATATTTTTATGGCTGCATTGGCAAAAAATGCATCTGTCTTGTGCAATCTTTTTGAAGCGCTGTCTGCACCAATACTAAGAGCTTGTTTCAATCCATTCACAATATCATCATTGCTTAGCCCCTTGCCTAAGGAAGTTGACGATTTTCCCAAACCGGAAAGAATACTTTTACTGCTGTCTTTAGAAGTGGTGGCTTTTTTTAATTTGTCTAAAATCCCTTGTGCATTGGCAAAAGAAATTGCCGCTACGGCAAATAATAGTACGAATGTAAATTTCTTCATAATTAGATTTTAAAGTATTAGACGACAAATTTATTGAGAATTATGCTAATACAGGGTTAAAAAGCGCTTAAAATGCAATTGATAAGGCAAGAAAAACATAATCGCTAATTTTACTACAGCCTTATTAATAAAAACCATACCAAAATCGTCCTTATGGCTCATAGAAAAAAGATATTTGCTGTTACCGGAAGTACCAGAGTACAATCCACCAACCTTCATCTATTGAAAGCAATTGCTGATTTATATGACAACAAAATTGAATTGCACATTTTTGACCGCCTTGCATTGCTGCCACAATTTAATCCTGATCAAGAAGCTGATACTGCTGTAAAAAAATTTAGAGAGCAGCTTAAAAATGCTGATGGTGTTTTGATTTGCACGCCCGAGTATGCCCACGGCATTCCCGGGGCTTTAAAAAATGCTATTGACTGGTGTGTTTCTTCCAATGAATTTTCACACAAGCCTACAGCATTGATCACCGCTTCTACAGATGGCAGCTTTGCACATACGGCATTGATAGAAGTACTTAAAACCATAGAAGCTGAAAATATTGAGCATTTGCAGTTACTGGTACAATTTGCAGGAACAAAAGTGAATAGTGAAAATATTATTACTGATGAAAAAACATTGGTTGCAGTAAAAAAAATAATGGATGATTTTATTACAACAATTGAAAACATTTTAAAACAGGTGGTATAAATATTTTATTTGTTTGCTACAATTGAAAGCGCCCCCGTAGGGCATTTAGCAACCTGGTCAGTTATCGTTTTTGTATCAGCACCTTTTGCGTTTATCCATGGATGTGCTTTAAGGTCGAATACCTGTGGCAATTGTGTTACGCAACGGCCCGAATGTTTGCACAACTCTGGTTTCCACACTACGGTAATATCTTCGTTGCTGTATTTTATTTTTTTCTCCATGTCTTCTTGGTGGTAAACAAATGTTCGCACTTTGGTAGTGCCTTCCAATATTTTTGATACAGGGCAATTTTGCGCAATTTCAGTCAACCTATTTTTTTGTTCAGCACTCACCTGGGAGTTTGGAAAACTAATATCTCTGTCTAAAAATGTGGTAGTTACTTCACCTTGATTACTTTGAAACATATTTACGCTCACATAAATGTCAGCGATATTCCATTCTTTTCTATCGATGTACATACGCAATGTTGCCAGTGTGCAGCAGGCAAGTGAGGATAACAATAATGTATAAGGATCTGGGCCTGTATCCTGCCCGCCACTTTTGAGTGGTTCATCTGCAATAAATTTTCCATTGCGCCATTCAATGGTACATTGGTATTTTATGGTGCCAATGGTACCCTTTACCGGCTTTTCTAATTTGTATTGCATGGTTATTTTTTAAAATCAGTAATTGTTTTGAACACCCGGATCCAGTATCATTTTCCATTGCGGGTGGCGCTTAATATATGCTACTACAAGCGGGCAAAACGGTATTAATTTAAAATGATTTTTTTCTATGTACTCCAGGGTTTTTTCAATGATGGCAGTCGCAGCGCCTTTACCTTCAAATTGCGGCGGTACTTCAGTATGCAATAAAGTAAATGTAAAATGATTTAGTTTATAAGTGATAATTGCTGTAAAGCCATCCGCTGTCATTTCAAAACGCTCAGCTTGTTCATTATTGATCAACAAAACATTTTCATATTCAGGTTTCATAATTTTCTTTTGTTTTAATACACAATCTACAAAATAATCGGTTTTTAAAATTAGCAGAATAAAAGCTGCCAACCGTAACTCGAGAATTTTTAATTATAGCGCCTTACCTTCTTATTAGCAATTTTTTTATACCGGTAAGCAGGTAAGGCCTCTGTTGGTATGTTGGTTATGATTTACTCTATAAAAATACTTACATTTAACAAATCTATTTTCCCAAATTTTAAAGCCTTTGTAATGAAAAAATTGTTTGCTGTTTTATTTTGTTTGTTTTTTTTCTCAATATTTTTACAGGCACAGGTATCGCTAACCAGTCTGCTTACCGAAAACTTAACCAATCCAATCAGTATTGATGTTGCCACTCCACGTTTTAGCTGGCAGTTGGCAAGCGGCAAAAGAAATGTATTGCAAACTGCGTATGAATGTAAAGTAATGGATGGGAAAAACACCGTATGGAGCAGTGGTAAAATTGCATCGGCTCAATCAGTAATGGTTGCTTATGCAGGCGCTGCATTACAATCAGGCAAGCAATACAACTGGCAGGTAAGGGTTTGGGATAATTATGGCGCAGCATCCGGCTGGAGCAATGCCGCAAGTTTTAAAATGGGTTTGCTTAATCCATCGGACTGGAAAGCCAGATGGATTGAAGCAGGTTTTGCAGAAGACAGCATTAACCGTCCGGCACAGTATTTCAGAAAACCTTTTTTTGTTACCAAAAAAATAAAAAATGCTTTTGCTTACATTACCGCACATGGCTTGTATGAAGCTCAAATAAATGGCAAGCGTATCGGTGATTATTATCTTACTCCAGGGTGGACCAGTTACAACAACCGCTTGCAATACCAGGTGTACGATGTTACTTCAATGCTCAATGGTGGTGCAAATGCAATTGGAGTTGTTGCAGGTATGGGCTGGTACCGCGGCTATTTGGCATGGAACGACCACAAAAATATTTATGGTAAAAAAACAGGCATTTTATTTCAATTAGCAATTGAATATACCGATGGTACTACACAAACCATTGTATCTGACCAAAGCTGGAAATCAGCTTACGGAGGAATTAAATATGCAGAAATTTATAATGGTGAAGTTGATGATGCAAGAGCAGAAAAAATGGGTTGGTCTTCTCCTATATTCAATGATGCTGACTGGGCTGCCGTAAAAATTGGCGCAGCAGATAAAGCAAATTTAGTAGCCACTTACAATGAACCTATAAAAAAACATGAACGCTTCTCTCCTGTTAAAATCTTTAAAACACCCAGGGGAGAATTGGTTGCAGATTTTGGGCAGAACCTTGTTGGCTGGGTAGAAATAAAAGTAAAAGGCAATAGCGGTGATTCTGTAAAATTATTTCATGCAGAAGTGTTAGATAAGGAAGGAAATTTTTATACCGATAATCTTCGTGTAGCCAGGCAGGAAGACACCTATATTTTAAAAGGCGGCGGAGAAGAATTTTTTGAACCGCATTTCACCTTTCAGGGTTTCAGGTATGTAAAGCTTGAGGGTTTTCCCGGTCAATTAAAACCAGAAAATTTAACTGCGGTGGCTTTGTATTCTGATATGAAACCAACAGGCACATTTACTTCTTCCAATCCGCTTATCAATCAATTGCAACACAATATTCAATGGGGGCAAAGAGGGAATTTTTTAGATGTGCCAACCGATTGTCCGCAACGTGATGAACGCCTGGGATGGACCGGTGATGCACAGGTATTTTCCCGAACCGCCACTTTTAATTTTGGTGTAAATAATTTTTTTGCGAAATGGATGAAAGATGTTGCTGCAGATCAGCAGCCTGATGGCCTGGTGCCGCACGTAATTCCAAATGTATTAGGGCCAAGATCTGGTGCATCAACGGGATGGGCCGATGTATCTACCATCATACCATGGAATGTATACACTGCTTATGGCGATAAACAAATTTTGATAGATCAATACAGCAGCATGAAAGCCTGGGTTGGTTATATGGAAAAAAACAGCAAAAATTATTTATGGAATACCGGTTATCATTTTGGTGACTGGTTATTTTACAGCCCTCTTGATGATAATGGTGGCAACGCTGCAGTAACCGACAAATCATTTATAGCACAATGTTTTTTTGCTTACTCCACACAAATGGTTTTGAATGCTGCAAATGTGTTGGGTAAAACAGAAGACATAATTTATTATACCGCCTTATTAAAAAATGTGAAAGCCGCTTTTTTAAATGAATATGTAACTCCAAACGGGAGGCTTTTATCCAATACCCAAACCGCGCATGTATTGGCGTTGCATTTTGATATGTTGCCAGAAAATATGCGACAGGCTGCTGCAGAAAAATTAGTAGGCAATATTCAAAGCTATGGCAATCACTTAACCACAGGATTTTTAGGAACGCCTTATTTATGCCATGTATTAAGCAGGTTTGGCCACACAGATATTGCATACAAATTATTACTGCAGGATACTTATCCATCATGGTTGTATCCTGTAAAAAAAGGTGCAACAACAATTTGGGAAAGATGGGATGGCATAAGAGAAGATGGAAGTTTTGAAGTGCCTTCCATGAATTCATTCAATCATTATTCTTATGGCGCCATTGGCGACTGGATGTACCGTGTAATGGTTGGTTTGGATACTTATGAAGATGGGCCTGGCTATAAACACATCAAAGTGCAACCGCATATTGGTGGCGGCTTTACCAATGCCGCAGCAAGCCTGCAAACTTATTATGGTCTATTAAGCAGTAGCTGGAAAATTGATGGCGATAAAATTATTATGGAAGTAGAAATTCCTGCAAACACTACTGCAACTGTTTATGTTCCTGCATCCAATGCAGAGGCGGTTAGGGAAAACGGTATTATCTTATCATTAATAAAAGATATCAATGTGGTTGCAACTGAAAATGGTTATGTAGTTTTAAAATGCGGTTCTGGCAAATATCATTTTGAAGCAAAAAAATAATTTACAAAGAAGGCAAGTCTTGAAAACTTGCCTTCTTTAATCTAAAGGACACCTTTTATAAGAGAAAATATTTTTTATAAGCTGTCCAGTTTGGCAAATGCTGTTCGTTGTATAGTTGTAACTAATTATTAAAACAATTAAAAACTTTACAATGACAGCAGCAGAAAACGCACTCAACTGGTTTGAAATATCTGTAACAGATTTCAACCGTGCAGTAAAATTTTATGAAACCATTTTCGGCATTCAATTGCAACAGCAGGAAATGATGGGTATGAAAATGGCCTTCTTCCCTACCGAAGATATGAATGGCAAAGTTAGCGGCGGACTTGTGCAGGGGCCAATGCACAAACCCAGTGCCGAGGGTGCCAAAATTTATTTGAATGGCAATCCTGATCTTTCCAATGCACTTTCAAAAATTGAAGCGGCCGGTGGAAAAGTATTGATGCCTAAAACTAAAATTACTGATGAAATTGGTTTTATGGCTTATTTTTCAGATACAGAAGGCAACACGGTAGCCTTACATTCTAACAAATAAATTCATTTAAGCATTTTTTTAAACAATAATTATGAAAGAGTTCTTATTGATTTTCAGAAGAGAAAATACCGGACCCGAAACTGCATTATCACCAGAACAATTACAAGCCATGATGAAACCATGGCAGGATTGGATTGGCAGCATTGCCGCACAAAATAAACTGGTTACCGCTGGTAATCGTTTGGAGCATGATGGCAATGTAGTAAAACCAAACAATGTAGTTACCAACGGGCCTTATGTAGAAATTAAAGAAGCTATTGGAGGTTATACTATCGTTAAAGCCGGTTCACTGGAAGAAGCTACAGAAATTTCAAAAGGCTGCCCTATTCTTTTTGTTGGCGGCAGTGTGGAAGTGAGAGCGATTATACAAATGTAAAAATCAAAGCTTGTAAACAGGGTTGCCAACTTTTAAAAGGTTGGCAACCCTTGTAGCATGAGGGCATTTTATTTATGAACGATACCGAATTAATACCAAATTTATTCAGAACAGAGTACAGCAAAATTGTTGCCGTGCTTTGCAAGCTTTTTGGTATTGAATACATTGCCAATGCAGAAGATATTGTGAGCGATACATTTTTATTGGCTGCCGAAACATGGGGTCTCAAAGGCCTGCCCAAAAACCCAACGGCATGGTTATACACTGTTTCTAAAAACAAAGCCCTCGATTTTTTGCGCCGCAATAAAACATTTACGCAAAAGATTGTACCGGTAATAAAAGAAATTGAAACAACAACCGAACCTCAGGTTGATCTGTCTGATAAAAACATTAACGATAGCCAATTGCAGATGATGTTCGCCATTTGCCATCCGTGCATTACCACAGAAGCACAAATAGGGTTATCCTTAAATATCCTGTGCGGATTTGGCGCCGAAGAAATTGCAGATGCATTTTTAAGCAATAAAGAAACCATCTACAAAAGATTAAACAGGGCAAAAGAAAAATTAAAAACGGAAAAAGTTGCAATAGCATTACCAGCTGCTGAAGAAATCAATAAAAGATTAGAAACCGTTTTAACCACTTTGTATTTACTATTCAGTGAAGGATATTATTCCACTTCTCAAAACAATACTTTAAGAAAAGAATTGTGCATAGAAGCCATGCGGTTGAATGTAATGCTTACAGATAATGAACAAACGAACACACCTGCTGCCAATGCTTTATTGTCGCTGATGTGTTTTCATTCATCAAGGTTTGAAGCAAGGATAAATAAAAATGGCGGATTTGTTTTGTATGAAGACCAGGATGAAAAATTATGGAATATAGAATTGATAGAAAAAGGGGAATATTATCTGAACAAAGCATCGCTGGGCAACAAATTATCGAAGTACCATTTAGAAGCAGCCATTGCTTACTGGCATACACAAAAAAAAGATTCCAATGAAAAATGGGAAAACATCCTGCAACTATACAATAAATTATTACAATTAGAATATTCTCCCATTGCAGCGCTCAACAGAACCTATGCACTCTCCAAAGCTAACGGCAAACAGGAAGCGATAATTGAAGCTGAAAAATTAAAACTCGGTAACAATCATTTATATCATTTACTATTAGGGAATTTATATACCAATATTGATACAACAAAAGCATTGCAACACTTATATACTGCTTTAAGGCTGGCCAAATCTGCAAATGATAAAGCAGCCATCAATAAAAACATAAGCCTTCTTGCTTAACAACATTATCTTTTGGCTATAATGAAACAAAATAGCTGAAACACAATGCCAGACAGGGTTTTATAAAATTAAATTTCTTTTAGGCATGATGATACGATGCTATAATTGCCTCTAATCACAACTCTAAGCTGCTTACCTTTGCGGCGCAATTCGGTACTACCGCGATATTTATTGGTTTATAGGCCTTTTACGCTACCTGAATGATCCACCCAACAAGCGTTTCAACTAACCTTAAGTGGATAAAAAATTTGTAAATTAAAACTAGAAATATGAACAGTGATGTAATGGGCATTGGTGCCCCTATCAACGAAAAGGAACTAATAGAATTGTTAAAAGAAACAAAAGAAACCATTGCAATTAATGTAAAAATTGACGGGAACAACCCTGTATTTGGCGCAATTGATTTGTGGAATGTTCAAAGAAAACAAAGAACAAGTACTTCTATGTCGAGAAGGTTGTTCAATTAAGTTTGATTGTAACTACTTAAAATAATTCTATTTAGTTTTTAGTACACTGCGTGGCCTACGGCCACGCTTTTTTATTGTGCCAAGTTATCATTTAAATATCGAATGTGCCAATATCAAATGTAGCTTGCCTGGAATAACATTCGATATTGGCCATTACATATTCACCATTGCTTTATATTTTGTTAAATCTTTAACATCCTTTATTCACTTTGGTACGATTTTGCATCGTTATAAAAAATTGAATATCTTTACTATGTACTACACTAATATTATGTCTGCATTTGAAGCTGAAAAAAACCAGAAAGCATTTTTATATACTGCAGCTATTGCAGTTGCACTATTATTGATTGCTATTTTTTGGAAATGGGAATTGCCAGGTATTCCCGTACCGCCACCACAAGAAGCCATCGAAATTAATTTAGGCAATTTTGATGAAGGTATGGGGCAAGTGCAACCATTAATTAAAGGAGATAAAGCTCCTGGAGATGAACCTACTGAACAACAAAAGCAACATGTAGCAGCATCAAACAGCGAACCTTCAAAAGATGTAGAGCCCGATGATAATAAAGATGAAGATGCAGCACCGGTAACAAAACCAGAAAAAGCTGTTACTAAACCAACAGAACTTCCTGCTCAACCTACTACAAAACCTATTAAGGCAACAACTCCTGCTGTAGTGCCGGAACCTAAACCGCAAAAACCAAAAATTGCTGGTTACAGTGGCCCAAAGGGAGGAACCGGAAATGGTGCTGATGAAACTAATGCATACAAATATCAAGGTAATAAGCCAGGTGGTAAAGGTGATGCTGGCGACCCTAACGGAAAGCCAGATGCTTATGGAAATACGCCTGGTGGAAAGTCGACAGGAGGTGCCAGTGTTACAAAAGGAGTAAGGCCATTTAATTTGGGTTCCTTAAGATTTGAAGACGATTTTAATGAGAATGCAAAAGTGTACGTTGATGTTTCATATAATAGTGCAGGTAATTTTGTTAGTGCAACAACAGCAAAAGGAACTACAACATCAAATTCTAAAATCCTTTCTATAGCAAGGCAAAAATTGACTGCATTAAAATTCCCTCCTTCACTTGATGGGGGTGTATCAACAATTTTATTGAATTTTAAAGTACAGTAATTTTTGAACCGAGCAGAAGTACCTTGATTGAACTTCAGTGGCGACGCTCCTTTCAACATTTGCGTCACTATTTAGCTTTACTTACATTTGCTGTTGTACACCAAATTTTGTACTGCCTTTAATTAATGAACTATCAGCAAACGATTGAATACCTCTACCAGCATCTTCCCATGTTCAGCCGCATTGGCGCTGCTGCATATAAAGAGGATTTACACAACACCATTGCATTATGCAATGCATTGGATAATCCAGAAACAAAATTTAAAAGTATACATATTGCCGGTACCAATGGCAAAGGCAGCACCAGCCATATGCTGGCAGCCATGCTACAGCAAGCCGGTTATAAAACTGGTTTATATACTTCGCCGCATTTAAAAGATTTTGGGGAGCGGATAAAAATCAATGGGCAGATGATTAACGAAGATTTTGTAATTGATTTTGTAGAGCGAACTAAAACTGTGTCTGAATCCATACAACCTTCTTTTTTTGAATTGACTGTTGCCATGGCATTCGATTATTTTGCAAAAGAAAAAGTAGATATCGCTGTTATTGAAACCGGCCTTGGCGGCAGGCTGGATAGTACCAATGTAATTACGCCCATTCTTTCTATCATTACCAATATCGGTTACGACCACATGAATATTTTAGGGAATACTTTACAGGAAATTGCTAAAGAAAAAGCTGGAATAATAAAAGATAAAGTGCCCGTCATAATCGGCGAATATCTTACTGAAACAAAAGACATTTTCATCGGCAAAGCAGCGGCATGCAATGCACCCATTTATTTTGCACAAGAGGAATATAAAGTAACCGACATCGTTTCTACAACACATATGCTCAACTGCAAGGTAACAAGCACCGAACATAATATCACCGAAAATTTTACGCTCGACCTTAATGGCCTTTATCAAACCAAAAACCTTTGCACAGTTTTATGTGCCGAAGGTATTTTGATGCAGCAGGGTTTTAAAATAAAAAACGATGCTGAAAAGTTTGCATTAGCCAATACAAAAAAACTGACCGGCCTGCATGGCAGATGGGATGTGATTGCAGAAAACCCTGCTATAGTTTTAGATGTTGCCCACAATGAAGATGGCATAAAACAAGTGTTGCAACAATTGGCAACAAAACAAAAAAACAATGTTCATTTTGTAATAGGTATGGTAAAAGATAAGGAGGTAGATAAGGTATTATCCCTTTTACCTACAGATGCCAACTATTATTTTACCAATGCACATATTCAAAGGGCATTGCCTGCTGAAGAATTGCATGCCAAAGCTTCCATATTTAATTTACAAGGCAATATTTTTGATGATGTAAATAAAGCCATTGCAGCAGCAAAACAAAAAGCGGCGGCAACTGATTTAATCATTGTTTGCGGAAGCGTGTTTTTGGTGGGGGAAGTGGCTATGCCCGCTGATGCTTCGACAAGCTCAGCTTGCTGATGTCGCAAAAAAAGACAAATTAAATCTGCATCATCTGCGGGAGAATTATTTTTCTCCATCTATCTTCAAAAAAGCATAATACGCACAAGCCATGTGCAGCGATTGCACAATCTCATTATTCAGTAACATCTTCCTGAAATCTTCCAGCGGTATGGTGAAGAGTTCAATCTCTTCATTATGATCCAATTGTTGCAAGCCAACTTTTTTTCCACCCCTTGCCAAATACAAATAGGTATAGTTATCCAATAAACCTGGGTTGGCTGTTATCTTACCTAAATAATCATACCTAGTAAATTCATAACCCGTTTCTTCCAGCAATTCCCTTGCAATAGCTTTTTGTACATCTTCCCCGGCATCAATAAAGCCTCCGGGAATTTCCAACACGTTCTCCCCTATTGCATGGCGGTATTGTTTTACCATTACTACTTCATTATTTTCTGTTACCGGTACAGCACAAACGCTGGGCGGCAGTTCCACGACAAAGTAAGGATCTACAATATGGCCATCAGGCCTTTCGCATTTATCTTCCCTTGCTGTAAAATAAATGTATTTACTCAGGTATTTAGAAGATAATAATTTCCACTTCATTTTAGTTAATTGGTTTATTGGTTAAATACTTAATTGGTTAACTGGTTTATTGGTTAACCGGTGGTTCTCTACCAATTAACTAATTACCTAATTAATCAGTTACCCCCAACCCATTCTTTCTCGCAAACTTGTAATATGTGCCGTGTGATGCCTGCCATGCCAGGAGTACATACCCAGCAAATCCCAAAGTGTCAATTGCTTTTTTGAAGCAGGATGATACACGGTTTTATTTAACAAATCTTGCTGCGATATATTTTGAAGGAGGTAATGCCAACGATTATGCAAAGCATGCAATAAGGTTAGTGAAATATTGATCGGCAAGTCCAAAGAATCTTTCAATTCAGCCCATTGCACTTCGTCATACGGCCTTATGGTTGGATTATTTTCTGTTAAGCCCAGCTTAAATCTCGTATATGCGTTAATGTGGCTGTCTGCAACATGATGCACCACCTGCTTGACCATCCATCCCCCATCTCTATAGGGCGTATCCAATTGTGCCGCATCTAAATTTAAAACGGCATTTTCCAAATGCTGCGGCAGGTATTTTATGTCAATCAACCATTCCTGCAATAATTTTTCAGAAAATGGTTGCGGCGCAAATTCACCAATGGGGTATCTAAGGTCTTGTACCATTATTGTGCAGGATTTGGTTTTATCTGTTCCAATGCTATTTCAAAAATTAAAGCTGCACCAGGGGGAATCTGTTTAGGATCTCTGGGTGATAAATAATACCCTAACTCTGTAGGAATATATACTTTAAATTTATCTCCTGCGCACATGTATTGTAAAATTTCTTCCCAGCCTTTTATTACCTGGTTGCTTACGGCAAATTCAGCTGGCTGGCCCTTTTTGTAAGAATTTTCAAATTCGGTTCCACTGATCAATGTACCAATATAATTTACTATAACCCCATCGCCCTCTTTTGCTTTAACCGTAGAGGTATCCGACTTTTTTAATATTTCGTATTGGAGGCCGCTGGGTAAAGTGGTTACCTCTTTACGCAGCTTATTTTTTGCCAGAAACGCAACGCCTTTTGCGATTTCAGGGGCAGCAGCTTCCTTATTAAATGCGTCAAGCTGCCTTTGCATTACAGCCCCCATTTGAGCCTGGTCTAATTGTGATTGTTTACTCTTATACATGTCATCGATACCTTTCTGCATCATGGCACTGTTTATTTTATTTATTTTTTGTGCCTTCATATTGTTGGCAACATTGCAGCCTGCTGCATAACTAAAACTATCCAATAAGTTTTTAAATACAATTTTGTTAGCTGCAGGTTTTGCAGTTGTTTTTGTTGTTTTTTTAACCTGTGCTGTTGCATAAACAAACGTCATTAATGCAAATATGCATACCAATACCTTCTTCATGTTATTTTCCAATTTTAGTTTTAATTTTTATTTATTGATTAAAGAGAATCATTCATCCCTCATTTCTTTTCCGGTTAAGTGAATAAAAACATCCTCGAGATTTGCAGATTTTACAGGCTTGGGTTTTTCAAAGCCTGTAGCCACCAAATCATCTATCATTTTGTCTGGAGAATCCAACGATATTATTTTTCCTTCATCCATAATGGCAATACGGTCGCAAAGCTGCTCTGCTTCATCCATATAATGTGTGGTAAGAATTACGGTAGTTCCTTTTTGCCTGATATCTTTTATAAGCTCCCACAAATTTCTTCTTGCCTGGGGATCAAGCCCTGTAGTAGGCTCATCTAAAAAAACAATTTTAGGTTTGTTGATAAGAGTGGTAGCAATAGAAAAGCGTTGCTTTTGGCCCCCACTCATCTCTTTAAATTTATTTTTTGCCTTATCTTCCAGGTTTACCAATTTTAAAAACTCCATTGGGTTTACCTGTTGATTATATAAGCCTGCAAATAAATTAATCAACTCAATCAAATTCAATCCGGGATAAAAACCTGAAGTTTGCAGTTGCACTCCAATAATCTTTTTAATATCGCTGGGATTGGTATCTAAATTAAATCCGTTAACTATAATTTCGCCACTTGTTTTATCTCTCAGCGTTTCTATTATTTCCAGCGTAGTCGATTTACCGGCACCGTTAGGCCCAAGCAATCCAAATATTTCTCCTTCGTACACATCAAAAGAGATACCTTTTACAGCTTCGAAATTGCCGTAATTTTTTTTCAAATCTTTTACCGAGATGATCTTGTTCATAATCAATTACTAATTTATAATGTCATTTCCATTTTAACGTCTGCAGTTTCAAAAGGAGAATCTGTTACATCAATATGTTCAAACCCATATTTTTTATATAAACTCAATGCCGTTTTTAATTGATGATTGGAAAAAAGTTCCAGTTTACTGGCACCAACTTGTTTTGCTTTATTTATACAGGTTTCTATCAATAATTTACTGATGCCTTTTCCTTTATGCTCATCATCCACTGCCATTTTTGCCAGTTCAAATACTTTATCGGTTTCCTTTATCAATGCTGCAGAACCTACAATATCATCATCTACTTTAGCCAGCCAGATAAAACCTCCTTTTTCAATGATCATCCCTTCAGGATCGCTCAATATTTCCAAATCATGGCTTTCAGTAAGATTGTATTTATCAAGCCACGCTACATTCAGTCTGTAAAAGTCCGGTTGATATTTATGTTGATATGCAATAATCTCCACCATAATTATTTCCCGTTCATAAAGATTTCCAATTCTTCCATCATCAATTTACTACCTGCAAAAAATGGTGTGCGTTGATGCAAACCTGTTGGCTGCACTTCCAACATTCTTTGTTTGCCATTGGTAGCTTTGCCGCCAGCCACTTCAATGATAAATGCACAAGGATTGCATTCATACATTACACGCAATTTACCTTTTGGTTTATCCAATATCGCAGGATACATGAATATGCCGCCCTTAATTAAATTGCGATGAATATCTGCCACCATACTGCCGATATAACGTTGTGTATACGGCCCTCCGTTCTCCTTTGTTTTCTTTTGACATTGTTGTATATACTCCTGCACCGGTTTTTCGTACTGGAAAAAATTGCCATGGTTTACCGAATAAAATTTCCCCGTTTCAGGGCATTTTATATCGGGGTGGCTCAATGTAAATTCTCCAATAGATTGATCGAGCGTAAAACCATTTACGCCACGCCTTGTTGCGTACACCATCATGGTAGATGAACCATAAATAATATAGCCTGCTGCTATTTGTTTGGTACCAGGCTGTAAAAAATCTGCTTCTGTGGCCGGTTTACCCAATTCGCTTACACGGCGGTATACACTAAAAATTGTTCCTATTGAAACATTTACATCAATATTGCTGCTGCCATCCAGGGGATCAAACAAACAAATATATTTGCTGTTATTACTTACCTCATCATCAAAAATCACTACCTCATCGAGCTCTTCGCTGCCAATACCTGCACAACTGATACCATGGCGCAGCACACCCACAAACTGGTTATTGGCAAAAACATCCAGCTTTTTAACTTCCTCACCCTGCACATTCATTTCGCCGGCATCGCCTAAAATATCTACCAATCCCGCTTTATTCACTTCTACATTTACACGTTTTGCTGCCAGCCCAATATCCCTTAACAAACTCGACAACTCACCGGTTGCCTTTGGAAAATCACGTAGCTGCTGGATGGTAAATTCATCCAACGTTTGTACTCTGCGGTTAATGGTCATATAGCTTTGATTATGCTGAATAATTAAATCTTTGCAAATACTTTTATTGGGCAAGATTCACGACTTTTGCAAATTGCAAATAACAGGGCTAAATTACAGAATTAACTTAATCAACTACCATATAAATGAAGGTTTTTAAATTTGGCGGCGCCAGCATCAACAGCGTGGAAAGGATACAAAATGTTGGCCGTATTTTACAAAGATATAAGGGAGAAAAAATACTCATCATCATATCTGCAATGGGCAAAACCACCAATGCGCTGGAAAAAGTGGTGGATGCTTTTTTTGAAGGCAGAAAAGATGATGCCCTTAAGCTTTTTGAACAGGTTAAAGAGCAACATCTAAGCTTAATAAAATATTTAATAACCTTGCAATGGAAGCAGGCTGAAGCACATTTAAAAGATTTTTTTACCGAGATTGAATGGTTGCTGCATGATAAGCCGGTAAGGGAATATGATTATTATTACGACCAGGTGGTTTGCAGCGGAGAACTCATGAGCACTGCTTTAATGAGCGATTATCTGAGTGAAACCGGCGTACAAAATAAATGGATTGATGTAAGGGATATTGTAAGAACCGATGATAATTTTAGGGATGCGGGTGTAGACTGGGCTTTTACACAGCAACAAATCACCAATGTTATTGAACCGCTCTTTAAATCAAACGACCTTATAATAACGCAAGGTTTTATTGGTGCTACCGATGAAAATGAAAGTACTACTTTAGGCAGGGAAGGCAGCGACTATAGCGCCGCCATTTTTGCTAATCTCTTAAACGCCGAAAGCCAAACCATTTGGAAAGATGTGGAAGGTGTAATGAATGCCGACCCCAAAGCATTTAAAGATGCTACATTTTTAAATGCCTTGAGTTATGATGAAGTGATTGAAATGGCTTATTACGGCGCCCAGGTTATTCACCCTAAAACCATCAAGCCTTTACAAAATAAAAATATTCCTTTGCATGTGCGTTGCTTTTTGCATCCGGAATTAGCAGGTACCGTCATCAGCAACAAACCCGTACATCAATTGCCGCCAATAATTGTGGTGAAAGAAAACCAGGTGTTATTAGAATTGAGTTCAAAAGATTTTTCTTTTGTTGGTGAAGAATATGTCAGCCGATTGTATGAATTATTTGCCCGGATAAAAATTCGTCCAAACCTTATTCAAAACGGCGCTATCAGCATTTTATGTTGCTTAGATGATAAGCCAGAAAAGATTGAAAAATTGGCATTGGAAGCTGCTGCAATATTTGATGTGCAGGTGAAAAGAGATTTAACCTTGCTTACAATACGGCACTATACAAGAGAGAAATTTGATGAACTTACAAAAGGTAAAACTATTTTACTAACGCAGCGAACAACCGAAACGGTGCAGGCGTTGATGGAAAATTTGAAATGAAAATGTCGAATATAAAATGTGCCAATATCCAATGTTACTGTTGTTGAACACCTTCGATTTTTTAAAATGCTATAGGCTTGGTTTGAAAAAACTTAATCCACCACATACTCCCCTTTCTTATTCACTAGTATTACAGGCAATTGTTTCTTCTCTTCAAAATAATTGAATGCCTCTTTAAGCTGAGCTGTGAAGCCAATCAGTGCAGGCCTTGTCTTTAAAGTTTCGGCAAGGTAATCAGCAGATTTTTTTACATTATATTTTACAGGGAAAACATGTACGGGAATAAAATCTTGCCCGCTTGCTTTTACACGGGTAGCGATGATGTACAATTCTTCAATAGGCAAATCACTGATGGGTATGCAACCTACAGAAACACAATTGCCATGTATGTAAATTGCGTTTCCCGGACGAACAGAATCGCTTAAAATTTTATCTGATGCATTGGGATAGTTTAATCCCAGGGCCAAATGATAATTACTGTTGGGATTAAATTCGTTGATGTAATAAAAACCTTCGGGTACCTGGTAATCTCCCTGCATGCGCTTTGGCCCGGTTGTGCCACTTTGCATACACACTTTATAAGTTTTAAAAAGCTTGAAAGGTTCTTTAGCACTTCCTTTTACCCAAACTTCCAGTTCCCTATCGAATTTAAATGAACGGATATACATTTCCTGTGGCGGCCAGGCCAGCTTCTTTTCTTCAAACTGTTTGATCACAGAATCTTCCATGCTGCTAAATATACCAGCCACTTTTACAGAATTCTTCTGAAAATCATTATACGATGTTTGAGAAAACAAGTTACCAGCTATAAAAAGAACTGGCAAAACAATAAAAGCTTTTATAAAATAATGGTTCATTAACGGCTTTGGGATTACGTTATTCAACGTGAAATTAAAAAAAATATTCAACTCGTAATTGTTAAATAATCCTCAGCTGTGGAAAACCCCTCAAATAAGAGGGGTTCTACTTCGCACTATTATAAATTACCACGCATATCCTGTTCTCTTTCAAGTGCTTCAAATAATGCCTTGAAATTGCCCTTACCAAAGCTTTTGGCACCTTTGCGTTGTATGATTTCAAAAAACACAGTTGGCCTGTCTTCCAAAGGCTTGCTGAATATTTGCAGCAAGTAACCTTCATCGTCACGGTCAATTAAAATACCCAGTCTTTGTAATGGCGCAAGGTCTTCATCAATTTTACCTACACGGTCTAAAACAGTTTCATAATAACTTTCGGGTATGCTTAAAAATTCTACGCCACGGTTTTGTAAATCGGTAACGGTTGTAACAATATCAGCCGTTGCAATAGCCACATGCTGTACCCCTTCGCCATTATAAAATTCCAAATATTCTTCTACCTGGCTTTTCTTTTTTCCTTCAGCCGGTTCATTTATAGGGAATTTTACAAAACCATTACCATTGCTCATTACCTTGCTCATTAAAGCAGAGTATTCGGTAGAAATGTCATTGTCATCAAAACTTAAAATATTTTTAAACCCCATCACATCTTCATAAAATTTTACCCATGGATTCATTTGGTTCCAGCCCACATTACCAACGCAATGGTCTACATACAACAAACCTGTAGAAGATGGATTATAATTCGATTTCCATTCCCTAAAGCCCGGCATAAAAACGCCATTGTAGTTTTTTCTTTCTACAAAAAGATGCACTGTTTCGCCATAAGTATGAATGCCGCTTAATACCACTTCGCCCTTATCATCTTTTAAAGTTGTAGGTTTCATATAAGATTTGCCGCCACGTTTGGTGGTTTCTTCCCAAGCGCTGGCAGCGTCTTCTACTTTTAATGCCAGCACTTTCACCCCATCGCCATGCAAATAAATATGGCTGGCAATTTCATTATTGGGTTTTAATGGGGTGGTCAAAATAAAAGTGAGTTTATTCTGGCGTATTACATAGCTCACTTTGTCTTTTACACCGGTTTCGGGCCCTGCATAAGCAAGGCTTTGAAAGCCGAAGGCCGTTTTATAAAAATGCGCCGCCTGCTTGGCATTGCCTACATAAAATTCTACATAATCAGTGCCCTGCAAAGGCAAAAAATCGGTTGTTAAACTAATGGGTGCCTGGGGTTGTATGATTGTTGCTTGCATAGTTTTTTAATTTTAAAAAGAAGTTAGAAGTTAGCCCGCAGATTACGCGGATTTCGCAGAAAAAAAACAATTAGATTGACTCCTGCCGATCTGCGACATCAGCGTAATCTGCGGGAATGTTTTAAAGTACCGAATCCATAGCAAGTGCCAGCATTAACAAAGAATAGTTATTGCGCCTGTCTTTAAAAATCTTATGTGGATAATCCGGTTGCATATCTTGAAACAAAGGTAGTGAAACTTACAGGACTTATTCGCTTAGATTATATATTTGCTCCATGATTAAAGTAGGAATTTTAGGCGGCGGCCAGCTCGGCCGCATGTTATTGCAAGCCGCAGCAAATTACCCTGTTGAAACCTTTGTTATGGAGAGCGATGCCCAATGCCCTGCCGCTCACCTCTGCCATCATTTTACAAAAGGGCATATCAGGAATTTTGATGAAGTGTACAACTTTGGTAAAGGATTGGATGCCATCACCATTGAAATAGAAAGCGTAAATGAAGAAGCGCTGGAAAAACTGGAAGCAGAAGGTGTGAGGGTTTATCCCAAGCCATCTGCATTAAAGATTATCAAGAATAAAATATTACAAAAGCAGTTTTATAAAGACAACGAAATTCCGACAAGTGAATTTGTAATTACACAAAATAAGACTGATTTAACACAGCATAATAATTTTTTACCCGCCGCACATAAAATAGGCATGGGTGGCTATGATGGCCGTGGCGTAGAATTAATGCGCACGGCTGCAGATTTTGAAAAGGGATTTGATGCACCGGCGGTATTGGAAAAATTAGTTTCCATCAAAAAAGAAATTGCAGTAATTATTGCGGTGAATGATAAAGGGGAAAATGCGTTGTATCCTTGTGTTGATATGGTATTTGATACCCGTTTAAATTTATTGGATTACCAGATAAGCCCTGCTACCCTGCCTGAAAAAGTATTGTGGAAAGCAGAAGCCATTGCTTTAAAAGTGGTGAAAGATTTAAAGAGCCCCGGCATTTTTGCAGTAGAATTATTTGTAGATATTGATGATAATGTTCTGGTAAATGAAACTGCTCCAAGAGTACATAACAGTGGCCATCACACGATAGAAGCCAATTACAGCAGCCAGTTTGATATGCTGTGGCGCATCATGCTAAATTATCCTTTAGGCAATACTGAACATATTTTACCTGCTGCTATTGTAAATTTATTAGGCGCAGAAGGTTATAGCGGCGAAGCTTACTACGAAGGATTAAATGACATCCTGCAAATTGACAATGTATTCATTCACATCTACGGAAAAAAAGAAACCAAGCCAGGCAGAAAAATGGGGCATGTAACTATTTTAAGTAAAGAAAAACAGGAGTTGATACATCAGGCGAATAGAATTAAGGCGGGGTTGAAGGTAATAAGTAAATAGGGAATAAAAAGTAAATAAAGTAAGTTCAGATTACTGTGTAAATGGTGCAATCTGAGGCTAACCTCTTTTTACCACAGGCAAATTTCTTCTGCGGCATCAGCGAAATCTGCGGGGAATTTTTATGGAGTCAATAAATTCGCCAGCCGCTTCAACTCTATCTCCGAACTCTTTGCAGCAAAATTTAAATTCACCAACCTAAAACCAGATTCTTCAAAACTTTGTTGTGCATTTTTTAGGTCAACAATAGTGGCTACTTTTAATTGAAAACGTTTCAACACTACATCCACAAGTTTTGAAGTGATATCATAGGTTTGTTTTTCAGTTTCCAACTGCTTTAAAGTAGAAGCATAAGACTGGTATGATTTTACTACTTGTGCGCCGTAATCTCTTAGTAATATTTGTTTATCCAGTTCTGCATTCTTTACATTTATTTCAGCAACCTGTTGCTGCCTTTTATAAGCCGAGCCATTATAAATTGGAATACCCAAAGTAAAACCAATATAAGGCCCGTAACTTTGGTTCAATAATAATTGCCCTGCTGCTGCCTGGTTACGGCTGAAATTAAAGCCGGTGTTTGCCCTTACTGACGGATAGCGCAACGCCGCGGTTTCCTTTACAATAAATTCATTGATCCTTACCTGTTCATCGGCTGCAACTATATCTGCATTTTTATTTATGCCATTTAATATGGCATCTAAACTTATCTGCTGGTCAACGATGATGGTATCTTCTACAGCAATAACACTATCCGGCCTTAAAGTAAGCAGGCGCAACAATTCTGTTTTTGCCTGGTCAACAATTAACTGTTGTGATTGTTTGGATTGCAACAATGCATTCAAATCACTTTCTGCCTGAAATAAATCGGCGTTATTGGCAAGGCCAACGCTTTGGCTTGTTTTTACGATCGTCAATTTCTGTTGCGCTATATCAATGGAGCGATCAATTGTTTTGATATAACTCTGCTGGCGTACAATATCATAATAACCGGTCATTACCTGCGCCATTATATTTTGCACTTTTGAATTCAGTTGTGTCCTGCTTTGCTTTTCCAATTCAGCCAGGCGGCTTTTTGTGGCAATCACTCTATAACCATTATACAGCAAGATACTTCCTGCAACGCCAACTGACAATGCATTGGTAGAAGCGCCATTCCTTGCAATGGTTGAGCCTGTATTTAATTTTTGATTGATATTAGACACCTGTTCGTTATCACTTATGCTGGAAGTAACCAATGGCAAGCCACCGGCAACGCCATAATTATTTAAAATAGTATTAGATTGGACAGTATTTTGTTGAACCTGAAGATCCAAACTATTTTTCAGTGAAATATTAACTGCATCGGGTAAACGCAGTAATCCCTGTGCCCTGCTAACAAAAGGTATAGTTAAAAAAAGAATATATACAATGGCCTGTTTCATTTTCATCACTTAAATATCTGTATTTATTTGTGCATCATTTTCTGCTGTTGGCGCTGCATCAACAGGCAATGTGCCTTTTGGAACTTTATGTTTGCTTGCCAAAAAGAGGTACATGGCAGGTATAATAAATAATGTTAGTATCAACGAAAACAAAATACCGCCAACCACCACAATACCCAATGGCACACGGCTTGCAGATGATGCACCAAGACTTAATGCAATAGGCAATGCACCTAAAGAAGTAGCCAGGCTTGTCATTAAGATTGGACGCAAGCGTTGCTCTGCCGCCATTAATATCGCTTCTTTTTTATTGTGCCCTTCTTCTCTTTTCTTATTGGCAAACTCTACAATCAATATACCATTTTTGGTTACCAGCCCGATCAGCATGATCATACCAATTTCAGAAAAAATATTCAATGTTTGTCCAAAAACCCATAAGCTTAATAAAGCACCGGCCAAAGCCAGCGGTACAGTAAGCATGATGATGAACGGGTCCACAAAACTTTCAAACTGAGCTGCCAATATCAAATAGATCAACATCAATGCCAGTATAAAAGCAAACATAATATTAGACGAACTTTCCGCATAATCTCTTGATGGGCCGGTTAAAGAAGTTTGAAAACTTTCGTCCAACAATGTTTTAGCAATTGCATCCATGGCTTTCACACCATCGCCAACTGTTTTTCCATCTGCCAATGCAGCAGAAATTGTAGCTGCTTTGTAACGGTTGTAATGATATAAAGTCGCAGGGCTACTGCTCTCCTCAATCTTTACTACGGCACTTACAGGTATATTTTCTCCCTTGTTGTTGCGTACATATAATTTGGTGATATCATCTGGTGCCGACCGGTCATTGCGTTCTACCTGTGCAATCACCGAGTATTGAAAACCATTTTTTATAAAATAAGCCAAACGTCCACCACTAAACGCAGATTGTAATGCTGATACCACATCCTGCGACGACAGGCCTAAATCTTTAACTTTCATTCTGTCTAAAGTAAGCTCTACCTGCGGCTTGTTAAATTTCAAATTCACATCCACAGTAGCAGATGAAAAGGTTTTATCTTTTCGGGCTTCTTCTAAAAACTTCGGAATAATATCTTTTAATTTTTCCAGATCCTGATTCTGTAATACAAATTGAACCGGCAAACTCCCCTTTGAGCCTGCACCAACTGCAATAGTTTGCTCCTGTACGGCAGATATCCTGGCGTCATTAAACCGCAATAGCTTTTTTTGCAGATCGGAAGCAATCTGTGCCTGGGTCCTTTTTCTATCCTTGGGATCTATTAAGCCCAGTCTTGGCTGGCTGCTATTGATGGCTTGCTGAGAAGGTGTACGTGCAAATACAAAATCCCTTTCAGGTATCGAATCATATAAGTAATTGGCTATATTATCACTGATCTCCTGCATTTTGCTATAACTGGTGCCTTCTGCCGCAGTAACGGTAAACCGTACACTACTTCTATCTTCAAGTGGCGCTATTTCACTTTGCAAGTTGGGGTAAATGACAATAATGATAGCAACACAAACTGCAATTATCAACAATGCCACTCCCTTCACTCTTAAAAACCCGTTGAGCCATCTTTTATACCCGTTTTCCATTCCGGTAAAGAAGGGTTCGGTTTTCATATAAAATTTACCATGCCCTGCAGTTTTGCGGCTAAGCACAACATTTAGCACAGGAGTAATAGTTAGTGATACAAATGCAGATATTAAAACAGCTGCTGCCAGTGTAACCCCAAACTCTCTGAACAATCGTCCTATAAACCCTTCTAAAAATATTACAGGAAGAAAAACCACCGCCAGGGTGATAGAAGTAGAAATTACCGCAAAGAAAATTTCTTTACTGCCTTCCACTGCAGCCTGTCTTATAGGCATACCCTTTTCAAACTTGCTGAAAATATTTTCCGTTACCACTATACCATCATCCACCACCAAGCCGGTTGCCAGTACTATACCTAACAAGGTTAAGATATTAATGGAGAATCCAGAAAAATACATGATAAAGAAAGTGGCCACCAATGATATCGGAATATCTATCAGCGGACGAATAGCAATAAGCCAATCCCTGAAAAAGAAGAATATCACCAGTACCACCAGGCCAAAAGATATAGCCAATGTTTCTTCCACCTCTTCAATTGATTTGCGGATATTGGTGGTATTGTCCAACAGTACATTCATTTCAATATCCGACTTGTTAGATTTTTTTATCGTCTCAAGCTTCTTGTAAAAGTCATTGGCAATTTCAATATTATTGGCACCGGGTTGAGGTATCAATACAAGCCCTACGGCATTTACGCCATTGTATTTCCAGGCTTGCTCCAATACTTCGGGGCCTATTTCTACCCTGGCAACATTACTTAATCTTACAATGCCGGTACTATCTTCCCTGATAATAAGATTTTGAAAATCCTTTTCAGAGGTCAGCCTGCCCAAAGTTTTAATGGTAAGTTCGGTGTTGTTGCCATAAATCTTTCCTGGCGGCAAATCAATGTTTTCATTATTAAGCGAAGTGCGTATATCAGAGAAGGTTATACCCTGGGCATTCATTTTATCCGGGTCAATCCAAATACGCATGGCATAGCGCTTTTGCCCAAAAATATTTACCGAGCTTATCTGTTGAATGGTTTGAAATTGCTGCTGCAATACATTTTCTGCATAATCGCTTAATTCAAGCAACCCTTTGGTACGGCTTTGCACCGCCAATATCAAAATAAAATCACTGTTGGCATCTGCTTTTGTAACTACGGGTGGTGCGTCAATATCCTGTGGCAAATTTCTAATGGCCTGTCCCACTTTATCCCTCACATCACTTGCTGCCGCTTCCAGATCAACCCCCAATTCAAACTCTACAGAAATATTGCTGCCACCAAGATTGCTTGATGAAGTAATGGTTTTAATCCCCGGAATGCCATTGATCTGTTTCTCCAATGGTTCTGTTATCTGGCTTTCTATAATATCAGGATTGGCACCGGTATAAGAAGTACTAACATTTATAATGGCCGGATCAATGGCAGGATAATCACGTACCGCCAAAAAAGTGTATCCCACTACACCAAACAGAATGATCATAAGGTTCATTACTGTTGCAAATACCGGGCGCTTTAAAGAAAATTCAGAAATATTCATGCAATTGAACTGGGTCTACTTTTTATAATACTATTAAGCTGCTACAGAACAGCCATCTTCTTTTAATTCCCGTCTGCAGTTTTTATAATGTCTTCAAGCTTTTTAACACTGCGAACTTTTACTGCACCTTTTGGTCTTGCAAACAATACACCTGTAACCAATATAGAATCACCGGGGTTGATACCTTTTATTATCTCCACCGTATTGGCTTCCCTGATACCTGTTACCACATTTACAAAATTGGCTTTACCATTCTTTACCAATACCACCTGGTTATTTTTATCATCAGGTATCAGGCAGTTAGTAGGTATTTTAATTGAAGATCTGCTTTGGCCAGCATCTATATACACTTTTACAAATCCTCCGGGATTTGAAGTGCCATCTTTCAATACCGCCCTTACCTTTAAATTACGGGTATCGGTATTAGCGCCTGGTTCCACAGCCACTATTTCTGCACGGGTTCTTTTTTGTGTAGTTGCGTCCAATTCTACATCTATTACTGAGCCAATTTTAATAACATTGCTATATAGGTCTGGCAGGGTAAAATCAATTTTTACCTGCGATGTTTGCTGCAGTGTAGCGATGACCGTTTGGGGCGTTACATAAGCACCGGGACTAACCTGTCTTAATCCTCCAACCCCGGTGAAGGGTGCCCTTAAAACGGTTTTATCTATCAGCGCTTGTGTATAAGCAATGTCTGCTTTAAAGCCATTTACCTGGTTTACCGCTGCATCATAATCGGCCTGGTTAATACCATTTATGGCAAGTAACTGCTGGTAACGTTCTACCGTTTTTTGCACCAGTTCCATTTGCACTTTACTTTTTGCAACTTGCGCCCTGAGGTCGGCATCATTTACTTTTGCAATGATGGTTCCTTGTGCAATAGGTTTACCTTCTGCAAAATTTAAATAAGTAAGCCTTCCGCTCACTTCTGGATGCAGTTCTACAAATTCTTTTGCTATTACTGTACCGTTGGCTTCAATAACATTTGAAATGGGCTGTACCTGGCCTATTATGACATCCACCACTACCGGTGGCGTTTCTTTAGGTTTCTTTTTATCGTCCTCTTTACTTTTACAAGCAACAAAAGCAACGGCAAAAACGAATACAATTAAGAAATACTTTGCTGGTTTATCAATACACTGCATTATAATACTTTATATAATAAAATTAGGTTCAAATATAGGGAGTTTTTTGAGTTATATCATAGTCATTTCAACAATCATACCGTTATCCGGAAGTTAATTCATGCCATTCTAATCTTACTATTAAAACAGTATTAAAAAACAATTAGGCAGCTATTAAAACAAGGGTTAGTGATTTTTCCTTTTCTTTGCTAAAATTTAAACCAATGACACCACTTGTAGGAATAATAATGGGTAGCGAAAGTGACCTTGATGTTATGAAAGGCGCTGCAGAAATGCTACGCCAGTTTGAAGTAGAACCTGAATTGACCATAGTATCTGCACACCGTACGCCAGAGCGCCTGCGTGAATATGCCGGCAAGGCTAAAGAACGTGGTATAAAAGTAATCATTTGCGGGGCTGGTGGCGCTGCACATTTGCCCGGTATGGTAGCTGCAAATACCATCCTTCCTGTAATTGGTGTTCCCGTAAAATCGAGCAATAGCATTGATGGGTGGGATTCGGTATTATCAATTTTGCAAATGCCTTATGGCGTGCCTGTGGCAACTGTTGCGCTTAACGGGGCAAAAAATGCCGGGATATTGGCAGCACAAATTTTAGCCCTGCATGATACTTCCATTGCCGGCAAGCTGGAAGCTTTTAAAGAATACCAGGATGATATTGTAATGGAGAGCGTAAAGAATGTAAGCAGGCTGGGATTTAGAAACGAGTTTGACAGGTAATTTTTTTGCAATGAAATTAAATCATATCAATCTTGTTGTAAGCAATGTTGCCGAAGCGGTTGAATTTTTTAAATCCTATTTTAATTTCACCTGTACCGAAATTAAAGGTGATAATATTATTGCTGTTTTAAATGGCACTGATAACTTTACTTTAGCATTGATGAAAAGCAAAGAAGTACCAATAAATTACCCTGCTAATTTTCATATTGGTTTTTTACTGGATAGCGAAGCAGATGTAATTGCAATACATGCCAAATTAAAAGCTGGTGGTATCAATATTGAAAGCGAACCTAAAAATATAAGAGACAGCTTTGGGTTTTATTTTACTTTTGATGGGGTAATGATTGAAGTGGGGTCTTATTTGTAAGATGGAGAAACCAGATTTTCGATGCTTCGTAAATTTTTAAAAATATCAACCGGTCTGATGCTTACTATTGCAGTAATTATTGGATTAACCTCAATAAAGCATCCAATTATTTTAAAGTGGATAACAGGTAGTGCAAGGCTTATTGGTAATTCAACAAACGCCAGGATTTATACCAACGAACAACTCAATGCTTATAGCAAAGTTTACAAAGTAAATACTTACTGGAACGGAAAAAAAGCAAACTATTATCTGCTTTACTTTATTGATGCTGAAACCAAAGAAATGACAACTGTAATTAGTTTAAACATACAGGATAATTATGTTGGCAAATCAGTAAGCACAAATAAAAATGACTATGATATTGTCTGGGGACAATTATTTCAAAGTGAAGTTGGCGCTCATTTCTCCAGTTTTAAAAATGATATGAAAGGTTATGACTTTGACCCAAAACTTACTTTGTCCGATAAAGAAATAACGCTAAACGTTCCTCGCCAATTATTCAAATGTGATTCTATTAAAGTGGTATTTTAAATTGTACCCAAACAAGTTTATTAACCTGCTTTATTTTTCTCTCGCCTTGCTGATATAAACAAAAAATCGTTTCTTTAATAAAAATCATCCATGAAGATTTCCTCCATTAAATTATTACTTGTTGCAAGTACATTATTTACAAGCCGTGCAGTTGCACAAACAAGTGATGCTGCTATCTTTCGCATTACTTCTTCGCACACTTCTTTTCCTGATACTGGCAGGGCAAACGGCCACACTTACAATAAAGTTTTATACACTGCTGCCGAACATTACAGCGATAGCAGCGTGATCATAATCGTGCCGCCAAAATTTAAAGCCAATAAAAAAGTAGATGTGATATTTTGGTTTCATGGCTGGGGCAATAATATTGATAGTGTGCCGCCAAGATATGACTTGATAAAACAATTTTTAGCATCGAATAGAAATGCGGTTTTGGTATTGGCAGAAACTGCAAAAGATGCACCCGACAGTTATGGCGGCAAGCTGGAGCAAAAGGATATTTTTAAATTATTGTTAGATGATGTATTGGATAAACTAAAATCAGAAAAAGTAATTGCCAAAAAAACAACTACAGGCAATGTAGCGCTTGTAGGTCATAGCGGAGCTTACAGGGTAATGGCATATATTTTACAGAATGGCGGTGTAGAAGTAAAACAAACTATTTTATTTGATGCCTTATACAGCGAAGTAGATAAATATACTGCCTGGATACAAGCCGACGCAAAACACCAGTTCATTGATATTTATACCGATGGTGGCGGTACCGATAAATTATCAATCAGTATGATGCAAGGGCTTAAAGAAAAAAGCATTGCTTTTTTCAGTGGAGAAGAAAAAGATGTAACTGCTACAATACTGCAAAATAATGCTATTGTTTTCATGCATAGTTTAAAAGCACACAATGATGTTATCAGCAGGCCGGATTATAATTTTAAGTTTTTTATGGAGAATAGCCATGCTATATCCAAGCACTATTAAATGCTTCAAAAAAATATTTATAAATGGTAAAAAATATGCTGCCCCTTTCTTCTTTATTTCTTTTGCTAAGCATATTGATATTCCCTGCAAAAACATTCGCACAAAAAACAAATGCCTATCAATTTATTGAACCAAATATTTCAATAAATTACGATAGCAACCATTTTAAGGTTGGAGAGCGATACTCCAACACTTTTTATGAAACCGAAGCTTATGATTTTAATTTCATAAAAAATCATTCAAATAATACACGGATACACATTGAAGCTAGTTATCCAACAAGCAATGTCCCATCAATAGCTTATCAGGATAGTTTTATACAAAGTAAAATTGGCGAGATAATAAAAATGGACGGCAGAGAAATAACACTGATCGATTACGACAAAAAAGTTAGAAATATAAATGACGTTTTATGTGTTGGTTTTGTTATCTCAGATAATAAAACCAAGCAAAACTCTACTACTATTATTTGTAACCACATTACCGATAACGATATGACGCAAATCAATTACATCGCTTCAAATAGTAAAAATTTAGATTCTAATTATGCCATCCTGCAAGAATTTATTACAGGATTTAATTCTTATAGTGCTATTGCAATTGCAAAAGAGGATTCCATTATTAAAAGTATCTATACAGTTACTATAAACCCAACAAAAGATACTATTGATAATTTCAAATGGCGTAACAATGTTTATTTGGGTATTGTATCAACAAAAGAACCATTGAGGCATAAAATAAAAGAAGTGAGGTTACAGATGAATAGCTATAGTAAAGAAATATTTACTCCTGCTACAGATAGTGGCGTTCCTATTATCTGCCAAGATAAAACTAAAGGGACTATCAAAAAAGAAGGGGAATTGGTCCTACTCAACTCTTTTGGAAAAACGGTAAAACTGCCTTTCAGTTTTACTTATGAAAACCGTTGAGCAAGGTATAGCAATAGCATCATATTACAGCTTTCAGGTTCATGGTAATTAAGGCGTCCCCTAAACACATACTTTACTATCTTTGCCGACCAACAAACGCAGCATCGGCTGGCATTTATTGAAAAGCATTAAACATTTGTATTCTAATATCATCAGCCTGCTACGCACAAAGCTGAGCAGGGTTCAATACGTAATGGTGATTGCCACACTTACCGGTTTTATTTCGGGTTTACTGGCAGTGTTATTAAAAACGATAGTTCATTACCTGCAACACTGGATAAAAGAAATTCCCGTAACGCCGTTTGCTTATTTATTATTTCCTGCCATTGGTTTATTGATTACCATCTTCATCATCCGTCATTTTTTTGGGGGACAGATTGAAAAAGGTATTGCTATGGTTTTAAGGGCAATTGCTCGTAAGGCTTCTTTCATTCCGCTTAACCATACTTATTTGCATGTAATCACCAGCTCCATAACGGTGGGGCTTGGTGGCTCAGTAGGTTTGGAAGCGCCTATTGTTGCAACTGGCGCTGCTGCAGGTTCCAACCTTGCGCGTATAAGCGACCTTAATTACCAGGAACGCACTTTATTAATCGCTTGTGGCGCTGCTGCCGGTATTGCTGCAGTTTTTAATGCCCCAATTGCAGGTGTAATTTTTGCTATTGAAGTCTTATTGGCAGAAACAGTAGTGAGTTATTTTATTCCGCTTATCATTTCTTCTGTTGCAGGTGTGCTTTGTTCCAAAATAATTTTGCACGAAAACTTTCTGTTCAATTTTGTATTAAAACAAACTTTCGATTACAGGAACGTGCCGTTTTATATTTTATTGGGTGTGCTTGCTGCATTTGTTTCTATTTATTATGCAAGAGTTTTTAAGGCTACAGAAAAACGTTTGCACCAATTTAAAATGAACGGCTACTTAAAAGCCATCGTTGGTGGCGTTTTATTGTTGAGTATTTATTTTGTATTGCCGCCTTTATTTGGCGAAGGATATGGCTACGTTAAATTAGTTGCCAGTGATACCTTCACCACTTTTGCAGATAACACTACACTATTTTCCAAATTGGGCGAAAACTGGGGCATCATTGCCTTTACCGCATTGATATTTTTAGTAAAACCAATTGCTGCTGGTATTACCATCGGCAGTGGCGGCAATGGAGGTAATTTTGCGCCTTCATTATTTACCGGCGCTTATCTTGGTTTTTTCTTTTCTAAATTATTAAATAATATTAGCTGGATAAAAATACCAGTGGGTAATTTTAGTTTGGTTGGTATGGCTGGTGTTTTAAGTGGTGTAATGTATTGTCCGTTAACAGCCATATTTTTAATTGCAGAAATAACCAACGGATACGAATTATTTATTCCGTTGATGATTGTTTCTTCTATCTCTTTTTTCATTGTAAAAACTTACGAGCCATTTTCAATGGAAACAAAAAAGCTGGCATTGGAAGGGCAAATATTTACGCAGAAAAAAGAAAAGAACATCCTTACTTCTATCAGCCTTGATGACATGTTACTGGATACTTACGACAGCATTGGCATTGACAAGAAGTTAACGCAGTTGGTAGAAATTATCAAACGCAGTGATAAAAACATTTTTGCTATAACCGATAGGAATGAAAAATTTGTGGGCATCATTGAATTGAATGATATCAAACAAAAATTGTTTCACCAGGATCAATTTGATAAAGTAACTATTAAATCCATTTTGAAAAAACCTGCTGCGGTTTTAATGCAAGGGCAGGATATGCACTCGGTAATGGAAAAATTTGATGTTACGCAAAGCTGGTACTTGCCGGTTTTGAATGAAGACAAAAAGTTTTTAGGCTTTATTTCTAAAGGGAAACTGTTCAATAAGTATAGGGAAATTTTAGCATCGCAGGGGGATTTGTATGATGCGGTATAATGTAGGTTGTCAGCCCTGACATCTTTTGAATTGGATACGTACCCTCAATTAATTTTTGCCATTGCAGCACCTACAATCTTCTTATCTTTTTCCAGTTGCACAAATGCAATTATCGCCATATTTTCTTTTGCCACATTATTATTTGTAAATTCTATTTCTCCTGATGCTGTTGCTTTTTTAGTAATGAATTGACGCACTACATTTTCATTTCGAAGTGTACGCCCGCCATTTTCACCACGCTTTACCACAGTTGTTTCACTTAAAGAAACCAGTGCAAAATTTAGTGTTGCCCCTGAAGAATTTCCATCAATGGTATATTGCACTTTTATAGATTTACCATCATTGTAAGCAGCATTTAATGAAGTAAAATTGATATTCGTTTTGGTATTCAATGCATTAGTCAAAGATGCCGCCAATGCAGTTTTATCAGAACCGATAAATTCTTTGCTGCCGTTAACAATCATCTGCGGCGTGTAAGGGCCATCAAGTCCAAATGCAGTTACATAATCATTCTGCCTTGCTGAATAAGCTGCATCGCTGAATGGGTCGGTCCATCCCAAACGGTTCCAATAGTCTACATGAAATGATAAAGCAAATATTTTTTTCCCTTCTTTGTTAGCGTCAGCAATTGTTTGTGCAAGTAAAGCATCCGCAGGCGGGCAACTGGAGCAACCTTGCGAAGTAAACAATTCAATTACTGCAATTGGTTCAAAAGGAACATTGAAATGCACTGCTTCTTTCTTTTTAAAACTACAGGCAAATATTATAAAAGCGACAAAAATAACAGCGCTAAAGATTTTAAATTTCATGCAGCTATTATTTTACTTTTTAAAATTGCCTTTAAACTCTTTTCTAAATTCTAAATAATCAGGAATAGAAACCATTTGCACATAGGAGTTATCAGGGTTATGTGAAATGTATTCCTGGTGATAATCTTCCGCCGCATAAAAGTTTTTAAACGGCACAACCTGAGTAACAATTTTGCTGCGGTATTTTTTGGAATCAGTTATCCTTTTTATTGCAGCTTCAACAATCTGTTTTTCTTTATCGTTCCTGTAAAATATTACAGAGCGGTATTGTGTACCCACGTCATTGCCCTGTCTGTTTAGTTCTGTTGGGTCTAGGCTTGCAAAAAAAGCATTCACCAAAGTTTCGTAAGATATTTTTGTAGTATCATAATACACCTGCACTGTTTCTGTATGGCCGGTGCTGCCGCTGCAAACGGTTTCATAATCAGGATTGGCAACATTGCCGCCTGCATAACCAGAAACCGCATCTCTTACACCAACCAAACTTTGAAATACTATTTCTGCATGCCAAAAACAACCTTCGGCAAAAGTTGCTACTGCTTCATTAGCGCCTTTTTTTGCAGAGCCGACGGATATTTTTGCATTGTTACTTTGTGACTGGGCGCCGCAAGAAGAGAATATCACCATCGCCACTATTGCAATTATATTTTTCATTGTTTTTCTATTTAAACTATGTACAAAATAATTGGAGGGATGGATTTACAGAACAGCAATAAAAATGTTAAACAGCAGGTTATGCTTCTTCCAGGATAACAAATTCCTGTTGCAATGCCAATGAATTACCATACAGCATTTTTATAAAGCCGCTTCCGCATTTGGCATAAAAAGGAATGATATTTTCAACACGTTCCTGCAAATTATTATTGGGAAAAAGGACAGCTTTTACCTTGTGCAACTGGCGTTGCTTTGCTTCAAATTTTTTCCTTTCTGCACTCAGCATTTTCTTTTCTAAAACAGCTATCTTTTTTAATGCTTTTGTTTGCAATGCTTCAGTATGGTTGGCCAGTGTTTTATCAACTGCGCCGGAAAGGCTTTTTAATTTATTGTAGATATCAGTTAATGCCTGTTGTTCTTTATCCAAACTTAATTGTAAAACGCTTTCTCTTGTCACCAGCTGGTTTATTAATTCCTCTTCCTTTTTAAAAAAATCATTTATAGTAAAACCTAATGCTGCAACTTTGGCGGCATAAATTTTTTCAACAAACAGAAAAGAATTACGCACTACTAAAACCGGATAAGGAACGCCAACGGATTCAAAAACTTTTTTTAATTCCAGCCAGTAAGCAATTTCACCACCGCCGCCAATAAAAGCAATATTGGGTAAAACCAATTCCTGAAATACAGGGCGCAATATTACGTTGGCGCTAAAACGATCGGGAAAGTCATGCAACTCTTTTACTATTTCTTCTTTAGTAAAAGCAATATCGGTTTCATGTACTTTGTACTTTGTACCTTCCACTTCTATCCTATCCCTTCTGTTATCCTTTAAATAAAATAAATTCAATTCCCTGCCGCTAGCCTGCACTTTATATGCCGCAGGAAATGCCGCAACTGTTTCTGCAACTTTTAAATGTGAGAATGATTCGTTCAATTCTTTTTCTACAACTGGAATGAATAAACGTTTTATAGCCGCGTGGTCAGGCAAAATCACCAACACCCCGTACGCTGCAAACAATTCATGCACCAGTTTAAAAGTTGCTTCTTCAATGGTTACATTTTCCTGGTAACAGGCTTTCATCAAGTCAATGATTTCATTGCCATACGGCTCCACTAACACTTGCCCTGCAATAGTATCAATCAGTTTTATTAACCCCTTGTCCACCTTCATTCTTCCTACTGCACCGGTTTGTTTGGTTTGCCATTCGTGTTTTTCTCCATTTATGTATACATGACCCAGTTCATCAAGGTCAGCATCTTCGCTGCCCATATAATATACAGGCACAAAATTATTTTCAGGTAACTGTTTTTTAAACTCTTCGGCCAACCTTGCGGTATGCAATATTTTGTAAATGAAATATAAAGGCCCAGTTAAAATATTGGGTTGATGTGCTGTAGTGATTGTAAATGTATTATCGTTGGCTAATTGTTCAATGTTTAATTGCTGCTTTGCAGAAAGCGTTTTTCCTTCGTATTGTTTTTGAAGAATTGCAACTAAAGCTTTGCGGTTGGTGGGATATTTTTTTCTTTGTGCTATTGCCGTTTTTATACCATCGATGGTTGGCACAGCTGAAAGAAAAGGTTGCAGCTTTTCTGATTGATTAACGTAATCAATTAAAAGTGTACTATAAAAACCGGTTGACTGGTAAGGTATATTTTGGGCAGAAAAATTCATTTTATATTTTAATATTCAATACACAATGTTCAACACAAAACCGTTACAGGCAATTTAAACCACTTCTCCCTCAATATCATAATCATACGCTTTTGTAATTTTTACATTAACAAAATCGCCGATAATCAATTTGTTTTTGCTTTCGATAATCACTTCATTATCCACTTCCACACTATCAAATTCTGTACGTCCCAAATAGCGGCCGGCTTCTTTTTTATCAATGATTACCTTAAATGTCTTGCCTACTTTTTCCTGATTTTTTTCTAAAGAAATTTCCTGCTGCACTTCCATTATCTCCTGTGCTCTTTCTTCTTTTTGTTCAGCAGAAATATCGTCAACCAAATCATATGCACTTGTTCCTTCTTCGTGGCTGTAAGTAAATATGCCAACTCTATCAAAACGCATTTTTTGCAAAAAGGTTTTCAATTCTTCCACATCTTCTCTTTTTTCACCGGGAAAACCAGCAATCAAAGTGGTACGCAAACAAATATCAGGAATTTTGTGTCTTATCTGCCCAACCAAATCTTCCATCTCTTCACGAGTAATCTGGCGCTTCATTGCCTTCAACATATTGTTGGCGGCATGTTGCAATGGCATATCAATGTAATTACAAATATTTTCTCTATCTTTTATCGCATCAATAATTTCCAAGGGAAATTTTGAAGGATAAGCATAATGCAAACGAATCCATTCTAATCCTTTCACATCAGCCAACGCATGTAACAGTTTTGGCAGTTCTCTTTTTTTATAAATATCCAATCCGTAATAAGTCAGTTCCTGTGCAATTAACATCACTTCTTTTACACCACGGTCAACCAAACGTTTGGCTTCATCTACCAATGATTCAATTGTACGGCTCACATGCTGCCCACGCATTAGCGGAATGGCGCAAAACGAACAGATACGGTTACAGCCTTCGCTTATTTTCATGTACGCATAATGCTGCGGTGTGTATAACAAGCGTTCGCCGATTAAATCAGCTTTGTAATCTGCATTAAACTGTTTGAGCATCCCCTGCAATTCCATCGTACCAAAAAAAGCATCTACTTCAGGTATCTCTTCTTCCAAATTATTTTTGTAGCGTTCACTCAGGCAACCTGTAACATATACTTTATCGAGTCTGCCCTTTCGCTTCAATTCCACCTGGTCTAAAATGGTATTGATGCTTTCTTCCTTGGCCTTTTCAATAAAGCCACAGGTATTTACAATTACTATATTATGGTCTTTCTTGGCGCTTTCGTGCACTGTTTCTATTTCGTTGGCAATCAATTGCCCACTAAGCACTTCACTATCCACCATGTTCTTGCTGCAACCCAGTGTTATGATGTTTACCTTATCTTTTTTTAGCGTCTTTGTCTTCATAATTAATGGGTGCAAAGGTAACGTTTTACCTCCAACCCCTAAAGAGGAGTAAAAAATGTTGAGAAATCTGTGATTTTAGTAGCTTAACGGCGACTAATAGCATAAATACTGTTATTCAGCACTTGATGGTACCGAAAATAGACCGGGAAATAGTTTTAAAATTGATTGAAGATAATCGGGGTATTATATTCAAGATCTGCAATGCTTATTGTAAAAATGAACATGACAGGGAAGATTTACAACAGGAAATAGTTTACCAGCTTTGGAAATCTTATCCTGCTTATAAACAGCAATATAAATTTACTACCTGGATGTACAGAGTGGCTTTAAATATTGCTATAAGTTTTTACAGGAAAACAAAAATAACAGACAATATCATTGCCCTTGACGAAGCTCCTTTAGAGATAGCAGATAAACCCGATAACACTCCTGAAACAGAAAAAAACATCAGCACACTTCATCAATTTATCAACGGCCTTAAAGAGTTGGACAAAGCATTAATGATACTTTACCTGGAAGAAAAAAGCTATATCGAAATAGCAGAAATATTAGGTATATCCGAAACAAATGTGGCCACCAAAATAAGCCGCATCAAAGAAAAATTAAAAAGGCAATTCAACACAATAAATAATTAAAGATGGAAGATATTATTTTAAAACAGCTGTGGAAAGCACAGGATGAAAAACTGGAAAAATCATTGCAGCTAAACCTGTTTTTACTCAATAGCATGCAAAAGGATAAGGCTAAATCCAAATTGGATAAATTGGCAAGGTTTAAATTTTTTGCAGTGGTGTTAGGTGTTATTTGGTGTGCATTTTTAGCATTGCTGATGTATGGCAATAATTTCAATAATATTTATTTTGAACTATCAGTTGGAGCAATCTTTCTTTTCTCCTTATATGCCTGTGTTGTTTACATTCAGCAAATCATTTTTATAAAAAAACTGGATTACAGCGACAGCATCATCAGCACACAAAAAAAACTGGCGCAACTGCAATTATCTACCATTAATACCACACGAGTTGTATTGCTGCAATTGCCTTTTCACACCACCTGGTTTTATACCCATCAACTGGTGATGCATGACCTTACCTTTCAGTTGGTTTCATTTCCCATAACGCTGCTTTTTGCCTTCCTGGCCATTTGGATGTACAAAAACATGAAGGCGGAAAATATGCATAAAAAATGGCTGCGTACTTTTATGAATATGGGGCCAGAATATAAATCGGTTACAGAAGCCAGCGCTTTTTTATCGGAAATAGCAGCATTTCAAATAGTTTAAAGAGTAATTTTAAACGCAACTGCATTGCAAAAAAGGTTACTTCTTGACAAAACTGTGACCATTCATCCATTAAAATCTACACTTCACTAATTATTATAGCAAATTTTAACTGATACGGAGTAAATTTGCGCCGTCACATTAAAGTATATAACCATGAAACAAAAACTACTGCTTATTGCAGCCGCCATGCTGATTTCAGCACTGCAATTAAAAGCACAAACCGCTTCCAAAATTACGGGCCAGGTTAAAGATAATACAGGCAAAGCAATCGCTGCCGCCACTGTTACCCTTAATAACGCTAAAGACTCTTCTCTTGTAAAAACAGCTGTAACAAATGGAGAAGGCAATTACGAATTGCCCGGCATAAAACCAGGTAAATATTTTGTTACTGCTACCGTTGCCGGTATGCAAAAGAAAGCATCTCCGGTAATTGAGGTAAAAGAAAATGAAAATACAGTAGTACCCGCAATTACGTTAAGTCCAGCCACCAAAGTTTTAGAAGGTGTAACCGTTACCAGCCAAAAACCAATCGTTGAGGTTAGGGCTGATAAGATGATTGTAAACGTAGAAGGTACCATTAATGCAGTTGGCAACGATGCATTGGAATTGCTCCGCAAATCACCAGGTGTATTGGTAGATAAGGATGATAACCTTAGCCTTGCCGGAAAAAATGGTGTACAGGTATACATCGATGGCAAGCCAAGCCCACTTTCTGGTGCTGACCTTGCTGCTTATTTAAAATCATTGCAATCTGCTCAGATAGAGTCTATAGAGCTGATCACCAACCCATCTGCAAAATATGAAGCTGCTGGTAATGCTGGCATTATCAATATCAAATTGAAGAAGAATAAAACTTTTGGTACCAATGGTAATGTTAATGCAGGTTACAATATTGGTATTTATGCTAAATATAACGGCGGTATTGCATTAAACCACCGCAATGCTAAGACAAATATATTTGGCAACTACAACTATAGCCAAGGCTTAAACGAAAGTAATTTCAGTTTATACAGGGCGCAAACTGATAGTATCTTTGATCAAAAGAGCCGCATCTTACAAAGAAATAAAGATGCCCATAACTTTAAGGCTGGTGTTGATTTCTTTATTGACAAAAACAGCACTTTTGGTGTAGTAGTTAATGGTAATGTTGCAAACAGCGATATTTATACCGCCGGACCAATGAAGATCATCTACAGCCCAACCAACACCATTACCCGTACATTAATAGCAACAGGCGATAACCTTACCAGCCGCGATAATGTTAACTTTAACCTTAACTACCGTTATGCAAAAACCGGTGGATCGGAATTGAATATTGATGCCGATTATGGTTTCTACGATCTGCGTACCCATCAATACCAACCCAACGATTATTACGCGGGTACCAGCAGTGTTAAGATCTACAGCAATATCTACCGTACTGTTTCTCCCACTGATATTGATATTTATTCTGTAAAAGCTGATTATGAACAAAACTTTAAAAAAGGCCGTTTGGGTTATGGCGGAAAGATTGGTTATGTAAATACTGACAATGATTTTGCACGCTGGAATGTAGATAATTCTAATAACGAAGTATTTGATAAAGATGCCAGCAACCGTTTCCGTTTTAAAGAAAATATTAATGCAGCTTATGTTAATTTTAACAAGGCTTATAAAGGATTTATGTTACAGGCAGGTTTGCGCCTGGAAAACACTTCTTCTGATGGAAGAACAACGGGATTAAAAAACAATGCTCCTGTTGGTTCTCCAGCTAATTATGTTGCACTTGATACAACTGTAAAAAGAAACTATACCGACCTTTTCCCAAGTGCGGCCATCACCTTCAACAAAAACCCAATGAGCCAGTTTGGTATTACTTTCAGCAGGCGTATAGACAGGCCGGCTTATCAGGATCTTAATCCATTTGAATTTAAGATCAATGATTACACTTACATGAAGGGTAACACGCAGTTAAGGCCGCAGTATACCAACAGCATTGGTTTTACGCATACTTACAAATACAGGTTGAATACACAATTGAATTACAGCCATGTAAAAGATATTTTTGCACAAATACCTGATACATTAGGTTCAAAAAGTTTTTTAACCAAAAAGAACCTGGCTACGCAAGATATCGTGAACTTAAATGTAAGCTATCCTTATCAACACAAGTGGTACAGTTTCTTTGCTAACCTTGGCGCTAACTACTCTATGTACAAAGCCAACTTTGGTGGAGGTAGCCGTAACATTAATTTGAATGTAGCTGCATTTAGTTTCTTTATGCAAAACACTTTTAACTTAGGTAAAACCTATAAAGCAGAATTAAGCGGTTTTTATAATTCAGGTACTGTCTACCAGGGTACCATTAAGGCTAAAGCTATCTACAGTATAGATGGTGGTATACAAAAAAATATATTGAAAGGAAAAGGTAATTTGAAGGCTTCTGTTAGTGATATGTTTAATCTAATGCACTTTAAGGGCTCGATAGATTTTGCAGGTCAACATACTGATGTATTGGCTAGGTGGGAAAGCCGCCAGTTTAAATTAAACTTCAGTTACCGTTTTGGTAATATGCAGGTAAAAGCAGCACGCCAGCGTAAAGCTTCTATTGAAGAAGAAAACAAACGTACGCAGCAAAGCGCCGGAATGGGTGTTGGAGGACAATAATAATTATTACACAACATAGTTAAACTAAAGAAGCCAAGTTTCAAAAACTTGGCTTCTTTATTACTAAACTGCCTCTGTTGTTATGTTTTATAAAGCGCCTAATTTTTGTAATTCGCTTTTTATCGTTTCATAAGTATACAGTTCATCTTTATATTTATACGATTCTGGCGCATTGGCAAGATTATTAAGATCTATTTCTAGCTTACTAGTACCGCCATTTAATATTACCCCTACAGTAAAAGCTTCAAATGACACAAAATCATATACTGCTTTATTATTTAAGACTGAGGCCGTAACAATTATTTTAGGGAAAAATGAATCATGCATAAAGAAGTAAACATCATGCAGTTCCGTTGTATTACCTGCTACCGGTTGCACGGTTAGTGTTACGTTATAATAATCTGTTTCATTTACATTTTGACTGAAAGCTGCCACCACTTCAAACCCATTAGCAGTTGAAGTGTTCCCCCATCTGTTTTTTTGACAATCATCCAATACCGTTACTGGTGCCGGCTGGGCAATGGCAAGCATTTGTTTGATGTTCTCTACAGATTCGGCCGCCAGGACACGATCTCGCTGTTTTTCAAATTCCTTTTTCCTTTCTTCCCATAATTTTATCTTAGCTTCTTGTTTTTGCAAGGCAAATTTATCTTCTACTTTAGCATCTACTTCATTAGCTACAATATCTGCAATTGTTTTATCAAGCCTATTCAATATTTCAAATAAGTAAATACGAGACCAGAGGTATACAGCAAAAAATCCACACACTGCGAAGAATACGATTATTGCTCCAACATAGGGGTAAGAAAATTTTGAATCCAGGTATGAACTAAATCCATATGATACACTTGAAGTTAAAGCATCGAAATCTTTCTTAATAGCGGGAAGCTGTGTAAGACTTACGCCTACAATAATTTTGGTAAGCCAATCTGAAATTTCTTCCAAGTTAGTATTGTTGGCATAGCTTACACTGCTAACAGAGGTATTATCTACACTCTTTTTCTGAAGGCTTCGGGGAATGCCAAATAAAAAGCCTAAAAAGCCTCCACAAACGGCTGCGGCCAAGGCGGTTACAATAGATAAACCTATTATAGGCCAGAAAGAATGTTTGCAGGTTGAATTATCACAGGAAGTAATAGCACTTATGGAGATTATGGCTATTATACCAATCCCCATCATAATTAACAGTACGTAAAAACCTGCGTCTTTTTTATCTCTTGAAGTATCATTTTCAAATTTAGGTGCTGTATTATTAAGACCGCCATCCTCAATTGTGTACATAATTTCAATATTTAAGTGATTAATAATTATTTTCTCCATCAAATATGAAAATAAAATTTCATATTTCATAGCGAAAATCACCTAAATAATAACCCGTGGTTTCACTGACACAAAAAAGGGAATGCCAAATAAATGAACATTCCCTTTTTATAAAATAGTATTCTGAAATAATGTTAAGTAGTTCCATTAAACAACCCATCAACAAATAACTGTTTATCAAAAACCAACAGGTCTTCGGCCTTTTCCCCCACCCCAATAAATTTTACAGGAATTTTAAACTGGCTGGCAATGGCCAATACCACACCGCCCTTTGCAGTACCATCTAATTTGGTAACGGTTAATGCAGTTACATCAGTAGCGGCAGTAAAATGTTTTGCTTGTTCCAATGCGTTTTGGCCGGTGCTGCCGTCCAATACCAGCATTACTTCATGAGGTGCATCGGGAATTACTTTTTGTATTACTTTTTTAATTTTGGATAATTCATCCATCAGGTGAATCTTGTTATGCAAACGGCCTGCAGTGTCAATAATGATAACGTCTGCATTTTTTGCAATACCACTTTTAACCGTATCAAATGCAACAGATGCAGGGTCGCTGCCCATTTCTTTTTTTACAATATCTACGCCTGTGCGTTCACTCCAAATAGTTAGTTGGTCTACTGCGGCTGCACGAAAAGTATCAGCAGCGCCCAATAACACTTTTTTACCTGCTTTAGAAAAGTTATATGCCAGTTTACCAATGGTAGTTGTTTTGCCTACGCCATTTACACCTACCACTAAAATTACATGGGGCTTGTGGCCTGCAGGCAACTCGTAATCTTCGTAATTGGTATCCTGCGGTGCACTAACTAAAATTTGCTGAATTTCTTCTTTTAATATTTTATTAAGTTCCGATGTATTGAGGTATTTATCTTTGGCAACTCTCTTCTCAATTTGCTCAATGATTTTTACTGTGGTTTCAATACCTACATCGGCGCTTACCAATGCATCTTCGAGGTTATCCAGCACTTCGGTATCCACGGTGCTCTTGCCTGCAATGGCTTTGGTTATCTTGCTAAAAAATCCTTCACGGGTTTTTTGTAAACCCTGTTCCAAACTTTCCTGCTGTTGTTTCTTTCCAAATAATTTATCAAAAAGTCCCATACTGTAAATGATTAATTGTTATCGGCTGTAAATTTAAAGCATCTTGGTTACAACCACTTTAAACATTTAAGCCTGCTAATATCCAATGTTATTAAGATTGAACAATATTCGCCATTAACACATTCGATATTGTAGTTTCTCCTGGCTAAGTTTTCGTAAATAAAGAAAGCCTCCCTTAATGGGAAGCTTTAAAATATTTTATTTTGATACCAGAATAATTTAGTTAGCTAAAAATTCTTTGATCTTATCTTTATGAACAATTTGTTCTTTAAAAGTATAAGCACCGGTTTTAGGGCTACGTACAGTACGTATTACCTTAGTCCAGTTCTTAGCGTCTGCTGCCGCTTTGGTATCTTTGATTTTCGAGTTCTTTGATGCTGCTTTTGCCATGGTAGTATGTTTATTGGTTAACTGGTTAATTCGTACAAAACGATTTAACTAATTAACTGATTAACTAATTAACGTTTATTATTTAATTTCTTTATGAACAGTAACCTTCTTTAAGATAGGATTGAATTTCTTCAATTCCATTCTTTCAGGTGTGTTCTTTTTGTTTTTGGTAGTAATGTAACGGCTTGTACCGGGTTTACCACTTGTTTTATGCTCGGTACATTCTAAAATAACCTGTACCCTGTTGCCTTTCTTTGCCATTTTGTTTAATTTATATTATTCTACTCCATTTTCCCCTTTAGGGGTCAGGGGCACTTTAGATTTTTTCTCCGGCAGCACGTAATCCTTTAACTACGCTCATCAAACCATTTTTATTGATGGTTCTGATTGCTTCGGAAGATACTTTTAAAACAACCCATTTATCTTCTTCTGCAAGAAAATAACGCTTGGTTTGCAGGTTAGGTAAAAACCTGCGTTTTGTTTTAATGTTAGAATGCGAAACCTTATTTCCGGTAATCGGCTTCTTTCCTGTAACCTGACATACTCTAGCCATTGTACTAATTTTTTGGACGGCAAAGGTAAGATTTAAAATCGATTTTTAGTACTTCAACTCGATTAATTTTTCATTTTATCCCTAAAAATACCCACAACTTGCCCAAAACTGTGAATAAGCTATCTTTACGGGTATGAAAATAAAGATACAACACATATTACTGATACTGGCAACTGGCTTGATTTTCAATGGAGTTATGGCCGCTCCTCCTGTTGTTTTAAAAAGAGGAATGGTTATTACATCTTCAATACAAATAAAAAAAGGCGATTATTTATTAAACGCTTATGATTCGGTAAAAAAGCCGCTGATTGTGGTTGAGGGCAATAATATTACTGTTGATTTCAACAATGCTGTGTTGCAGGGCAGCAATGATAAACAATACCCCAACGAGTTTTATGGCCTGGGCATTTTGGTAAAAGGCAATAATATCACCATAAAAAATGCGATAGTAAAAGGTTATAAAGTAGCGCTGATGGCCGCAGGCTGCTCCAACCTTAAAATTGAATACAGCGATTTCAGTTATAATTACAGGCAACAACTGCAAAGCACCTGGCTTAGCGAAGATCTAAGCGACTGGATGAGCTACCACCATAACGAAAACGATGAATGGCTGCGCTATGGCGCCGGTATCTATTTAAAAGATTGCAACAACTCCATTATTGAGCATAATACCATTACAGGAGGGCAATGTGGTTTAATGATGATGAGAAGTAATGACGGACTTATTAATGACAATAACTTTTCTTTTAATTCCGGTATTGGCATTGGTATGTACCGAAGCAGCCGCATTAAGATTTTGCATAATAAATTAGATTTTAATGTACGTGGCTATAGCCATGGTATTTATAATCGTGGGCAGGATAGTGCAGGTATTTTGGTATTTGAGCAATGTAATGGAAACATATTTGCCTTTAATAGTGTAACGCATGGCGGTGATGGTTTTTTTTTATGGGCAGGACAAACTACAATGGATACAGGAGAAGGTGGGTGCAATGGAAATGCTCTCTATAGAAATGATTTTAGTTATGCTCCCACTAATGGCGTAGAAGTAACGTTTAGCCGAAATTATATTTCTTGGAAT
>Ga0265327_10000416_pt1 | contig 77759 bp, 127 predicted proteins | sample 41621metaG_FD_202089 | JGI IMG/M metagenome (GOLD analysis project Ga0265327, IMG submission 202089) | Rhizosphere microbial communities from Carex aquatilis grown in University of Washington, Seatle, WA, United States - 4-16-21 metaG | ecosystem: Host-associated > Plants > Roots > Rhizosphere...
GTCTCCGCTAGGACCTTCGTGATCGCCGCCGTCAGCGACGTCTTCCCGTGATCCACGTGCCCGATCGTCCCGATGTTGCAGTGCGGTTTCGTCCGCGCAAACTTCGCCTTCGCCATTTGTCCCGGCTTCCTGATCCCGAGTACGACGTTACATTCAACCTGTGCGCCGAAGCGGCGGCGTTGGAGCGGGTGATGGGAATCGAACCCACGTAGCCAGCTTGGAAGGCTGGAGCTCTACCATTGAGCTACACCCGCCCGTACAACCGCGCTTCTCCGCCCGTCGGGCTCCCGTCTACAGCCCTCGAAAGGCCGCGTGGTGGAGGGGGTAGGATTCGAACCTACGTAGACTTCCGTCGGCAGATTTACAGTCTGCTGCCATTGACCGCTCGGCCACCCCTCCGCAAGGCCGCATTGCCCGGCGCAGCGGAGACGCGCCAGATAAGGTTTTCGCGCTGCTTTGTCAACAGTGCGAACGCGCTACGGCTATTGTCGGCCGCACTGCGGCGCGGCGTCGGCCAGCCGCGGGAAATCCCTTGCGGCGGCACCGCGATGCCGCGACCTTGTCGCGCCACAGAACGACGGACCGCGATGCGCAAGCAGCACCCACCCGGCGGCGCCGGCCGCAGCAAGCCGAGGACGAACCGCCCCACCGCCGACCGCGGCGCCGCAGGCGGCACGGGCAGACCCCGCACGCCGCGCCCTCCGGCCGACCGCGCCGCCTCCGCCGCCCCTGCACCCGTCGCGCACGGCCAGGACCGGCGCCCCGCCGCCGCGAGCGCGGCCGCCGACCGCGGCGGCTTCGACCGCAACGCCTGGATCTATGGACGACACGCGGTGGCCGCCGCGCTCGCCAACCCGGCGCGGCGCTGCCGGCGGCTCGCCGCGCTGCCGGAAACCGCGGCGGAGCTTCAGGCGCTGCTCGCGGAAGCTGCGGCGAAGCTGACGCGCGACGCCGAGGTGCGGACGGTGACGCGCGAGGAGATGACGGCGCTGCTGCCGCCCGGCGCCGTCCACCAGGGTCTGGCGCTCGCCGCCGATCCGCTCCCGGCAGCCGACATCGAGGACGTGATCGACCGCGCGGCGGCCGGCGCGGCGCGGGCGCTCGTCGTCGTGCTCGACCAAGTAAGCGATCCGCACAATGTCGGCGCGGTGCTGCGCTCCGCCGCCGCCTTCGGCGCGCTCGCCGTCGTCGTGCCGGAGCACGGCGCGCCGCCGGTCACCGGAGCGCTCGCCAAGGCGGCGTCGGGCGGGCTGGAGCACGTCGCGCTGGTCCGCGTCGTCAACCTCGCGCGCAGCCTCGACCGGCTGAAGGAAGCCGGGTTCTGGTGTATCGGCCTCGACGGCGCGGCCGAACGCAGCCTCGCCGAAGCGGCGCCGGACGACGGCCGGATCGTCCTGGTCCTCGGCTCCGAGGGCGCCGGACTGCGCCGGCTGACGCGCGAGCGGTGCGACCTGCTGGCGCGGCTGCCGACGCGCGGGCCGGTCGCGTCCCTCAACGTCTCGAACGCCGCCGCGGTGGCCCTCTACGAGATCGCCCGGCGGAGCGGCACGCCGTGACCGCAAGCGACTCCGACGCGCCGCCGCCGGGCCGCCTTTGCGCCGCCGGCCTCCTTGTCACGCCGGACGGCCGCTACCTGATGCAGCTGCGCGACGACAAGCCGCGGATCTTCCTGCCGGGCCATTGGGGGCTGTTCGGCGGCAGCATCGATCCCGGCGAGGACGCCGCGGCGGCAATGCGCCGCGAGTTGTCCGAGGAGCTGGAGTTCGCCGCCCGGTCGGTCCGTATCTTCACCGACATGACCATCGGCCTGCCGCTCCCGGACGCGCCGCGCAATGACCGGCTGATCTTCTTCGAGGTGCCGGTCGAGGAGGCGGACATCGCGCGCATGGTGCTACACGAAGGCTCGGCGATGCGGCTGTTCCGCCCGGAGGCGCTGACGGCGGAGCCGCGGGTGGCGCCGTGGGATCTCGCCGCCGTGCTGATGCATGCGCGGCAGGCAACGCTGTTCCGGCGGAAGGAATGAGTCGGCCGGCTTGAGCGCCGGCGGTGCGCCCTGTAGTCTCGGCGCGCCGGTCGCTCGCAGCGCCGACACGCGGCTCGCCGGGTTAGCACAGTGGTAGTGCAGCGGTTTTGTAAACCGAAGGTCGGGGGTTCGAATCCCTCACCCGGCACCAGCGAAAAGCGCTGAATTCCTAGGGTTTTCGGGGAATTTCGGACTGCGCAGAGCGCGCCATAACTGCGAAAGGGCACGTTTCAGGCGCGCACAAAAACAAGCACAGTTTGTTCCCAATTCGTTCGCGGCGGATCGGCTTGCGGAGATGCGGCGGGGTGTCGCATGAGCGCGCTCCGGCATTCCTTTCCGCTGCGCTGGCCGATTGGCCGCGAGCGCACGCACCCCGCCAAGTGGGTGCGCCCGGTCTTCTCCGTCACGCCGGCCAAGGCGTTGGCCTCGCTGATCGAGGAATTGCGTCGGCTCCGGGTGAGCGAGGCCGAGTTGACGGCGAACATCCCCATCCGCAAGGACGGCACGTTCTATGCGTCGGCGGGAGAGCCGGACGACCCCGGTATCGCCGTCTACATAAAGCGGCGCGGCAAGGCGGGCGTCTTCGCGCTCGACCACTACGGCTCGTTCTATGGCAACGTCCGCGGGCTGGCACTGTCTATCGAGGCCATGCGCGCTATCGAGCGGCACGGCGGCGCGATGATGATGGAGGCGGCGCTTGCGGGCGCGGCCGGGATGCTCCCGCCACCCGGCGCGTCTCCTGTCGCGGTCGAACGCGCTCCGGAGCCTTGGTTCACGGTTCTGGGCGTCTTCCCCGAAGCGCCGATCGAGGTTGCCGAGGCCGCTTACCGGGCGCTGGCAAAGAAGGCTCACCCCGACGCTGGCGGCTCGTCGGAGGCCATGGGCCGCCTTTCCCGCGCGATCGAAGAAGCCCGCGCGCGCGGTGCCGCATGATGTCCCGCTCCCCCACCCCGTACGCGGCGGGGCGTTCGGCATGAGCGCCACCCGTCTTACCCCCGCCATGAAGCGCGTCATGCGCAATCTGCACGAAGGCCGCAAAGCGGATCATGGCGTCAGCGGCATGTCGGCGCACGGCGGCTTGATGAGCACCGTATACGCGCTCATCCGGCGCGGATGGGTCGACGCGTACACCTGGGATTTCACGCCTGCCGGCAGGGACGCCGCAGCAGCGCTGTTTGCGCGAGCGCCCGAAACGACCGGCGCCTCGTCTCGGGGAGGGAAGGAACCATGAACCAGCTATTCAGCCCCGACCAAGCGCCGCGTAGGCCCCGCCGGGTGATGATGCACGTCGTCGACGCCGGGCAAGGCATGGTCGAGCTTCAATGTGCGGCATGCGGCCACAACACGGGCTGGGTTCAGTCGCGCACCGTCACTGAGGAGAGGCGCGGGCGGCCTTGCCCGAACTGCAACCCGGAAAGCATTCTCGCACCCCGCCCGGCTCGGGGAGGTGAGCGGTGAACCAGAAACCTGAAATCGACCGCGAGAGCTACCGCGCGATGCTCAGCGAGCTGGTGACCGAATTCAAGAAGACGTGCGACTTCATGGGCGTTGAGGAGGAGCACCGCGCACCCGAGTACATCGGCGATATGACCGACGTATTCGGCGAGATTATCGAGCGCTATGTCGCCGTGCGAGGCACCCCATCATGACCGCGCCTCCCGGAGGGGACGAGACCCTGACCGAACTGATGCGCCGCGTCACCGAGGAAGCGCGCAGAGAAATCAAAGCGGCGTTCAGGCGAGGAGCCGGACTGCCAGAGATCTCGGCCGGCCGCTCTGCGCTGGTCGCGACGACCGAAACGAAGGAGTAGGACATCATGTGCCAAGCAACCGAGACCTTCACGTGCGAGCACTGCGAGAAGGATCTCCCGATTGAGCAGCGGGTCGCGCACGTCGACGTGTACATGTGCGAGGGCTGCACCGCCGGGTGGCGGAAGGAATTTGAGGCGTGCCGGCACGATTGGGAGCCATACAGCGCCGACGGCGAGGACGGACAGTACTGTCGGAACTGCCATCATTTCGTGGCGGATGACGTGTTCGCGGATCTGTTCCCGCAGACCACATCATGACCGCTCCCTCCGACACCGCCCGCCGCGCCGCCGACGATGAAACGACATGGCGCTTCGACGAGGAGCGGGAACCCTGCGGAGAGGCCGGCAAGCTGGAACCAGTGTTCTGGGGCGACATCCTGAGCAAGTCGGCGCCAGACCTGTCCGACTGCCTCGCCGTCCAGGTGCCGACGCACCCCTGGTTCCTGATCGTCTGGGAACCGCTGCCGACCGACGCACCTGGACCGCATCTGGTACAGCCGTACTGCTGCTATGCCAGAACAGTGATCTTCTACGATCGCTCGTGGACGGTAGACCCGGCGCACGGCGGGTTCAAGGACTACGGGAAGATCGAAACCCGGCTGAGCTGCTGGACCGACGCTCTCCGGTTCAACGGTGAGGAGTTCACGAGCGGCGGCGGCCGTGTCGTCTGGCGGCAGAACCGCTGGTGGATGCTCCATTGGGCGCGGAGGAAATCCCGTGACGCAGCGTGATCCCGTCGCCCGCCGCGCCGCCGAACGTGCCTATGCCGAGTACGCCAAGAAAGGCTATGGCCTGCTGATCGGCTACAGCCTACAGGATCTGCTCGGCGAGCTGGGACCGGCTGTAGCGGAAATCGTCGGGCGGTTCTGCGAAGGGCCGGGGAGCACAAAAGAGACGGGCGCCGATGTCCGCACCCTCGTCCTGACGATCCCGGCCGACGTCGCCGACGAACTAGACGTCGCGGTAGGGCGATCGGCTTGGCCCGACGCGACAGCGGAATCGATGGCGGCTGCGGTTCTCTGCGCTTGGGCACGGCGAGTGCGACGGGATCGTGAAGTATCCGGCGAAGGGCCGGGAGCGAGCGATCAGGATGAGGCCGAACGCTCTTGACCCACCGCCGCGATCCACCTGTCCCGCTGCTCCGGGGTCATGATCTCCCAGGCGAGGATCACGGCGATGTACGGCCCCGGCGCGTCGGCGGTTTGCCGCTCGCCAGCGAGGGAACGGCCGACCGAGTTCTCGTTCCGCCCCGTCAGTTTGGCGATGAGCTTCTGTGTGAGGCCGGCGGCGCGGGCACGGGCTTGCCAAGGTGCGTCCTTCATGCCGCCAGCATCGCACGCGAGAAAAGTCTACGCAACGATGATTTTGCGCTTGCATCACTTATCGACGATGCGTAGATTAATCCCATCAGAGAGCGATGGAGACAGCGATGACGGCGACCTTCGAGATGAACGGCAAAACCTACCAGACCGATACCGAGACCTTGGCCGTGCTCCGCAGCGTCATCCCCTCGGCGAAGGCGGCGAACGACTTTAGCGCGGTCGCGGCGATCATGATCCTCGGACAGGAGACCGGCAGCATTGTCGAGGCGGGGGAGTGAGCCCCGCCGCCATCGAATGCGGCTTCTGCGGGCATAGGCCCGGCGATAAATGCCCCGAGGCGCACGCTTGGCGGGGCGGAGCCGTGGTCGCCGTCGACCGACCGGCGCCGTGCTTCCCGGAGCCGAGATGCGAAGGGCCGGGAGCGGATCAGGAAAGAGGAGAACGTGATGGGAAACACTGAGGAATGGCTGCGCTTGCAGATCGACCGCGAAGAGCGCGTCGCCAAGCACTTCCGTGACGAGCTGGCCCGCAGGGTGGCTGTCCGTGAGCGGGCTATCGCCGTGGATCGCGAGGTTTTCACGAAGTGCGCACAGGAGGCGGACGAGCGGGCTGCTGAGTTGCGCAGCAGGCTCAACGGTGTCGCATGATGCCCTCTGATCTCCCCGCAGCGCCGGGGGAGCCGCACATCGACCCGTTCGTGAATTCGGTGTGGTGCCTGATTTTCTCGATGATCGAGCGCGGCGTCGACGGGTCTGAACCGTGGTGGGGTCAGGACTTCCTCATGGTGAAGCGCGCCCTTGAGGAACTGGGGCTCAACTGTGATCCGAACGCCGTGACGCTCGATGTTGATGCCCCTCCCGATCTTCGCCGCACCGGCGAGAGCGACACACAGTGACGAGGAGAACGTTATGATAGAACCGCATGGCGTTATTCGCTACCGCCTTGGCGGTAAGCGGGCGGAGTTCCATCGGCTGGCGGTCCTTAGACCGCGGCTCGCGCGTGGCGGCCGTCTCGGACGCGGTAAGAAGCGCGGGCACACAGCGCTTGTCCGGTTGCGCCGTGGGGCAGTCACTTTCCGATGGACGCCGCTACCCCGTCCGCCCTTCCGCCGACGGCACATGAAGAGCCGCGAGCGCCAGTTCGACCGGATCTACTCGCGCCAGCGCTGACGGCGCCCGTCATGCTATCCTCTCCCGCATGCCCCGGTGGAACGACATTCCGCCCTGGCCCGGCTACACCCTCGCCTCGTTAGCGGCCGTACATCACGATATCGCAGTACGGTGTGGTGCCTGCGGGAAGCATGGGAAGCCGATCCGGCCGGACGATCTCATTCCCCGCTTCGGTCCCGACTTCTGGTTGCGGGATCTCGTCAAGTATCTTGTGTGCGCAGGGTGCGGGGAACGATCGGCGGAGATCCAGATCGCGGTACGGCACGAGATGACGTACTCACGGCTGTTGAGGGACGATTAGCTGTTGCTTTGCTCGGCAGGATGGGGCAGTAGCGGAAGAAACCCGAAGCAGAGTCACTGCCATGACTGAAGTTGTTTCATGCGTCTTGGCTATCTTGGTCCACCCGGCAGGCCCGATTGTTTTCACTTTCGGGCTGGTCGCGGCAGCATGCGCTTTGACGGTGATCCGCGTTGTGCTCCCGTGGAACCGGCTTACCGATCGAGAGCGCGAAGAGGTGATCCGCCGTCTCGGCGGACATCGTAAATAAGGCGGGCGAGGCCCAGTACGTCACCCCCGATCCGGCGAAAGCCCTGTCCGATATCCTGAGGTAAACTGATGAGCACGTTGCAAGTTGGGCAGACGCTGTGGTTCGTGCCGTTCCGGAGCTACAACGGACAGCCGCGGGAACTTCCCGTGACGAAGATCGGCCGGAAGTGGGGAGAGTTGGAAAATGGCCGATATCGGTTCGATCTTCAGACGCTTCAGGTGGACTGCAACGGGCACTCGCGCCCCGGCGTCCTGTACACTGACCGTGCAATATGGGAAGCGAAAGAGGCCGCCGACGGCGCGTGGCGATCGTTCACGACGCAGTTCGTTCGGTTGCGCCACCGCCCGCCACACCTGACCGCCGATCGCATCCGGGAAGCAGCCTCATTGCTGGGGTTCGATATCCACCTGAGGGACGGAGAGAAACAGTGAGCGACGCAACGGGGCCGATCACGCGCGAGGAGATGGTCGAGCTATTCGGCGCGGAGATGCCGATAGAGGCCGTCAACGCCGTGTGGAACGCTCCGCCGGATTGGACGACCGGCGACGTCCGGGCCGAGTTGCGCCGTCTTGCCGAGCAAAAGAAAGCGGCAGTGCCAGAACGTAGCCCGGCCGGCATGGTCTGGATGGACCTCTGCCGCAAATTCGCCGACGCTGCCGGGAAGGACGATCAGGAGCGAATGGACTTCCTTATGGCGACCATGAAAGCGCTGGAGGAAGAATACCCTGAGCAGATCGCGGCCGAGAAGGCTCTTTGGGGCGGCTGATCGTGCCCGTAAGCCCTCGTCAGCAGCGCCGCTCTCTCATACAGGGATGTATCGGTCTAGCGATCGTGGCGCTGTACGGGATGTATCGGTGGATCATGGGGTGAGGATGAGATGCTGAACCCGCGACCAACTCATATTCGCGCCGAATGGCTCTTGGCTGGCATGTTCACCTATCGCATCGTCTACGAGAATGGCGCCGAATCACCCGAACTGACGGCCGGCCAAGCGGTCGACATCCTGTGCCAAGCTGGCGTTACTGATCCGATCGGCAAGCTGAAACAAGCCCAAGGCGCAGGCCCCTAGGCCTCCCTCTTCTCCCTTCCCACCGGCTCACATCTCCACCCTGATAGCATCCACTTCGGGTGGTCCGCAAGGAACTGAGCGGCTTGTATCTGACCATGTATGGCGCAGGCCATCGGCAGGACAGCCTCGTAGGGTCTGTGCTCCTCGCAGCGGGACGGATCCGCTGCGAGGCACATCAGAATGACGAGCGTGGTCACGCCGGGGGAACCGGCTGGCGCAGCACCAGCGGTGCCACGGCCGCCCACAGGCGAAGGTTCTGTTCGTCGTTGATCTGACCGGTGGCGACGAGTTCACGGCTCACGGCGACGAACTGCGCCGCCTCTGGGATGGTTGCGAGGGTGAGCGCGATGCGGAGGGCGGATGCGGGAGTGTCCATGATTGAAGTCTTTCAGCGCGGAGGAGTTGAAGTCGGTGCGGCGGCGGCCAGCTCGCACCCGTGGTTCCGATTGATGTCGACCGTGAACCAGATGCTCGTCGCCTTGATGCAGATCGCGTTCGGATCGCTCGCCAGCGCCTGGAGATCGGGCGCGCAGCCGGCGAGGCACAAGGCCACGACGGCTGCGGGCAGTACGCGAATCACGACCCTGCGGCCGGGGTGACAGCCTGCTTCTGCTTCGCCTCGGCGATCGCCAGCCCGACCTTCACGGCCGCGCCGTTGATCGCGATGATGGCGGACTTCAGGTCGACCGGCGCCGGCCCGGAGCACGCAGCGTCGGCGGCCTGCATCACCTGATAGAGGGTGCCGGTGGTATCGAGCGAGAGGCGGCCGGCAGCCACCTCCTGATCGAGTGTCGCCCGATCAGACAGGTAGACCCCGCAGGCAATGTCGATGGCGGTTGCTGCCTCCTGCTGCGGGGTAACGGGCGTGCCGTCGGGATTGACGGTCGCACATGCGGAGAGAGCGGCGAGCGCCGCTACTGCGGCAAGGTACTTGCGCATGATGATGATCCTCAGTGGTTAGGCTTGCGGAGACGCAGGCGGAGTGGCCGGCGTCGATGGAGCGGAAGGGGCGGGGATGGGATCGGCGGCAGGAGCGGGCGCGGCAGCCTGATTCGCCTGGACGACGGCGTTGAACGCCTGCGCCAGCTTCAGCGCGAAGTCTTCAGCGGTCGCCGTGCCCTGCTTGTCGGGGACCGCGACGCCGAGCCCGCCGAGCGCCGCCAGCAGGACCGGGACGAACTTGAAGGGATCGTCCGGTGACAGTTTGAATCCGACGAACACGGCCACGAGCACGAGCACGAGGCCGAGCAGGGACGAAATCTCCTTCGTCCGGTCAAAGAGCTTGTAACCGTTCATGATGTCTCTCTTGGTGGATTGCCCGATGACGCGTCGGGCGCGCGTGGTGTAGGATCGTTGCGATGCTGCGGCTGCTGGGACGAACCAGCCTGCGAATGAGGCCGCCCGTGCTTACCCGCCCCTCAAAAGGTGAGCCCTTGGTGGGTAGGTGCGATTCAGTGGGCCACCACATCAGAGGCGGTGCCGGTATCCAATCCGGTCCGTAGCAGTTACCGGTTAGGCAGACGGCCCGAGCTTGTAGAAGGAGTGGTGCCCGATGATGACGGGCTTCACCTTCGCGGCGGCCGAATCCCAAGAAGCTTTCGTGCCGGTCACTTTGTAATGGCTCGCGCCCCCGGTCGGGTCCGGCACCTCGCCGAGCATCACCCGTTGGCCGATGTCGTAGAGCTTCTCGTAACCGGGAAGGGCGCTCGACGGCCCGCGGAGCTTCGGCGAGTTCGGATCGCTCTTGTTCCAGCATGAGAATTGGGAGGGCTTCAGGCACACGTCGGCGACGGTATCGCCCCACCAGTCCTTTCCGGGATCTTCGGCGCGGTTGCGGATGACCCAGGCGACGGCGATCTGACCGAGTTCGCTTTCGCCCCTCGCCTCCCCCCACAAGGTTCTGGCAAGCATGTCGAGGTCAACCGGGCGCAGCAATGACCCAACCGTCGTGGTTGTCATGGAGTTCACCTGTCGGTTGTGCTAAAAGGAATGCGCTGCGGCAGCGCGGAAAGCAGACGCGCCGTTCCTGGTAAGAGCTTGGCAGAATTAGGGCGATGCCCTTAAGTTGCCGTGTGGCCTAGGTGGTTCGATTCCACCGCGCCGGTTCGAGAAGGACCGGAGCCGGAGTAGCGCCCGGCCCGCAGCAAACGCGACCAAGGGGATTGCGCAGTTCCGTACCGCGCGTTGCGCCGCCAAGGCTTGGTTGTAGGCGGTGCTACTCTCCCTCCCTCACCGCCTCTGCGCGACGCTCAGCGTTCCATGCCTGCACCATCGCAAGGGTTCGGGCATAGCCTGCAATGTCCACGGCGCTGTCGACGTGGTTTGGCGTCGTCACCAGCCGAGCGACCTTGACGAGCACCATGTAGAGGGCATGGCGGATGCGGGGATCGGCACAATCCTCGATCATCTGCGCCATATGCGCCACTCGAGCGAAATCATCCGCCGGATGGCCGTAAACCGCGCCGCGCTCCTGCGTTACCGTCTTTGTCGCGGCATCGAATTGCTCGAGTGGGCTCATGCTTGCTCCCAAAAAATAAGGCCCGCTCGAGGCGGGCCTGCGCGGCGATGCCCAAGGCGTTACGGCGCTCGAGCGCGCTCGCGTCGCTGCCTCGCCTCAATCACCACGCGCCTGTTCTTCGATTGATCCGCCGCTGGGATCCAGCAGCAGTTGTCCGGCTCATAGTTCCCGTTCACGTCCTTGCGCTCGAGCGTGTAGCCCGGCGGGCACGGCCCCATGTCAGCAAGGAACGCCTCGAAAGAAGCTGACCACGCGTCGCACATCGTGATGCCTCGAGCGCCGTAGTGCACGCGGCTCTTGTCGTTCGGATTGAAGCAGCGGCCCTTAGCGGCCGACCATGCTATGTATTCGCGCGTCCCGAACGCGCCGTGCTTCGTGTTGAGTTCGACCATACGTCGCCGTCGATGACAGCCACAGCTGACCGTCCCCCCGATAGTGAGGTCTTTCGTCCTCACTGTCTTTTCGGCCCCGCACTCGCACCGGACCATCCAGCCGCCGCTATTCGGCAACTTGACGCGATGCAGAACAGTGAGCTTCCCGAACGTTTGACCGGATAGATTCAAAGCTCTTGGCATGTGCTAATTATAGCACGCCCAGTCGGACCAGGGAATGCTAAGCGACTTCTCTCGGCCAACTTACCCAGTCAACATGCGCTGTTGGCTTCGGCTCCTCAGCATATACTGGCCAGTGTGAGGTGATCCCGATCCTCTCATGCACGAACCAAAGGGCTTGCCGTGGCGCTTCGGGCGGCGCGCGCAATGCCAGCTTGGCGAATTCATCGTAACCTTTTAGGGATCCGTTCACTATTACTCTGTCGAGCGGGATGTATTGGTGCCAATGCCCGAGGAGCAAAGTATCATATGGCTGACCTACCGCGCTATTGCTTGATCTTATCTTCAAATCTCCGCGCAAAATCGGTCCTAGGCTCCCAATTATGCCATCGCCCCCTTTGACGCCGAGATTGTCTCCGTGCGTCAGGAGGAATCTGCGACCGGCAACGGTATAATAAGCGTCCGCTCCTGAAGGGATATGAAACTGAACTCGCCGGTCGCTCGCAAAATGCTTCTCGAGAAGGCAATAGAGAAGCCAGTCAAAGTTGGAGAAATTCCGGTTCTTGAAGATCGGCTTCACCGTGTTTCGGCCGTGATTCCCCGCCACACATGGCACGAAGACGCGTCCAAACTCATCGGCTAGCGCCGTCAACGCCCATATCAGCACGCCGAAAAGATCGAGGAGAACCGGCATGGTCGGCATCTCGTTGGTTTCGCGCAGTTCCTGGTGCAAATCACCGCTGACAAGATCGCCGCCCAAGTTCACGACTATTCCGGGCATCGCCACGCCTGAGGCGTGCAGCCGCGCGAGATAGATCGTCTTCTCGATGACCTTGCGAAGCCGACGTTGCGCGATGGCGATGCTGTATTCGTTGACGCCGTTCAATTGCGCCCCATCTACGACCTCGCCCCAATGGAGGTCGGAGAGGAACAGGCAGGGCGTCCCCACGCCGTCTGCCGAATGATGCTCGAGCAGCCAGCCCGGCGGCTCCGGCGTCATCTCCTTCAGCCCGAGGATGTGCTTGCGGACCACGGCCGCCGTCAGGTTGTCGCGATGCACCGCGGCGAGTTGCGACCGCAGCTCGCGCACCTGATCGGAGAGTGATAGCTTGGTCTGCTGCCACTCGGCGTTTTCCTCGATCGCCCCGGCGGCGATGCCCTCTCGTTCGGCTCGCTTCAGCCAGCCCTCATAGGTCTGGCGCTTCACGCCGAGTTGGCTCGAGGCCACTTCGGTATTCGGCTCGATCGCAGCGAGGTTGACGGCGCGCTGCAATTCCGCTCGAGTGGCGGGAGAGCGGCGGGTCACTTGCTCGCCTCAATCTTCTTGGTCTGCGCCTCTACTTGCTTGAGTTGCGCTGCGATCAGCTTGTTATGGAGATACCGACCCCGAATTAGGAGCCAGAGCGCGATGATGCCCCCTACCCCGGTCAAGGCATTCAGAGGCGAGCTTATGAACTGCTGCCACCAGGAGTAGGCGACCCCGCCGAGCGCTACCGCGACTTGGGCGAAGAACACGCGAGGCTGCGACGAAGCGTAATGCACGAAGGTCTCAGCCATCGTTACCCACCCCTACGCGCGGGGTGGAGAAATCTGTTGCCTGTCGCATCGTTGCCACACCCATATCCGGGCATGGTGAGGTATATCCGCTCTCTGGCGGAGGGAACGTGCTTGCCATGATGTTGCGTTCCTGTTGTAGGCGGCATGGGGAGTGCCGCTTGCCCGCCCGATTCAGCGAGCGTTGGCCGGTTGCAGCTTTTGTGCTACCCTGTTGATCTGATTTTATTTCTGGTCAGCAGCCATGAAGATCGACGCGCAAGTCTACCCGGCGCTTTCCGCACCGGTTCACCTGAAGACCGTTATCGTGTCACAGGGCGATACAGCCTTCCCGCCGGGCGCCGAATGGTGCTACGCGAGCGCCCGAGACGTTTACGCTGACGAGCGTATCCCGCAGGGTAGCGAGCCGCAGCTTGGGCTTCTCGGCTATCTGTACCACTCGCCGCTTACCGGCCCGTGCTTTCTTCTCGAACTCGGCCCCGGCACTCCCGCCGAGGGGCTGGCGTCTCTGAAAAGCCGAGCGGACTTCGGGAAGTGTGAATACTTCGCCCCGCAAAGATGGTTCGGAACGTACACGGCGGATGTTCATAACGTTGCGCTTCTATGCTAGACTGTTGATCTTCTTGGATTGACAGGTCGGCAGGGCATAATGAGCTTCGTAGCAACGCCAGAATTGCAAGAGCGGGTTTCTCGAATGATCGAGGGGCAAGCGGAAGCCAGTCCTCCGACGGCCAAATGGCTCGCGGAAGAAATCTTGAAGTTGGTCGAGAGCGTCGCCGCTTTTCAGGAATTGTTGGCCGACGACGATTTCCAGCAAACACGCGCCACGCTTCGATCGGCCACGATATTAGCTGGCGGCGAGATCCGCATCCCCGCCGATCACATGGCGCAAGCCCGCGCCGATGGTTGGGGAACCCGTATTGTCGTCAGCAAAGATCAAGGCACCGACGAAACAGTTGTGCGCGTTGAGCGGGCGGAGCAGCGGTAATGGACGAGAGGGAACCGATGACGCCGGAAGAGTCGGCCGCTGTCGAAGCGGTTAGGGCGCAAATCGAACAGGCGATTTCGGATTGCTTGGCTCAAGGGCCGCTCACCGCTGAAGAGTTGGCGGCCTCAGCACAGAAGCGGCTCGACGAGATTTTCCCGGTCAAATGGGAGGATCACATCGACGTGTCGCAAGAGGGCAGCACGCTTAAGCTGACCCCGAAGACCGACTTCGGCCGACAGATGATGGTCGACGCTAGAATGCTGCCGCCGCCGCTGCCGATCGACTAGACGATTACGATTTAGAGGGATGGCCGCTGATTCCTCCCTCCTCCTCTCTTCCCAAGGACATTCACCGATGCAGACCGCGCTCGACGAAAGAGCGATACGACAGCGCGAGAAAAAGTGGTTCTTTCTCGGAATCCTTATGGGGCTCAATATCGCGAATTACGCAGTTATCGCCATCGTCGTCGTGAAATACGGGCTTTTAGCCGAGTAGCACCGCCTCGTCATCCGCCGTCAGGGGATGGTGACGGAATCCGTCGGCCACGATCCTTGACCAGCCAGCGCAAGGCCGAGTTGGTACAGGTGATCGCGGACAGCCGAATACACGGCCTTGATCTGCGCTTCCGTGAACACCTTGGGCGCGCCGGTCGCGTCGGGGTACGCGAAGGTCGATCCGCCACCCGGAAAGCCAAGGCCGGCGCCGCAGTCCACCGCCAGTGCGCGGATCTGGTCGAGCGTCACCTTGTCCAGCGCATACGTTGCTGAGATGGACGGCGATCCCGTAGAGGTGATCTGGAGTCCTGCCGCTATTGCCGTATCGTACTGCTGCTGCGGTGTTGGTCCGGATGCGGCGACGATCTCCGCCCATGTCGGCTTGGCCCGCGTATCGAACCAGTCGAGCGCGTCGTAAGCCGCTTCTGTATTGTCCGTCACCGACCCGAAATACTGCGCTCCGGGAACGAGTTGGTCGAGGACCGATGCAACGTCAATGGTCATGACGATTTCCTCTGAACGACGGCGTAACTTCCTGCCGTCAGCGTCATCTGGTTGGAGCCAAGCAATTCCCCTTCGCGATCCGGAAGTTGCGGAACGCTTTTGAGATCACGGGTGCGCCACATGGCTATGCGATCTTCCTGATTCCGAGGTAGCTGTAGACTTCAGGGCCGAAGTTGCAGGCGAAGCCGAACCCGTTCCCGGTCTGCGAGGCCGTGCACTGGTGCTGGAGCTGGATCGTCTTGGTTCCGGTCAGTGTAAACGCCCCTTCGATCACGGATGACGTCTGAATGAAATCAGTCGCACCGCTGCCGGACGCGTTCTCCGATGATCCCGAAACAAGAAGTGCACCATCCGTGACGTTCCAGAGCCGCGCCTGATGTGGATCAACGTTTACCGCCGGAGCCCTGCCAGTTACCAGATATTGCCCTGCTGGCAGCGTGAATTGATTTGAAGACAGCGTGCAGATACTTGCGGTATCGAGCACCTTCGTGTTCAAGTCTCGGGTGCGCCATGCTCCGGAGGAGAACGTTCCGCCCGCCGTGTTCTGTGTCTTCTGGTCCTGAAGAATAACCAGCGGTCGCACGTAAAGCTGATTCAGCGCCGCGAGAAGCTGGGCGCGATTTGTCTTGTCGAGAGCAATGCCCGCTTGGGCGATGACTGCGACAATCTCCTCCTGCACGGCGTTCGCCCAATCGGCGGTAACGATCGTCGGCGTGACGCCCGTGCCGTCTTGGAAGTACCCGCTTGTGGCGCCGAGCGCGGCGGGCGTCGGAAGGGATGCGGACACCCCAGAGCTATCGATGCGGAACAAGGTTCTACTCCTTACGTGTAAGAGAATTTGACAGTGGTGTGCGCGGGAGCCCTGGCGTTGATCGAGCACTCCAGCGGAGCGTTGCCGAAGCTTGTGAGGGGATCGCCGACCGCTGAGACGCCGACGCGGAAAGACGTCACGGTCGTGAGCGGGGCATTGATCTGCCAGACGTGCGCCCAGCCCGCCCCATACAGGGGCTGACCAACGGCGAGCCGCCCGACTCTTGCCGGCGCGAACTGCGTGATCGTGATCGTGTAGCCGAGCTTCGCCGCTTGGGCGATGAACGATGCCGGCGTCGGAGAATCCGTCGCCGTCAGCCGGGCGACGACCTGTCCGCGCCGGCCTTGGAGAGTTTGCGCCGGCCCGGCACAGGGATCCGGAAGCCCGAGGGTCTTTTCCCACTCCGGCAGCAGTTCGTACGTCGTCGTCGGAAACGCGTCGACCAGCAGATAGTTGGCCCGGTCGTTCACCCGTGCGAAGGTGGGCGCGAACCCAGACAGCGTCTCCGTCTGGATTGCGTCGCTGTCCCGTGGCCAGATGCGGCCGATTGGGAACAGCCGCTGGAGCAGCGCGAGGTAATCCGCCGCTGAGAAAGACGGTGCCAGCATCAAATCATGTCCAAGTGATCGTGCCGAGTACTGGCAGCGACCCAACAGGAATTGAGATGTTGGCGTTAGGCACCGAAATCACGAAGCCTGCGGATCCCGGAACGGCACCTATGGCGCTTTCGATATAGGACAGATCGACGACACCGCCCTTGGCAGAGCCATATTGCAGGAGCACACCCGCTATGGCAGATGCCACCGCCGACTGAACCGCAGACCCAGCCGTCGAGAGTCCGCTGATCGTAAAGTTTATCGCCTGTGGCGTCGGTGCCGCCGCATAGACGAGCGCCGTGACCGGTTGCCGTGTGGGCGCAAAGAAATAGTTGGCGACGGTAAGTTGGTCCCCTGTGGCCGCCGTATCTCGCGTCTCGCCCGTCGCTACGCCGAATGTCCCTTGCGGGAAGCCGTTATGCGCCGCCTGAGCAACGTCCATCATGAAGTACACGACGACCGTGCCCGGCCCCATGCCGTTGCGCACGCACCACGCGCGGGTGACGCCGGAGACCTCTAGCGCCCATTCCTCATAGTCGCTCGGCGCTCCACCCTGCGGCGGTTGCGCGTAAGCCTTCAGCGTGCGCGACCGCAGGCTGTCCATCGTCTCCAGATCGGCACCGCCGGTGAGTGCAGTCGTCGCGGTGCCGTTCGCCTGAATGCCCGCAATGGCCTGCGCCAGCGTCATCGCGGTTCCGGCGTTCGTGTTGCCGAGCGAACCCGCGGCGTCAGCAATGACGGAGACCACTACCGTTCCGCCGACGGAAACCGTACCGTCGGCCGTCGTGGTGTAGCTCGCGCCGTCACCGCGGGCGATGGGGGTGCCGGCAGGAAGGACAGTCCCTGCTACGCCGTTGAAGGTCACGGCGTTTGTGCCGGACGCAGGGGTCGCCGGCTTCAGCGTAACGTTCTTAAGCGCTGCCCAGCCGAGCAGGTATTCGTCGGTAGCTGTCCAAGGAACCGCCTGCCGCGCGATCCAGTCGATGTAGCCGAACACGAGGTTGATGAGGTTCGCGAGAACCTTGCCGATGATGCCGAGGTTTGAGAACCGCAGCAGCGGATCAGAACCCGGCAGCGCGGCCGAAATGTCCTGTGCGGTCTGTTGCTTGAGAACCTTCAGCGTCGGGCGAGCGAAAGGCATTTCAGCGGATCCCCTGCCAAGCCCAATCGAATTTCAGCGTGGATTGCGCGCCCTTTGCGGGCTGATACACGGTGATCCGCGCCCCGAGCATTCCGGGGCGCGTCCACTCGGCGTAGATGTCGATCGACCCGGCGACGCCGTCGTCGATCATCCATTGCAGCGCTTCGGCCATGTATTCCTTGGCCCGCGCCAGCGTTTCGTCAGTCTGCTTCGCCCGATCCAGCAACCAGAGCCGCGAGCCGATCGGGTAATCTTCGTCGAGATCGCCGAGCCAGCCGCGCCGGTCGTTGGTACCATCCGGAATGACATCGTCTGGAAGGGCGGAACGGTCGGTAAAAAGCGAGATGAGAAGGGCGGTCGGCAGGTCGTTTCCGGCCGCCAGATCCGCTTCGTCCATCGCCCAATCGCCGCGGCCGTTGGCAACGTCCCAGATCGTCGCGATGTCGCTCTGCCGCCCCACGATAGAGAAGGACGGCGACGATGTCGGAGAACCGCCGCCTCCCACAACGACCGTGGTCGACGTGGTCGAAAAGTCGAGAATGAGGCGGTCGCCGCCCAGCGACAGGAAGTCGCCGGACGTGTCGAGAAGGTAATCCGCCATCAGTGCCACACGCGGACGTAGTCAACGTCCATCGGCCAGTTCGTATCGGTGCCGAGGATCACCGGCATGTGGTGGGCATCGCCGACCGAGTAGGTTCCGCCCTGCGACCACGTCGTCGTGCCGATCAAGTTGCCGTCGAGGTAATACTTGACGTATCCCGAATTCGGCGTGGCCGTCGCCGGCTTCCACGCGGCGCCGAAGACGTGCCAGTTGCCATCGGAAGCCCCTTCGGCTGTATGCAGGTCCTGCGTGCCGCCGGGCCAATCGTGAGTGGTCGCTCCATACGCGGTCGCCGACCCGCCGAAGTTCCACATAAGGAACTCCATGAAGTCGGACTCGAACCACCGCGTGCCGTTGCCCCCGAACAGGTGCTCCGCAGACATCGTCCAGAAGGACGGCCACCCTCCGGTGCTGCCGCGGGTCGAGGCGTTGAAGCGGATGCGCGCCTCGAAATACGCTCCTCCGCCTTGCGCGAAGCCCTGCCAGCTCGACCCGCTGGAGCCGACCGTCGCGATAGAGTAGTTCGGCCCCGTGCCATCGCATTTGATGGTGGCGTACCCGTTCTGAACGGAGACGCACGACCCGGAGAGCGCGGACCAGCCGAACGGCCGGTCGAAGTACCACTTGAAGCCAGCGGCGCGGGTGCCGTTGACATCGAAAGTGCTGATCGAATCCATCTCGTCGTCGAAGACGAGATTGGTGAAACCGGCCGCCACCGCAGCGGGCGGCGCGGTGATCGTCGAGGACGGCGGCGGGGACGTACTGCCACCGCCGCCGCTGCTCTTCAGCGCATTGCCGACGACACCGGCGATCTGGTCGCCGAGCCACGGATAACCCACCGTGTCGTTCGGGTGCAGGCCGTCCGCAAGGCCAGTTGACGACGGGAAGTTGCTGCTGTCGTCGACCAGATAGACGTGATAACTGGACGAGGACCGCGCGGAGATGACTGAGCCGACGCCCGCGTTGAACCCGCTTTCGTCGACCGCCATGGATCCGGTGCGCGGCAGCAGGTTCGAGACGACGATGTACGCGTTCGGTACCTTGCCGTGGATGGCGTCGAGGAGGACGCCCATCCGTGTCAGAAGTGCCGACGTGCCGCCGCTCGTGTAGCTGGCATAGGCCGGCGCGTTCTTGGCCCCTGAGTACCCGGAGTTGTCGTTCGTGCCGATCTCGACCACGACGACGTTCGGGTTGGACGCCAGGATGCTGGGAGAGGCGTTGACCTTGTCGATGAGGTCGTCGACGCCCTTGCCCGGATAGCCATCATGGCTGTAGGTGCCGTCGGATTGCGTCCCGACATACGTGACGGTGATGCCGGACTGCGCGAGCTTGGTCTTGAGTTCCGGGCGATAGCTCAGCCCCGCGCCGCCCTGCCCCGCGGTAATGCTGTCGCCAAGCCCGGCGACGGTAATCGAGGTTAGCGCGGGAGTCCCGGTGGCGTTGTTGGCGACGGTCAGGCTCAGCGGGGCGGACGCCGAATGCGTCGGCTGTTGGTCTGGCGAAGCGCCGCCGTTGATCCACGCCGCAACGTCCCACGCATTGACCGAGAGCGAGTTCGGGCCGTTCGGCAGACCGTTCGTGTCGTAGGAGAGCGTGACGAGGCCGCTCGTCCCGGCCGGCGCACCGCCCGCCAGCTTCTTGTTCGTCGAGTCCCATAGCTCGACGTTCAGCATCCCCGGCGCTTGCACCGAGAACTGCGTGATGCCGGTGACGGTCGCCCCGGAAGCGGGGGAGAGAACGGAAACCGTGTACTGGGCCGGGGCAGGCGTTGCGAGCGCGGTTCCAATGGTCGCGATCGGCGCCCACAGCCCAGGCGTGCCGGCCTGAACGTTCACCCACCCGAGAGGCGCACCGGTGGCCGGGCTTGAGTTGTAGATGATCGTCCCGACCGAGTACGTCCCGACCGACGGCGGCGCGGACATAGAGGGCGGAGCGAAATTTTGCCTGATCGACGAGAGCGGCGTCTGGACGAGCGTCTTGACGCCGCCGATCGTCTGCACCGTCAGAACGGTTTCCGTCCCCTGAAGCGCTGCGGCCTGATTCAGGTTCAGCACGGACGTGTCGGCGCGTGCCGTTACGTTCGCGCTCAGCGCGCACGCCAGCAGCGCCGCCAGACCAAGCAATCTGCGGATCATCGGTAGCCTCAAGGTTCGGTAGGGTTATTCTTGCTCGTTCGGCACTTCGGTATTGATCGTGCTGGAGCCGGTCTGGACGTTCTTCACCTGATGGTGGTGCCCGTCGTAGATCGTCCTCATGCTCTGCATGCTGCGCGGCGTGGCCGCATCGCAGCGGTCGGTAATGTCGCCGGTGACGAACAGGTTCGCGGTCTCCATCCGGACACTCGGCGTATCCGTGATCTTGATCGGCAGGCCGCCCCCGTCGATTACGATGCCCGACCGCGTCAGGTGAACCTTTTGACCAAGGTCGTCATGGACTGCCGCCTCACCGTCGGCGAGGTGTAGCCGGTAGCGCTGGTCGCCGGTAGCGATGACGACGCCGCTCGACCGGTCTCCAGAGATGAATAGGGCGACGGCATCCGCGCCGGGGTGCGGGCGGGAGGTGAACCCGTACTCGGCAAGCCGCGGTGTGCCGTCCCGCACCTCGTCGGCACCAAGCCGAATCTGCACGATCTGCACCGCGCCGGAATCGTCGGTCGTGGTGATCCGCCCGCGGCCGATCGCCATCATCAACCTTCGATAGATCCGGTCGACAATGTCCATTAATCTTCGCCTTCTCAGTTCACTCGGTCAGGGGTTCCCGATGCCGTCGAAACTCATCATCACCCTCGCAGCGGTGCTGGTCTGTGCGGGATGCGCGCCCGACCGTGAGGCGGCACGAGCGCAATACTTCGCGCAGCGTCAGGCCGAGGAGCGCGCCCGCGAAGAAGCCGGAGCAGCGCGGCGACATGCAGAAGAACAAGCTCGGCAGGATGCTCTTGCTGCTAACGAGCGGGCGGCGGCCGAGGAACGCGCGCGGCGCGTTATCCAAGACCAGCGCGAACAGGAGCAGCGCGAAGCCGATCAGCGGGCAACCGCCGAACAAAAGCTGGTCGCCGCCCGCGTGGAAAAAGAACGCGGTTACAAGCGGATGTCGCTTGGCGATTTTCTTGTCGACTGGCGCGACATGCCGACTGGCACCCACGTTTCCGTCACTGCCCTACACACCTTTGCCGGATCAGTGAGCGTTCTATCCACGGGCGTGCTAGGGAACCCGATTGTCGTCTTGCTTACCGATGGACTCCCGCGCCAGAGCCGAAAGATGCTTTTGGACTGCCACGCCTACAATACGTGGTGTCGCATTCGCATCCGCGGTCGAACCGGATGTGCCGCGACCAGGGACGGTATTCCTTCAGGCGAGGCGTGCCTTATCGCTGAATCTGTTGCCGATAACGACGAGCCAAGCCCATATGCCCCGGCCCGGGTCCACTACGATCTGCCGGACGGCAGGAGGAATCCTTAACTCGCGAGGGCGCGGAACGACGTCGGCATGAAGCCCGGATGCACCACGTCCGCTTCGGCAATCAGCTCATCCGCCCGCGAGGCGTCCTGATAGAGCTTCATGGCGATGAGCGGCGCCGGCAGCGGCGCGGCGAAAGAAACCGTGATGACGCGTGGAAGCCCGGCCCCGCGGGCATTCATGTCGGCGACCACCGCCGCCTTCAGCGCCCGGAAGGCTGAGAACACCGAGTCCTCTCCCTGATCGCCCGCCGTATCGATCTCGGCATCAAGGAGCGTCACCACCGCATCTCGTACCGTTGCCGCGTCATCCTGGCTTGCCGGCTGATAGGCTGCTGTCGCGCGTGCCAGCGCAGACACCGCCGCGCGCCGCCACAGGTCGGAAGTCGCGGATTGCGCGGTCGCGACCGATGCCGACCCCTGAGACACGAGCGGAACGAAGGTCGCGAGAACTTGAAAGATCCGAACCCGGTCGGCGGGATCCGATGTGGCGCTTCCGAGCGTCGCCATCACCGCCTGAGCCTTGGCCCCCAGATCGGCAGTCGTGCTGGCACTCAGCGACGCTGCCGAGGACTGCGCCGCTGATACAGCCGCCGTCGCATTCGCCCGCGACTGCGCGCCTGACGCGATCAGGTCGGATACCGTTTTCGGTGGCTTGCTTGTGGCGGAACTATCCCCGGTCACGCCCAGAAGCGTCGCGGACGCACCATCGAAGAACCGCCCGAACTCTCCTGGAAGCGCCTGGACAGTCCGAAAGAGAGACGTGGCGTCCGCAACCAGCGAAAACGCCTGCCCGCCATATTGCTGAACCGTGCCTACCACGGACTGCACGACGGCAGCCCCTTGCTGAAGCGCTGCCGCTATGCGGCTGCCGAAGCTGTCTGCGGCTGCGCTATCGGCATCGTCGGCGGCGGCAAGCGTCTCCTGCGGGGTTGCGGTGATGGAAACCGGGTAGATGCGAGGCGTCGAGTTGACGAACGAGAATTCCAACTCGGCGAACCGGCCCTCGATCGTATGCGTGATCGCAAAATCAAGAAGTGAAAACCGGTTGCGGCCGAATTGAGGGTGGACCAGTTCTCCGCCCTGGTCATCCGAATCCCGCTGCTGACATACCGCCGCCATGCGCTTCGACTGCGCAATGACGTCGTCGCCGAGCAGGAACCCGACGATGTGGATGACCTGCCGTCCACGGCCGAGGTCTTCGACCCATGGCGCGTCGCGGTTCGGATAGTCGTGAACCACGTTCCGCCGGCCGAAGCGCGCCCGCGAGGTCGTGACGCCGAACGGCACGCCCTTCCATAACGCAGACTGAAGCTGCCCACGGTAGGACAGCCCAGCGGCGCCGAGAAGCGCGCTGACGTCGTTGATGAAGCTGCCGATCGTCATCTCAGTACGGCCCCGCGTTCAGGAGAGGCGTAATCGGCACGGGCAGCACATCGAACGCCGCCGCCGGCATAACGGTCAGCTCGGCCGCCGTTCCGCGCTCGTCACGGCGGAACATCACGGAGCCGATGACCCATTCCGTCTGGCTCGCCGCCGCGGCGTTGACCTTGAGCGTCGGGATCCGGATCGGGATGATGGTGTTAGGCGTCCAGAGGTTTCCGGAGCCGTCCCGCCAGCTATCTACCGTGACGTGTATCTGCGTCGACCGGCCGAACCGCCGGCTCGCTTCCCACTCTCCGCGCGCCCGCGCGTAATCGTCACCCATGCCGGCCGGTGTTTCGGCAATGATGTATTTCGGTCGGAACCGTGGCACGCCGCCGTCTTGAATCGTCGCGACGATGTCGCCTTCGGGGTTCGCCCCGCCGTCCGCGAACGGCGAGAACGTAAGCCGGCGCACCCGATATTGGCTGTAGCGGTCGTGCATGCTGTACTGCACGCTCGCTTGCTGGATGTTCGCGCCCTCGACGACACCCGTCGACATGCTCCCGTTTCCGACGCGAGACAGGACGAGGTTGCCGTTCGCGTCCTCATAGACGAGGAGAGCCGCAAACCGGGCAATGCGCTCGATCAGTTCATAGGGCGTCTCGCCCCACATGATGACGAGCTGCGGAACCACCCGCTCCTCTCCGCTCAATTGTGAGACGGAGATTCCGAAGGGCTTGGCGAGGCTCTGCGCGATCGTCAGAACCGACTGGTTGTTGAACTGCCCCGTGGACCAGACAGCGGAGCAATCAACGAGGTCCTGCCCCCTGCCCCGGCCGACGATGCGCAACGAGTGCTGTGACGCGCTCAACCCCGGCGTAACGCTATCGATGTAACCGGACACGACAAGATCGCGGCCGAGCCCACGGGTGATGAACACTTGGCACGGATCGCCAGGGCGCACCGGAACGTCGATGGTCGCGCTCGGATACCGCTCCGTAGCCACGATCTCGAAGACGGACGGGAAGAACTCGCACGACCGCTGAATGCGGACGCTCTCCCACCCGCCTAAGTCGTAGATACTTGACCGGTTGAGCGGGGTTTCCGTCTGGTACGGGCCCACCCGGATAACGACATCATCATCCATGATGGGCGCTTACGGGTTAACCGCGCCGGTCGGCATGCTGTAGTGAACGCGCACCGGAGCGAAGGGAGAACTGCTGTTCGCAGAGACCGAGGAACCGGCCGGGGTCGTCACATGCACGTCGACCCGCGCGTTCTGCCCCTGGCCGCCCGATCCACCCTCGGCCATCGCCGCCTTGATGGCCTGCGCATACTGCTCTGGCGTGAACGGCTGCTTTCCCTGCTCCTGCTTGACGATCGCCGAAAGGATCGAAGCGTTCGTTTCCTCGCTGCCGTCGATCGGCGCGTTCGGCAGGATGCCGGTTCGCTCGGAGACCTTGCGGATGTAGGCTTCGGTGTCGTTCTCGTTGGCGGGAGCCCATCGGCCGACGATTCCCGAAACCGTGTTGATGCCGTGCTTCCGCTCGTAGGCGATCAGATTCCGCGCTGCCGCGTTCAGGCCGTCTTCCGGGCTGGCGTAGGTCTGGAACGCATTCTGCCCCGGCACGCGGAGATTGCCGGGGTTGTTCCGCTTGATCCCGCTCGCGCCGAGCAGATCGACGCTGGCGGCCGTTGCCGCGCCGGTGACACCGCCGACGATCGCGCCGCCGAGCGCACCCGGCCCGGCACCGATGCCGCCGAACAAAGCGCCGATGCCGGCCCCCGTAGCCGCGCCGGCCGCCGCGCCGCCAGCCGCACCACTGAGGATCACGCCAAGGTGAGCGAGTGGCCCAAGCGACTGCGTCGCCTTGTTCGCCCTCTCCGCCAGATCGCCGAGCCAGTCGACGATCTTCTTGAGACCGGGCGCTAGGATCAGTTCCGCGTTCTCCGCCGCGCCGGTCATGTTCTCGCCGAGCTTGGAGAGCGACTTGCCGAGAGATGATCCGGCATCCGCCGCAGCCCCTGCGTTCGGGCGGAACTGCGCAGCCGAGTTCGTGAGCTGGTCCATATTCTCGACGAGCCGCCGGATATCCTCCGGCTGGCCAAGGGCGTTCAGGATGGCGTTCTTGCCCTGCACCGTCGGAGCGCGCTCAAGAGCCCGCGCCAGGTCGCGGTAAGCCGACGCCACGTCCGCTTGGCCGTTGGCGTCGTACTTGGCGCGGATGCCGAGCTGGGCGAAGTAGCCGGCCATCTGAGGATTGCGGCCCGACAGCACGTCGCCGATGTTCTTCGCCATCGCGGACGCGCCCTGCGTCGCCGTCTCACCCGACAAGCCGCCAAGGCGAGCCGCCGACTGGAAGCGGGCAAGCTGGTCCGCGCCGATCCCGATCCGGTATGCTGTGTTCGTCGCCTGCAAGCCCATGTCCGCCCACTGCCGCGTGAGCGCGGCGAGACCAGACACGGTGCCGATACCGGCCAGCGATCCGGCAGCGCCGCTGACAGATCCGAGCTTGTCCAACATCGCGTTTGCAGCGGTGCCGGCCGAACTCAGCGACTTCGCAACCTTATCGAGCCCGGTATCCTTGCCGATCTTGGACAGCACGTCCTGCGTGTTGCGGATCGGCTTCGTGAACTTCTCAACCGCCGCGGTGACCTTGTTGATGATCGCCGACGCGTTGTCGGCGGCGGTGATGTTGATTGCAAAAGCGTTCGCCATCACGCGCCGTCCTTACCGTTCATCCGCACCGCTTGAGCGGTCCACCACTGGATTTCCGACCACGTCAGAGACCAAGCGTCCTTTGGCCCCCACCCGTAGAACTTCGTCAGGTCTGCGACGGAGTCTCGCCAGTCTCGGGGGAGGCGTTCATAAAAGCCCCGAGATATTCCGACGCCGCGTTGAAGTCGCGCGCGCCGAGCTTTTCCAAGAAAGGCTTGTCGATGCCGGTGATGAGGTTGATCAGCAGCAGCGTCGCGGAGACGCCGCCGTCCCGCGCAATGGCTCGGGTGAACTTGTCCAGTTCGCCGGCCGTAGGCTCGCGGAGAGCGAGGCTCTGCACCTCGCCCTTTGCTGTCACCAGCGGCTTGCGGAGGGCGATCGTCAGTTCGTCCTTTAGGTCCACGTCAGATCTCCGTCACGCGAGGCGCTTCCCACTTCACGTCAAGGGTCGCTTCGGCTGAATCCACGTCCTGCGCGTCGACGGTCCAGGCGCCGGAAGCCATTACCGTCTTGCCGTTCGCGAGTTGCAGCACGACAGTTTCATCGGTCATAGCATTCAGGGCCGCAACACTGAGTCCGCCCCCATCACGCAGTGACGCCACGATGTTTCCAGGGACCGGCGTCTCCTTGAATCCATGGACGCCGTCCATGCCGACGACGGTCTCGCGCGTGACGGTCGAGACCCTGTACCCCGCCTTTCCGGCCACCTGATACGGCGTCCCATTAATCGACAGGTATGCGATGCCGGCGAGAAAGTTCGGCGTGCCGACTTGGCTGGTCATGGCGAATTATCCTTCCGGCTTACGAGAGGCGGAACTGCGCGAGCAGGGCGAAGATATCAAGCTGCTCGATCAAGGTCGGTGGGAAGAGCACGTCCACGCGGTTCGGATTGGACGGGTTGATCTGCACGATCAGTGCCTGAGCAAATTCCTTGCTCTTCTGGACCTGCCCTTCCGCTTCGAGCTTCTGATACTCGGAGATGATGTCCGCCTTGATGATCTTCGGCGTGACGATGTTCGAGCCGGCCGCAAACTGCGTCCCATCTGCGGCCAGCTTCACCCGCGCATATTTGGTCGTGACCACGGAGGCGAGGCGCCGCAGGATGTACATCAACTGGTACATCGTGTTGACGCGCAAATAGCTGTCGTCCGGCTGCCCGAAGCTATTCTGCTGGTACGTGGTGATGAGCCGCTGAATGAGCACGTTCCCGGCGGCATCGACCTTGTATGTGGAAACGCCGCTGTAAAGGAGACTGTTCTCGCTTGACAGATTGAACCGCGACTGAACGGGCGGTGCGAGAACGTCCTGAAGGACAACATCACGGATCGGGATGCCAGGGTCGGCGCGAACGCTGATCGCAGTCTGCGCAGCGATGGCCGAAGCCCACTTCCATGAAGGTGTCGGCGAGTCATGGAAACCCATGTTCGACCCGTGCTGGTCGTTCCGGGTCGGGCCAAACGCCATCTGATTGGCGAGATTGCCGCGATAGGCGTAGAAGAAACCGCCGTAGATTTGCGACGCCCACGACCACCGTCCCGACGTGTCGTTGAGGAACGCCTGGAGCGCATTCAGCGTGGTCGCATCGGTGTACGGGCATGCGATGAAGTCGAACGGCATGTCGCCGAGGTTCGCCAGCAGCGCCGCGATGCTCGGCGTGCCGGTGCCGCCCGACATCGGCACGATCGCAACCTGCATGCCGGTCGGAAGGGACTGCCCGCCGGCCGTTCCGAGGTAGTTCACCCGAAGGTCGATTTCGTTGCCAACCACGCCGCCGTTCTTGGCGGTGAGGGTGACGACGGCGCTTGCGGCCGAAGCGGTCACGGCCAGATCGTTGTTCGCGTTCACCGCTGCGGCAATGGCGCTCGCCACCTGAGACGTGGTCGCGCTCGCCGCGACGGTCACCGGGACGTAGATACCGCCCACGTACAGCGCCAGCGTCCCATTGGCGGTCGGCGGGTTGGTCACGGTAATCGTACCGGTCGCCTGAATAGCCGTCACGCCTCCCGAGAGCGTCGCGCCGGAAAGCGTGATCGCGGTCGATGACTTGGCGAGCGACAGACCGTTGCCGGCGCTGCCGCGCGTAACGGAAGTGATGTTCAACACCGAGCCGACGACGGCATAGGTGCACTTGACGATGTTCGTATCGGCCGAGGTCTGGAGGAAGCCCAGCAGGTTCGCCAGCGTCTGCGCCAGCGTGGATCCGATGAGAACCTGAAGTCCGCTCGGAGCGGACGAGACGAAGGTGACGGCCGTTCCAGCGATCGTCAGCGTGTCGTTGGCGGCCGGGTTCGCCGAGAAGGTCGCGGAGCCGGTGGCGGCAGTATTGTCGGACAGCGGGCCGTACCAGAACTCGCCGAACGTGTCGTTCCGGCGGTAGGCATAGGCCATCTGCGCCAGGACGGATCCCTGACCGCACACGCTTTTGGCATCGGTCACGCCAGCGGAGATTACCGGGATATCCGGCGCCAGGGTTCCGGCGCTCGTGATTTGCCCGATCAGCAAGGCGCGCTGATTGATCGTCGCCGTGTTCGCCTGACTCGGGTCGACTTCGGCGTAAAACAGGGGCACCCGGATGCCGGCCGGGATGTTCTTGAATGCTAGCGTCACGGGTCAGCCTCCGGTGAGGGGGATCTTCAAAAAGCCTTCGTCGCGTCCGTCCGGGCCGGCGGTGCGCGGTGCTGGCGTCGGCGTGCAGGCAGGATCGGTCGGCGCCGGATAAGTGCCTGTCCGATCAAAGACGTTCGTTGCGTCGACATGCGCGTCGACTTCGGTGAGTGGCGTGCCGAGAGGATTGCCGGCCGCATCTACGTTCGGCTCGAACACCTGATAGACTTCGATGCCGAAGGTGATCGCGACGACGCCGATATGCCCCTCTCCGGGGCTTTCGACCTTGATGTCGACGTCGGCCATCGACACGTTCTGAACTTGGTTCTCGTAGAGGAACCGGCCGTTGCGGAGGATCGCGCCCTCGATCTGCTGGCCGAGCGCTTCCGCTGCCTCTTCGGCGTCCTCTTCAGTGTTCCGCTCGATCTCGCCGACCACAGAGAGCATGATCGTGGAATTGAACTGCGGCGGCCCCATCAGAGCCGCGCCAAGCGGGGAGCGCTTCTCCTGCCGCGTCCGGACCACGATGAGCGGGGTTTTCGCTCCGGTGACAGGCCAATCTCGGGGCGAGAACACCCGGTCATTCGCAAGCGTCTTGGCCTGCTTCAGAGCGTCCACCGCCGCCGCTCGGATTGCGACGCGGTTGATCATTCGTCCGCGCTCCGGAGGCGGTTCAGCATCAGCTTTGCTGCGCCGTGGCCGTCCGGGCGCACGTCCTTGACGACGTACACCCCGCCTTGGACGGTGAGTTGATCGCCCTGCTTAGGACCGATGGGGAACTGAGAAAGCCGGACGCCGAGAACGGGGAGCGTCGTATTGATCTGCGTTCCGTCCTCGGCGATATCGACTTCCGTGTATGCCCGGTCGAAGATGCCCGTCGTCTGGAACGGGCCATCATCGGCCGGCGCGTACGTGACGGGTTCGCCGAACACGCGCTGCGTCGGCCCGAGGACGAGCCTGTCCCAATCGACGGCCATATACCTCAGCCTCCGACCGAGATGCGGTTCGCCACCCCGTTGACGGTGACGCCCTCGTTGACCGGTTCGCCGGTCGGGAGGGCCGGCGCGATCTCGCCTTCCGCGACGACGAGGAAGCCGAGCGCCTTGAGGCGCGTGACTTCCTCCGCCGGGAGGTCGACGAGTGAGCCGGGACCGAACGACTTGTCTTCGACGGTGATGGTGCGACCGCGCGCCACCACCGCCTTGACGAGCGCCACGGGCTCCGGCGCTGCCGCAGCAGACTTAGGAGCCGGAGGCATCAGCTAAGCACCGCAGCGCAGACCGTCGCCGCAAAGCAGGCGTTAACCCGCGAAGGAATGACGATCGGCGAGGACTGCATCATGATATACCGCTGCGCCGGATCCTTTTGGACCCAGGTCTTCGGCGCGAACGGCAGGTTCGCATAGCTGAACTCCGGATCCAGGATCTGGCCGAAGGCGCGGGTGCCCATCATGTCCGGGCCGCACAGGATGACGGTGCCGTCCGGGAGCATCGGCTTCTCGGTATTGTCGGCGTCGTCGACGTACCACTCGTTGTACAGCCAGAGCCGATACTGGCCCCAAATGCCCTTGAAAACCGCGCCCTTCTCGATCTGCGGGCCGGGGTTGATGACGTTGCTCGCCTCGCCGAGCCGCGGATAGTAGATCGCGCCCTGAACGCCGACGGCGTTGAGGAACAGCGTCCACGGGGTAGTGGTGAACACGATGTCCGTCGTACGGGCGCCGGACTTCTTGAGGATGATGTTCTGCCACGTTTCCAGGTTCTTCGTCGGAACCGGGTCATGACCAGCAGGGGTGAGGTTGCCGGAAACACCCCACTGATTGCTGCCGGACAGCGCGACCGTCAGCGCGGCGTCGCGGCCGAAATCAACGACCTGCGTCGGGAAGCCCTCGCCGGAGATCGTGACCGCGCCCGATTGGAGGACCTGCGCCGCCATCCATTCGAGCCGGCGGGTCAGCATGTCGATCTGATCCGTCATCTCGAATTCGAGGTTGGCCATCTCGCGCTCGGCCGGCGTCATGTCTCCGCCGATCCGCTCGCCGATCATGCGGCGCACGGGGCGGCGCAGGTCGGGAACGCGCTTGTCCTTGATGTAAGCCGGCTTGAAGGTGTTGGTCTGGACCTTCCGGGCCTCGACCAGTTTGCCCTCGACGAGCGGGCTGACGAACGGCGACATCCGGCGCTTACCGACATCCACGTCGATCGAGACGTACTCGCTGTCCGACATGACGATGTTCGGGAAGAAGTTGTCCAGGAGGAACGACGACGCCGTCTTGAGGTTCGGCACCACCTGGATCAGGGTATTCGTATCGTAAATGAACGCGTTCTGTGCGACCATTTGCGGTCTCCAAAGAGAAGCCGCGCACTAGGCGGGGCTCTTGTCGGTTGCGTGAGGTGCCGATTAGCTCGGGTCGGCGGCCGAAACAGAGGTCTTCAGGAAGATGCTGGACGACCGCAGTGCGGCCTTCGCCGCTGCCGCAGTGATGCCGGCCCCGAAGGTGAGCGCGTTCGTGTTGAACTCTCCGGTCAAGTAGATGCCGCCGACCACGTCGCCGCCGGATGCATCGACGTCGTCAGCCAAGATCGCCGCCGGAGTCTGGCTGCCGTCTGTCGCAGCGGCTGCGGCAAGCTTGTAGCTATTGCTCCCCGCCGCAACGGCGATCGTGATGCTGTCACCGGCCACCATGGCGGTGCCGCCGGTCGCGAAGGTGAAGCTGATTTCGGCGTCCGAGTAGGCGCCGGCAGCCGTTCCGGCGACGAGTTCGACGCCGTTCGGATTGATCACGTCGTAGGTCGTTGCCGACTTGAACTTGATCGTGTAGTTGCCGACCTTCGCCTTGCTGCCGAGAGCGACGCTTGAAACGGTGCCGTTGCCGGTGTTGCCGCCCGTGGCGGTCGGCGTGCCGGCCGCGCCGACGGTGACCTGACCGAGAACCGCTCCACGCTTCAGGGCGGCCCCGCCGGTGATCGTCACGGAGTCGGTGACGAGCTGGAACGGACCGGCAATGAGCTGGTCGGGAAGATAGACCTGAGAGGCAACGCCCGGAACCTGGGGATTGTCGGAAATGCTGAGAGCCATTTGGTGAATTCCTTATGAGGATCAGGACGGATCAGGCTTCGCCGCGGCGCTTCTTGCCGGCCGCGACGATCGCGGCGGCAACGGCCACCGGGTCGGTCGGGTCAAGCTTTGCGGTCGGCGCATCGGAGCCGGGGTTCGGGACGTTGACCGAAGCCATGCGGTCGGCGACGCCGCCGGTTGCCCGCTTGTCGCCGGCAACTGCGGCGCTGAAGAAGCGGACCGCTTCGTCAGCGCTCATGCTGGTGCCGAAAGCGAGTTCGGCGGCAAGGTCCGGACGCTTCCCGGCAGCCGGGCAACCGAAGATGGCAGCGCCACGTGCGCGCTCCATCTCACGACCGGCCTTGATGCCGCGAGCTTCCGCCTTCTTGGCATCGTCCTTCTTCTTATCCTCGTCTTCTTCCTCCGCGCGCTTGGCGTCTTCTTCCTTTTTCTTCTCTTCCTCCGCGCGCTTCGCGTCCTCTTCTTTCTTCTTTTCTTCTTCGGCGCGCCTCGCCTCTTCCTCCTGCTCCTGCTCTTCGGCCTTGCGGGCCTGCTCTTCCTCGTCCTCGCGCTTCTTGCGCTCCTCATCGGTCTCCTCCGCACGGGCGGCGGCGACGGTCGAAGCATTGGGGCGGCGCAGCAGATGGGCGAACGGCGCCGCGCCCGCGATTGCTCGCAGAGTCATAGTTTCTCCTGTCGTTACGAGATCAGCCGAGCTTGTCGAGCAGGGCTGCAAAGGCGGCGTCTGGCGCCATCACCGCATCCGCAAGGCCAAGGGAAACCCCCTGTGCCCCGAGGAACGTTGCGGCTTCTGTGTCGCGGACCTTTTGGGCCGCGAGATTCCGGTTTCGGGCGACGGTCTCGACGAACAGTTCGCCCATGGTGTCGATATCCGCTTGGAAGCGCTTCAGCGCCTCCTTTTCGAGCGGTTTGTAGGGTTGGCCGTCAGCCTTACGGTCGCCGTACTGAATGACGGTGACCTTGATGCCGTCGGCGTCGAGCGCCTTGGACAGGTCGACGTGCATGCAGATGACGCCGATCGAGCCCGTGCCGCCGGTGCGTGGCACGGTGAGGAAGTCAGCGGCGGAGGCGATGGCGTAGGCGGCCGAGTAGGCGCACTCGTTCAGGATCGCCCACACCGGCTTTTCGCCGCGCGCCTCATAGATCGTGTCAACCAAATCGAAGCAGCCCGCCACCTCTCCGCCCGGCGAGTCCACGTCGAGAACGATCGCCTTCACTTCGGGGTCGGACAGCGCAACGAGAAAGTTCTGACGGATGCCGTCGTAACCCATCATCCCCGAGTAAGGGCGAAGCGTGCCGAGCTTCTGCACCAGGGTTCCCGAAACCGGGATTACCGCGACGCCCGCGACGAGGTCGTATCCGACGTCAGGCCGATCATTCCGACGCGCCGGCCTGTCGTAATCCTCATCGAACGCCATCGGTTGAAGCACGACCATGTCGCCGTTCGGCCGGAACAGCTTGGCGATGCCGAGCCGATCGGCGAGCGCCGCCATGATGACCTCTGCCTTGTGCTCCGTGATGGCGATTGGCGTATTGAAAAGCCGCTGGGCCAAGTGAGGGAAATTCATCACGTCGGCTCCGGGTTCTGCGGTTTCTTCGCGGCTTCACGGGCGGGAACGGCATCTTGCGCCCAGCTCGGCAGGGCAATTCCGCGATCTTCGAACATCTTGATTTCGCGCGCCCGCTGATCGAGGACTTCTTCCAGCTCAAGCCCCTGCTCGGCGCACTCCATCTCCAGCGTCGACAACCCGGCGTCGATACCGAGGATCGCACCCGCCTTCTCGTCCACGGGGTCGATCCACCCGCGGCCCGGCCCCATCCATTTCACGCGACAGTATTCGGTGCGGCATTCGAGGTAGTCCGGAACCTGACCGCTCGGCATCGGGAGGTCGTCGACCTCCATCACCTCTTCGAGGAATGCCCCATAGATCGGCGAGGCGAAATTCACGGCGAAGTCATTCCGGCGGCGCGCGAGCGTCTTCCAAGCCTCCAAGAGGGCCGCGCGAGCCGAAGAGTAGTTCGTGCGAGACCAGTCCTGGCTAAGCTGCTCCGCCGAGATGCCGAGAGCCGCGCTGACATTCCGAAGCGCTGCGTGCTCAAACTCGGCAAAATTGCTCGTCGGCCGCGCCGCGCTGACGGAGGTGATCCGCTCGCCCGGATACAGGATCGGCATTTTCGCGCCGCCCAGTACCGTCCGGTGCTCCTTGTGGAATGCCGCCCGGTCGGTTTGGTACTGCGGCAAGTTGCCGTCGTCGCCAAGCGCTTCGGCTACGAGGTTGTGATCGAACGGGCTCTCGATGTATGCGCCGAACACCGCGTTCAGGATCGCCGCGTCCAGTTCGACGGCGTCGTACTTGACCAGCATCTTGAGCCGCTGAAGAACGGGCGTCAGAACGCCGCCGGCTCCGCGGTGTTGCGGTGTGCGGTCCCGCTCGAAGTCATGGACGACGATCGGACGGCCCCACGACGTTTCGCGCTGGATGCGCTCCCACGTGACGCTTTGCGCTGCGCTGAACCAGTCGCCCTGGTGCGCCTTGCGGATCCAGTACGCGACCGCGACATCAAAGCGCGGATCGACCTCAACGCCGCCGCGCATCGTCTGCTGATCGAAGCGGAGTTGCGGGTTGGAGAGCCGGTCAGGGTCGATCAACTGGATGGACGTGCAATAGCGCGCACGGCCCATCCCAACCCGCTCCGGCAGCCAATGCAGGACCGCCAGGGCATCGCCGTCAATGACCTTGTGCCGGTAGGCAAGGCGCAGCATCTGCGGAACGGTGAGTGACCGCTGCGCGTCGCAATACTTGGCCGGATCATCCGCCCAACGCCGCCAGCTCGCCTCGACCGCCCGGCCGAACTCGTCCGCCCAATCGGCGTCGAAACCCTTGTTCCCCGAGTAGAGGGCGAGCGAGCGATAGTCCGGCTTCGCCACCGGCCGGAACGTCGCACCGATGACGTTGTCGACGATCCGGGTAATACCGCCCGACGCCCACCCGTCGTTCCGCTCGATATCCCGGATCCGGGAGACGATGCGATCACGATAGATGTTCTTTTCGCCGTCGACCGACCAGAGATACGGCTGCCACGCCGCCATGTGGTCGCCGTAGTTGTCGGCCGCGTCGTACGGAACGTTGCTGTTGTTCGCCAGCGCCTTCGCCTTGCCCGGCTGAACCGGTGGGAACGGCGTCCCGTCCGGCTTCAGGATAGCCACGTCGCGCGACATCAGCGGTACAGGAACCGGAGGGGGCGGCGGGCGCGGCAGACGATGCCGAGTTGCTGCTGAAGCTGACGGATCAGGGTCGTCAGCTTGGCAACGTCAGTCTGCGTGAAGGTTACCGAGCGCGCGCCGTCGCCCTGCGTGTATGACGCGGTAACTTCCTTTTCGCCGCTCGATAGAGCGATGTACGCCTGCTGAGCTGAGGAGAGCGCCGCCTGTAGGGCAGCCCTGTCCATTCCAGCGAAGAGGCTGGTCGAAGGATCGAACAAGGGCGTTTCTCCTAGTGTGCCAGAAGGCTGGCGAGCGATCGGCGCGGCGTGGGCGGTGCCGGCGGTACAGCCGACGTCATCTCAGGCGCCGTCACGATCCGCTCCGGCTGCGCCTCCGAGGCTCCGACCTCGTCAGCACGCTTGTTCAGTTTCAACCCGAAGTGCAGCAGGCCGCAGAGCGCTGCGTAGGCGTAGACACGACAGTCAAGGGCCTCGTTGGCCTTGCCGGCAGGGCATTCCCAGACCCGGAACCGCTGACCCGCGACTTCCTTGATCACGATCCGCTCGGCCGTAAGCTGCGCGTACCAGTTGATGTCCCGAGCGTCCGGGAAGTGCATGTATCCGGCACCCGGCCGCTCGATGTGCAGCCGCGCTCTGATCGTGTCCTTCGCCGCGTTGACGCCGATGATCACCGGCCGGAACGACTGCTTCGTGCGGGATGTCGGGCGCTTGGTCGGCCACACCGGAGAGCGTTGCCCCGATCGCGCCGACTCACCCTTGATCGCCCACACCCGCCGCGCCAGCCGCGCCTTGGCGAATTCGTAGACCTTTTGGGTGTGATGGCCGCCTGAGTCGATGCACGCCGACATCACCTCGAACTCGCGTCCGTCCGCGCGCTTCCACTTCCGTTTCAGGAAGGCGTCGACCCGGTCCCAGAGCGCTGCGGTCTCCGGATCGCCCTCGAACACCTCTTGGGCGATCGACCAGCTTTCCTCGTTGCGGCCCCAGCCAACAACCTCAGCCTCTAGGCGATCGTCCTGCACGTCGATCCCGACAGTGACTACGGCGACGCCGTCAGGAACCTCGCCAGCCCAGACCTCTCCGCGGGCGGCGAGCGCTTCGAGGCGAAGTTCTTTGCCGGCATGCGGGCGATAGGGAAGACCCTGTTGCGTATTCCACCACGCCTGCTTCTTTTCCTCGTCGTCCTTCGCGGCCAGCCATTTTGTGGCTTGATCGGACGGCTTGTCCTTTTGCCACGGGCTGAACAGTTTCGACGCTTGGAAGCCAGCGTGTTCGTTATCAACGGCCCACTTACCGCAGTCCGGGCACTTCGCCCGGTAGACGGCCCAGCGGTCGCCAGCCCACCAGTCCCACACCTTCGCGACCGGGTCGCCAGCCTCGTCCTCAGCGTCGCGCCACGCGCGCCCGTGGTCATCCAACGGGACGTGACGCTTGCCGCAGCACTCGAACGGCCGCGTCTGATGCCAGCGCACCGTCTTCAGCGACCGGAGGCGTTCGCCCTCCGACCAGCCGACCCCGCACGCCTCGCAGTAGATCCGCGCCGTCTTCGGCCTATGCTCGTTCCCCGTCTTCTCCCACTGCACGTGGGCGAAGAAATCGGGGAACTGCCTATGGAGACAGTGCGGGCACTCGACGGACGCCCGGCGCTGGTCCGACGCGGCATAGCTCGCTGCGATCCGGCTTTCGTCCTCCACCGTGGGAGAACACGCCCGAACCGACAGCCAGTTGACGCCGAAGGTAGCGGTGCGCTCCTCAGCGAGCGTGATCGGGTCGCCCTCTCGGGTGACCGGGTACTTGTCGACCTCGTCCGCCAGCAGAACGCGTATCGGCCGACGGGCGAGGTTGTCGGGGCTGCCGGCGCCGGCCAAGGCCAAGAACCCGCCGGGGAACGCCTTGTACAACAGCGTCTCGTCGGCGTTTCGCGTCTTGCTCGTTCCCACCAGCTTCCGCAGGACCGGCGTCACCTTGACCAGCGGCGCGATCCGCTCCTTCGAGAACTGCTGCGCCGCGTCTTCCTTCGGCTGCAATAGAAGCATTGGGCACGGATCGAGGTGCGCGAAGTAGCCGAAAACGTTTTCCAGCAAAGCCGTCTTCATGAGCTGCGTCGAGCACATGACCGTGATCACGTGAACGCCCGGCTCGGTGACCGCGAGCATCGGCCCGCGCGCTACCTCTACCGTCTCGGTGCGCCAGCGTCCGGAAGTTGACCCCGCTTCTGGCGCAAGCCTCCGATATCGATCCGCCCAAGCCGGGACGCTGATCCGCGGCGGCGGCGTCCATCCCCGCTTCGCCGCGAGGCGGAGCCGGTCACGCTTCTCGGTCGGTGAACTCGACTTCGGGTTCGCCAAGCTCCTCAAGGTGCTTGTGGACATGCGTGGTCAGGGCCTCGGTCACCTTGTCGGCTTCTAGGCCGAGATCGGCCGCCAGCAGTGGACCCACCCGCGCCGGCCAGTTGAGCCACGAATCACGCGCGGCCCGGCTTACTTCGAACAACACCGTCGTTGCGGTCTCAATGTCGACCAGCGCTCCAGCCTTCTGCCGCGCGTCGAGCACGTGCTTCAGGGCAAGGGCGTTTTCCTTGACCCGCTCCGCTTCGAGGAGCGTTGCGAAGTCGCCGGCCAGAACCTTACCGATGAACTCGTCGAGACTTGCGACAACCGCGTCCGGGTCGGCATCAGCCGACGGAGTTACGGGCAGCGCGTTACCGCCCTTGTTACCAGCGGGTAACGGTACTGCGGCGGCCCCGGTAACATCCTTGAACCGCCCGACGCGCTTCTCTCGGAGCCGGGCGTCCGACGCCTCGACGTCGACCTTGTCCCCTGAGAAAACAAGGAGACCAGACTGTTTCCAGATCGTCGCCGTCTTCCGCGACACGCCGTGCAGCGCGGCGAACTCAGCCTGCGAAGCCAGCGCCATCTCAACTCCAGATCAAGCCGGTGTTACCCGGTTTTCAGACCCCATAGCTGGGCAAATACCGGGGCGCGCAATGCCCCCGATGCAGGAGGGGCCAGGAAGGACCCACGACCCCACCCCGTCGGCCCCCGCGCGCGACGGTCACCGTGCCGTCTTCATCGCCGCGGCGAGCGCCTTGCTCATCTCGGCTTGGAACGTGTCCCTGACGATCTTCTCGGCGCGTTGGCGATAGTTCAGGTGCTGCTTCACCGGGAGGGCGTCGCCGAAGCGGATGAGGAGCTTAAGCCCGCCCTTCTGCTGCGGCTGCGCTCCTTTGCGTGGAGCGCCCTTGCGCGTTGCCTTCGCCACTCGTGGGCGCTGCCACACGCCGTTGATCGCCTGCCCCTTCTTGGTGACGATCGTGCCGATGAAGATATCAGGGCGTCCTTTGAGCGATTGCAGCTTGCGGGCGGTCAGGTTGCCGTACTGGTTGAGCCTGACGTTCTTCGGGTTAAGGAGCGTGCCGCCGCGCTTGCTCGGGTTCAGGTAGTGCTTGCCGCCCGTCTCGTAGGGTTCGAGGTACTTGGCGGCGATATCCTTGACGAAGACGGTTGCCGTGAGGTTGGACTTGCGAGCGCCCTTCACGCCGATGGACTTGAGGGTGAATGGCGTCGGGTTCTCGAAGGTCTCGGCGAGCGCCTTCGTCTCGGCTTCCTGCACCTTCATCGCTACCGCTGTCAGAGCCTGCGCCGTGGCGAACGGCACCTGACGCTTGGCGAAGTCGTCGAGAGAGCGGGTGAGCTTCTTGACGTCAGCCCTTACGTTGATGGAGATGAGACCGGCCACGCTGCCGACCTACATCCATCCGCAAAAATAGAACACCGCTCCCAGCGCGCCGCCTATGCACCATGCGGCGATGATAACCGTTCCGAACCGATCCGCGTCCTCTTGCGGCGTCCTGATGCGATCTTCCGGATTGGCTGAGGAAGCCTGTTCGCCGTGTGCTTGGGTTTGTTCGCTCATGGTCGCCTTTTAGCTCACTCCGGCTGACTGCACCACACGTGACCGTACCCGGAGATGGTGCGGCCGTCGGAGGTGTGATAGGTCGCTTCGAGCAGATACTTGTTCCCGACAACCGGATTGTTTCCGATTCGCTGGTTCGTGAATGTCGTAGGCTTGCCGGTCACCGGGTTGAAACCCGTCGTGACGTTCGGCAGGCCAATGATGCGAGCCGATGGGTTCGTGTCGAGCGTCGCCCCACCGCGTATCTTGGAGACGGTGCACGCCCAGGTGACGGATAGGACGGTGACGCCCTCGGGAACGTCGACCGTCAGCTCCAGCGTGAAGGTGTCGTCTTCCTCCGGCTCGATGTCGTCCCACTGCGCGTCGAATCTGCGCGGACGCTCCAGTGTGACGGTGCGCGCCGGGTTCGCGCTGAGCGGCGGTATCGTGGAGAGCGCGACCACATCGCCGTGCGTGTCGCTCGCCGCGTCGAACAGATCGGCGGAGTCAGACGCGACGTTGAAGGTGAGGAGAGCGAAATCTCCGGTCGTGTCCGATGCGGCATCGTTCGGCACGACGCGAGAGCCGGACGGGTCGTAAGCCGTCAGAATCGAGAGACCGCCGGTCGTGCTCGATGCCGCGTCGCCGATCGGCAGAGACAGGCGCGGATGATAGGTGAGGCCAGCGGCATCGGCGGCCGTCGCCGAAGACACGCCGGTTACGCTGAGGCTCGGCGGGATGTTGTAGGTAAGACTCGCGACATCTCCCGTCGGCTGGGAACTCGCGTTGTTGATGCCGAGCACCAGCGCGCCAGGGGCGTGCGGGGTGAGAGTAGCTACGTCGGTGACCGCATCGGACTCGGTGTCGTGCACCACCAGCGGAGTCGATGCAACCAGCGAGGCGACATCGGTTGCCGGCTGCGAGGATGCGTCGCTTACCGTTGCCGCGGGAGGACCATGCGGCGTCAATGCAACTATGTCCGTCGCCGGCTGAGACGAGGCGTCCGAGACGGTGGCCGAAACGTGCGTGGTTAGCGCGGCGACATCGCTGGTCGGCTGCGACGATGCCGAAACGACAGTCAGGTACGGCGCGTACGGCTTTCCGGCAAAGGACGTCGTGCGCCGCGTGCCGTAACCAGCCGGGCCAAGCCGCGTTTTCGGCCCCGTCGCCGGAAGCGAGAGAGTGGCTACATCACCCGTCGGTGCAGACGACGCATCGACAACGGTGAGCAGCGGAACCTTGCCCGCAAAGCTCCCGGCTCTGCGGACGCCGTATCCGCCTAAACCAAGCCGGGAAACAGCGGTCATCTATCGCTGTCCGTTCAGGTGATTGAGAACGTGTCCCCGGAGGCCGGGGCGGTGGTCAGAGCGGTAACCGTGAGCGTACCGGAACCATTGGTCGCCGTGATGTCCGTCGACTGTGAGCGGAGCGCGGGCGTCGTGGTGTCCGCGTCGAACGTGATGATTTTCCCCTTGAACTGCGAGGCGACGCTGTCAGAGGGGGTAAGCGCGCTGGTCGGGATTGAGGTCGTTGTCGCACTCGCGCCGACCGTGCCGCGGCCGATGGCCCTGGTCGTCTTGGCGAGGTTCGCCGCTGCGGTCGCGTCACCGTTGACGGCACTTAGGTTGGACGCCACGCGGAGGTTGGAGTCGAGCGCGGGCAACCCGCCGTTCGCGCCGGCAGCCGCATTCGGGAGAGCGGTCGGGGCGCCGACACCCCGAATGGCATCGCTCAGCAGGACGAGGATCTTCTGAGGGGCGACATTGTTCGAGCCTGCGTCCTGAACGCTGAACTCAACCCAATCCGCGCCCGCCGCCAGCGCGGCATTGGGCACGCCGAATTCGTAGAGCCCCTTGTCGTTGGTGGAGTCTTTCTCCGCGAAGCCGCCGGAGGACCACGTGCCGCGAGTACCGGACGAAAGCGTCACGGCCGTCGCGCCCGCATTCCCCTGATCGGGCCGCGAATAGGCGATGGTCACTGACCCGTTGGTCAGGCCGGTCTTGTACGCACCCGTGGTCGAGGACGTGTCCTTGATCGCGACGGGCAGGATGAAGGACGTTTTGCCCTGCGGGACAATAAACATTAGCTGAGACCCCCAATGTAGCCCGTCGGGGCAAAGAGACGTGCGGTCGAGCCGCCAGAACCGTCATCGAGCGCGGAAAGACGCACGCCGCCCCAGTACCGGCGCGTACTTGTCGTCACCGGCACAGCCGACGAACTGGTGCGGCTGGCGGCCACGAAATCACCGCCGCCGGGCAGAACGGTTGCGTGGGATGCGCTCGCGATATCGGTATAGATCGCCGTGCAACCGGTGGTCGTGCCGTTCGTCGCGCGGAGCCCGACGTAATAGGCCGTGCCGGCCGCAAGTGTCTGCTCTGAGGGGAGCGGAACCACCCACGGCTTGGCCGAGTTCTGCGTATTGAAGTTGTTGCCGAGCGTAACCGAGGTGATTACCGCTCCAGTAGAGGCGTTGACCAACTCCGCTACGGCGGTGGCGCCCGAGTTCATCGCCCAATTGCCCCAGAGCGCGTCGCACTTTGCCGTATACGGAAGCGTGAACTGCGCTCCGAAGCTGACCGGTGAGGACGTAGCCCCGTATGCCGTCGAGCCGTTAGCAGACAAAACGAAACCGCCGTCCAACGTCCCAAACGTGCCGTCCGAGAACTCAATGACGACGTTCGGAAGGCCGAGGTTGGTCCATGTCGTGCCGTCTGGCGTGCTCTGCGTCGCGTTGAAGTGACCGGCGACCGTGCCCGTGATGACGTTCTCATAGCTGAGCGTCAGCACGGCGCCGGTGCCAGCCGTGCTCCAATCCCACACCAGCGACAACAGATCGCCGAAATTGAACGTAGGCTGCGTACCGAAGCTCGTCCCCGACGGCGTCGTGAACCACCCGCTCGCCGTGACGCCGCTGTCCGTCATGTTGAACGTGTAGGTTGCGCCGCCGCTGCCGGCGATGTTGCCGTCCGGCGTCGCTGCTGAACCGCCCGCGACGCCCTGCACGGATACGCGGACCACCGCACCAGAGCCGGCCGTTATGGTCGACCCGAAGCGCCAATGTATCTTGGCGATCGTCTTCGATCCGCTTTTCGCGTCGAACCACAGACGGCCAAACATGGCGTGCTTAGCGCTCGCGTTCGCCGATACCATGGTAGTATTGCCCGAGTTGCCGGGCGTAAAACTCCCCGTGGTGACGTTCAACTCCCACGGCTCGCCCGGAACGTATAGATGCGCGCCTTTCGTGCTCTGAAACGCCATCTTTCGTTACCTCGGCTTGCAGGAATGCATCATGAAAGTCAGGTTGTTGGTGGCGATGATGTTGTCCGCATCGCACCAACTCTTGATCGTGCTGTAAGCCGCCTTGCAGGCCGAATAGCGGGCGGGAAGCGCCGACAGAGCCGCGATCCCCCACCGCCACGTCAGCGAGTATTCCGGGATCACCCCGCCGTTGTTCAGCCCGCCATGCGGCCACATGTGCACGACCTGCTGAGGACTGGTGACGGTCGCTGGACCGGAGAGGATCCAGTTCGTTCCCGTCCCCTGCGTATTCGCCGGCAGCGGATTGTTGTTCGGAAACGGAGCGATGATCGTGGCCGTCACGGTATCCGTGATGCTCGATCCGCTCGCATTCGTCGCCGTGATCCGCGCCTCGCCCGCATAGATCCGCAGGCTGCTCGTCGATGAGAACGTGACGTTCGTCGTCATCGCCGCCGACGTGAACAACTGAAGCGTGTTTACGTCGACAACGTGTGCATAGTAGGTCGTCCGCGGGGCGAGGCTCGTCGGGAACGCGCCGTTGCTGCTGCTGACCCGAACCGGCTGGCCCTCGCTGTACCCGTGAGCCGTCAGCGTAACCGTTCCGGCTGAGGCATTGAGGACGGTGATGTTCCGCTGCGTCCCGGCGATAAAGCCGGTGACGTGATCGGCGTAGAATACCGGCGTGTTGGCCTGGAACGTCACGGTGTTCCCGACCACCGTTGCGTCACCACTCGCGATCGACAAAGAGGCAATCGGGCCGGGCGCGGTATAGGTCGCTTGGTTGGTGTCGGTGTTCCCGTTCGACGGGAAGTATTCGAGGAATGCCGACCAGAGATCGGCCATCGACGTGACATAGCCGTAGCTGGCGCCGCCCTTGTGCACGAAGGGGAAGTTCGTCACGTACCCGAGGTAGCGGGCCTGAACGCCTGGATTCGCGAACGCCTGATAGAGAAGATCACCCAACCAGTCGAACAGCGCCTGCCCGTTCGTGTCGAGGAGTTCGTTCTCGTACAGGTTGCAGAACTGCTCGGCGTTGTAGGTGACCTGCCACATCACCGTGTTGTGGTTCGATCCCCACCAGTGGCAATCGCCCTTCTGAGCGGCCGTGATCCCGTATCCATCCGGCCCGGTGACGAGCGCGCTATACCCTTGCGACAGCCAGTTCGAAAGCAGCGTCCGCAGGCTCCCGCTCGGAGACGTGTCCATGACGATGCCCGAGGTGTACGGGCTGTCGGGAGCGTGGATGGTGGCGTGGATGAGATCGCGGAAGAACCAGGACACCTGCCGCGGCTGCGCCGTCGCATTGGCGCTCGGGCCCCAGCAGGATCTGTTCAGGCCGTTCCCGTTGTTGTTCAGCAGAAGCCATCGCGCGGTGACGTTATGCTGAAGCGCCTCAAGGAATTTCAGGTCTCCAGTCAAAAGATATGTCAGCCGGCACTTCGCGTTGCTGTGCGCGATGTCGGTGTTCCACCAGGAGAAGTTGCCGTAGTAGTTGTCGACGCCGACAGCGCGCTGAGCATAGAACTGCGGGCTGAACGTCGGCTGCGGCCCGGTCGAACCGTTGGCGGCATAGTTCGTGCGGATGGCCGGATCCAGCGGCAGCCCGGTGTTCTCGTCCCTATGGAAGATCGGCGAGGCGAAGATGGAATGCGCGCGATCGTGCGCGCTCCGCCACGCGTCCCATGTCCCGCTGATCAGCCAATAGAGTTCGAACGAGCTGTCGCTCCCGATGCCTGCATCGACACCCGACGTAGACTCGAACAGGAAGTACCCGAAGTGATTCCCATCCGGCCCGGTATAATAGAACGGGCTGTAATCGCGGCCGTCAGGACAAGTCGTCGGTGCGGAGATGCCCGGCAACCCATCGAGGGTGCCGCGCTGCGTCGTCGCGGTGCTCGCCGCAGTCGCCGCCGACGGTTCGTCGATCGCGTAGTTCTGGATAACCCTTGTCGAGACGAGATAGTAGTTGTCGAACGCCACGTAGTGCCGGGGCACCACGTTGTGCCACGTCCGCAGCGCCGGCAGAGTGAGCCGGGTTCGGTTCGGGATCACCAGCCCGAGGATCTTCCAGCCCGTCGAGGGAACGGTGATGCCGTAGGTGACGTCGATCAACGAGCTGAGCGCGCCCGACGGCCCTGCCTGCCCGCCATGGCCGACTTGGATGTTGGCCGGGTTCGATCCCGTGTAATTGATCGAGGAGATCGTTTCCCACTGATATGCAGAGTAGCTGTGCGCGTGCGCCGTCGGGCCGACGATCCCGGTTTCCGTGAACGATGCCCCGGTGTCCGTCCGGACGCCGTTGATCGTGAACGTCGCCCCGCTGTTGTCGCTCGCCGAGTAGAAGCGGACGGTTCGCCCGCCTTCCATGCGGACGTAGGCCACGCCTCCCGATACGCACTGCCCGTTCAGCGTCAGCGAACCGCCGGTCGGGCTCTGCGTCTTGCAGATGCTGGACAGTGTCTGCGGGCAGAACCCCGTGATGCCGGTGATGCCGGGCGAGACGTGCGCCAGAACCTGGGCGCCCGTTCCACCGCCGCCCGTGATCGACGGGGCGCCGCCGAGCTGGGTCGGCAGCGTCGGATAGACCGCGACGACCGACCCACCGCCGATCACCGCCGCAGCATTGCTGTTGCTGTTGGCGACCGTCGGGTTCGAGGTGAACCCGCTGCCGGCCGCCGTGACGACATAGCCGTCAGGGTTCTTGACGACGGCCGCCGCGCCGGTCCCGCCGCCCCCCGAGAACGAGATCGTGCCGACGGTCCCAGCCGCAGTCACCGTGACCGACTGGACACCGCCGCTCGCGACCGTTGCTGCGAGAACCGCCGTACCGCCACTGTTTACCGTCGGTGCCGACGTGTAGCCGCTGCCCTTCGCGGTAACGACGATGGTCGGCTGATTGGCATCGCGAATGTAGATCAACTGCCCGTTGGCGTTGATCACCCTCCCCGCATGAGAGGGATCGAACGTGAACGTGCCACCCGTGACATAGGCCGAACAGAACTGCGTCGCCCAAGACGAACCGCTGAATGCGCCGTAGGCGATGTTCAGCGCCGCATCCGATGTTACCGCCGTGCGGCTCCAGACGACCGCATTGCCCTGCTTGAGCGTGATGCTTTCGATCGGCACGCAGCCGTTTCCGACCGAGGCGACGTTGCCGTTCTCGATGTACGGATCCGTGCGGACGTCCTGGATCGTCCCGCCGGGATGGTAGACGCGGACGTGGAAGCCGGCGAGGAGGATGCGGTGCGGGGCGTGGCCCGACGTGGTCCACACCGGCATCGTTGCCACGAACTCGGTGCAGAGCGGGTTCTTCGTCCAGATGCCGCGGAAGCTGGGAGCGGTGTTGCTCCAGGTCGACGAGCCCGCAAGGGCCGTATTGGCGTCCGCCGTGTAGGCGACGCCGTCGATCGTCAGCGACCACGTGACGTTCCATCCATTGGCGGATGCCCAGGACTGGAACGCCGCTAGGGTGATACCGGTGTGCGTCTCCGATCCCGATACCGCCTTGACATCGAACAGCGCCGACGTGGGGTTGCCCATCGGATCGGTGAGCGAGGCCGTTCCGGGTAGGCTCGGAACCTGATAGTGCAGCGTCGCGTACTTCAGCGAACCGTCGGACCAGAACTTTTCGTGGTCGATCCCCTGCGCCGAAAGCTGCGAACCGCCGTGGGCAAAGACGCGCGGGACGAATCCCGCCGGGATATCGCCCTTCTTGAACGGCATCCCGTGGCTGACGAGCACGTTGCTCAAGGCCCCGCCGGAACCGGGATTGGACGGCGTCGAGAGGATGCCGAGCGACGTGACGGCGGTGAGGTTGTGGTCGTTGACGCTGATCGTAACGGGCTGGTCGACCGACGTTCCGTTCTGCGTCGCGTGGATCGTGATCGACGGCGTGGACGCTCCTGCGGGAAGTGCCGCAGCAACTGTGACGTGTCCGGCTGCGTCGATCGCGAACTCGCTATTCGGGTTGATGGTCAAGGACAGCGTGCCAGCGAAGGGGCTTCCATCCGACATCGTGACAGTAGCAGTCCCGACGAGCGTTCCAACCGGCGCATTGTCGAGGACCGAGCCGCCTGAGAACGAGATCCCGGTCGGGACGGTCCCCGTGCCCGTCGCTGCGGCTAGCCCTTCCTGGACAAGGAAGTCACCGAGCGGATTCGGGATGGTGTAATTCGCGCCCGTCAGATACCGCGTCGTGCCTTCCAGCCAGTCCTGGCTCATCGTCAGGGCTGTCGACCCAGCCGGCGTTCCGGAGGCCCATCCCCGCTTGATCAGCCGATCGGCGATGGCGTCCGCGACCGTGTACGACTGGCCCGACGTGTACGTCGTCGCGCCGAGCCGGAACGTGCGTGTCGCGGTAATGAGCATGGAAAGTGCTTAGGCAGCCGAGGACAGAACGCCGGTCGTGCTGTCGTCGAACTGGATCACTTCGCCCTCTTTCGGCGGATGGAACGTGAGGACGGCGATTTCCGCCTCCGCGCCCTGGCTCGCATCGGCCGTGACCGTAGAGAGGTCGCGCGCCCAGCCGGCCGCCACGAAATACGCCAACTCGTCGGTGTGGCGATGGCGGTACTCGGCCGGCGCGTCCGCCTCGTCTGTGAGGAGTGCCCCGGCTTCGAACCGCTCGGCCCCGTGCAGGAAGGTCGAGACGACCTGAACTCGCATCAGACCGGGTCCTTGATCTGATACTTCGCCGAGGCCACATCGACCGTGCCGCCGGAGGTCAGGGCAGTGGACGAGGTCGCCAGCTCGTAGACGTAGGTCGAGGAGCCCGGCGCGCTGAACACGAGAACCGCGGCGGTGCCCGAGGTGCTGACGGGAATGCCGGTCTTGCCGTTGAAGGTCAGCTTGCGCCCGCCGCCGGACGAGGCGTCGGCAGCCGGGCCAGTGAAAAACGTGCTGTCGATCGTCGCGTGAGCGAGGCTCAAACCGGCGATGTTGCCGAAGTTCTTACCCGGCGAAGCCGAGCACACGTCGATCTGCGTCGGCGTGGTCTTGCAATAGGTCAAACCGCCGTCGAAGCCGGCGTCGGACATAGCAGGCATGGCCTACCCCTTTCAGGTGCGTACTGGTCGTTTGGGAGTGTCCGATTGCTTTACAGAGCGTCGGATCAGCGCTTGCCCGCGAGCCTGAAAGCCGCGGAATTCTTGCTATGGCACGTAGTTTGCGGCAGGCTTGGCATAGCCCAACTACCGGTTGGAACATGCGGAGCGCACGAGCCTTGATCCCTGCCCTGACCGGAATCCGCGGTGCCGCCGCGCTATGGGTGTTCCTGTTTCATCTGCCGCTCACCGCGAGCCTGCCGCTGATCCGCGACGGGTTCCTCGGTGTCGACGTGTTCTTTGTGCTGAGCGGCTTCGTCCTATCGCTGGCGTATGCGGGAAAACCGCCGTCCGGGCTTGATGGTTACTGGCGTTTCCTGGTGACGAGAGCGGCCCGGATCTGGCCGCTCCATGCCGTCGCTCTGCTCGTCCTCGCCTGCCTCGTCTTCGCCCTTCCGGGCTTCGCCGACCGCTACAGCTCCGACAAGTTCGCGTGGGGCGATCTGCCGGCGCATATCTCGCTGACGTACCTTTGGTCTGGCCACCACATCGCGTGGAACGTCCCGTCGTGGTCGCTCAGTGCAGAGGCGTTCGCCTACCTGCTGTTTCCGTTCTTGCTCTCCGGCATCACGCGATTGGTCCGCTCGCCTCGCCTCGCTCTGATTGGGGCGGTGCTGGCCTTGTCAGCGTGGCTTGCAGTCTTTGCCGTCATCGGATTCGACAAGATGGAGCGCCCGTCGCTCTGGATTCTCAGGCTAGCGCCGGAGTTCGTTGCCGGGTGCCTGCTCTACCGGGCCTATGCGCTCGGCGGCCTTGATCGCGTAGTGCGGCCTGCACCGCTCGTCGCTGCCGATCGATTCCTATCGTGGCGTCCGGTGTTCCTGCTCGGCGAGTATTCGTTCTCGCTGTACATGACGCACTGGACCGTGATCCAGGTCATGAACTGGCTGGCGCTTCCAAACGTCGCCGCTGAAGCCAGCATAACGATTGCCGCCACAGCAGCCTTGACCCTCGCCGGATACCGCTTCATCGAGCAGCCCGGTCGGAAATTGGGGCGCCGCATCGCTCGGCGGGATACCCTTTCGTCTCCGTCAGGGAGTAAGCTCCGCGCCACTGTGGTCAGCTAGCGCGAGTAGCACCCCTATGCTTAATGACGTGAGCGCCGGATCCCTACTCATCCTCGTCGCGTCGCACGCTGCAGCTTTCGCAGCTGGATTCGGCATCCGTCACGCTATGTCGGTATCGAGACGACGCCGAGCACAGCGGCGGTACAGCGTGTTCCCGCACGCCGATTAGGCTGCGATTCTAGGAACCCTACTTGCCCGCACGATCGCCGCCGCGTCCTGCTGCACCTTCTCCACGGCGATGCACTCCCAGTGTGAGGAGACATCCTCGTGGGAATAGGTGCGCCAGACGGCGTACATGTCGTCGTAGGAGCGCTGGCGGATCTCGGTTCGCATCAGTCGGGTTCGACGCCGAGTTCGCGGAGACGGGCGTCGAGCACCTGAATGGCCTTCGCATTGAACTCGCGGTTCAGTGCGTTCAGCGCCTCCAGGTGCGCTTCGTACAGCGCAATGTACTCGTCGCCGCCCTGCCGAAGCCACCCGCGCGAGACCGTCTGATCCTTCTCCTGGAGATGGACATCCCGCAGGTTCTTGACGGTGCCGATCAGTTCGAGGTCGGACAGCTTCACGGATCAGGGCTCCGGTTCGGGTGTAGGTAACGGCGGTTCGGCCTGGAGCGCGCGTGTGGTAGCGGAATCAGATGATTGCTGACCGCGCCGGCCAGGAACCGCCGTATGGGATGAAACAACGTCGAAGTCGTACCTGAATCCGAGGCAACCTGAACGACGACACGCGCTATTTCCGCATGCCTTGATGTCGCCGGTGCACATTAGCGAACAGCGTTCAGTGAGCGCCGGTAGGAGTAACCGTTGCGGATCATCTCGCACGGCCGCGACCACGTGGAAGGCAGTCCGCGCCGCTTCCCTTCGGCAGTTGCGCGCAGTCGGCGCTTCCAGCGGGCCAGATACACCGAGTATTTCTTGCGGGGTGGCGGATGCGGAAACTCACGCAACGCCCCGTTTCGATCGAAACGGCGCATTATCGGTGATGCTTTCCGGTGATCGCCGTCTTGTAGCCACGGTTCTTTCCGTGACGGCCTGGACGACGTACCTTCACCTTGACGCGACGACCGGCGCCGATGCCGCCACCGGTTGCTTTCGGCTTGGCCATGTCGATGATCTCTTGATGTGCCGATCGGCTGATGGTGCGGCGCGGAGAGGTCGGCTACTCCGGGCGAGGGGTGTCGAGGTTAGGCTCGACAGGTCGTTCGTATAGGTATTGTCGGAATGACAATCCCTACGCGGCCTCCGTTCCTATGCGGAACTGTCCGGTGATCTTCCGCCCGGTGATGGGCTGCGGCTCGGTCCCGATGTGGCCGTGGCTCATCCAGAGGAGTTGCCGGGTCACGCGCTGCCCGGTATCGGCCCGTATTCCCTGTATGACCGTCGCGCCGAAGATGCTCAGCAAGCGCCAGTCGTGGAGGAGAGGGGGACGGGACATAAAACGGCGGATTTCCTAGCGATTCGGGATCGGCCGCGAAGCGCGGTTTTCGCCGCTTTCGTTTGCCCGGGAACCGCAGAAAACCGCCATTCTGCCGTACGATTCGGGCTACCGGGTGGATGAAGCTGCGGGCCGCCAAGCGGCTAAGCTGTTCGCCAGACTTCTTCGGCGCTGGCTGCGCCATGGTCGGGAGAGCTGATCCCGCGCGTGTCACTCATCCACGCCGCCGCAGCTTCATCCACCCGGAATCGCCATCGCCCGTCCTCGGAGAGATCCGGGGACGAGCGGAGAATGTTCTGTGGTCGTATTTCGTCGAGGGTCCGTGCGGACGCACCTCTACTGACACCTTAAGCCCGACCTCGCGGGGAGGTAACGGGCTTACGGTGTCCGTATTACCTCAGGTTGATGCGGGGCGCAAGCGGATTTTCATGCTAACGCACAGAAAAACCCCACGAATACGAAGAGGCACACCGCCCCTATCGCGCCCAACACGCTCGGAGCCCATACCGCGAGCGCCACAAAGGTTGCAAGAAGCGCGGTGATAACGAAAGCGGTCGGCCAGCCCATCACTCGATCCCCCGATGCTTGGCAAGCGTGTCCAGGCCAGCTCGCAGCGTCTGAAGCCATTGCCCCGGCGACTTGTCGAAGCACACTACGCCCTGAACGAGTCCGCCGACCGGCCCCATGGCGCGCATCGCCTTCAGGTAGCGGTTCATGGCTGCGTCCTCATAGTCGTCCATGGCGTAGCTGGCGTTGCTGTCCCCGCCGCCTCCCGATCGCGGGCCGAAATTGCACGTTCCGCTGTCCTGAAGCCCCGCGTCGTTAAAGGTCTCCCAGAGCCACGCCGCCGCCGTGTAGCGTCGGTCGGCTTCGTCCTCGCCTTCCTGTGCCGTTCGGAGCATCCCCTTCACGTACAGGCTGTCGATGAGCTTCTGTTCCGTCTCCCGCGCCCGGATGACACGCTGGCCGTCAGGATCAACGGTGAGGATTTCCTTGCCGTCTCGGGTGTAGCTGCGCTGCCGGCCCTCGATCACCACGCGGCCGTGGCGGTGCCGCATGGCTGAGCCCAGGTCGATGGCTGGGTCGATGCTCTGAACGTTCTTGCGCTTTGCTTTGGCCATTTGGGGGACTGGCTCCGGTTGGCAGAAAGTGCGGGAGGGGATTATTCTTCGCGCACGTGCACGAGAGCACGAGCGTCGAAAGTCGCGGTCCATGTCGGCGAGCCCTTGCGGCGGGCGTCGAATTCGACCTTCGCCATAAGCGATGCGCGGCGACCCATGGGGGTGAAGGTGTGCTTCACCGTGCCCACGCGGTGTCGCACCTTATCGCGGACGACGGCAACGTAGTCTTCGGGCTCCTTCACGCGCACCCGATCGCCGACCTTGATGGCTTCGTCTGTCATTGGCGTTCTCTTCTCAGCAGGGGCCCGGCACCAGCACGGGAGATTGTGGGGACCGGAGCGACCTTTGCCGCCGCAGGACCAGCAGGGAGAGGACTTGGCAGGATTCATTGTGGCGCCTGCCCTCCGGGCACCCGGCTCTCGTGCTCCGCGCTCAGCCCCGCCTGCGGCGTGTCTTCGCCCTTCGGGCTTCGATCCGATGGCGCAAGGGCGTAACCCTCTGGCGGAGTCCAAGAGCCTTGGCCCCAGACGCCGCGCATGTCGGGAAATCGCGCGTAGACGGCATTCTCGGCAGACCGGCGGGCGGCTATCGCCGCGTCTACCGCTACGGTCTTTTCTTCTCGCAGCGGGCGCAGCACGGCCATAAGCCTTTCGTTTTCTCGCTCGCGCAGGCTCTGCAACTCGCGAATCTGCCGGTCGATGTCTTCGATGGCGCGGCTCTTGGCGTCCCACGCTTCCTCACAAGCCTTCACGGCGTCATCGCGCGCCCGCTCAGCATCAACGACATCTGCCGCGCCCGTCGCCGCCTCCATAGCGGCGGTAAATTCCTTGCGCCTCTGATCGTAGAGCTTCTGCTTGGCCTTCTTGGCTTCGCGGCGCTGCGCCTTTTGTTCCTCTGTCAGCCGCATGTGCGTGTCTCCTGCGATATGCGATCGTTACCGAAGGCCGAGACCGCTTGCGGGCTCGGGGAGCGCCGAAGGCGCGAGTAGAGCGCGGTGCGCGGTAGCGCAATCGCCATAATCAACCATCAGTTGTCTCTCCTCGTGCGGGTGCAGGCGCGGGACAGGCGGGAGGATCGATACGGACGATTTTGAGCCCAGCCGATTTGAGGTAATCCATCAATGCGGCGGTTAGCTGTTTCGGCATTCGGCCGTTCTGCCGGAGGTCGGCGCAGATGCCCTCAAGGTACTGATCAATGACCGTGTCCACGATCCGTGGCATGGCAGCGTCGAGCCCCGTCTTGACGCCGCTCGCGACGCCTTCGCCGATAGCGCTGTCCATGTCCTTGCGAAACAGTCCGAACATTGTTGCTCTACCCCCCTCTCCCCTGACGCGCTGCGGAACCCGTTCGGAGTACTGTTTGACGCTTTTCGGAGGAGCGGCCAGTGGTCGCGGAAAAGCGCTTTCAGCCCTTCCGGTGCCGGCGGTGGGTTGTCGATGATTTCCATGAAGCGGTCGAAAGCGTCTGGCGAGGCGCAGAACGTCGTTTGATCCTCGGAACCATCTCGCGCCCGTTCCGAACCCTTCCCTGCATCACAGCCCCGTGAAACAGGCGTTTCACGCGATCCTGGCGGCAGGAGGTCAGCCGGCAGTGCAACTCCGAGCGCGAGAAGCCCGTTCAGCACGACGTCCACTCGTTCCAGCGATCCATGGATGGCCGGGAACCCGTCGTGGTCGGCCAGTTGCTTGGCGAGGTGATGGCGGCGGGTCATGAGGGAGCACGCCCAGCGAATTCGATGCGGATGACCCACGGCGGAGAGCGCGTCTCGTCGCGCTCAATCGCGACCGACTTAACCTTGCGGCCGTTCCACTTCCTGCCGGGCCTCGCGATCGGCCGGACCCGATACCAGCAATCGGGTTCCTCCCCTTCGACGTAGTCGTCGGGATGCTCCCACTGCACGCGAAGGTGAAGATCGAAAGGGGCTTCTTTGCCGAACAGGTATTCCAGCACCGAGGCGCGGTCGCGGACCTCCTCCTTGCCGTTCCAGCGCAATCCGGTCCACGCCGGGCTGTCCGGCGTCACGCGATAGCCGAGCACCGTGCATGTCGTCGGATCGACGGGGAACAATTCGCGATAGGGATCGCGTTGGATGCGCGGGTCAATGGTCATGAGGGGACATCCGAGATGAGGCGATAGTGCTTGCTGCGGAACAAATGCGTTCCGAGCGGCAGGCGCGCTCCGATCAGCCGCGGCACTGGATGCATGAGCACGTCGCACATCGCGACACCTGGGCGAAGGTCCGCGATCCTGTAACGAGAGACGGCGTTGCGCCGCCGATCGTCCATCTCCCACACCTGCCCCACCCGTACCTCTGGGGCGATCACGAGGCACCGCCGACGACAGAGGAAGGGTTTAGCGCATCGGCGTTGCCGACCGGGCTCTCGTCTCCGACCGAGCCCCTATGGGTCTCGGCCCTCCGGGCTTCGATCCCTTGCGCGTCCAGCGCTTCCAGCCCGTTCGCGAACACGTAGCAGAGCACCGCGAATGATCCGGTGGCGTCGTTCGGCGGCTGCTGAAAGATGCTCATGACGCCGTCGGCGTAGCAGCGTTCCAGCGCCATCATGTCCGGAGCTTCCGGGTCGGTTATCAGGCGCAAGATCGCCATCGCCCGCGCGGCGGCGTCGTTGACGTGGCCGTTGAACACCGCCATGTGCACGTCGGGGAACGCGATAGGGATCGCAGCCGAATGGCCAAGACCCGAAGGGGCTTGGTGCGGAGCACAAGAGCCCGGGCCGAAGGCATCGCCGTTATCTAAGTTGTTGGTTTCGTTCACTGTCCTCGTCTCCCCTGTTTCCTCAGGCCGATCACTCTGCCGCCATCTTCCGGTCGTACTTGTCGCCGTCGATGCGCTCGGCAGCGGGAGGCGCCCATCCTCGCGGCGAGAGGGCCTTCGCCTTTTCGGCCATCTCCCCGACGGCGGCATGGAACCGGCTGACGAGAATCTTGCGCTCGCGCTCGGCGATGGCCCGCTCCGCGTCGGTCAAGTCATTGGCCCGGATCTGCCGCCAGTTCGGGCGCACCATGTCGCGCGGCGCCCACGGCGGCTGCACGTACTGCTCACGCTTCGGCCGGCCGTGCATGGCGAAAATGACGCGCTCGGCCTCGCGGTCGTAATCCGCGTCGAGCCATTCCTGCATCGGGTCGGCGGGGCTCGGAAGCTGAAGCCCCATGCTCCGCCGCCATGCGCGATCGTAAGCGTGCCAGCGCCACGTCTGCGGGGTGTCAAGCCTCTGACCTGATCCACGTTTTTGGCGGAGGTGCAGAAGGTCGTTCGCGCTGAACGGGGAGTGATAGGATGTCGGCGGGTTGTCTTGCATTTGGTTCGCCTCGGGCGTTCAGAGCCCAATTAATCCAGGTACGATGCCAATCGGCTTTTCGGCCCTTCGCCGCGGACTGCGAGAGCCAGTGGTTCGTGAACTTGATGACCTCAGCCTCCAAGTTCGCCCTCGGCAGCGAGACTTTCTCCCGCGCCTTGCGGGCGTCCTCGATCCACTCCTCTGGCATGACGAAATCCGAAGGCAATCGAGAACCGCGTTCTTCGCTCCCCCGCTTGCGGGGGGGCTTAAGGGGGGATTCTTCTTCTTGGTTATGGGGATGGGGATGGGTAGGTTCTTTCTGGGTTGCCTGGAAAGAACCTACCGGGTTTTCTGTTTCGTTTGTTTTCTGAGACTTAGGCCGCCCACCTTGTGCGCCGTTCGCGCGGCTGTTCGCTGCGCGTTCTTCGACAAATTTCCACTCTTTTTCGAGCCTTTCGTTCCGCCATGTGCCGGCGGACAGGTCGAAGAACTCGGCAATCACCGGTCGCAGCTTGTCGGTCCAGCGCGCCACGGTGACGCCGAGCATGCGGGCAATGCGCTTGTCATCGTCCGGAAGCGCTTGCCCGGCGTTCCGCCACGTGATCATCAGCAGCTTGAGGTACGCGCCATGCTCCTCAAGCGACAAATGCATGGTGTCGCCGAGATAGTCGCCGCAGAATAGGGGCATGGCAGGGGCTTGGCTCACCGCTTCACCTTCACCGCGAGATACCAGCGGGCGTAGTTCTCAGGCGTCGGCCGGCGGCTCCCCGCCTCCCAGCAGGACAGGGCTTGTGGACTGACGCCGATCTGCCGGGCTACCGTCTTCGCGAGAACGCCGCGCTCCTCACGCAGCCGCCGCAGTTCGGCCGCGCTGACGACGTACTCGGCAAGCGGGTTCTCGCAGCCGCAATGACGGCACCTACCGGTCATTCCGGTCTCCCTGGATAGGAGATAGACAGGGGGAGAGGAGAGGAGGTCACGCTAGACACCGCAGAATCCTCCGCAAGCGTTGTTGAACATGCTGAGCTGGTCGCGCTTCAGGTGCGGCGGCTTGGGGACGAACTTCACTTCGCTCAACGGCTTGCGGCTTTCGTGCAGGTACGGCACGGCGCGGAACTCCGTCGATTGGGCGTATGCGGCTTGGAGTTCGAGTTCCTTGGCGGCGGCGTCGGCACGCTCGGCCGGCGTAAGCTCAAGCCACGCGTCGTCGTCCTTGAAGGGGCAGAAGGTGCAGGCAGATCGCGGCGGCTCCGGATAGCCCCGCTTCTGCATCCAGGCGAAGCAGTCGGCGCGCGTCATGTCCTGCTCGATCAGCGGCCACCGAGTTTCAATCCAGTCCTTCCTACTAGGAGCCATACGAGATGCTTCGTCGGTGCTGATGCCGATCCACATCTCGACAAGCGCACCGTGCCTCTTCGTCACCCGCTTCATGCCAAGCAGTTCACGGCACTTGCGCGTGACTGGATCGATCTTAAAATCCTGCGTGCACTGGCGCTTGCCCAAGCCCTTCGCGAGGCCGTCAAGCGTATAAACGGGAATAGCTGTCTGGACGTATGTCCGTTGGCCGTCCCGTGTGCGTCGTACGCGCGTTGCCGACTGCCAGAGATTGCCGCGCGATACCCGATATACCGGGAACGAAAGGACGCTCTCCAGCCAATCCAGATGGCGATACACCTTCTCCGGCTCGCCCTCAGTGTCTGAGAAGATGGCGCAATCCGGTTTCGGCCCGACCTCGCCATGTTCGGCCATCAAAGCGAGCGTCGTGCTTTGCACGCCCGCCCCGAGCGATATCGCCCGCAGCCTGACGCTCATGCCGTCCCCCGTCTTTTGCGATCGACGAGGACAAGGGTTTTCCTGGCAGGGGCCATCAGAGCAAAGCCTCTTGCTGATCGCTGGAGAGCGATTGGAACAGGGGGGAGTCGAGACCTTGCATGCGGTCGAGACGGCGCTTGATATCGGCTACGTACTCGGCTTCCCGCTCGATCAGGATCGCGTCGAAACCTTCCCGCATGCAGGCCGCGCCCGTGGTACCGGAGCCGGCGAAGGGATCAAGCACGGTGCCACCCGGCGGGGTGACGAGGCGCACGAGCCAGCGCATGAGCGCGATCGGCTTTACGGTCGGGTGCTTGCTGTCGCAGCGATCGTCGGCGTCGGCCTTGGCGGAGAAGAAGAAACGGGCGGCAGAGCCTGTTTCACTCTCAATGGCACCGATGGGCGATCCGGCCGCCGTACTGCCATAACCCGGCGCGCGCACCGTGCCGCCGCGGGTCCCGTGCGTCTGTCGCTCTCCGAACTGCGCGAAGGCTTCCAGCACCTCGTCAGAGCCGTCGTGGACGAGGTTAGCGGGCCAGCGGCCGAGCGCTTCGCCCGGTCGCTGCTCGGCAAAGCGTTCGGGAGTCGTGCGATCGGTAATCGTGTGACCGTATTCACCGGGCGTGCCCGAAGGCGCGTAGCCGCGGCGTGCGACGCTCGGGTTCTCGCCCGCCACCCGGCACGCATCGACGTTCAACGCCCCGGTGCCGTGCAACAGCACGTTCGCAGCAACGGTGCCGTCGAGAGGCTTACGGGCAAGGACGATCGGCTCCCAGGCGGGCTTTAGGGCGGTTCCTATTCCGTCAGGAACAATCGGTTTGCCGCACCTTCCGCAATCCGGCCATGCTCCGCCATCTTGTGGCTCCGGTTGTCCGGCCACAGTTCCAGATTGCTCGGATCGTTGTTCAGCGGCTTGTGATCCCCGTGGTGAACCACTTCCACCCGCAGCAACGGACGGCCGATCCGCTTCGCCATTACTAACCGATGTTCCATCACATAGCCGTCCGCACGCGCCATGCTGATGAACTCCGGCGGGCATCTGACATACCGAACCGAGACATAGTTTCCGTGTCTCTTCCGGTAGGTTACGCCGCCCTTCCAAGCCCAGTTGGCAGCACCCTTCGGCGGGGGCGGCGCATTGCAGTGCTTCAGCGGATGCGCCTTGTTCCGGCAGGCACGGGAACAATACCTGCCGCTGCCCGCTCGCAACTGATGAGGCCGCCGATACATCGGCGTCGTGCACAACACGCAAGTTGTATTCGGGCGACGGTTCGGGGTGCTCACAGTCGCAGATTTTACCATCTAACGCCTTGTTTATGCTATGACTTTTCGGAAATCCGGCACCATAGCACCAAGCCAATTGGTCACGGATCTCGAAACCGGCATCCTCGATAGCGCAGGCGAGCCGGTGATAGGTGCGCGTGCCGCTGAAGGCGATCAGATGCGCGCCCGGCTTCAAGACGCGGTAGACTTCACGCCACCAGTCAGGATCGAACGCGGTCTCCCCAGTGTCCCATTGCTGGCCCATGAATCCAGCCGATGCCCGCTTGTAGAGGCCGTCCCGGTCCTTGGCTGGCGCGCTGCCGGGCTTGCCGAAACGCTTCTGGATGCTGACGAGCGAGTACGGCGGATCTGTCACGCATGCGTCTATGCTGCCGTCTGCGAAAGTGCGCGCGACGTCGCGGCAATCGCCGTGCTCGACGCGAATGTTCATGTGAGCACCTGCGGCCCTGACATACGGATCTCAAATCCGTAAATTGCTTCGACGACGGCGCGACGGAGACGAGACACTGAGTCGTCTATCCCCTTGTGCTCCTCGACCACGAACCGGCCGTTCTTTTCGCGGTAGGTGAAGTCGGCGGTGTAGACGGCCGTGCGACCGTTCGGATACCGCTCGGAGCGGATGACGACTTGGCGTTCGCCGATCTTCAGGACGAACCGGACTTGGCGGCTGAGGTGGGTGATCTGCCCTGCCCGCTCCATCAGCTTCAGTTCGCACCAGCGGTCGTACTCGGACTGGCTGTCGAAGCGCACGCCGTCCACGATGACGGGCTTGGCCTTCCACTTCGAGGGCAAGGGATCGCGCGCCGGCTTCTGTTGCGCGATCTGCTCCGCAAGCAGTTTGGCTGCTACCTGTTCGCGCGCGGCCGGGCCGAGGGAGAGGATGGAGAATGTGCGCTTCGACACGATGGATCGCCCTACTCCGCGGCCTCGCGCAGGGGCGCCCCGAAATACTGGCGGCGTCGGCGGGCTTTCTCTCGCCCGCCTTGGTGCGGCATGTATCTTGACGAACCGCGTACCGCGCGAAGCTTGCGGTCGCATGTGCCTGGATGGACCAGCGTCGGCCGCAAGCGCCAGTTCTCCCTGATGATCGCGAAGGTGATGTGGCGATTGGTGGTGGCGAAGCCGCGGGCGAAAGGATTGCTCTTCCGCATCACGCATCCTCCTGCTCATCGGAGGACAGATCCGGGATCATCCCCAGAGCCCGCTTGTAGACATCAAGAAGCGCTTCTTCTTCGTCGATTTCGTCGGGATCTTTGCCGCGAAGTGCTATAATGCGCTTCAGGATCTTGGTATCGAACCCGGAGCCTTTGGCCTCCGAGTAGACTTCCTTGATATCCTCGCTGAGCGCCTTCTTTTCCGCTTCAAGGCGTTCGATCCTCTCCACAAAGGAGCGGAGTTGATTTGCAGCGACGCCGTCCACGTCATTGCTCGGCAGGGAATCGCTTTGTTCGCTCATGGTAATGTGCTCCTGAAGGTAAGGTTCGGATCAGTTCTGTTCCTGCCGCCACTCGCGGATGTGTTGGTGGCATTGGTCGGTGCAGTGGAAATACCGGGCCGCGTAGCCCATCAGAAAGCAGGCGAGACACGCACCAAACCACGCGAGGTATTCCATGCTGTCCTCCTGTAAGGGGCGATCAGACCCGACCGTCTTTGCCGGTGCGGGGGCGAACGGGAGTCGGTCCCAAGGCGTCGTTCTTCACGGTGTAGTGAGGGGCGCGGGCTCGAACGGCATCGACGCCGCCGGCCGCGGCAAGCCACTCCTCGATGCTGTCCGTGACGATCGCGGGGCGGGTGAACTCAGCGGGCGGAAGACCTATCTTCTCATCCTCACGGGCGCGCTGAAGCCGCTGAGTGGGCGCGCCGTGACGCGATGCTGTTACCCTTGCCCCCGCCCTTCCGCCGTCGGCACAGCGAGACCGCCGGCACTTCATGGCGCCGCACGTCCGGCCGGTGTGGGTGTAGGTCGCCTCGCAGACCGGGCAGATACGCTTGGCATTCTCCCGCATCGCCCGCGCAGCCATCTGGCAGGCGGCATCCCGGCAGTAATGGCGTCTCTCGAATGTCTTCTGGCTTTCGCGGGACTTATCGCGGACGAGGACTTCGTTGCAGGCGAGGCAGCGGCGCGCGTTGGCGGCGATGTGCGCCTGCCGGCACGCCTCGTTGCAGTACTTCCGCTTCTCCCACTGAGCGCGGCTGAGAGCACCCTTCACCAAGGGCTTTCCGCACCCGGGAAAGGCGCAGATCTTCACATCCGAAGAAGCCGGCGCTCCGCACCCGTTCATATCAGCCGGCGAGGCGGATTGATGCGGAGCGCCGCAGGTAGCGGTGGGCGAGACCGCTCGGGAGGGAAGCCCGCGGGGACTCTCCCCGCCTTCGGACGCCGCAACACTCAACAGCGCCGGAAGAGATGAACCGGAGAGCATTACTTGCACCCTCCGGCGATCCACAAACTCCCGACGGTAATCGCGTGGGAGATGATCAGCGGATAGAGATACGGGAGCATGAGTGCGGTGAATGCCGCGCGGTAGGGGGCGAAGGGATCGAGGATCATGACTGAATGCCCAGCCGCGTCATCAGCGCTTCGACGCCGTCCTTCGCGTCCTTGAGCGAAAGGCCCGCAAGGGAGCGCGCCAACTTGATCGCCTCGATTTTGGAGATGCCGGCCCGAAGCTGGCGCTCCACTTGGTCGGCCCAGCACACGCCGCGAAAGGTCTCGACGAGGGTTCGCGGGTCGCGCCGTGCGATGGCGTAGACGAGCGCGCGATAATCGAGTTCGCCGGCAAGAACGGCGATGGCCTCTGCGTGCCAGTTGACTTGGTCGCTCACGCCGTCACCTCGTCCACCGGGACAGCGGAACGACGGCGCTTGGGGAACTGGAGGACGCCTTGCCCTCCGACGACGCCATTGTGTTCGAGCACCCATTCGTTGCCGAACTCGACCATGCAGGCGTTCGCGAAGTCGATCGGGAACAGCCATTTGGCGGAGTGCGGGCAGCGGCGGAGCGCCACGCCCTTCAACAAGGCTCTCTCGCGCATCGCGTAGTAGAGCCGGGCCTGGAGGCTGCGGCGCTTGCGAGATACGGCCTTGGCGCGGTCAAGGATGGCGCGCACGGAGATGTATTCGGCGACGGCGATACGGGCGTCCGCCGCCAGCATCAGCGCATCGACCCTGTTCCTAAGCTCCGTAACGGTGTCTCGCAGGGCGGCAACGTCTTCGTGAACACCCTCGAAACGCGGGCTGACGACGCTCTTGACGATGCCGCCGAACTGACCGGCCGGGAACTCGTACGCCGGCTGAGGCTTGCCGACCATCCGCTCGCGGACAACCTCGTTTACCCAGGCATGGAACTCGGGCGACAGGTACTTCGCATAGGCAAGTCCAACCTGCCAATGCGCCCACGTCGAGCCATTACGGCCGCGCTCACCCACGATAATGTCGCCCTGGCGGACATTTTGCGCCGAGGCGACGTATTCAACGAATTCGCGCGTCGCGTCGATTTCCAGCCATTTCGACGGCCGCCGGCTGTCGTCGGCACCGGCTGCGCGCCACATATCCGTGAGGTTCAGCCGCTCGCCGCGATCGCGGACAATCTCGCCATTGAAGGAGAGCGCCGGAAGGTTCTTGTCATTCATAATGAACTAGTCCTGGTGAAATTAGCCTCGCCGTACATCTTGATCGCGCCGACTAACCGGCCGCTGATCTCATGCATGGCGTCGAGCATCCCTGGCGTGCCGGGCTTGCCCATCTCGATCTCACCGATTTCGACGGTGAGTTCATGCATCATTTCGTGCGCGAGGTCGTACAGACGCTTGGTTCGCGCTGCGGTAGCGGAACCCTTGGAATGTTCAGGACGTTGTTCCCCGTTGAGGGCGGAATGTGCGTGCGACCCGTCCGGCATGATTACCCCCGTCTGTCCTGGTTGCTGTTGCCGCCGCTTCCGCTGCGCCCCCATCGGACCAGCGCGACACCGAGGCGAGCGACGGCGGCACCGGCATCGCCAAAGGTTCGTCCAAGGGCGACCAGCGCCCGACCCGCATAGACCGCGAGGGTTTTCATCCGTTGTCGTCTTCCAGTTCCCCGCGGATCAGGGCGATCTCGCGCCGACGCAATTCCAACTCTCTCAGCCCAACGTCGATCGTGCGGGCGAGTTCTTCGCGGCGGCTCTGCGGCACGCCTTCGATGAGCCAATTACGCGCCGTGGCCCAAGCGATCCCAAACTGTCGCGCTGTCCACTTCGCAGTGTCGCGCGGGGCGAGCTTGTAGAGGATCGCGGGCGATATCCGTTCGACGCGCGCGGTCATTCGTCTACCCCTTTTGGGTAGATGCATCTTGCTTCTGTGCATTGAGGGCTTCCCACGGCAATGTCTTGTCCGTGATGACCAGCAAGCACGTTCATACCATCCGGGAAATTGAGGCGCGCGAACTCGCCGAACCATTGCTTGGCGGCGCGGTCGTAGGCGGTAGCGGCCTCGATCTCGGTGTCGTAAATACCGATGAATACGCGGTTCGCCCCACATTTCAGTGCGGCGTGGTACTTCCTATAAACCTTGCTCACGCCCTTGAAGCCGGTGCGAGCGGAGCGTCTGTTCCGATTGTTTTCAGTTTTCGAGCAGAGACGGAGATTGGCGCGGCGGTTATCAAGACCGTCGCCATTAATGTGATCAACCAACAAGCCCGGCGGCGCGTCGAGGATGAAGCGATGCATCCATACGTGGGTGATCCGCTTACCGTCCCGCACGCCACGGCTCGCATATCTGCGGTCACTCGGGTAAAGGCGCGCCTGCCACCGGAACGCCAGAACGCGGTCTGCGTCGGCGTCGTCGACGATCGCTTCCAGCCCTTTTGTCAAAGGAACGCGCGCAACCATGTCACGCACTCCTGACCGGCAAGCGCTCGCCAAGGGCGGCGGCGGTGAGAAGAGAGTTTTGCTCCGGGAGGCGGGAGCGGAGAGCGGCCGGGACCAGCGCGGGGGTGCTGGACCGGCCGTTTCCTCGTGCACGTGCACGAGCGGACGGCTGATGACGGCCGAGAGCTATCTCGAAGCCGCCGCCAAGCTGAGACGGGAAGCGGATAGCCTGCCCGACAATATGCGGCAGGCATGGCTGCGCGGGGCCGAGCGCTTCGAAGCCATCGCGGCCGAAATCGACACCGATTAACCGAAAATCAACTTCTCGTCCGGCAGCGCAGTCCGTTAGGCACCCTAAGATTGAGGGTCCGAACGGACTGATTTCTTTGCTGGCAGGGCCGAGCGGCATGGGGGTGCCTGAGTGGGGTTTAGGTCGGGGGAAGGCGCAGGCGTGCTAGGCGGTTACGATCGGCCTACGCGTGTACGTGCATGTGCGGGAGCCGGCGGGCCCCTGGTGGAAGGGGCCAATCCGCCCGCCGGGCCGCTCCACGGCGCTCTCCGAACGGCCGAAGGAAAGAGCGCTGCGGAAGAGGGTCATCGCGTGATGGCGTCCTTAGAGTCTTTCGCGCACGCTTCCGTGTGCGCGGATAGCCATGCTTGATTGAAGTCGTTCGCCGTGACGTGGCCGTCCGTAACCGCTTCGATCTTCGCTATGATTTCAGGACGAGGCCGCCGGATGCCGCGCTCGTAGCGGCTCATGGAGACCTCGGTTACGCCAACCCTCGCGGCGATTTCCGCTAGGGTAACGTTCGCGCTGTTTCGATATTCACTGAGCTGCATGCGCCCACACTAACCGCACCGGTAAGAGATGTCAACCGAAACGGAAAGTGACTTACCTTACCAAAACGGTAAGACTCCTGGCATATGGACTTTTGGTCAGAGAGGCGAGCGGCGCATGAACAATTTGCGCGCAATTAGAGAGATGCGGGGCCTTACACAAAAAGAATTGGCCGATCGCATAAATACGACCGATGTATCGGTTTCGCGGTATGAGAGCCAAGATAGCAGACTGAACCTGCCACTTCTCCGCCAATTGGCGAACGTCCTTAATGTATCGGTCGGGCAGATCGTGGGCGAAAGGCCCTTGCCTTCCGAAGTGGAGAAAGTAAGGATACCTACCGGTCAGAAGATAAGGGTGGATGATACCAATCCGGTCCCCCTTCTCCGCTGGGAGGAAATCGAACCTTGGTTGGGCTTGACACCGTCCGAGCGTCGCGCGAAACAAAGCGAGAACATTTGGACGGACCAGTCCGTGGATGAAAACACCTTCGCTATCCGGCTCGTCGATACCAGCAACGCGCCAGAGTTTAATCCTGAGGAAGTAATTATCTTCAAGGTTATGACACCACGTCCCGGCGACATGGTCTTGGCGAAGCGCAAGGGCGCAATTGATTGCGTTTTCCGCAAATATCGCCCGCTTGGCCCGTGCTCTGCCACTGGACCTGTCGTATGCGATCTCGTCCCCCTTAATCCGGACTGGCCGACTATCCGGCTTGACGGCGAGCATCTTGGCGTCATCCACGCGGTGATGATTGAGCATCGCCGCTACAGGAAGCCGTGAACCGCACCGCTCCCACTTAATACGGCATCGCCTACCGTTACGGTAATTTCTGCTGGACACTGACTTACCGATACGGTAGATATGATCTCCATCAGCGCCGCTCACCCGGCGAGACGCGATGGAGCCAGACAGTGTCAGCAGACGGACAGAACAAGCCCCAGACGCCCTGGTCCGCTGGTAAGTACCTCATCGGTCCGAACGTCGAGCAGATCCGGGCGCAAGCGACGCGAGTGATCCGCGGGCGCATCCCGCAGCAGGTGCGCCGCGAATTGATGGCAGCCGTAAAAGCGGGCGCGCTCGGTCACCTCAAGAAGGACGGCTTGAAGCCGGAAATCTTCTTCCACCCCGACCACGAGAACGGCGCGATTGAGCGGCAGAAGCGCGAGGCCGCCTACTCCATCGAGTGCATCGCCACGGTGATTGCGCCGACTCCGGTGTCGGAGCGCATCGACGCCGCTCTCTCCAAGGCAGGTGTCTCGTGACGGCGCAGCGGGAGAGCGAGGCGATGACGCCGGCAGAGATCCTGCGGGAGGCGATGGAGAACATGACTTCTCCGACGCCATGGTCGACTTGGATGCAGGATGATCTTGTCGTCATCACCGACGCGGACGGCGAGTTGGTCTGCGATCTCGGTAGCGACAATCTCGACGCTGAAGACCCGGAAGAGGCGCCGATCAAGGCCCGCCTTCACGCCGACGCTGACCTGATCGTCACCGCAGTCAACAGCCACATCTCCTTGCTGGCGGCAGCAAAAGCGTCGCTTGAAGAACTCGAATGCTTCAACCGCATGCCAATGGCGAGCGGAACGCTTGATGACGTGATCTCCCGGCTACGTGCCGCCATTTCCCTCGCCGAGCAGGGAGACGCACCGTGAGCGACACCTATCGGTACCGCAACTCATGGATTTACCTCCGCCCTGGCCACTCCGGCTGGTGGCTCTGGACGGTGGAATTTCCTGAAGGAACGCCGGAGCCGGAGTCCCTGCCAGACAACCGAGCAGCATCGAAGAGCAATGCGCACGCTGCCGCCCTCCAGTTCATCGACGCTACTCTCGGAGCCGCACCGTGAGCACGGCATCAGTCATCACGATCGACGACATCGAGCGCCGCCGCCGGGAGATCGAGGCGCTGTCAGACGCCGATCTTCAGGCTCGCGTTCTCGAAGACCGCGCCCAATACGTCTTCGGCACGCTCGCCGAAGCGGAGTTCGAGCGCCGCAACTCACCCCGTCCCCGCATCGAAACGCTGCGCCGGGATCTTCAGGAGTTCGAAAGCTGGGTGCGCGAGGCACGCGACCGGATCGCCGCCGACGAGAACGACAAGCTCGCCCGCGCCGACCTGACGAACGCGATGCTCCTGGTCGCCAACCAGCTCACGGAAATCGCCAAGGAAGAAGTGCGGCTCGGGATGCATGCCCTTCAGCAAGCGGCGGAGTGACCATGCGCAACGGACCTCCCGAAAGCGACTTCAACCGCTGGTACTTCGCGCCGCGGAGTGCGGCACCGGCAGCCTTCTTCATCGCGGCGGCTTGGCCCCATCTCGGCGATTCCGAACGGATGCATGCCCTGCACCGCCAGTATTTCGGTGCCGCGATGGAGCGGCCGGCGGCTCAGGCAGCGGCGGAGTAGAGACGATGCCCCGCATTCGCAAAGCATGGCACGTGCGCCCGACATGGTCGGATGATCCGATCGGCGATCTGGTCTACGCCGAGACCGCTGGCAAGGCCCGTTACAAGTCATGGCTGGACGCTCTCGACGTCTTCCCAGAAATGCGGATCACCGAACTAGAGGTTCGCCGCGCCAAGCATCTCGACGCCGTCCTTCCCGATGAGCACCGTCTTGTCGCCGATCTCACGGCAGAACAGCGGCACATGGTCGCGCACGCCTTCGGCCGCGATCGGCGGGGCAACGGCTATCGGGAGCACTTCTGCACCGCGCCGGGCGACATGAACGCGCTTCGCCTCGCTTGGGAGTTCGGGATCTTCTCCGGGCCGCATGGCGAACGCGAATACGGCAACACGCCGGGTTGGTCAGGGGCCTTCTTCTACCTGACCGAACTCGGCAAGGAAGTCGCCCGGTCAATGCTCCCGACCTATGCCACTTAGCTCTCCCCCTCCGTCCTGTCACCCCCAAAACAGGAGATCCAGCATGCCCAACAGAATCTTAGACCCTGCGACGCTGCACGGCATCTCGGATGCCGAGACGGCGATCCAGAGGGCATGCGACGAGCTTGACCAGCGGATCAGGGCGAAGGGGTACCAGTGCGAGCCGACGAAGGTGTTCCGCACCGCCAACAAGGTCGGGACCGAGGTATGGCGCGTCGTCGTCAACATCACAAACGCCAAACCGTTCGAAGCATTCCTTCAGCAGGACAACCGAGGGAATTCGGTCCACGACAGGCAGTCTCTGCGCGCCGCTGTAGAGGATGCGGCGAAAGCAGTTCGCCGACTTCCAGCCCTCGACACAGACAGCACCGGCACGGACACGGCGTCCTCCTTCAAGGCGGTGTGCCTGTGAGCGACGTGAGCCTGATCAAGCCCCCGCGCGACATTGCCGGCGCATTCCCTTGGCTGGCCGGCGCCCTCGAAGCGTGCGCCGACGTCTTGGCTATGCACATCGGCGATGATCCGAAGGCCGCCGAAGCGCTCCGCATCGTCTTTGACGCCCGCGTTCGGATGGGCGGATTGGAGAACCTGAAAAATGGTTGACACGACGCATTCCGATCTTGCCGCGCGCGAGCGAGCCAATCGCACCGGGTTCAGCCCGAAGATCCTGGCTCACGCGATCCGCTCTGCCGAGCCCGATCGCTACGACTTCGAATCCTCCGTCGGGCTGGACACGTTCGAGCGCGTCGCCTTGATCATCCTGCAAGCGGTCTCGGTGATCGGTCTCGTCTCCTTCCTCGGTTATCTGGCGTATCTGTTCGGGCCGGGGATGTGATGAGCGGGAAATCCTCATCCGTCCTTAAGGTCGGCGACGAGGTCGCCGCAGCGGTGAAGATCCGGGAAGCGCTGCGCGAGCACGCCGACGACCCGGCGCTGATCCTCGATACCATTGAGGGCGAGACTGACCTGTTTGAAGCGCTTGCCGCCGTCGATCGCGAAATCGTCGAGAACGAGATCGTGATTGAGGGGTGCAAGGCTGTCGAGAAGGAAGTCGCCGGCCGCCGCGCCCGCCACGAACGCGCGAACGAGACGTTGCGGGGCGTGATCCTGATGGCGATGGAGAAGGCGCAGATTCAGACCGTCAAGACGGCGACGGGGACGATTACGGCGCGTGCCGTGCCGCCGAAACTGGAAGTCGTCACCGAACACGAAATCCCGGCCCGCTTTTGGAAGCAGCCGGATCCGGTGCTCGACAAGAAGGCCTTGAATGCCGCGCACAAGGACGGCGAAGAGATCCCCGGAACCCGCCTCACCAACGGCGGCATTTCCCTCACCATACGACGGGACTGAACCATGTCGCAGATGACGGTCTACGCACCGCAGCGTCAGCTACGCCACTACGACGGCACTCAGCTTGAATTGATCAAGCGCACCGTCGCCAAGGACACTACACAAGACGAATTCAGCATGTTCGTCGAGGTCTGCAAGCGCGTCGGGCTCGACCCGTTCCGCCGGCAGATCTATTGCCTCGTCTACAGCGCGGACAAGCCCGACAAGCGGCAGTGCGTGTTTATCACCGGCATCGACGGGTTCCGCGCCGTGGCGCAGCGGAATGGCGATTACCGGCCGGATGAGGACGAGCCGATTTTCGTCTTCGACGAAGAAGCGAAGGACGCGGTGACGAACCCGCTCGGTCTCGTGAAGGCCACGGTGTACGCCTACAAGCGCGACCAAGCCGGGCAGTGGTTCCGCATCGCTGGCGTCGCTTACTGGCAAGAGTTTGCCCCGATCGAAGACGAGTGGGCGTGGGTTGATGACCCGTCCACGGGCAAGCGTGCCCGCCGCCCGACCGGCAAGAAGAAGCTGTCCGGAAAGTGGACGACGATGCCGCAGCTCATGCTGGCGAAATGCGCGGAGGCGCAGGCGCTGCGCAAGGGTTGGCCGGAAGACCTTTCCGCTCTGTACGCGCCGGAAGAGATGGCGCGAGCGAACCTCGTCGAGACCACGGCGGCCGAAGCCTTAGAGCAGCACCAGCAGCAGGCGCGACTCGCCGCGGTCAAGTCTTCGCTGTCCATCCCGATCCAGTGGGCGCCGGGCGAACCGATCGAGTTCGTTGCCGACGGTCAGGTGATGGACCGCGCACTTGCCTTCATCCGCGAGGCCCATCCGCTTCAGGTCAACGCTTGGGCCGAGATCAATGCCGGCGGACTCCGGGAGTTCTGGGCACGGCACAAGGCCGATGCGCTCGCGCTCAAGAAGGCGATCGAGGCCAAGGCGAAGGAGATCGATGGCGATGTCGGAGCAGATGGACCTTCTGGCGTCGGCACCGGACCCGGAACACGAGAAGTGGAAGGCAGAGGCAACGCGGCTGCTGCGGAGCATTCGGGCCGCGCCGCATATGACGGCCTTCGAACTGCACATGCGGGTGATCGCCCCAAGGCTGGAAGCGCTGGGCCGCTATTCGGCAAAGGCTCGTGACCACCTTCTCGCTCAAGCGGAACTGAAGCGCCAAGCCCTTTCAGAAACGAAATAGAACATGGCACTCGGCAGCGGGAAGCGTCCCAAGGTGCGCCTGATCGACGACAGCGCATTCCTGATCCAGCGGGAGAAGCCGCACGAGGAGAAGCCGCGCCCGCAGTTCCGGTCAGGGCGACACAAGGCATGGATCCGCTCGCTGCCGTGCTGCGCGATCCACAGCCCAGCTCACGAGGGGCTTGTCCAGGCCGCACATTACCGGATCGGGACGGACGGCGGCGGCGGGCTTGAGCCTTCAGATTTCTTCTGCAACCCGCTGTGCGAGCGGTGCCATCTCAGGGTTCAGCACCGCATCGGCGAGCGGTCGTTCCACCGGCTCTTCACGCAGTACGCGGATCCGGCACGGGAAGCCCTGTTGCTCGCCTTGCAGTCTCCCTGCCCTCGCACCGTCGCGGCGGCAAGGGAAGAGTTCGAGAGGAGATACGGAAGCAATGGCTGAGCGAGACGAAGTGCTCGTGTTCCTTCAGGCTCTGATGAAGTTCGGCGAGCCGCAACGGCTGACGCGGAAACATCTGCCGCCCGCCACACACGAGCAGGACAAGGCCCGCCAGCATTCCCGCCGCGCCGGATGGGCGAGCTATTGGGATAGCGGATGGACGATCACCGCTGCTGGGCAGGAAGAGCTTGCGCGCCGGGAGGCGGCGAATGCCTGACACCCCGCCTCCGATGGCCTTCGTCTGGAAGGATGGAGCAATGGTCCCGCTTCATCGCCGGCTTGCCGAGAAGCATTTCGGCGAGGGGGAAATTGTCACGCTGGAAGTGCGGGAAGATCGTTCGGCCGCATCCCACCGTCATTACTTCGCCTGCATCGCGGAGGCGCACGCCAACCTGCCGGAGGAAATCGCCGAGCGGCTTCCGACACCGGACCATTTACGCAAATTCGCACTGATCCGGAGCGGCTATCGCGACGAACGGTCCATGCCGTGCTCATCAAAGGCTGAGGCGCGGAAGCTGGCCGCCTTCGTGAAGCCGATAGACGAGTTCGCGATCGTAGCCGTGCATGAGGCGACCGTCACCATCTGGACGGCGAAATCACAATCCGTCAGGGCGATGGGGAAAGCCGAATTCCAGAAGAGCAAGGATGACGTTCTGTCCTTCGTCGCCTCTCTGATCGGCACCGATTCCGCCACCCTGCAACAACATACCAATGAAGCCGCGTGAGGAGAACCTTATGCCTGACCTATCGAACGTCAAGACCGGCGACAAGCTCTACGTGCCCGGCCGGTTTGAGGGCGGCAGCATCCTGACCGTTCAGCGGATCACCCCGACGGGACGCATCGTCACTGAGAACGGCACCTTTATGCCGAACGGCCGATTGGTAGGAGCGAGTGGCTGGGATGTGACGCATGGCCGCCCCGCCACGCCAGAGGACATTGAGAATGTCCGGCAATCAAAGATTCTCCACCGCCTGAAGGCCACAAAGTGGGCTGAGGTTTCACCGGAAACGCGCGATGCGATCGTGCAACTACTGAATAGCGCGAAGGCGCAGAAGTCATGACCTCGTCCTCACCGACACCGCCCCTCACGGCGGAAGAGATACCGCCACCGCTCGATGTCGAGAAGCTGAAGGAGATCGCGAGCGCCGCGTCTCAAGGCGATTGGATGGCGTGCGGCCCCTACGCCTACAAGAGCGATGGCGGCCGTGAAACGTATCGGATCGAGGCTCCCGGCGAACTCGTCGCGATGGTGATGGCTCACCATGAGCTTGGCGAAAAGAACGCCGAGTTCCTGGTCGCCGCACAGCCCGCGACCTTCCTCCGCCTCCTCTCCGCCCTCGCCGAGCACCAAGAAACCATCGCGGGTGTAATCCGAGTCCTTTCCGGCATCGGCAATTTCGAGGGCCGATCGCTCGGTGAGGCCTTGGAAGACGTGATCGACGAGAAGGATCGGCGCATCGCCGAGCTGGAGCGCGCGGCCAAGATCTCGGACGACGTGACCCGCCGGCTTCAAGAGCATGCCGAAGCACTCGCCCGCCAGCGCGACCACTACTACGACATGGCCTACGCCGAGTGCCCTGACGAGCATGGCTTTCCAGGTGAGACGTGGCAATCCCGCGCCACAGCCGAGAAGGCCCGCGCGGACGCGGCGGTGGAGCGAGAGAGGGTGCTGCGGGATGTGATTGGCAACCTCTCCGCGAAGGCCATGCTCGGCAAGCAAATCTGCCAGGACGATCACCCCAAGATCGCCGAAGGCTTCCAAGTCATCGCAGACTATGCCGACGCCGCCCTGTCCTCCCCCGCACCAGGGAGCGGGGAGGCGGACCCGCGCTTGCGCGACTTGGCGAGACCTGACCACGGCTTTCGTGTCGGAGATCGCGTCCGGATCGCATCTACCGCGCCGTACGCCGCCGACTGGCAAGGCGTTGAACTCACCGTCGTCGGCATGCGCCTCACTCCGTCCGGCAAAATGACCTTCCACGTGTCGGAGAACTGGCCGGCGGATGGCGGGTTCGATGACGTGCCGCCAGAAGATCTCGTCCATTGGTCTCCCGCCGCCGGGAGTGAGGAGCAAGAACATGGCTGAGCACGATCAGCGTTTCGACACCTTCCAGCAATGGGTAAACAAGGCATCGTCCTGGCTTACCCGGCGCGGTGAGCACGTGAAGGTCATTTGCTTTGACCAGAAAGGCCGGCTCGTCAGCAACGGCGGCGACATGATGCGCGCCCGCGACGAAGGCGCTTTCCCGGTCGAGTGGGTCTGGCCGGAGCAGGCCGTCGAAGCCGTCATGAAGGCTCGGTCGACCCCTACCCCCGCGTCTCCTCCGGCGACGGCAGCGGAGAGCGTGACGCTGCTCGAAGAGGTGCGCGACGTGCTCACCTGGGCCGCTACGGTGATCCGCCCCGGCTCGGACCTCCGAACGTCGATGGACGCGGTGACGGCAAAGATTGTCGCCGCCCTCACCGCCGCCGGGCAGGCGACGCCGGACCCGCGAGACGAGTTGATCGCTGATTTGCGCGGGCAACTCGCGACGTTGCAGGCGAACTATCGCAACGTTGCGTCCGCCGCCGGGAAGGCCGCGCCGATCCCGATGATCCTGCATTGTCCGAAGTGCGGCGAGCAACACATCGACGAGCCGGACGAGCGTACGCCCGGATGGACCAACCCGCCCCATCGGAGCCACCTCTGTCATGGCTGCCAGACCATCTGGCGGCCGGCGGACGTGCCGACCGTTGGCGTGCGGTCGATCGAGACGCGCGGCAAGGCGGACACATGGGCCGCCGGGCAGGCCGCGACACCATCTGCCGCGCTAAACCAGCTGTTGCTCGAATGCGAGGCCGTTGCCCGGCTGGCGAGCTTCGAGACGATCAAGCGCCAGGGCGGGATCATCCACATCGGCCTGTCGGCACAGGACATCGAAGCGGTCATCGCGCATTTAGGCGGACAGGCCGCGACACCGAGCGAGCCGGCCGATGCATGGCGGCCGATCGAGACCGCGCCTGACCATGGCTTCATTCAGGTCTGGTGTCCAGAAGATGATTCTGCCCGCGAGGCATACCGCAATCTTCATGACCCGTGGTGGCGCAATCCTTACTCTGGGGCGGCATTAGAGCCCGCGCCGGTAGTGTGGAAGCCTTTTGAAAAGGCTCCCCTTCGCATGGTCGGCCCCTCCTCACAGGGAGCGCCGATCGATGAGTGACTACGGCACCGTGATCGACCGCTGCCGGGACTGCGGCTGCCTCAGCCATGTCGGCTATCCGTCGTTGCTCTGCCGCGACTGCTACCGCGAAGGGGAGCGCAGCGGCGAAATCCCGGTCGACGATCCCGACCCTGACGACGTGCTCGAAGATCCCGACTGGAAGCCATGGGACATGCGCACGGAGCCCTCCGATGCCGAATGACCCCGCCGCTCTCCTCCCCCTCGCAGAGGCATGCGGACGGGCCCAGGTGGAGGACGAACTTCGCCTGCTGCGGCGGATTATCCCGACGCTCGTACAGGCCGGCTTGCTGTCGTGGACAGACGGCAACGACGCCGAGAACATCTGCCTGCATGTCGCAAACGGTGTGCTTCCGCGCTCCTGCCTCCTCGGCGCGGCGATGATGCTAAAGCCGGCCGAATACAGGTGCGGGTTCGAAGAGGCGGACGGGCTGGATGCGGACCAGCGGGCCGAAGCGTGGTGCTGGCCCGACGACCGGTCGTGGGAGCCGGACTGGCGCGAGGGCAACGAAGGGTATCGCGGCCATCCGCACGGCTCACGATCGGCGGCCGTGACGCCGGCCCTTGCCATGACCGGTGCGTTCCTCCGCGCCCACCACACCGCCGCCGCGGATGACGGAGGCAAGTGATGCTTTGGATTGTGGTGGCGGCACTGGCGGCCGTGTCCCCTGTGGTACTCGCCGCCCTCCTGCCGTCCATCGTGGCGGCCCGGCAAGATCGAATCCTGAAAAGGGCCGCGGATGACGGGGAGGCGGGACGGTGATGCGAGATCTGACGCCGGAAGAGGAGCGTGCCATCGCATCGCTGGAGCGGATCGCGAAGAGATGGCCGCAGACGCTCAAACTCTTTTCGTGGTCCGGCTCGCTCTACGTGATGGATGCGGCGGTTCAGCCCGGCGCCGACGCGATTCTCGCGAGTATCTGCAACATTCCGAACGATGGCGGCGACCCGTGAACGCCACCCCACCCACCCCCGCCGCAGGATCGCCCGCGCAAGAGACGAAGGAGTAAGGACGTGGACGATTTCGATGATGACGTGTTCGGCGAGGATCCGGACGAGGTCGATGCGATGCTGAGCTGCGGCCGGACGGATGACGGGCTCTGCATGCTTGCCGGCACCGAGCACTGCGATTTCGAGTGCCCGTATCGGGATGCACTCCGGTGACCGTCGCCTCATCCCGCCCCGCCGGAGCGGACCGCCACGACAGCGGCTGCAAGGTGAAGATGCCGCTCCCGCCCGGCGTGACGGGAAGCGCGATCTTCCGCGGCGAGAGAGACGAACACCGGCTCGTTCTGGAGCGTCGGTTCGCTGACCTCACCATCAGCGCCGACCCGGAAGCCTTCGCGCTCTGGCTGGGCATGAACCCGTCCGGTGCTGAGGCGGATGTGAACGATCTCACGATCGTGAAAGAGTGCACCTGGACCAAGCGGCTTGGCTTCCGACGCTACGTCAAGGGCAACGCCGGAACCTACCGCTGGACGGACAGCACGACCTTGAACGCCTCGCGATGCGTTCTCTCGCACCCGGACAACCTGCCGGTGCTCCGTGCGCTGGCGGCTGAGGCCGGCATAATCGTGCTCGCCACGGGAAAACCGCCGGAACGGCTTTTACCCGATGTCGCGGCGCTGTTCGATGCCCTGAAGAGCGACGGACGCACGGTCCATTGCCTCGGCACGACTAAAGACGGGTGGCCGAAGCATTCGAGCCGGCTCGGCTACGGCACGCCGTTCGTGGAGTACCAGCTATGAGCCGCCCCGCCGGAGCGGAGACACCGGAGGAGATCGCTGAGCGGGTCTTCAGGTCTGTGCCGGGCGGCCGTTTTTACGAACGGCGACTTGAAGAAGCCTTCGCCGCCGCCCTCCGCGCCGAAGGCGAGCGGAGAGCCGCCGAGATGCGGGAAAGGGCCACCGATTATCTGATCAGCTTGGCGACCAGCATGTGCGATTCGAGCGAGCTTGCCGAATTCGTCCGTGCCCTCCCCCTCTCCCCTCCCGCTCAGGACGGCGGGAGCGATACGCAACCATGAGTTTAGCGATGCCTTCGGCCCGGGCTGTCGGTCCTTCGGACCCGAGCCCGCAAGCGGTCTCGGCCATTCGGCTTCCATCCCTATCGCATTGGAGAAGCACATGACGACGCGGACGATTCTCAAACGAGTGAGCATGACCCTCGCCGAGAACGAGATCTGGATGGACCCGACTGAAATCGTTCTCGTCCACCATCCGAAGTACGGCTTCAACCGGCACACGGTCGAGGACGTGATCGAGGTCATTGCAGCCGAAGAGGATGATGTCGACATCCTCAACAACGGTTACAGCGACGACAACGGCCCTGTCGATCCCGGCGACCTGTGCGGCGACTCCTTCTGCATTACCGCTCAGAACGCCCGCGCGCTCGGCGAAGCGCTGATCCGCGCCGCGCAAGGGATCGAAGCCCGGAGGGCGGAGACTGCGCAAGCAGGCTCCGTCGCAGACGAGAGCCCGACCCCGCAGGGGATGCGCCCAACCACTGATTGCGGGGAGCCCTCGTCATGACGCGGGAGGAGCTACGCAGGCAAGTTGTCCGCGCGATCGGAAGCGGAGCGGCGGCTGATCGCGCCATCCCCATCGTCCTGAAGGCGGCGGCAGAGGTGGCGGATGCGTTCGACACGAAGTCGGCAAAGCACGTGACGCTATACATGAAAGCCCAGGAGGCGGCCGGTCAGGAGATCAAGGAACGCATCCTCGCGCTCTCGCCCGAACAAACCTCTGGTGTCGTCACCCCCGGCAGCGCGGGCGGAGGAGAAGGATGATCGGCGAACCTTACGTCACGGTCACGTGCGACTGCTGCCACAGCGCGCACGACTTCAGCCTGACCGCGACCACGCGCGGCGGCTATGACGAGCGTGACTTGGAGAACGAGATGGCGGCGCAAGGCTGGGTGATTGACGGCGATCTCACATACTGCTGCCAGGAATGCGCTGACGAATCAACCTCTGGTCTCGCGGGCGGGGGACGCTAGGCACGATGTCGACCGTATCGGACCCGGAGCGTATCCGCATACGCCGGGCCGCAGAGATAACCGGGATGCCGGTGCGGACGCTTCAGCAACTCGCACCGCACATCCCCGGCTCGGCGAAGCTCGGCGAGCGGTGGACGTTCAACTTGATTGCGCTTCGTGCATGGGTGCGCGAGCGTGAGGTGGCGACCAAGCAAAAGGCCGCTGCGGAGATTAGGGCGGGATGGCGAAAAGCATCTACAAGCGCGGCGGCATCTGGTGGGGCCGGAAGCAGGTCGATGGCCGAGTTCACCGACGAAGCCTACGCACGCGCGATCGGGCTGAGGCGCTAAAGCGGTACAATGGCTGGGTTGAAGACCTCACCGCGGCGGTTCACTTCGGCGAAAGCCGGATGCTCTGGCAGGACGCCGTGCTGAAGTGGGTCCAAGACGTCATGCCCGGATCGGTGAGCAAGCGCACCGCCGATCGTTATGTCCTGTCGCTGCGCAACCTGCACCCGCTCCTCGTCGGCAAGCCGATCGACAGCATCACCCGCGCAACCGTAGCTGAGGTTGTCGCGAAGCGGAAGCGCGGCGGCTACAAGGTCACGCCGGAGCGACCGCCGCTGAAGCCGGTAACGAACGCGACCATCCGGCGCGACCTCACCGCCGCATCGCAGGTCATGCAAGCGGCGATATCGTGGGAAGCCGCTGAGGCGAACCCGTTTCTGAACTACGACAAGCGGCAGGTCAGGGAGCGACGGGAGCCGATCCGCCCGCCGGCCGCAGAGGACGTGGCGTTTGTAATCGGGCTTGCCAGCTCACAGGGGTTCGCGGACCTGCTGCGGTTCCTCGACCAGACCGGCGCCCGCGAGAACGAAGGCGCGCAACTGGAGTGGCGCGACATCGATTTCGAGCGCGGACAGGTGACGCTCTACAAGACGAAGCGGCAGCGCGCACGCCGCATCCGTCTGACGCCGGAAACGATCGCCATGCTGTCCGCACGCCCCCGCGCGCTGGGATCGCCCTACGTGTTCTGGCACGGCACCGGAGAGCCGTTCCGGAACGCCGCGTCAAACTTCGGCCGGCTGATGCGGCGAGCACAAAAACAAGCACAGTCCGAGACACGCGAATTCCGCCGATTCCGGGCGCACGATCTGCGCCATGGCTACGCCATCCGCGAGCTGCTGAACGGGCGGGATATCTACGATCTGAGCCGCCATCTGGGGCACACATCGGTGAAGACGACGGAGATGCACTACCTCGCGTGGCTGGACACGGCGGCGGGTTCTGAGGAGCGCGCGGACAAGCACAAAAACGGTCACAGGAGCATCGGTTCTGCTGACGACGAACACGGCAGTTTCGCCGGCAAGTGATTGGTGTTAATATGCTATCCGTTACAGCCCGGAAGGTCACGATGAGAGCGGCAAGCGGTTTTGTAAACCGAAGGTCGGGGGTTCGAATCCCTCACCCGGCACCAGAATTTTCACTGCCCTCGGAGTGGCGCCAACGTTCGTGCCGCAGCCCGCTTGTGACAGTTTGAACAGTCAGCAGCAAGCGGCGCCGCACCGCGATCAGGACGGGGCGGCATCCCCCCGGCGGCGGGCGATCAGCGCCTCGGACGCGACGACTTCGACCACAGCGAGGCCGCCGCCATCGCCGTCGTCGCGCGCGTATCCGGCCATAACGTCCCGGACGTCGCGGGCGAGATCGTCCGCCCCGGCGGCGCCGAGGCGTCCGGGCGCCGTGCTCGACAGCGACAGGGCACGGTCGACGAACCGCTCGACCGGCGTCGACCGGCGCTCGATGACCGAGATCTGCTCAAGCTCGGCGAACGGGCTGTCGAGCAGGACAGCCATGTTCGGCACCCACTCGGGCGACTTCCGCTGCGTCCTCACCGTGTCGCCGACAGCGTACCGGTCAAGCGTCTCCTGGTAGACGCGACGCCACGCATTGTCCGGCAGTTCGGGGTGGCGGTCGGCGAACAGGACGACCGCGCCGCCCTCCGGGTCGATCATCGAATCGAGCCGCTCCAGGGTCCGCCGCCGGTCCATCCAGTGGAACGCACGACCGATCGTCACGAGACGGAACGACCCGAGCTGCGGGCCGAGATCATACGAGCTGCCTTCGATGAAGCGGGCATTCGGAACCGACGCCGCCGCCGCGCGCTCCGCCGCAATGCGCAGCATCGCCGGCTCCGGATCGACCCCGACCACCTCGGCGACGAAGGGAGAGAACGCGATCGCGAGCTGGCCGGGGCCGCAGCCGAGATCGAGGACGCGGTGCATCGGCTGCAGCCCGCAAAGCTGGGCAACGCGATCGATCAGAGCCGGCGCGTAGGCGGGACGACCGCTCAGATAATGGGCGGCCGCCGATTGGAAGCGACGCGGCTCGAAGGGAAGTGTGGATGCCATGCCGGGCGTTGCCGTCGTGACGGGCCCATGACTATCGGTCCGGTGCGGCTACGCGGCAAGCGGCGTGCCGCGACGGACGGCTACGTGAGGCGCGACCGGGTCGGCAACAAGCCGGCCGCCGTCGTCCGTTCAGCAGAATCGACCGGCGGCGACACTATCGGCACGTGTGGGACGACGAGCCGAACTCGGCTGCCGATCGCGGTGTTCGTTGTATGTCGCATTCCAGAACCGGAGACGGATCTGCAACCTGAGAGGGAAGAATTTATTTGATTTCCCGCGTTTGGATTAAAGCGCCGGCCGTTCGTGTAGGCTGACCTCAGCCTATCGCGGCCGACGTCGGGGGCGCGCACGGCCGCCGGCACGCTCCTGATGGACTTGAGAAATTCCCGGCCGCGGGAGGAGCGGCGATAAATCAACCGGGAATGCGCCGGACAGTGCAGCCGCCCGGCTTGCCATCGGTCTTATCCCAGTGAATCATGCCGCGCCGGAAGCCGAGGCCGGCGGGGCGCAGGATAGTCCTCGGTTTCGCCATCTTCGACACAAGGGAGTCCGAGTGTCCAGCACGCAGCAAAACCCGCCACACGATCTCGCCCCCACCGGTATCCCCGGGCTCAATGCGATTCTCTGCGGCGGCTTCCCACGCGGTCATCTGTATCTCCTCGAGGGAACGCCGGGCGCTGGCAAGACGACGCTCGCTCTCCAATTCCTGCTGGAGGGTGCCCGGCGCGGCGAGCGCTGCCTGTACGTCACGCTCTCCGAAACCGAGCGCGAGCTGCGCGCCGTGGCCGACAGCCACGGCTGGTCGCTGGACGCGATCTCCCTCCTCGAACTCGTGCCCCTCGAGGCGGATCTCGAGCGCCAGCAAGGCATGATCCATCCTTCCGAGGTCGATCTCGGCGAGACCGCCGGGCTCATCCAGCAGAAGGTGGACGAGCTGCGGCCCGACCGGCTCGTCATCGACGCGCTCACCGAGCTGCGGCTCCTCGCCCAGGACCCGCTGAGCTATCGCCGCCAGACGCTGGCGCTGAAGCAGTTCTTCGCCCGGCGCGAAACGACCGTTCTCGCGCTCGACGATCTCACCGATCCGCAGCGCGGGCTACAGCTGCACAGCGTCGTGCACGGCGTCCTCACGCTCGAACAGCGGCGGATGGAGTATGGCGTCGTGCGCCGCCGCCTCTCCGTCTCCAAGCTGCGCGG
>Ga0265327_10000417_pt1 | contig 77684 bp, 67 predicted proteins | sample 41621metaG_FD_202089 | JGI IMG/M metagenome (GOLD analysis project Ga0265327, IMG submission 202089) | Rhizosphere microbial communities from Carex aquatilis grown in University of Washington, Seatle, WA, United States - 4-16-21 metaG | ecosystem: Host-associated > Plants > Roots > Rhizosphere...
GTCGGCACGCGTTGATCGGATCGATCCGACCCGGGGAAGGATCAAGACCGAATTGTCCACGAAACACACCAAACGACACGAAAGAGACGTGCCGGGGAGCCGACCGTGCCCGATTGTTTAACCACAGAGGCACCGAGGTCTTGTGAGCCGGGATCGTTCGTGGAAGGTTGAAAAATGAAAGTTGAAAGACCGAACCGCCGGCAACTTCCACGCGAATTGGGCCGAAAAATCGGTCCGTACCCCTCTGTGCCTCTGTGGTTCAAACTTTATGAATTCGGCTATCGCCGCGACTCCATCCTGAACGACGCCAAGGTCATCTATGGCTAGGGTAGGGCGAGTCGTCCCTGACGAGCCGATCGTCCCGAAATTTGAACCACAGAGGCCTTTGCTACCTCTCGTGAATTCCTTCGCGTCTTCGTGTGAGAACAGAATTTTTGTGACCACGGAATACACGGAACACACAAACGGACCGATCTCCCTGTCTTCTTCGCTCCTTCATGTGAAAACATTTCCGTGTCTTCGGTGTATTCCGTGGGCACCGGCTCGTTCGGAGAACTCGCCCTACCTCCAACTGCCTGACTCGGGCCTTCTTCGCGTCTCTGCGTGAAGCAATCGTTTGAACCACCGAGGCACAGTGGTCACGGAGAGCTGGCGGTTCTCACCGAGGCCGATAACGCGTACCTCGGTCCGGCTCGTCGACTCAGCCGAGTCCTTTGCGGCTTTGGGTGAACCCTTCCGCTTGTTTCTTCGCTTCTTGGTGTGAAAAAAGATCAGCCGCGCAGCCTGGACCATTCGTTTAGCCACAGATGAACACGGATAGACACAGATCGATCCGTTCGTTGTTAGGATCCCTGAGAATCGGTGCCCCTCCGTGGTTCCAACTGCCTGACTCAGGCTTTCTTCGCGACTTTTCGCCTTCCTGTTGGTCTGGCGCGCACAAAGTTCTTGCCCCGGGGAGGTCGGGGCGTATCCATGACCGTTCTGTTTTTTGCCCGGGTGGTGGAATTGGTAGACACGCAGGTCTCAGAAGCCTGTGCCTAACCGCATGGGGGTTCGAGTCCCCCCTCGGGCACCATTTTTCTCTCCAAGTTGGAGAGAAAATCGTCCTCCGAAGTCTTGGCGAAGGAGGGCCGTGCCCGGCATGATGGCCCGCCAAACGCGCGATGACCGGTCGTGACATTCGCGGTCAATTTCGCCCGAACAATCCCGGTTTAGTCGCCGGGTTTCGCGGCCGACCGAGCCTTGAAGTAAGCTTCCAGTCCGGCGATCAACGGTCCGATTTCCGCCTGCGTGACGGCCCAAACGATTTTGAAATCCACCGCCCCGTAGTCGTGGGCGACACGGTTGCGCATCCCCCTGATGCCCTTGAAGTGGATGCCCGGGAGCGCTGCCTCGGTCGCCTTGTCGATCTTGTGGGCGGACTCGCCGAGGACGGAGATCCGCATGGACACGGCATCGCGTTTCTCGCTGTTGTGCCAGAATTCGTCGAAGGTCACTCCGGCCATGTAGCCTTGGATGAGCCGCGCGGCCTCCAGCATGTCGTGCAGGTAGGCGTCTTGGGTCTTGGGTGACGCCTTAGCCATAGATGACCCTGGCGTCGGCCAGGATGGAGTCGCGGCGATAAGGGTTGGACAACTGTTCCACCGAGTCGCGCGTCAACAGGTGCACGGGCACGCCGAGAATCGCGGCCATCTCCTCCTCCATCGTGAAGAACCTGAGGCCGGGGTTGCCGGCAAAGGTCGCGAGCAAATCGACGTCGCTGCCGCGCGTAGCCTCGCCCCGCGCGGTCGAACCAAAGACTTCCAGGCGCGTGATGCCCGCCTGCCGGCAATAATCAGCCAGCAGTTTGGCGACCATTTCTGGCGCTGGGGGCATGCGCAAACGACGGGGCGCCGGTTTCTCGCCCTTGCGCACCGCATCCCAAAACGCCGCAGCCTTGGCCCGGTTGGCAACGGTCTTCGCCATCGACCGAGCCTTGCCGCCCTTTCGGCTGAAGGCTGCGTGATTCATATGAACAAAGCTAAGCGCTTAGGATATTGTTGTCGAATCAAATGCTACGCCAGTCGGCGCTGGTGGCAAAGCAACAAGCTCTACATCAACGCAAACGGCAAAGGGACCGGGCTGAGCTGGGTTCGCGCTGGTGGCTCCTGCGAAATCCGCCGACCCTTTGTGCCCTCTGTGCCTCTGTGGTTAAATGGCTTGGCGGCCCGGCGGGCATTCCGGCTTTCACCCGAAGGCGCATAGGAGCAAAGAACACCAAACTGGTGTATCTCTTACAGGAGGCAACTGAGGGAATGGAGGGTAACCTTTCGAAAGCCTCCGTTTTCTCCGTTATCTCCTGTAAAATCTGGAACGGAACCCTTTCTCGGGCGGCTTCCGTGTGTTCGGTGTGTTCCGTGGGCCAATGGATTGTTGGTGGCCCGGCTCGTTCGGCCTCCGTCGCCCCACTCGACTGCGTCAGGGCTTTGGAGGCCAGGGAGAACTCGCCCTACCCCTTTTTGCGCCTTCGCGCCTTAGTGTGAATCTCCAGCCGACGGCACGATCGGCACGATCAGGGCCGAGGGGTGGTCGGGGTCGTGGAGCACCGTGTTGACCGCCGTGGCGAACTCGGTGGCGCTCTCCGGACTGGCCGCGGTATTGGGATTCCGGTCAAACCGGGGGAAATTCGCGCTCGCGACCTCCAGCCGCAGCTTGTGCCCGGCGAGAAACACGTTGGCCGTGGAACAGAGGTTGATCGTGATCTTGTACACCGTGCCGGGCGTCATCAGCGCGGCCTTCTCCATCGAGTCGCGGTAGCGGACCCGCAGGATCCCGTCGGTCAGGTTCTCGGCGTACCCGTTCGGCCAGACGTCCACGAGCTTGCCGGTGAAGTCGGTGTCGACGGCCGACGACCGGATGTACAGCTCGAGGCTCACCGGGCCGGTCACCTCCGTGTCCTGGGCAAACGCCGGCGTCGTGTAAACGAGGACATCCGGCCGGGCCTCCACCGTCCGCTGGTCGAGCGGTCCGGGGGGATAGTTGATCGTGTCACCGAGGACCGCGCCGCCGTGCGTCGGCGTGGGGTCGTCGGGATTGTAGCTGTAGTGGTCGGCGGTTTCCGCGCCGGGCGGCGCCAGGCTCAACTGGCCGTCGCCGGCGGCGGTGTTCGCCCGCCCGGCCGAGTGCAGGTAGTAGCGCGTCGCCTTCGCCCGCGCGAGCGGCCAGTCGTCCTCGTCGCGCCAGATGTTCTTCCCCATGACGAACACCCTGACCGGTTTCTCGCGGTTGATCCCGGTGTCGATGCCCTTCATCAGCTGGTCGAACCAGCGCAACCCCAGCTCCCAGCTGGCGAGCACCGAGTCCTTCCCGAAATCGATCTCGCCGACCTTCCGGTCGTAGCCGGCGTGGCCGCCGGGGATGATCACGAGGCGCTGGCCGTTGCGCGCGGCCGCGGTGCCGGCGTGCGCCTTGAGGCCGATGTAATTCCGGAGCGAACCGTCCTGGAACAGGTCGTACCACGCCGCGACATGCAGGACCGGAACCTTGACCCGGTCGAAATGCCGCTCGATCGACCATTGTTTCCAGTACTCGTCGTAGGTCGGGTGCGCGATCCAGTCGAAATAGTAGTTGGCGAGCCCCTTGGTCGGGCCGGGATCAAGGACCCCGTACACGTTGGGCGGCCGCCGGAAATCCCAATGGATGGGCGCGGCGCTGGCCGCAGACTGGCGGGCGAGGACGTTGACGGCGAGCACGGAGCTCCACGCCTGCGCGAGCAACTGCATGAACGCCCCGCCTTGGTAGGCCCAGTGCTCATGGTAGTCCGACGCGGTGACGGTGGGGAAGATGCCGACCAGGTGCGGCGGCGAGGCGATGGCGGCGAGCATCTGCGTCGCGCCGACGTAGGATCCGCCCATCATGCCGACCTGCCCGGTCGAATAGGGCAGCGCCGCGGCCCACTCGATGGTGTCGTAGCCGTCGTCCGGCTCGTATTTGAACGGGTACCATTCGCCTTCGGACGCCTCGCGGCCGCGGACGTCCTGGATGATCACCACGTAGCCGTGGGCGGCCCCCTTCAAGCCCGCGTCGAGGTTGCTGTATTTGTTGTACGGCGTGCGCTCGAGTAGCACCGGGAATTTGCCGTCGGCCTTGGGGCGGTAGATGTCGGCGCGCAGCGTGACGCCGTCGCGCATCTTGACCGGCACATTACCCTCGTAAACGACGCGGTATTCGTCCTCGGCGTGTCCGCACGGGACGAAGCCGAGCAAGGCAAGGGCAAGGAGCGGGGCCAGGCGGGTGATGCGCATGGGAGCAGAGGTGTGGTCCAATCTTCACACGAAGGCGCGAAGAAAAACGAGCAGGTTTTTTCACACGAGGCAACGGAGGGAACCGGGAGTTCCTGGTTCACGCGAAGACATGAGGCCATTTCTCACACGAAGACGCGAAGGAGCGAAGAAAACCCGGGAGGTGGATTCCGACAGGAAACAGAGAGTTTCTGCTAGTGCCGCATTCCTCCGCGCTCCCCGCGGCCTCCCGTGAAAACAATTTGGCTCCCTCTGTCTTTTGTGTGTTTCGCGGGCCAAGGTTCGCCGACGCACAGCCGCGAGCGCCGGTCCCTCGCTGCTTAGCTTCTTCGTGTTTTCCCTTCCTCACCACCGCCCGGGCGCGTCGGCCGCGAGCGGCTTGTCCGTCAGGATTGTCAGGCTGAACGGCGCCAACGCCAGTTCGGCCCCACCATCGCGCACGGACACCGTTTCATAACGCAGCAATTCGTCCCGCGCCGCGCCGGCCGCGGAGCTCAGCCGCGCGAGGCCGCCGGTTGCGCCGGGAACCTCGACGCGCAACGGCCACGGCTGCTCGGCGTCATTCACCACCAAAAGGGTCAGGCTCGAGTCCCGGGGACTCCGTAATGCGGCGGTCCAGACGCGCCGACAGCCCGCCAACTCGCCGCCATCAATCTCGGTGGCGAGGATGGCCGCCCGATGGGGAATGTGCCGGGTGGCCAGCCCAATGACGTGATAGGAATCGGCGTGCGGCCCGGCCTCGTCGACCCACTGCTTCCATTGGCGATCCCAGGTGTCGACCAACTGCCACTGTCCGTCCTGGTCGCCGCGATTGGTGAAGCTCCAGTGATTGGCGCCGTCAATGCCGAGATTCAGCGCCCGGACGAGCAATTCGGTGTCCTTGAGCGACGCCTTGAAGCTGCCGGGCGCGGGATCGTCGCCCGTGCAGCCATAGGCCTGGCTGCCGAATTCGGTGAGAAAAAGGCCACGACCCGCCGCCGCCGTCTCGGTCCGATAGCGCACCAGCGTCTGCCCCAGCCGCTCGCCCAGACGGTAGGCTCCCGTGACGGGCAGGGTGGCGGGATCCTCCCAGTCAAAACATGAGCAGTAGCTGTGGAAGTCGACATCGTCCACGTGCGGCCACCATGGCTCGTCGGCGAGCCGTTCGATGACCGGCAGGTCGGTGAAGTCGGGTCCCATAACCTTCACCGGCAGGCCGGCGGCCCGGATGGCCGCGCGGACCTTTTGCAACGCCTCGCCGAGATATTCCCTCTGTCGGGGCACATTCCGGCGGCCGCCGGTGTCCGGCGGGAGCAGCCACCAGTAGTAGTTCGGTTCGTTGACCAGGTTGATCCAGCGGATGCAGGTCTGGCCGCGTTTCTCGACCAGTTCCCGCAGCAATGTCACCCAACCCGCGGCAAAGGCGTCGAGATCGGCCGGCGCCGACACCTGGGTGAGCGCGGGGTCGGCGCGATACTCGGGGAATGCCAGCCAGCCGACGTTGGGCCACATCGTCTGGAGCATGACGTCGCTGCCGTGGCCCTGCGCCCAGGAGAGGATGCGGTCGAGGATCTGCATCTCCGGGCTGTCCCAGGTGAAACGGCCCGGTTCCGGCTGCCATTGGCGCCAGTCCATCTCGGCCCGGATGAACTTCAGCCCCAGCCATTCGGCGTGGCGCTCCAGCGATCGCCAGAGTTTCTCGTGCTGCGGGCCGACCGGTGGCGTCCCGCCGAACGCGCTGCCCCCGTGGCTGGCCGTCGGATGGATGATCGAGTGCCACGACGCCCCCACCCCGCTGCGCATCTGGTGGGTCACGCGGTTGGTGACCTGCAGGGAGACGAGGCTGTTCATTCCGGGGGCGGGGTGGTTCATCGGCTTTCGTGCGAGACCCACGAATTACTCGAAACTCGGAGAGGAGTCGAGAAGCCGAAAGGCCCAAGAGTCGAGGCAGTCATCCCCTGCGTGGAAGACGAGACCCACCAATGAAGGGAATCGCGGGGCAATTCGGCCAAAAGATTTTACCACGAAAGCACACGAACGTGCGCCGATCCTCTTCGCGCCTTCGCGTCTTCGCGTGAACCCGGATTTCTCTGTTTCCTCTGCCGCCTCCTGCGGGAAATCAAAACCGGGATTTCTTCGCTCCTTTGTGTCTTCGTGTGAACAAAGATATCTTCGCTCCTTCGCTGCTTCGTGTGTTTTTCGGGCAGGAGCTTTCTGTGGGCTCACGCTCCGAAACTGTAGTCGTACGGCTTGCGCATCTTCCGCTTCAGATAACGGTTCGCCTCGCGAGCGTGGTCGCCCGTGAATTTCTCCTGGTCGGAGTCCCACGCGAGCTTCCGACCCGTACGGAGCGCGATGACGCCCAGGTGGCACATCGTCGCCGAACGGTGCCCGGTTTCGACGTCGCAGATCGGCGCCTGGCGCGAGCGCACGCAATCGAAGAAATTCGCCATGTGGTCGTTGCTGACCGGCAGGCGCGCGGCGTCCGCGGGCAGCGGCGCGGACAGCAGGTCGGGATTGCTGGCGGTGATTTCCTTGCGGTTCACCGCGATCCACCCGTCCGAGCCGATGAACTTGATGCCGTTGTGCTGGCCTTCCTCGCGCACCTTCTCGCCGCCGAGCGTGTCGTCGGGAGTGGAGCGGATGCGCAGGCCGACGCAGTTGGCGTACGTGTACTCGACGTCGTAGTCGGCGATCGCCGTAAAGCCGCCGGGAATCGGCTGGGAGAGCGCGGTCGCCCGGACCTCGCGCGGAGCCACCAGGCCGATCGCCCAATAGGCGATGTCGTTGTGGTGCGCCCCCCAGTCGGTCATGGTCCCGCCGGAGTATTCGTACCAGTAACGGAAGCTGCCGTGACAGCGTTTCTTCACGTAAGCGAGCTTCGGGGTCTGTCCCTGCCAGAAATCCCAGTTGAGCCCGGCGGGCACCGGTTCCGAATTAAACGGACCGTCGCGCGGCCCCGCCGGCAGCCAGACCTCGGCCCGGGCAAGTTTCCCGAGTCGACCGTTGCGGACGAGTTCACATGCCAGCCGGAATTGCTCCATGCTCCGCTGCTGCGTGCCGGTCTGGAGGACGGTCCCGTGCGCGCGCACGGCGTCGACCAGGCGCCGGCCCTCGTCGATCGTCAGGGTCAGCGGTTTCTCCGCGTAGATGTCCTTGCCGGCCCGGGCCGCGGCGAGGTTGACCAGCGTGTGCCAGTGATCGGGGGTTCCGTTGACGATGACGTGGACATCGGGGCGCTCGAGCAACTTGCGGAAATCGCTGTAGCGCGCGGGCGCCCTGCCCTCGACGGTGAACTTCTCCGCCGCGAGCGCCGCGTGGGCGTCGTCGACATCACAAACCGCGACGATGTCGCCGTGCTTTGACGCGAGCGTGGCGTCCCACCGGCCCATGCCGCCGCAGCCGACGAGGGCGATGCCGGGGCGGTCGTTAGGGGTCGGGACCTTGGGCGCCTCGGCGGCGCGCAGGGCCTGACGCTCGACGAACCACGTCGGCAACCCGGTCAGGGCGGCCAGCATGGCCACGCGTTTGAGGAAGGTTCGGCGGGAGACCTGGAAGTCCTTGAGCGGGGACGCGGCCGGCGAACGGGGAGAACGGGATCGGTTCATGGCGGGCAATGCGCCGCGAGGGGCAGAATCGCGGGGCAATGCGAATCACCCTAGGCCGGCGGGTGGCCGACGCAAGACAGGTTCGCAGGCGGACGGCGCCGCCCCCGGGAGCACGCGGACCAAACACAGAGGACGCCGAGAAACTGGAGGCGCTGAGCGATTTCATCCGAGGGGATCTCACACGAAGGCGCAAAGGAACGACGAAAGCCAAACAGGCATGTTTGTTACAGGAGGCAGAGGGAGCAGAGAATTCCTGCTCGAGAGGCATCCCTCCGCGCGCTCTGCGGCCTCTTTGCGGCCAATTCGGCATTCACACGCGGAACGAATGACTAGCTGAGTCGAGCGGCCGAGGGCGCCGGCACGGACCGGCTTGGCGCCGTCGCTCCAGGCCGCTGTCCGCCGCGCCGGCGTGTGGGTTCGTCGAAAAGCCAAAACTTTCCGCCCGGCGGCGCGGTTCTTGGGGCCATGTTGCGCCAGGTGTTGCTCGGGGTGCTTCTTTTCGTGGCCACGACGGTGCGCGCCGATTCATTGGCGTGCGCGCGCCTTGCACGCACGCTGCTCGGCCCGGGAGTGTGGTCGCGGGTGCTCCGAATCGAGAACCGGCGATCCGACCCTGCGCACCCGCTGGATTTCCACGCGCTCGTTTTCGCGCTCGAGGACCGACTCTGGCTCTACCACAGCAACGAAGGCACGCAGAGCCTGTCGATCTATGCCGGCCGGCTCGAACAGGACGAGGCCAACCTCGCTCCGCTGCTGCACGCGGTCCTGCCCGACCTCACCGGCTTTCAGGATGTGACGGAGCAAGTCAACGGCCGCGCCCTCGGGCCGGAGTGGCCGCCCCCGCTGCGGAGACCCGGCGATACGCTGCCGTTCGGCTGCTTCATCGAATGCCTCGCGCGCTGGCGCGAATTGCAGGCCGGGCCGGCTCCACCCGAGGAAGCCGGCGTCCTGGCCTTCTATTTCGACACCGGCACCGGCCCGCATGGACACTCCGTACTGGTTTACCGGCAGAACCGCCTCCGCTACTGCTATGATCCGGCCGCGGGCGAAACCTTCGAAATGGAGTCCAGCACACCGACCGGCACTCCGCTCGAACTGGCCCGTGGACTCAACCCGATGCAGACCCCTTTCAAGGCCCACCTCCTGGCCCTGCACCGACCGGCTGCAGCGGCACCAGTGGCGGTCGCCAAGATCGCCACCGAGGCCACCGGCTCTTAGACGGGATGAACAGAATTTACAAAATTCCGTTTGAGGACCTGGCATCCCATTTTCTCCATTCTGTTGATTCGGTCCAAACCCCGATCACTCCCCGGCATGCTTCTGCTCGTGCTCGATCAGGCGCTGCTTGCGCCAAAGCCCGCCGGCGTAGCCGCAGAGCGAGCCGTCGGCGTTGATGACCCGATGACACGGGATCACAATCGCCAGCATGTTCGCGCCGTTGGCACGACCGATCGCCCGCGGACCCTTCGGGATGCCGAGCTTGACCGCCATCGCGGCATAGCTGCGCGTGCGGCCGGGCTCGATGCGCTGCAACTCCGCCCAGACCCGCAGCTGAAAATCCGACCCGACGGGCGCGAGCGGCAGGTCGAAGGTCAATGACTCGCCTGCAAAATACCGTCCGAGCTGGCGGGCGGTCTCGTCGAGGACGGCGTTGTTGCCCGGCACGACGGCGCATTGCAGCCGGCGGCGAAGGCCGGCGATCTCCCGCTCGAGCCCGCGGCGGTCGACAAACTCAAGCAACCGGAGGCCCGTGGCGTCCGCCAGCGCGAGCATCGTGCCGAGCGGCGTCTCCAGCCGGCGGGCGAGCAGGCAGGCGGCGGATCGGGCGCCGCGCGGCGGCGCGCCGAAAATGCGGGCAAACGCTTCGCGGAATCCGCTGGTCGACTCGTAGCCGCGATCGAGCTGCACGTCGATGACCGGCCGGCCCGACTGCACATCCCGCAGCGCGAGTCCCATCCGCCGGGCCCGCTGGTAGGCATGAAAGGTCATGCCGTGATAGGCGTTGAACTGGCGCCGGGCGGTCGACGGCTCGATGCCCATGGCGGCGAGATCCTTGTCGGACACGCGACCGTCGACGGAAGCCTCCACCGCCCGCCGCAACTGCTCCACCAGGGGCGGGACAGGCCGGGTCGCGTCCATTGGGCAACACAGCCGGCACGGCCGGTAGCCGCCGTGCAGCGCCTCGGTCACGGACGGAAAGAACTCCACGTTCTCGGGCTTCGGTTTTTTCGCCCGACACGTTGGCCGACAGAAGATGCCCGTGGTTTTCACCCCCGTAAAAAAGACCCCCTCGTACGCGGCGTCGCGGCGCGCGAGCGCCCGGTACATGGTGCGCGGGGTCGGCAGGGTTTTCACGGCGGGCATGGACGAGGAAGTCTCAAGTAAGATCATCCGCCAAGTCTAGCATATCCCGCCGGCCCGGCTCCGCCGATTTTCGGGCGGGGAATTCTTAAATGTAGGGCGGGGTCTCCGAACCCCGCCTTCCGCCCACCACCCGGCTTTCGCTTTCCGCATCGCTGCAAGTATTGTCGAGGCGGGGTTCGGAGACCCCGCCCTACATTCCCTTCACATACTTCGCGATATCGGGCAGCTCCTTGACGCGCCGACCGCTCCGCAGGCGCTCGAAATACAACTCGGGCGCCGGCAGGCCGTCGTCCTCGTCGTCCTCATCCCCCTCCTCCTCGTCGTCGGTCTCGATCTCGACGCCACTGAGGTCCACCGCCTCGTCGAAATATTGGGAGAAGCGGCGGGGTTGGGGCTCCAGCACGAGCGCCGGGTTGGCGATGCCGCCTTTCTTCATCTGGATGAACAGCGAGGGGAAGCACTCGGTCTCATAGTGCCCCAGGAAGTCGCTGATCCACTTGTTGTCGACGCCGGCGCGCTTGGTCAGGAAGACCACGTCGGAGAAATGAATGCACGCGACGTACCACGCGCGGAGAATGGCGTGCTTCTCGGCAAACTGGCAGTCGACCACCATGAAGATCCGCGCCAGCTCCGCGCCCCTGGCCAGCAACCACGGTTGCAGCAACTCGAGTTGCGTGATCGGGTCGGCGAACGCGTCCGCGAAGAAGAACGTGACCCCCTCCGCCGGCAGGTCGATCGCCGGCAGCTCGGTCAGCGACCATTTTGCCCGGACCAGCGTGGTTTTGGGCCGCCTGGCCAGCTTCTCCTCGGCGGCGTCCGGAACCTCGTGCTCGGACAACAGGACGAGCACCGGGTCGCCGGGCGCGAGGCCGTTCTCCACCAGGTCGCGAACGATTTCGCGCCGGCCGGAGCCGGGCGTGCCGAGGATGAAGTAGACCGATGGCATTTGGACAGAATCAACAGAATTTACAGAATGGCACTCACGGCACCCTCTTTCGGCATCTTGGTCATTTGGTCCATGGTTAGATTCCGCTCGGACAGGCCGTGACGCCAAAGCAAGCGAACGGACCTAACAGAATCCACAGAATGCCCGTCCGGTTTCTCTCCTGATGATTCTGTATATTTTGTCCATTCTGTCCAGAGTTCGGCTCATCCGGATTCCGTCTAGAACCGGAAAATCTGATTCTGCGCGGCGTGGCGCATCCAGTGGTCCAGCAGGACGAGCGCGGTCATCGCCTCGACGATCACCACCGCCCGCGGCACCACGCACGGGTCGTGCCGGCCGCGCGCGAGCAGCTCGGTGGGCGCGCCGTGTATGTCGACCGTCGGCTGCGGCTGCAGGATCGTGGCGGTCGGCTTGAAGGCCACGCGAAAACGGATTTCCTCGCCATTGCTGATGCCGCCCTGGACGCCGCCGGAGTTGTTCGTCGCCGTGTGCACGCCGCCGTCCTTCGACACGAATGGGTCGTTGTGCTGCGAGCCCTTGAGCAGCGTGCCGGTGAAGCCGCTCCCGATCTCGAAGCCCTTGGTCGCCGGGAGCGACAGCATGGCCTTCGCCAGGTCGGCTTCCAGACGGTCGAAGACCGGTTCACCCAGGCCGGCCGGCACGCCCCGGACGCGGCACTCGATGATGCCGCCGACCGAATCGCCCTCGCTGCGCACCTGCTTGATGCACTCGATCATCTTTTCCGCCGTCGGAACGTGCGGACAGCGGACCGCGGTCGCCTCGACCTCGGCCAGCGTGGGAAATCCCTCGATCGCGGGCGCGGCCACGTGATGGATATGCGTGACGAAGGCGCGGACCTCGACCGGACCCGCGAGCGCGAGGATCTTCTTCGCGACCGCCCCGGCGGCCACGCGACCGATTGTCTCGCGGGCGGAGGACCGGCCGCCGCCGCGATGGTCGCGATAGCCGTATTTGGCCTGGTAAGTGAAGTCGGCGTGCGATGGGCGGAACTTCTCCTTCATCTCCGCGTAGGCCTCGGGCCGGGCGTCGGTGTTGCGAACGAGCATCGCGAGCGGATGGCCGGTGGTCAGGCCCTCGAACAGGCCCGACAGGAACTCAACCTGATCGGATTCCTTGCGCGGCGTGGTAATGTCGCTCTGGCCCGGCCGGCGGCGGTCGAGCTCGGCCTGCACCTCGGCACCCGTCAGCGGCAGGCGCGGCGGGCAGCCGTCGATGACCACGCCGACTGCCGGGCCGTGGCTTTCGCCCCAGGTGGAGATGGTGAAGAGCTTGCCGAAAACGTTGGACACGCCGGCAGGGTTAAATGAACCCCGCTTGCAAGCAAGCCCGCCGTTGGGCAGCCTGCCCGCCATGAAGATCTTCATCCTCAGTGGCAGCCACCGGAAGGATGCCCAAACGCTCAAGGTCGCCAACTACATCAAGGGAGCGCTCGCCGCCGGCCCGGCGCCGTCCGAGGTGTTCCTCTACAGCCTGAGCGGGAACCCGCTGCCGCTGTGGGACGAAGCGACCGGCGGCGCACCGGACGAATTGTGGGATCCGCTTTCGCGCGAATTGAAATCGGCGGACGCGCTCGTGGTGGTCTCGCCCGAGTGGGGCGGCATGGCGACGCCCGGCGTGAAGAATTTCCTGCTGAACTGCACCGCGGACGAGATCGGGCACAAGCCCGGACTGATCGTCACCGTCTCCGCCAGCCGCGGGGGCAGCTACCCGGTCGCGGAGTTGCGGATGAGCGGCTACAAGAACAACCGCCTCGCGTGGATTCCCGAGCACGTGATCGTCCAGCACGTCGAGCGGAACCTCAATTCCCCCGACGGCGGCGCCGGCCTCGAGAAGGAGGACCAGCTCATCCGGGCGCGGATTCACTACGCCCTGCGCGTGCTGCTGGAGTATGCCAAGGCGCTCCGCGGCGTGCGTGCCAGCGGCGTCATCGACCACCAGACGTTTCGCAGCGGCATGTAGGCGGGGGGTGAGGCTCGGCGGCGCCGAGTGCGTGCGCCTCGGCGGCGACGAGTACGTCAGGCTCGGCGGCGACTGGTGCGTGAGCCTCGTCGGCCGAGCGCGTCGGCGAGCCGGACGCCTTCCCCTTGGACGCTCTAAGGAAAAGGATTGCTCTTAGCCTTAGACGGTCTAAGGTGTAGTGTATGAAAGAAAAATCAGGGCTCCTTCAGGGCACCCTCGACATGCTCGTCCTCCGGATCCTGAGCCGGGGCGAACTGCATGGGTGGGGCATCACGTCCGAGCTGGAACGGCGGTCCCGGCACGCGCTCCAGGTGGATGAAGGCTCGCTTTATCCGGCGCTTTACCGGATGGAGGAGAAAGGCTGGATCGAGGCCGAGTGGAAGATGACCGAGAAGAACCGGCGCGCGAAGTATTACACGCTCACGCGCACGGGGCGCAAGCAGCTCGAAACCGAGCAGGAGAGCTGGGGCCGCATGACGGCCGTCGTCGCGCTCGTCATGGAATCCGCCTGAGTGCTCCCGGGCAACGTCCGCACTTTCTCTATGACATTGCTCCGCCTGATCCTCCGCCGCCTGCGCCGCGTCCTTCGTCGCCGGGACACCGAAGACGAGATGGCCGAGGAGATGCGCTTCCATCTCGAGCAAAGGGTGGAGGAAAATCTCGCGGACGGCATTTCCCTCGCTGAGGCCCGTTACGCGGCCCTGCGGCGATTCGGCAATGTCGCCCTTATCCAGGAGCAGGCGCGGGAACAACGAATGGGCGTTTGGTTGGAACCGTTCCTGCGCGACGGCAGCCGCGGTGTTCGCGCGATGGCAAAGAATCCGGGTTTCGCGTTGTTGGCCACGCTCACGCTGGCGCTCGGCATGGGACTGAATCTGGCGGTCGCGGCGCTAGGCAACGCGGTGCTGTTTCGCCCGCTGCCCGGGCTGCATGAGGCCGACCGGCTGGTGGTCGTCCACCGGCAATTCAAAGACGGTGCGGGGTCCGGCCTGTCATATCCGGGGTTCGCCGAATGCCGGGACTCGGTGAGTGCGATGGCTGAGCTCGCGGCCTACTGCGAGGCGCCGTTCAGCCTCGCGGCCGACCGGCGAACCGAGCGGGTGATGGGAGAATTTGTTTCGGCCAATTACTTCCGCGTGCTGGGCGTGAAGATGGCGGCGGGCCGGGATTTTCTGCCGGATGAGGATATCGTTCCGGGCCGAAACCCGGTGGCGTTGGTCAGCGACCGCCTCTGGCAGCAGCGCTGGCAGCGTGACCCCGGGGTGGTGGGCCGGGAGGTCATGATCAACGGGCGCGCGGTGACGATCGTGGGTGTGACGGAGGGCTTTTCCGCCGTGCAACTGCCGACGGCCCACGACCTGTGGGTGCCCTTGCACCTGCGGGCGGCGCTGGTGCAGGCAAGTTCGGATCCTTTCACCGATCCGGGATATTTTTGGCTGCGGCGCATGATTGGCCGGCTGGCTCCCGGGCGATCGCTGCAACAGGCCCGGGAACAATTTGCGGCCGCGGCGGCACGTTCTGCGTCGGCGAGCGCCGAGGCGCGAGGCCGCCCCTGGAGCTACCGGGCCGCCGCCTACAGTCCGTTCCCGGGTTCCGACCTCGGCGCTCCGCGGATATTCCTTGGACTGCTCGGCACGATAACCCTCCTCGTGCTGGCGGTGGTCTCCGCGAATGTGGCCAGCCTGTTCCTTTCCCGGGCCATCGCCCGTCGGCGCGAGATCGCCGTCCGACTCGCGCTCGGCGCCACGCGCGCGCGCGTGGTCCGTCAATTCCTGGCGGAGGGCCTGGCGGTGGCCACGGTCGCGGGCGTGGTCGGATTGTTGGCGTCCCATCTGGGCGGCGCGTGGCTGGTCCGCCAGATTCCGGGCGAAAACGGCGAGGTGGCCGCGCTCGATCTGGCGCCGGACTGGCGTTTTGCCCTGGCCGGCGTCGGATTGGTGCTGGCAGCGACGCTCGCGGTTGGGCTGATGCCGGCATGGCAGGCCTCGCGTGTCGACCTCCTGACCGCCCTGAGAACCGGAGAAGGCGTTCAGAACCGCCGCCGGTCCCGCGTGCAGTCGTTCCTGGTGGTCGGGCAGATCGCCACCAGCGTCATCCTGCTGGTCAGCGCCGGACTGATGTATCGCAGCAGGCAGGTTCTCGAGGTGGCCGGAGCATCGGCCCAAACCGAGCCGCTCCTGCTCGCGCGGCTTGATCCCGGCCTGAATGGATACGACAACACTCGCGGGCACGCACTGTACGCCTCGTTCCTGGAGCGCATTCGCACACTACCGGGCGTCCGCTCCGCATCCTTGGCCCTGATGGCACCGTACGCGGAGGGCTCTTTTGGCCTGGGGGACGTGAAATCGTCCGCAGCCGAATCGGCGCCGTCCCAACCGGCTGAGGCCAACCTTGTCACGCGCGACTATTTCTCGACGATGGGGATGACCATTTTGCGCGGCCGCGATTTTGACGGGACGGACACGACCTCCGCGGTGCCTGTGGTCATCATCAACCGAGCATTGTCGCTCCGTTTGTGGCCTGACGGGGAGGCGTTGGGCAAGACGCTGTATTTCGCCGAATCCAAAGAGACACCGCGCCAGGTGGTCGGCGTGGTGAGTGACGATCCGCTGCTGCAATCACCAGGAGCTTCCGATGAATCCCGCGCCGTCTGCTATCTGCCGTTGACGCAGCGGCCGCTGGTCGCCGCGAGCCTGCAGGTGCGCACGACCGGCGAGCCGGCAGCGCTGCTCCCGCTGGTGCGGGACGCGCTACGCGAGCTTGATCAGGGGATTCCCCTCTACCAGGTCGAAACGTCGGACGTGGCTCGCGGGCGCACGCTGTGGCAGCAGCGGGTCGTCGGCCGGATGGTCTTGGGCTGCAGTATCGTCGCCGTGGCGCTTGCCCTGATGGGCCTATATGCGGCCGTTTCCCAGGATGTGGCCCGCTGGTCGCGCGAGATCGGCATCCGTATCGCGGTCGGGGCCGAGGTGTCTGACGTGATTGGGCTCGTGCTCCGACGGGACATGAAACTGGCGTTGCTTGGCCTGTTGCTCGGGTTTATCGGCGCCCTCGCGGTCACCCGGGTCCTCCAGAGTGTGCTGGTTGGAGTTGCTCCCACCGATCCGCTGACCTTGACCTTGGCGATTCTGGGTCTGGCTGGATTCACCGCGCTTGCCACTTGGCTCCCGGCGCGGCGGGCGGCCCGGATCGATCCTTCGATCACGCTGCGGGCGGAGTGATGGCCCGCGTTTCCGCCATCGCATCCAGGTCGGCATTCCATTTTTCACTTTGTCTCAAGGACCCGATCGTCGCTTTGGCGATCAGACCCACCGCAGCGAGATCACTTTGAACCGACTCTTTGAATTGCGGCGTGGCGTCCGCATGGAATCGGACAAAGTGGACTGATCTGCGGCGGTCGACCGGCACAAATCGCCCTTTGTCCGCCTCATCGTCGGGACGTTCGATTTGTTCGGGGTGCAGTTGATAGATAAGGCGGAACTCTTGCTCGAACTCATAACCCCGGGCACCATTGGTCGTAACCGCGCTGGGTCAGTCCAACATAATACCCGGCCTGCCTGGCTGCCCTCAGCTAATGGAAGTCATCTACGGTCCTCAGGACATTGTAATGATTCCGGAGGACACCTGCCCGCGGGCTTGAGAGGAGAACTGGCGCCCCCGCCCGGAATTGAACCGGGATCAGCGGTTTAGGAAACCGCTGCTCTATCCATTTGAGCTACGGGGACGAGACGCCGGCAACTTGGAGAATTTCCGCCGGTTCCGCGACGCTGAAAAACACGACTCCGCCCCCGAGCGCAAGTTTCCCGACCGTGCGGGATACCCGCGCCTTCTCCGGGCAGATGGCACTTGCGCCGCAATCCCCGTCAAAATACGGATGGAGATCCCCGTCCGAGCCGCTGGCGCCGGCGGGCGCCCTGCCCCATCCCCTGATCACTCCCCATGCTCGCTCGAGGCGGCAGCCGGCGCCGGTCGAGCCTCCGACCAATCTGCCCGCCCAATCGCTGTCACTCACCGCCATGAAAATAATCGGCCTGTCCCTGTTTTTGAGTTACGCGGCTTGCATCGCAATCGCCGCCCAAGTCCAGCCGCTGCCCGACGTGGTGGCGCCCACGGCTCCGGCCGCCCTCCGCTTTGTCCCGCTTTCCGCCGTGCGAATCGACGGCTGGCTCGGCGCCCGCATTGATGCCAACGAAGCCCACCGCCTGCTGGTGGTGGACACCGAGCCGCTGCTCGAAGGCTACCGGCACAAACCCGGCAACCAGCCGTGGATCGGCGAACATGTCGGCAAATGGCTGCATGCGGCCACCCTTGCTTGGGCTTATTCCGGTGACGAGGCGCTGCGCCGCAAGCTCGACTCCGTCGCCGCCGCGCTCATTGCCACCCAGGAACCCGACGGCTACCTCGGGACCTACGTGCCGGAGCAGCGCTTTGGGCTTTACGACGGCGCGGATTGGGACGTGTGGTGCCACAAATACAACCTGATCGGGTTGCTGACGTACTACCGTTACACGGGCAACCCGCCCGCCCTGGCGGCGTCGCGAAAGATTGGCGACCTGTTGATCGCCACCTTCCCGGCAAAGAAAAGCATCCTGAAGGCGGGCACCCACATGGGCATGGCCGCCACCAGCGTGCTCAGCCCCGTGGTCGAGCTCTACCGCCTGACCGGCGACGCACGCTACCTGAAGTTCGCCCGGTACATCGTATCTTCGTACGAGGAAAAGGACGGACCCGACATCATTCGCACGCTCCTGGCGCCAGGCGGTTCAGTCGAAAAGGTCGCCAACGGCAAGGCCTATGAAATGCTTTCGAACCTCGTCGGCGTGGCCGAGCTCTACCAGGTCACGGGCGACGCCCGCCTCCTGCAGGCGGCGGAGAATGCCTGGACCGACATCACCCGCAACCGACTCTACCTGACCGGTACCGCCAGCATCCGCGAAATCTTCGGCAACGACCACGAGTTGCCGAACAGTGTCGGCGCCCACCTGGGCGAGACCTGCGTCACTACGACCTGGATCCAACTCAACGCCACCTTGCTGGCCCAGACGGGCGAGGCGAAATACGGCGAGGAGATCGAGCGCTCGCTCTACAACCAGTTGACCGCCGCGCAGATTCCCGACGGTGGTGACTGGTGCTACTATACCGCACTCGAGGGCGTGAAGCACTACGACAAGGAGATCACCTGCTGCCATTCCAGCGGGCCGCGCGGACTCGCGCTGGCCCCGATGCTGGCCTACCTCGAGGCCGGAGACACGATCCTCGTTAACACGCTCGAGACCTCCCGCGCGCGTTTGCAAGTCGGCGGCCACCCGGTCGAGATCGGGCAGGAGAGCCAGTTTCCCTACGAGGGCCGGTCAATCCTCACGATCAAGACCGACGCCCCAACCCGCTTCGCCCTGAAAGTTCGCGCCCCGGCCTGGGCGGGATCGCTGCAAGCGGGCGACGCCTCCGGCCGCGACGGCTGGGTCACACTGCCGGCGCGCGAATGGAAGAACGGGGACCAAGTCGCGATCACCTTCAACCTGAGCGGCCGGGTCATCCACGGCGACTACACCAACTACGGCCACCTGGCGTATGCCTGGGGTCCCTACATCCTGGCCCTCGACGAGGCGATCAACGCCGACTACGCAGTCTACGACGCCCCGCAATTCATCCGCGCCATCGACGAGAAGCCACCCACCCTGCTGCGCGATCCCCACCGCTTGGTCCTCCAGTCATCAATGCGCGGCGAGTGGGATATCAACGCGCATCCGGTCAAGCTGGTGCCCTTTGCGGACGCCGGCGTCGGCGGGAAAGCCTACGCCGTCTGGCTCCGCGCGCCCTGACGAGTTGACCGCACCCTTTCGCCGGCGCTACTTCCCCCGGGTTTTTCGGCGTGGTTTCTCCGGGAAATGAAGTACACTGGCTCCGGGCAAGTGAATCGCCGCCGACATTGGCTGGAGGCGCGGTTTGCGCAGCCTGCCTGCGAAAATGACCATTGATCCCCGCAACGCCGCTTCCCGCGTCGTCAACCACATCTCGGCCATGGTTGCGTACTGGGATGCCGACGAGCGGTGTGTGTTTTCGAACGACGCCTATCGCGAGTGGTTCGGGCGCAGCCCCGAGGAGATGCGGGGCATGACGCTGAAGGAGCTTCTCGGGCCCTTGTACGAAAAAAACCTGCCTTTTATCCTCGGGGCACTGCAGGGCAAGAAACAGGTCTTCGAGCGGCAGATCAACCTGCCCGGTGGCGACGTCCGTGAGACCATCGCGACTTATACACCCGACGTGATAAACGGGGTCGTCGAGGGCTTCTCCGTGCACGTGGCCGACGTCACTCCTCTCCGCGAACGCGAGGCCGCGCTGGAAAAGGCGCTGCAGGAGCGGGACGCCGCCCTCGTGGAAATCAAGACCCTCAGCGGCCTCCTGCCGATCTGCGCCGGCTGCAAAAGCATCCGCGACGAGAAGGGTGCGTGGCACCGGCTGGAGGAATTCGTGAGCCAGCGGACGGACGCCAGCTTCTCGCACGGCATGTGTCCGGCATGCATTTCCCGCTACTATCCCGGTCTGGACATCCCAACTTGCGGAACCGGCCCGCAGCCGAGTTGAATGCGTATCTTCCTGAGCTGTGCATAGTAATCGATTTCCCGTGATTTTCGGACGAGGTCGGTTCCCAAAATAAAAATGTCCGTTGACAGGGCCGACCAGGGCCGCAACATCTCGACTCCTTTTCCAATGACAACTGCCGCCCCAGAACCGACGACCCAGACCCTCAAGCCCGAGGAGATCCCTTTCACCAGCCCGCAGCTGATGTCCCGTTATATCACCGACACCGGCAAGATTCTGCCGCGCAAGTACACGGGCATGTCCGCCAAGCAGCAGCGCGCCGTCACCAAGAAGATCAAGCGCGCCCGCAAGATGCTGACGATGCTGTGATCGGCCGGTCTTACCCTCTTTGAATCAAGCCGGAGCAAACGCTCCGGCTTCTTTTTGGCCTGAAGGTCCCTGCGTTGCCCGCGAACCACGCGAATCAACGCGAAAAAGCCTTCGATCAGCCAGCCGCCGGATTTTTCCTGGCACCGAATGCCGGCCCACGGAACACACGGAAGGTTGGAGCCCGGGCTTCTCCCTCTCGCCCATCCATGTTGTTTTCCCGCGTGATTTGAGGGCCCAAAATCTCTCTTTTCATTGTCCGTGTTTGGTCGTTCATCCGGTTCGAAAGATGAATCAGGTACGTTGAATATTCGGACGATGGACATTCCACCCAGGTTCTTCCGTGTTTTCGGTGTGTTCCGTGGGAAACTCCTTCCGGGAGTCAGCCGCCAGGTATTCTGCGTTTTCTGGATTTAGTGTTCATTAGTGTTCATTAGTGGTTTCTCTCTGTCGCTGCTTTAACCATGCCCGCAAGGATTCACACCCCCACTCCGCGCAACCTGCGCCTCCTGGCCGGCGTCCTGCGCCGCGGCGGGCTGGTGGCCATCCCGACGGAAACGGTTTACGGCCTCGCCGCCAACGCGCTCGATGCCCGCGCCTGCCGGCGGATCTTCCAGGCCAAGCGCCGGCCGGCCCACGACCCGCTGATCGTGCACGTTCCGAACCTGCCCGCGGCGGAGCAACTCGCCGAATTCAACGCCGCGGCGCGCGTCCTGGCCCGCCACTTCTGGCCGGGTCCGCTGACGCTGGTCCTGCCGCGCAAGGCAGCGGTGCCCGACGTGGTGACTTCGGGCCAGTCGACCGTGGCGCTGCGATCGCCGTCGCATCCGCTGGCGCGCCGGCTCCTCAAACTTTCGGGTGTGCCCCTCGCCGCGCCGAGCGCCAACCTTTTCGGCTACGTCAGCCCCACGACCGCGCTGCACGTGCAGGCCGGGCTCGGCCGGCACATCGCGCACATTCTCGACGGCGGCCCCTGCCAGGTCGGGGTCGAATCGACGATCGTTGACCTCAGCGAACAGGGCATGCTGCGCGTTCTGCGGCCGGGCGCGATCTCCGCGCGGCAACTTCTCGCGGTGATCCGCGCGGCCGGGCTGACGCTCCGCCTCGGCCGGATCACCGGCCGCTCCCCGGTGCTCGCCCCGGGGTTGCTCGACCAGCACTACAGTCCGCACACGCCGCTGACGTTGTGCCGCCAGTCCGGCGCGCTCGCGCACCACTCGGCGACCGCCGGCACAGCGGTGATTCGCCTCAAGGGCTCCGCTACGCCCACGGCTCCCAACGCGTTTTTTCTGAGCAAGACCGGTTCGCTCGCGGAAATCGCCCGCAACCTCTACGCCACCCTTCGTCAGGCGGATGCTCGCGGCTTTGAGCGAATCCTGGTCCAAATGGTTCCGCCCAGCCGCCGTTCCGCGCTCGCCATCGCCATCAACGACCGCCTCAAACGCGCCGCGGGCAAGCGGCGGGGTTGACGGTGGCGCGCGGCCTCCCGACGCGCTTTGGGATAATCCGCCAAATGCGCAAGGAGCGCAAAAGAGGCGACCGTCGTGGACGCCCGCCTGAACGCGTCCGGAGGCCGCGTTCCACCTGGGAAAGCAGCCCGTTCGCCGTTTTGGCGCCTTCGCGCCTTGGGGTGAAGAACACCGTTGCGCTATCGCTTCAGCACTCCGGCGAGCGTCGCCAGCAATCGTTCGTTTTGCGCGCGGGTGCCGACCGTCACGCGCAGCCATTCCGGCAGGCCGTAGGGCTTGACCGGGCGCGTGATCACCCCCTGCTGCTGCAGGGCGCCAAAGACCGCGCCGCCGTCGCCCACCTTCACAAGCAGGAAGTTCCCCTGCCCCGGCACGAACTCGAGCCCGAGTTTCCGGAAACCCTCGCCCAGTTGCGCCAAACCCGCCTGGTTCTCGCGACGGCACTTCGTGACAAATTCATCGTCGTCGAGCGCCGCGACCGCCGCGGCTGCCGCGATGCCGTTGACGTTGAAGGGCTGGCGGGCGCGCTGGAGAATGGCAATCAATTCGGGCGCCGCGTAACCGTAGCCGACCCGCAAAGACGCCAGCCCGTAGATCTTCGAGAACGTCCGCAGCCCGATCACCTTGCGCCCCTCGGCAATGAACGGACGCAGGTCGGGCGGGTTGTCGAGGAAATCACAGTACGCCTCGTCGAGCACGAGGATCACCTGCGGCGGGAGCGCGCGAACCAGCCCGGCAATTTCCGCGGCGGTGTTGGTCGCCCCCACCGGATTGGCGGGACTCGCGAGAAAAACCAGGCGGGTGCGGGGTGTTACGGCCGCCGCCAGCGCGCCGAGATCCTGCCGCATGCCCGCCAGCGGCACCTCCACCGGAGTGGCGCCGAACATCAGGGTGACGAGCTTGTAAACAATGAACGCCGACCGGTGCATCACGCACTCCCGGCCCGGGGCGAGGAAGGCGTGCCCGAGCAGCTCGATGATCTCGTTCGAACCGTCGCCCACGATAAACTGGTCCATGCCCAGCCCAGTCTTTACCGCCAGCTTCTGCCGCAGCGCAAAATAGCCGCCATCGGGATAGAGGTTGGCCTCTCGCAGGGCCCGCTCGGCCGCGGCCACTCCCTTGGGTGACGGACCGAACGGGTTTTCGTTCGACGCCAGCTTGATGATCCCGGCCGGGTCCAGCCCGAGTTCGCGCGCGACCGTCTCGATCGGCTTGCCCGGTTCGTAAACCGGCTGCGTGAGGATGCCCGGATTGGCCAGCTCCGCGTATGTCATGAGCCAAGCCATGCCCGTTGCGCCGCCGATTCAAACAAAAATCTGCCGGTGCCCGTCGCTTTGCTCCGTTCGCCCGAGCTGAATCCGATCAGACCTGTTGCCCACGGAACACACAGGAAACACGGAATCATTTCAGTTGCCCGTTAATCACGCGAAAAGACGCGAATTCCCCAATCACCATACAGGAGCAGAACTGGGGGAATGGGGATCCTTTCATCAGGTCGCGCCAGATGCACAACGGACTTTGAAAGATGAACATCCCTCTCCGCTTCTTCCGTGTGTTCAGTGTATTCCGTGGGCCCCGTCTCGGATCGCGTGGCGCTCACTTCGGCCGCGTCATTGTCCGGCTCGAGACCCGCACCCACTGCATCCCGGCCGCCTCGGCCGCCCGGAAACCGGGATCGGCATCCTCGAACACCAGGCACTGTGCCGGCGGCACACCCATTTTCTTCGCGGCGAGCAGAAACAGGTCGGGCGCCGGCTTGCCGTGCGCGACATCCTCGGGCGTTACCACCACGGGAAAGAGGTCGCTGAGTCCCATCAGCTCGAGCGTCTTGATGACCACCGGCCGGGGTCCGCCCGACGCCACGCTCATCGGGGCCTGGCCGTGCAGCCGGCGCGCAAATTCCACGACTGGCTTGATGATGCGCATCTCGGACTGCATCTCGAGAAACAGCTCCTCCTTTTCGTGGAAAACCCGGTCGGCGTCGATCTTGAGGCGGTAGTGGTCCGCCATCACCTGCGCGACCTTGCGCGTCGGCATGCCGCCGAGCGAATAGAACAGCTCCTCGCTGAGCGCGACCGGCAGGCCCGCGCGCTTCATCGCCTCCGCCCAGGCCCGGAAGTGCAGCGGCATCGTGTCGACAAGCGTGCCGTCGCAATCGAAAATGTAGCCGGCGAACGGGCCGGGCGGGATGTCGAGTTTCATGCGAAGCTGACCAGCGAAGCAACCGCGGTGCCACGCGCAACTGCAAATCCCGTCAGGTCGCGACCCGCGCCGCCAACCGGCGTTTCCAGGCCAGCGCGACGTTCACAAGCGCCAGCAGTGCCGGCACCTCCACCAGCGGGCCCACCACCGCCGCGAAGGCCGCCCCGGAGGCCACGCCGAACACTCCGACCGCCACGGCGATCGCGAGTTCGAAATTGTTGCCCGCGGCCGTGAAGGCCAGCGTCGCGGCCCGCTCGTAGTCGGCCCCCGCCCGCACGCCCAGCCAGAAGGTGGCCCCGAACATCAGCGCGAAATACACCACCAGCGGCAGCGCGATGCGCAGCACGTCGAGAGGAATCCGCAGAACCGCGTCCCCCTTCAGGCTGAACATGACAAAGATCGTGAACAGCAGGGCGGCCAGCGTCAGCGGGCTGATGAACGGCAGGTATTTCCCATCGTACCAAGCCGCGCCCGTCGGAGTTCGCCGAAGGATCACCCGCCCGAGCCAGCCGGCCAGGAACGGTACGCCAAGGTAAATGAATACGCTCCGGGCCACGTTGCCGATCGTGATGGTCGACAGGTCCAGGTCGCCCAGTTCCACGCCCAGCCGCGGCGGCAGGAACTTCAGGAACAGCCAGGCGAGCGGGGCGAAACAGAAGACCTGGAACAGCGCGTTGAACGCCACCAGCCCGGCGCAATATTCGCGGCTGCCCCCGGCGAGGTCGTTCCAGACGATCACCATCGCGATGCATCGAGCCAGCCCGATGAGGATCAGCCCGGCAAAGTACTCCGGCTGGTGGCGCAGGAAGATCACCGCCAGTGCGAACATCAGCACCGGGCCGACCAGCCAGTTCTGGAACAGCGAAAGCGCCAACACCCGTCGGTCCCGGAAAACCTCTCCCAGTTCCTCATACCGCACCTTCGCCAGCGGCGGGTACATCATGATGATCAGCCCGACGGCGATCGGCACCGAGGTCGTGCCCACGCTCCACGCCGTGAGGGTCCGCGGAATCGCCGGCAGCCAGCGCCCGGCAAGCAGTCCCGCGGCCATCGCGAGGAAGATCCAGACCGTCAGGTACCGGTCCAGGAACGAAAGTCGCCCGAGCAGCGGATGCCGATCCGGGTTCACCGCGCCATCCCCGGCTCGCCCTCGAGCTTGAATTGCTCGCCGATGGCCCGCACCGCCAGCGGCGTGAGTTTCTCATCCGGAAAGGCGCAGAAAAGGTCGACCCGCCGCGCGATCTGTGACGCCACGTTGACGAACGCCCGGGCGCGCTCCTCGTCCGATCCCGTGGCGGCCGCGGGATCCGGCGAACCCCAATGGGCGACCACCGGCTGGCCCGGCCAGTAGGGGCACGCCTCGCGGGCGTGGTCGCACACCGTGATGACGAAATCGAATTTCACGTCCTTGAACTCCTCCCAGGACTTCGAGCGCGCCGCGCTGGCGTCGAGGCCGTAGTGCTCCCGGAGGACCCGCACGGCCAGCGGGTTCACGCGGCCGGTGGGCGCCGACCCGGCGCTGTGCACCTCGAAACGCCCGTGCCCCTTGGCGCGGAGCAGGTACTCGCCGAGGATGCTGCGCGCCGAATTCCCGGTGCAGAGGATAAGGACCTTGAAGGGAGGCTTTGGAGTCATGGCGAAACTTGTCTCGCGGCCACGCGCCGGACCGGCGCGCAACAACCCGGCCCGCTTTCCGCCCGGCGCGGCGCCTGGGCCGCCAAGCGGGCGCGGTCGCGGCGAAACACCGCGTCGTCCCGGACGCAATCCTGCAGGCAGGCCAGGTTGGCCCGCAATTCGCGGGGCGGTCGCGCCGGCAGCGCGTAGATCTTCCAGTTCCGGTCGCGCGTCACGGTCACCAGGCCCCGCGCCCGCAGGTAGGCGAGGTGCTTGGAAATCTTCACCTGCGGCTCCCGCAACACCGCCTGGAAATGGCACACGCACAGCGGCCCCCGGCCGAGCAGGTTGAGGATGCGCAGGCGCGTGCGGTCGCACAGGCAGGTGTAGATGCGGACCAGGTCCATGGCCGCCACCATATTCCTATTTGGGTATATAGTTCAAGCGGCAACGCCCGCCGTCACCGGATTGTCACCGCCGGCGCCCCGCGAACTGGCGCCGACAGCAGAGGAGCTGCCGTCGTTCGTAGCCGATGACCTGCCCGAGCCGGTCGAACTCAAAGCGGCAGCAGTCCTGCAGCTTCTTCTTCAGCATGGCCCGGCCCCGGCGCACCCGCGACTTCACCGCGGTCGGGGAGAGGTTCATCCGCAGGGCGATCCGGGCCAGGGGCAAACCCTCGAGTTCGGCCAGGCGGACCGGTTCCCGGTAGGCCGCGGGCAGTTCCTCGAGGAAATTCTTGAGGGAGACCAGCACCCGGGCGCGCAGCGCGGCCACCTCGTCCGGGCTCTCGGCGGCGATCGCCGCCGGCAGCTCCTCCTGCGGCCGGAGCCGGCGAACGTGGTCGATGATCGTGCCGCGCGCGATCTGGTACAGCCAAGCCTCCAGCTTGGTGTCGTCGCGCAAGGTCGCGCGCGAGCGGTAGACCTTCAGGAGCGTCTCTTGGGCAAGATCGTCCGCGACGCTCTCATTGCGCACCCGCCGGCGGATGAAGGCCCGCAGGCGGGGGGCGAACTCGAGCACCCCGGCATCGAATCCCCGGGCGGTCATGGCATCACCGCCCGGGTCATGCACACGGCGCTGGCCGGGCAGAGGCCGAGAAACTCGGGCGTCGCCGCGATCGCCGCCGGCACCCGGTTCCGCGGAATGGTCTTGAACCAGCGCCGCGCGAAGAATTTCTCCGCCGACGCCGTCAACAGGTAGAAGTGCTGCACGCTCTTGCGGCGGGCCTCGTCCTCCAGGCGGCGCACCAGCGCGCCGCCCAGCCCGTCGCCCCGCCAGGCCGGCGCGACCGCCAGCGACCGCAGGAGCGCGTCGGCGCCATGCAACTCCAGGCCGATGACCCCGACAATCCCGCCGCTGTGCCGCGCCACCAGGAAATGCGGGAGGTGCACCGCGAAATCCTCGTCCGGCAACTCCGCCTGGCGAAGCAGCGCACGGATGGCGGCCTCGTCCGCCGGCTGCGCCGGCTCGATGATCACCTGTTGGGTCGAGGTCTTCACGGGACTCAGGGCTTCCAGGCGGTGATATTGGCCGACACGAGAAAATCCGCAACCCTGGCGTCGGGCCCCCACTCCGCGATGACCTTTCGGGAGCCCGCCCGCGGCGCAACCTCGATGCGGGCGAAACCGGCGGCGGCGAGCATCTCCCGGACATTGTCGACAAGCGAGGCCCCGCCAATGCACGCGCTGATGAGCGGCAACTGCGCCCGGATCTCCTCCGGCAGCGGCTTGGTGGCCACCACGTCGGAAACGGCCAGCCGGCCACCGGACTTGAGCACCCGGAACGCCTCGGCGAACACCCGGCGCTTCTCCGGCGACAGGTTGATGACGCAGTTTGAGATGATCAGGTCGACGCTTGCGTCGGCCACGGGCAGTGCCTCGATCTCGCCCAGCCGGAACTCGACATTCGCGTAGCCGGCCCGTTCGGCGTTCCGCCGGGCCTTCGAGATCATCGCCGCGGTCATGTCCACGCCGATAACCCGGCCGGTGCCGGCGAGTTGGCGGGCGGCGAGGAAGGCGTCGAAGCCCGCGCCGCTGCCGAGATCGAGGACCGTTTCGCCGGGCTTGATGCCGGCGATGGCCAGCGGGTTGCCGCAGCCGAGCCCGAGGTCGGCGCCGGCCGGCACGCTGGCCACATCCGCCGCACTGTAGCCGATCGTTTCGCTGTAACTCCCTGACCCGCCGCAGCAACCCTTGGCCTGGCAGCCGCAGCCGTCGTCCTGCTCCGCGATGGCGCCGTAGCGCTCCCGCACATAGTCTCGCACCGTGTCCGAATGGGGATTGTTCATGGATGAATTGGTTTCACCCAAGGCAGACGCAGCTCGCGCCGAAAGGACGCAGACTATTTTCGGGCCGGTGGCGGCCGCCGTGGCGCCGCCCTTGTCGCGACCCCGGCAAAATCGCCGGGCGGCTGTTACCGCCTCGTGCCGCGGGTCAGGCGGCTGGTGGTCTTGGGCGCGGTCTCGACGTTGGGCATGCCACCGCCGTCAAAGATGCCGGAGTAGGTGTAGTTGAAGCCCGGAACTTTTTTCCACTCGATGGTCATCCCGATGAAACGTTCGACGCTGCGCGCGTCGCGCCAGGTTTCTTCGGTGACCAGCGTGAAGGCGTCGCCGGTGGCCTGCGCCCGGCCCGTGCGGCCGATGCGGTGCACGTAGTCCTCCGGATTCTCGGGCACGTCGAAGTTGATCACATGGGAAATCCCCGCGATGTCGAGGCCGCGGGCGGCGAGATCGGTCGCCACGAGCACCTCGTATTTGCCGGACTTGAAACCCTTGAGCGCATCCATGCGTTCCTGCTGGCTGCGGTCCGCGTGCATCACCGCCACGATGTGCCCGGCTGTCTTCAACCGGCTCGCCACGTAGTCGGCCCCGCTCTTGGTGCGGGAGAAGATCAGGACGCTGTGGTATTGCGTCTGCTCGAGCAGGTGCACCAGCAGGTCGAACTTCTGCGCCTGCACCACCGGGTAAAAGGCGTGCGACACCGTCACGGCCGTCGAACGCTCGCGGCTGACTGCGATCTTGAAGGGGTCGCGCAGCGCCCACGCGGCCAGTTGCTCGATCTCGGGCGGAAGCGTCGCGGTGAAGAACAGCGTCTGCCGGCTCTTCGGGACCTTCTGCACGATGCGCTTCACGTCGGGCAGGAAGCCCATGTCGAGCATCCGGTCCACCTCGTCGAGCACGAGGACGTCAATCTGGTCGAGACGCACGTCGCCCTGCTCCATGAAATCGAGCAGGCGTCCGGGCGTGGCCGCGAGGATGTCCATGCCGTGGCGGAGATCCTCGCGCTGTTTGCCGTAGCCGACGCCGCCGTAGACCACCGTGATGCGGAGGTCCGTGAACTTGGCAAAGGTCTTGAAGGCTTCCTCCACCTGCACCGCGAGCTCGCGCGTGGGCTCGAGAATCAGGCACCGCATCGGGCCGTGGCGGTCGAGCTTTTGGAGAATCGGCAGCGCAAACGCCGCCGTCTTGCCGGTGCCGGTCTGGGCGGAACCGATGACGTCCTTGCCCAGAAGAACCTGCGGGATGGCCTGCGTTTGGATGGGCGTAGGAGTCTCGTAGCCCATTTCCTGCACGGCAAAGGCGAGACGGTCGTTCAGGCCGAGCGCCGTAAATGCCGTGTCCATCTTCGGCACCTCGGGCAGAGGCTTCGGGGCGGCGTGGGCGCGCGGGGTGTGCGGAGCGGCGGGCGGATGTGAGGCATGCGGGGCATGGGCGGCCGGCTTTGGCGCCGGGTGTTGGTGATGGCTCGGGCGGGCGCCGGGTTTGTGCGCCGCCGGCGGCGGGCCCTTCCTTTCATGCCGCGCCTGGCCGCCGCGAACGGCGGGTTTTTCATGACGTTGACCGTGGGCGGTGGGCCGTGCCTCGGGGCGACCCTTGTCCGACTTGAACGACTGCTTGATCTTGGAAAATAGCTTGCGGAGCATGTAGAGATTCAAGGCTATCGGGAGCGCCGGAACCTTTGCAACCCCGCAAAACACGGGAAAAATACCCGCGCCCGTGAAACCCGCGAACTGAGCGAATAACCGCTCTTGCCAATGGGGATAGACCGTGTGAGCGATTTCGAACAACCGCTCGACGAGTGATCGCGAATGCCAAGGCCCAGAACCGTTTCCGCAATTCCGCTTGCGACGCCGGAAACCAGAAGAATCTCCGCGCCGGGTTGGTTTGGCTCCGCCGACTCGGTCAACGATCTTGCGATAAACATTCGTCCTGACTCGCCATCGAGCCGTGCGGACTTTCGCGTCATTCGTGTGTTTCGCGGGCAATCCTTCCGGCTGCCCTCCCCGGCTCACAGCCCCCGCTTGATCTTGTCCAGGACGGACATCGACATCTCCTGGTCGCCGAGGAACCCGATGTGAATCTGCACCTTAGTCACCCGGTCACCTGCCTTTGTTAGGTTGATCTCGACCTTCTTGTCCAACGCGGTGCGCGCCACGAACTGCGCCCGCAAGGCATCCTTCTTTTCGCTGATCGGGTTGAATTCCAGCTCCTTGATCGCCGCCTGGGTCGCCGTGACCACCTTGGAGTAATCGGTGCCGAGGTTGACCTCCAGCGTCCCCTCGATGTACGCAACGACACTCGCGCCGGAGCCGGCGGCCAGCAGCCCGCAGCCGGTCAGGCCGGGGAGGATCGCGAGGGTCAAGCCGAGGATCAGGACGGTGGCCAGGGGCCGGGATCGGGAGTCAGGGGGTGCCTGCATGGTGGGAGGTGGGTGGATGGTTCAGGGGACCGCATCGCGGCCAATTTGCTCCAAAAATTTTGCGGCGCTGCCGGGCCGCGAGCGAGAATCGGGTCGCCGTATCCATGACCGCCTGACACTTGTGAAGACATGTCGACCACCATCCGCCCGGCCTGCCGCGAGGACGTCCCGCTGATTCTGGAATTCATCCGTGGGCTCGCCACCTACGAAAAACTCCTCGGCGAGTGCGCCGCCACCGAGGAACAGCTCGCCCGCACGCTCTTTCCTCCCGACGGCTCCCCCGCCGTCGCCTTCTGCGTCCTCGCCTTCGCCGACGCCGCGCCGGCCGGCTTCGCCGTCTATTTCTTCAACTATTCGACGTTCCTCGCGCGGCCTGGGTTGTACCTCGAGGACCTGTTTGTGCTGCCCGCATTCCGCGGGCGGGGTCTGGGTAAGGCGCTGCTCCTGCACCTCGCGAAACTCGCCAACGCCCGCGACTGCGGCCGGATGGAATGGTCGGTGCTCGACTGGAATCAGCCGGCGATCGATTTCTACGAATCGCTCGGCGCCCGCCGGATGAAGGAATGGCAAATCTGCCGGCTGACCGGCCCGGTGCTCGCGCGCTACGCGTGAGCGCTGGAACCAACCCGCCCGGCTGAGGCCGTCCGGCGCGGGGAGATTCTCCACCCGGCCCCCGACGACAAGTAACCCGATAGGTTACTTTTGCCCGCACGCCCCGCCTTGGGCCGTGTCCGGCTGCAAACTGTGATTGAGTCAGTACCACTATTTGTTAACTGTGCTGGTCACAATCCTCCCGTGCTGCCGCTATCGGGAGACCCACCGTTCCGGTATAGTTTGCCCCGGATTCCCCACGCCATGATCCAGACCATTGTTGCCCCGAAGCCGCTTTCGCCCGCGAGAGCCGACGCCCGCCCGCTCTATGCGGAGCTGGCCGATTCCCTCCAAAGCCTCATCGAGCAGGGCACGCTGCGCCCGGGCCACCGCGTGCCCTCGGTCCGCATCATGTCCCGCCAGCGCGACGTCAGCATCGCCACCGTCCTCCAGGCCTACACGGTGCTGGAAAACCGCGGCTACCTCGAGGCGCGCCCGCAGTCGGGCTACTACGTGCGCCCGCGCCCGCCCAGCTTCGCGCCCGAGCCGCGCATGGCCAAGCCGATGGCCAAGCCGTCGTACGTCGGCGTCAACGACCTCACCGCCGAGGTGCTCGAGTATGCGCTCAACGCCGAGTACATCCCGTTCGGCTCGGCGTGCGCGCACCACAGCCTCTTCCCCACCAAGAAGCTCGCCCGCATCCTCGGCTCGGTCGCGCGCCGCGATCCCTCGCTCATCGGCCGCGCCGGACTGAACTGGGGCCACGAGCCGCTCACCCGCGAGATCGCCCGCCGCTACCTCCAGGCCGGCGTGCCGATCTCGCACGACGAGCTGGTTGTCACCACCGGCTGCACCGAGGCGCTCAACCTCTGCCTCCGCGCGGTCACGAAGCCCGGCGACACCGTGGCCATCGAGACCCCCGCCTACTTTGGATTCCTCGAGACCATCCAGAGCCTCAACCTCCGCGCGCTCGAGATCCCCACCGGCTCGCGCGAGGGCATCTGCCTCGACGCCCTCCGCGCCGCCATCGAGCAGAACGAGGTCAAGGCCGTCATGGTCATGCCCAACTTCCACAACCCGCTCGGCTCGCTCATGCCGGACGAGAAGAAGCAGCGCCTCTACGATCTCGCATGCGAGTACGACCTGCCGCTGATCGAAGACGACATCTACGGCGACACCCATTTCGGCGAACTGCGCCCGAAACCGCTCAAGGCCTGGGACCGCGACGGCCGCGTGATGCTGTGCTCGTCGTTCGGCAAGACGCTCGCCCCCGGCTTCCATGTCGGCTGGTCCGCGCCCGGTCGTTACCTCGAGCGGGTGCGCCGCCTGAAGTTCACCAACACGATGGGCACGCCCGTCGTGCTGCAGAAGACGCTGGCCGAATTCCTGCGCGACGGCGGTTACGACCACCACCTGCGCTCGCTCCGGCGCGCCTATCACCAGCACCTCCACCTGTTCGCGCAGGGCATGCAGAAGTATTTCCCCGACGGCACGCGCTACAGCCGGCCCCAGGGCGGCAATTTCATCTGGGTCGAGCTGCCGGCGCGGATCGACACGCTCCAGCTGCGCCGCGACGCCCTCAAGCTGCACATCAACACCGCACCCGGCAGCCTGTTCTCCGTCAAGGACCGCTACCGCCACTGCCTGCGCATGAGCTGCAGCCTGCCGTGGTCGGACGCCATCGAGGGCGCCCTGCGCACGCTCGGCGAACTCATCGTGAAGCAACTCTGAGCGGCGCCGATTTCCGCGCCCGCTTTTCGCCCTCGGCCCGTCCCGACCGTCCCGCACCCTTTGTTCCCGTGAAAGCCACCGTCCAGGAAACCTTCGCCCGCATCCCGCTGCACCGCGGGGGCGGCGAGGCGTTCGTCGCCGCCCTGGCGCACGGCTCGATGAGCGTCGAGCTGTACGCCCCGCGCGGTCGCGACACCCAGCGGCCGCACACCCGCGACGAGCTGTACTTCATCGTCGCGGGCCGGGGCGAGTTCGTGCACGGGGCCTGCCGCGATGCGTTCGGCCCGGGCGATGTCTTCTTCGTTCCCGCCCACATGGAGCACCGCTTCGAGAACTTCGGCGACGACTTCCTGACCTGGGTCGTCTTCTACGGGCCGGAGGAAGGCGAGCTGCGATGAGACGCGCGGTCGCCATCCTGGTTTTCGACGACGTCGAGGTGCTCGACTTCGCCGGTCCGTTCGAGGTGTTCGCGGTCACCGACGAACTCGCCGGGCGGACGGTTTTTGACACCTTCACCGTGGCCGAACAGCCGGGCACCGTCCGGGCGCGCAACGGCCTGAAGATCGTGCCCAACCACACGCTTGAGTCGGCGCCGGCGCCGCACCTCCTGATCGTGCCCGGCGGCGCCGGCACCCGCCCGTTGGCGAAGCGGCCGGCGTTGCTCGAATGGGTCCGCCAGTGCGCACGGTCGGCGGAGATCGTGGCGTCGGTCTGCACTGGATCGCTGGTGCTGGGGCGGGCCGGGCTGCTCGAAGGCCTGTCGGCCACGACCCACTACGAAAATTTTGCGGAGCTGCGCGCCGCCGCACCGGGTGCGCAGGTGGTCGAGGACGCGCGCTTCCTCGATCACGGCCGGGTGGCGACCTCCGCCGGGATCTCGGCCGGGATCGACCTGTCGCTGCACCTCGTCGCCCGCCTGCTGGGCGAGGAAACCGCCCGCCGGACCGCCGCCTACATGGAATACCACTGGCGCAACGACGCCGGGGCCACCCGGTGAACGGTTAGGAACCCTCCGCCCGCATTTTCACTCGCACGCCCCTTTCATTTCCCATGTCCACCTCCTCCGCCCACGGCGCCTCGCGCACCCAGTTGATCGCCGCCTTCGCCGCCATCTACCTGGTCTGGGGCTCCACCTACCTGGCGATTCGCATCGCGGTCGAGACGCTGCCCCCATTCCTGATGGCCGGCGCGCGGTTCGCGGTGTCCGGCGCCCTGCTTTACGGCTTCCTCTGGTTCACCAAGCGCATCCGGCCGACCGCCCGGCAGTGGCGCGACAACGCGATCGTGGGCGGCTTCCTGATGCTCGGCGGCAACGGGCTCGTGTGCTGGGCCGAGCAATTCGTCCCGTCCGGCATCACCACGCTGCTCATCTCGATCGGGCCGCTCGTCGTCGTGCTGCTCGACTGGGCGGTGCTCGTGATCGGCAAGGACGAAAAGCGCGGCGCCCGTCCGCACGGCGCCACCTTTGTCGGCCTGGCGCTCGGCTTCGTCGGACTCGTGTTGCTGGCCGGCCCGGCCGTCATGCAGGGCACCGGCGGTCTCGCGCCGCTCCCCGTCGGCGCGTTGCTGCTCGCCAGCAGTCTGTGGAGCGCCGGGTCCCTCTACGGCCGCTACTCCCGCCAGCCGGCGGAGCCCTTCACGGCCTCGGCCATCCAGATGCTCACCGGCAGCGTCTGGCTGTTTCTGGCGAGCTTCGTGGCGCGCGAACCCGCGCATTTCCACCTCGCGGCGATCACTGCGCGCGCATTGAGCGCGTGGGCTTACCTCACTCTGGTCGGATCGCTCGTGGGCTTCACGGCCTTTGTCTGGCTGATGAAGCACAGCACGCCGGCCCGCGTCTACACGTACACCTACGTCAACCCGATCGTCGCGGTCTTCCTCGGCTGGCTGGTCCTGCACGAGGAGGTCAACCGGCGGATCTTCATCGCGGCGGCGGTCATCATCGCCGGCGTGGCGATCATCACGACCGCCAAGAACAAGCAGCCGGCGGCGGTCGCGCCGGAAAAGGACGCCCCTCTTCCGGTGGCGCCCACCCCGGAAAAAATAACCCAATAGGTTACTTCCCCCGACGGCCCCGCCTCACGGGCGCACCTTTATGAACCGGACCTTCCCGATGGGCACACGTCCCCTTCCTCAGGCTCATGCGTAAAGTCGCCCTTGTCGGAGACTACAATCCGCAGGTGGTCGCCCACGCGGCCATTCCGCGGGCGCTGGAGCTGGCCGGCGCCGCCACGGGCTCGAGCCTCGACTGGGAGTGGGTCGGCACCACGGAGATCTCGGGACCATCCGATCTTGCCGGCTTCAGCGGGATCTGGGTCGTGCCCGCCAGTCCGTACCGGAACATGGCGGGAGCCCTCGCCGCGGTCCGCCACGCGCGCGAGCAGCGCCGGCCGTTCCTCGGCACGTGCGGCGGTTTCCAGCACGCGTTGCTCGAGTTTGCGCGCAACGTCGCCGGCCTCACCGGCGCCGGCCACGCGGAGATCACTCCCGGCGGCGCCGAGCTCGTGGTGACTGCCCTCGCCTGCGCGTTGGTGGAGAAGACCGGCGAGATCAGCTTCTCGCCCGGTTCCCGGCTGCAGGCGATCTTTGGCGGCAAAACCACGAACGAGGGCTATCATTGCAGCTACGGAGTCAACCCCGCCTATCGGGGGCGCCTGGAGGAGGCCGGGCTCAGGTTCACCGGCTTCGACGCCGCCGGTGAGATCCGGGCGGCCGAGCTGCCGGCGCATCCATTCTTCATCGGGACGCTTTTTCAACCCGAGCGGTCGGCCCTGCGCGGCGCCGAGCACCCGTTGATCCAAGCCTTCGTGCGTGCCGTGGCGGTTGGCGACACCTAGACTGGTGGAGCGCGACCTCCGGATGCGCCCGCAAACCGTTCACAGGCCGAGGTTCACCCTGCCGGTGGGGTCCAACTCGAGCGGCGCGTCCCGGGCCGGACAGCCACCAGAAAACCCCAAGAAACCGCCGGACCGGCCTGTGCATTTCTTGGTTTTTACACAGCGCAAGCTGGCGGAAGTGGAATATGCGTTTGCCGGCGCGCCTCGTGCCGGGTACCCCTTCTCCTGCGCAATGAAACACCTTTCGTGGATCCTCCTCGCGGTTTTCTGCGCTGCCCTCGCGCAGGTGCGGCCGGTCGATCCCGTTATCCAAGCCAAGCATTCGTGCTGCGAGTGCGAGGGTCGGTGCCACATGCCGCAGTGCGCGCTGCCCGCACCGCATGTTCCATCGGTGTTTCTCGGCGAACAGTCCGTCCAGGCCGCTCTCCCGAAGGAGAACCGCGCGGACCGGACGATCGTCGAGCCAGTGGCAAAGTTCTTCGAGGCGATCGCCGGTCGCGAGCCTTATCCGGTTGGTTCGGTCGCGCCGCGATCGTGCGGGCGTGCTGCCAGCGTTCCCTTGTTCAGGGTTCACTGCAGCTTCCTGATCTAAGGGACCGGTCCGAAGTGTGCCCGCGCCTTGCGCCGGGCCTGAACCCGCGGGGTGGCGTCATGCCGACGCCGTGCCGTTTTCTTCCACCCAGTTTGCCTTCTTTCATCATGAAAACTCTTCTCTTCATTCTTTCCCTCGTCTTGGCCGCCCCCGCCGCCGCCGCCGTCTACCAGTGCCCGATGCACCCGTGGATCAAGTCGGACCAGCCGGGCAAATGCACCATCTGCGGCATGGACCTCGCCGAGGCCGCGGCCTCCGCAGGGATGGCCGCCGAGGCCAACCTCGTCACCCTCAACCCCGCCACCGCCACCACGGTCGGCGTCCAGACCGCCGTCGTGCGCCGGGCCGCCCTCGCGCGCACCCTGCGGGTCGCCGGGGTGATCGAGGACGACGACACCCGCCACCGCATCCTCGCCGCCCGCGTGCCGGGGCGGGTCGAGAAGCTGGACGTCAATTTCGTGGGCGCCGAGGTCAGCGCGGGCGCGCCTCTGGCCACCGTTTACAGCCCGGAGATGCTCACCGCGCAACGCACATACATCGAGCGCCTGCGCGCCGGCACCTCCGCCTACACCGCCTCGGAACGCGCCGCCGCCCGCGAGCGCCTCCTGGAACTCGGCCTGACCGTGGACGAGATCGCCATCCTGGAACACACGCTCGAACCGACCGCGATGGTCAACATCCGCGCCCCGATGTCCGGAACCGTCGTCTCCCGGGCCGTCTACGAGGGCCAGTATGTCCAGACCAACGACCGGCTCTTCGAAATCGGCGACTTTTCGACGATGTGGTTCGTCTTCGATGCGCATGAGGACGACCTGGGCTGGCTGCACGTCGGGCAGGAGGTGGACGTCACCACGCCGTCCCAACCCGGCCGGGTCTTCACCGCGCCCGTCGCCTTCATCGACCCCAACTTGAACGAGGCCACGCGAACGGTCCGCGTGCGCGTCGTCCTGCCAAACGCCGACCGGGCCCTGCTGCACAAGCAAACCGCCCTCGGGCTGGTTCACCTGGCCGCCCCGGGCGTCCTGCTCGTACCCCGGAGCGCGGTGCTCCAGCACACCGGCGCGCCGGTGGTGTTTGTCGAGCACGGTGCGCACGCCTACGAACCCCGGCACATCCGGCTGGGCCGCATCGGCGACGACTTTGCGGAGGTGCTCGCCGGCCTGGCCGAGGGCGACGCCGTGGTCACCGAGGGTGCGCTGTTGCTCGACGCACAGTCGCAACTTGCCCGCGCCGCCACCACCGAGGCGCCCCCGGCGCCCGCGCCCGTCGCCGCCCCGGAGGCGGCCCCGTCCGCATCCGCACCCACCTACGAGCACTTGCGCGACCTCGCGTTGGCCCTGGCCGAGGGCGCCGGGGCGCTCGCAGCGGACGACTTTGACGCCTACCAAAAGCAGCTCCCGGGCATCCGCGGGGCGCTCGACACCTGCGTCGCCGACGCGCCGCAGGGCACCCTGGCCCGTTTCAAGGGAACCCTGCCCGAACGCCCCGACCTCAAGGCCGCGCGGCGCGACTTCGAGCCGTTGAGCACGGCGGCGTCCGACCTGGCGCGAGCGCAGAATGTCACCGGTCGCGAGAAGCTGCACGTCTTTCAGTGCCCGATGACGCCGGTGCTCGGCACCGGCCGGTGGCTGGCGCACGGGGAAATGGTGCGCAATCCCTTCTTCGGCTCCGCGATGCTCGGGTGCGGCGATGAGGTGAAATGAGCCGGCCGGAAAACCTGCCACCTCCCACTTCCATGAAAACCCTTCTTCTCTTGTTCGTTGTCGGCGCCATCGCGAGCGGATTCTCCGCCGAGCCCTCGCCCTACGCGGGCCAGCAGACGCGCGCCATCAAGTCCCTCTCGGCCGACGAAATCTCCGGCTATCTTGCCGGCCGCGGGATGGGACTTGCGCGACCGGCCGAACTCAACGGCTACCCGGGCCCGCGCCATGTGCTCGACGCGGCCGACGAGCTCAAGCTCACGCCCGCGCAGACCGCGGCGCTGCAAGGATTCTTCGCGGAGATGCGGGCCGCCGCGCTGCCGTTGGGGCGCGCGCTCGTCGCGCGCGAGACCGAGCTCGACCGGCTGTTCTCCGGCCATGAGGCCACCGAGCCGGCCCTGGCGACCCTCACGGCCGAGATCGGCCGGCTCGAGGGCGAGCTTCGCGCCGTCCACCTGCGCGCCCACATCCGCACCCAGCGCCTGCTCACGCCCGCGCAGGTCGACGCCTACAACCGCCTGCGCGGCTACGATGCGCCGGCCGCGAATCGGGAGACCAAGCCATGATCCGCCACATCATCCACTGGTCGCTCCGAAACCGCTTCCTCGTGCTGAGCGGCTTTCTCGCGTTGTGCGCCTTGGGCGTGTTTGCCCTCCGCCACACGCCCGTCGACGCCATTCCGGACCTGAGTGAGAACCAGGTCATCATCTATTCCGACTGGCCCGGCCGGAGCCCGCAGGAGGTCGAGGACCAGATCACCTACCCGCTCTCCGTCAACCTGCAGGGGCTCGCCGGCGTCCGCAGCGTGCGCGCCAACTCGATGTTCGGCTTTTCGCTGCTCACGGTCGTGTTCGACGACAGCGTCGACAACTATTTCGCACGCACCCGGGTCCTCGAGCGGCTGAACTCGCTCGGCGACCTGCTGCCTTCCGGCGTCACCGCCCGCCTCGGTCCCGACGCCACCGGCCTGGGCTGGGTTTTCCAATACTACCTCAAGGTGGACCCGTCCAAGGCGCCGAACGGGCAGGGCTACGACCTCGGCCAGCTCCGCGCCGTGCAGGACTACTTCGTGCGCTACCAGCTCGCCTCCGTGCACGGGGTTTCCGAGGTGGCCGGGGTCGGCGGGTTCGTCCGCCAGTGGCAGGTCGAGGTGTCGAACCTCAAGCTCAAGCAATACGGCGTGATGCTCGGCGAGGTGATGGACGCCGTCGCCCAGAGCAACCTCAACGTCGGCGGGAAGACGGTGGAGGAAAACGGCGCGGAATTCGTCGTCCGCGGTCTCGGGCTCATCCGCTCCGCCGGCGACCTCGAGCAAATCCCGGTACAGGCCCGCAGCGGCGTCCCGCTCTATCTGCGTGACCTCGCCACCGTCCAGGTGGGCGGCGATTTCCGGCGCGGCGCCCTCGACGTCGCCGGACACGAGGTCGTCGGCGGCACCGTCGTCATGCGCTCCGGCGAAAACGCCTGGGAGGTCATCCAGGCGGTGAAGGCGAAGATTGCCGACATCCGGTCGGGCCTGCCACCGGGCGTCACGATCGAGCCGTTCTACGACCGCAGCGACCTCATCGCCCGCGCGGTCGATACGCTGAAGCACGCGCTCACCGAGGAAATCATCCTCGTGACGCTGGCGCACATCCTTTTTCTGTGGCACTTCCGCAGCATCCTCATCGTCACGCTGCCGCTGCCCGCCTCGATCCTGATCTCGTTCATCCTGATGCGGCAGTTCGGGGTCAGCTCGAACATCATGTCGCTGACCGGCATCGCGATCTCGATCGGCGTGCTGGTGGACGCCGGGATTGTCATGACCGAAAACGTCATCCGGCACTGCGAACGGGCCGAGGACGATTTGCACCGGCGGCTGACGCCGGCCGAGGTCTTTGACCAGACCCTCACCGCCGCGACGCAGGTCGGCCGGCCGGTGTTCTTCTCGATGGCCATCATCGTGCTCGCCTTCGTCCCGGTGTTCCTGCTGAGCGGCCAGGAGGGCAAGCTGTTCCACCCGCTGGCCTACACCAAGACCTTCGCGCTGATCGGCGCGACGCTCCTGGCCGTCACCGCCGTGCCGGTGTTCTGCACGCTGCTCGTGCGCGGGCCCTTCAAGCCGGAGAGCGAGAACCGGTTGATGCGGCTCCTGCTGAAGATCTACGACCCGGCACTCAACTGGGCGCTGCACCGCCGCAAGACCGTGCTCGGCCTCGCGGGCGCGCTGCTTCTCGCAAGCATTGTCACGGCCTTCGGTCTGCCCCGCGCCGTAAACGCGCGACTGCCCGACTCCCTCGCGCGGCATACGCAGGGCTTCGGCAGCGAGTTCATGCCGACGCTCGAGGAGGGCTCCCTGCTGTTCATGCCGGTCTTGCTGCCAAGCACGTCGCTGACCGAGGTGAAGCGCATCATGGCCTGGCAGGACCAGGTCATCAGCCGGGTGCCCGAGGTGGCCTCCGTCGCCGGCAAGCTCGGCCGGATGGACACGGCGACCGACCCCGCCCCCGTCGAGATGATCGAGACCACCATCATGCTCAAGCCCGAGGACCAGTGGCGCGCCGGGATGACGAAGCCGAAGCTCGTCGCCGAGCTCTCCCACAAGCTGATGAACGTGCCCGGTTACGTGCCCGGTTTCCTCCAGCCGATCGAGAATCGGCTGCTCATGCTTTCCACCGGCATCCGCGCGCAGGTGGGCGTGAAGATCTTCGGGGACAACCTCGATGCACTCCAGGCCAAGGCCTTCGAGGTCGGGCAGATCATCGAGAAGATCCCCGGCGCCATCGGGGTCGCGCCCTCGCGCTCGCAGGGCAAACCCTATCTCGAGGTGTCGCTCAACCGCGAGGCGATGGGACGCTACGGACTGCGGGCGGCCGACCTGTTGCGCTATGTCGAGACCGGCCTCGGCGGCTCCACCGTCGGCATCACCCTGCGGGGCCGCGAGCGCTGGCCGCTGCAGGTGCGACTCGAGCAGGCCGACCGCGCCGACATCGACAAGCTCGGTGAGATTCTGATCCCCACCCCGGCCGGACCGCACATTCCGCTCGGCCAGCTCGCCGCCATCAAGCGCGTCGTCGGACCCAACGAGATCCAGAGCGAAAACGGACGGCTTCGCGTGTTCGTGCAGACCAATGTGACGGGGCGCGACCTCGGCGGCTTCGTCGACGAAATCAAGGAGCGGGTCGGCCGCGACGTCACGCTTGGGCCCGGCATGACCATCGAATACAGCGGCCAGTACGAGAACCAACTGCGCGCGCGCGCCACGCTGGTGCTCGTGCTGCCCCTGGTGCTGCTGATCATCTTCGTGCTGCTCACGATGGTGTTCCACTCGCTCGCCGAGGCGGCCCACGTGATCCTGGCGGTGCCGTTTGCCCTGACCGGCGGCGTCTTTTTGCAGGCCATCCTGGGCTACAATTTCAGCGTCGCGGTTTGGGTCGGTTACATCGCGCTTTTCGGCACGGCCATCCAGACGGGCGTCGTCATGGTCGTGTATCTCGAGGAAGCCGTAGCGCAGGCGATTGCTGGAAAACGTCAAGAAATGGAGGCGGGGCGCCCCCGCCCCGCGGCGAACGTTGAGCGGGGTGAGGGCAGCCCGCCCCCATTAGCCCTCACTCGAGCCGAGTTGGAAACGGCCGTGAAGGCCGGCGCGCGGCTCCGGCTGCGGCCGAAGGTCATGACCGTGGCGACGGCCGTCGCGTCGCTGCTGCCGATCTTCTGGGCCAACCGCACCGGCACGGAAATCATGCGCCCCCTGGCCACCCCAGTGGTCGGCGGCATGCTCTCCAGCCTCGTGCACATCCTCATCGTCACGCCGGTCATCTTCATGTGGCTGCGCGAGCGGAAGATCGCAGCCCCGGTGCCGGCCGACCAGTGAACCATGCCGGCCGACGACAAGAACCACTGCGCGCACCCGGCGGACGTCGAGCCGGTACCGCCGCCCGATGAGCCGGTTTACATGGGGCTGCCCCACCGGCGCTACCTGCGCCCGCGACTGGTGGGCGCGGCGATTTTCGGCCTGCCGGTGTTCGTCCTGGCCATGGGAGGCATGTTCTGGCCGCACGGGTTTTCGTGGTTGCCGGACACGGTCGGTCGCTGGCTGCAGTTGGGGTGCGCCACGCCGGTCTTCTTCTGGGCGGGCGCGCCGCTGAACCGCCGCTGGTGGCAATCCATCCGCAAGCGCGACACCAACATGTTCACGCTCACCGTCACGGGAACGGGCGCCGCGTATTTTTACAGCGTCGCCGCCGTGCTCTTCGCCCCGCTGTTTCCCGCGGCCTACCGCGGCGTCCACGGGCTGCCCCTGTATTTCGAGGGCGTGGCGTTCATCACGACCATCGTCCTGCTCGGCCAAATCCTCGAACAGGGCGCCCATGACCGGACCGGTGCCGCCATCCGCGCGTTGATGCGCCTCGCACCCGAGGTGGCCCACCAGGTCGCGGCCGACGGCCACGAGCGCGACGTGCCGCTTTCGACCGTGGTGCCCGGCGACCGCCTGCGGGTCCGGCCCGGCGAGAATCTCGGCGTTGACGGCGTCCTGCTCGACGGACCGGCGGAAATCGACGAGTCGATGCTGACGGGGGAAGCCCTGCCGGTGGTGCGAAAGGCCGGCGACGCGGTGCGGGCCGGCACCCTGAACACCACGGGCTCGTTCACCTACCGCGCCGAGCGCACCGGCGCCGACACGATGCTCGCGCAGATTGTGCGCCTCGTGGAACAGGCCACCGAAAGCAAGGCGCCGATCGCGCGACTGGCCGACCGGATTGCAGGTTGGTTCGTGCCCGCCGTGCTGGCCATCGCGGCCATCACCTTTGTGGCATGGACCCTTCTCGCCCCCGACCGCGGCTGGCTCTACGGGCTGATCAATGCCGTCTCGGTGCTCATCATCGCGTGCCCCTGCGCGCTTGGCCTCGCCACGCCGGTCTCGCTGGTCACCGGCATCGGCCGGGGCACCCGGGCGGGAGTGCTGGTGAAGGACGCCGCCGCCCTCGAGCGGCTGGCCGGCGCCACGACCCTGTTGATCGACAAGACCGGCACCCTCACCGAGGGCCGGCCCAAGGTCGTGGCCGTCGCACCGGCCGATGGATTTGCCGAAGCTGAAGTCTTGCGGCTGGCCGCCAGCGCCGAGTTCCCGAGTGAGCATCCCCTGGCGCGGGCGATCGTCGAGGCCGCGCAGAAGCGCGGATTCACTCTCCCGCCGGCTGACGGTTTCGCTGCCCAGGCCGGAGCCGGCGTGCGCGCCATGGTCGACGGTCGATCCATCGCCATCGGTCGGGCCCAGGACGGCGCGACCGTGCCAGCCCATCCCAACGCCACGCTCGTGGCCGTGACCGTGGACGGCCGTCCCGCCGGTCTAATCGCGCTCGCCGACGCGCTCAAACCGACCACCCCGGGCGCGGTCGCCGCCTTGCGGCGGGAAGGGCTCAAGGTCTTCATGGTGACCGGCGACCGGAGGGCCGCCGCCGAGAGCGTGGCGAAAGGCCTCGGACTGGACGGGTTTCACGCCGAGGTTTCGCCGGCACGCAAACAGGAGATCGTCCGGGAACACCGGGCGCGCGGCGACCGGGTGGTCTTTGCCGGTGACGGATTGAACGACGCCCCGGCGCTGGCCGCGGCGGATGTGGGCATCGCCATGGGCACGGGGACGGACGTGGCCATGAAAAGCGCCGGCCTGGTCCTGGTGAATGGCGACCTGCAGGCCCTCGTTCGCGCGATCCGCCTGAGCCGGGCCGTGATCCGGAACATCAAACAAAACCTCTTCTGGGCCTTCCTCTACAATTCGGCCGGCCTGCCTCTGGCCGCGGGCGCATTCTATCCGGCATTCGGATGGCTGCTTAACCCGATGATCGCCGCCATTGCGATGAGCCTGAGCTCGCTCACCGTGGTCCTGAACGCCTTGCGGCTCAGCCGGGCGCGGCTGTAGGTCGCGACAACTCCTTGCCGGCCCCTGGGCAGCACGAACATCCGGGGCTCGGGCAAGCTGTGGCCGCCGCCGGTTGACGCTTCTTTCGGACATGTTACCAAAAGGCAGTGGCAAAAGGTTGGAACCTGGATTGGTTTCCCAACGTCACATTCCATCATGAAAACGCGTTTTCTCCCCGTCGTCGTGGCGGCCGCCGCCCTGATCCTCGCCGCCGGCTGCCAGTCCGTCGATTCCCGCATCAAGGAAAAGCCGGATGTGTTCGCCAAGCTCGATCCCGAGACCCAGGCCAAGATCAAGCAGGGGATCATCGATCTCGGCTTCACCCAGGACATGGTGTACCTCGCCCTCGGCGCGCCCGACCGGCGGCGCGAGTCGATTTCGGCCAACGGGCAGACGGTCACGTGGATTTACAACACCTATTACGAGCGCTACGAGGACGCCCGCTTCGTGGGCTACTACCGCAACGTCTACTATGATCCGTTCCTGCGCTCCTACCGGCTGTATTACCACCATGCGTTCCCGCCCGAAGTGATGGTGACCGAGAAGGAGGAGCGCATCCGCATCGTCTTCAAGGACGGCAAGGCCGCGGTCATCGAGCAGGCGAAGGATTGAGGCGCGGCCCCGTAGGGCGGGGTCGCCTGCCCTGAGCCCCGCTACCCTGCTCGGGGTCGTGAGCGCCGTCGATTCGGCCAGTCGAACGGGCCGAAACCCGCCAATCGATAACGAGCAGCCGCGCGCATTCCGGAATGTGGGAGCGAGCATGCTCGCGAGCGCACGATGTCGCGTGAGCTTGTCACCGGCCTCGGTGAGGCCGGACCGGCGCCCCCGACCGCGGCTTCAAAAAGCAAAGCCGACTGGCGGGGTTCGGACACCCCGCCCTACACTTTGAGCAAACGCCGCAAGGCCGGCCCGATGCGGCGGGCCAGGCGCGCGTTGGCGTAGCCCGTCCACGCCACCGGGCTGAGGGTGTCGAGCGGCGCCCGCAAGGCTCGCCCATCCGGTCCGGTGATCACGCAGCCCGCCTCCTGCGCAATCAGCGCGGTGCAGATATCATAGGGGTGGCAGGCCAGCGCCGAGGTCAGCCGGGCGCGCTCGAATGCGAGCGGCCGCAAATCCGCGATGAACCGGTCGTGCCCCATGAGCAACTCGTAAAGCTGGCCGCCCGTGCTCATGTACTGGTCGTCGAAAACATGGCCGCCGGCATCGAGCTCGCGCCAGAGTCTTTCCTCCAACTTCGCCAGCCAGGCTTTGCCCGCCGGGAGGAACTTTGCAAACGAGGCGAATCCGTGCGCCACGTCGCGGGCGCGCGAGGGCCGCGGGCCAAAGCGGCGCCTGCGGCCGGTGAGCAGCTCAACCCGCGCCGCCCGCACCCCGCGCCCCCGGACCGCACTCAGTTGGTCGGTCGCGCCGACCTTGCTGGTCGGAAGCTCGGTCATGGCGGCGACGACGATGTCGGCGAGCGTCGTCGCCGCGCCGCGTTGCGGCGCCAGGGCCGCGAGGCTCCATGCGCTGCGCTTGTCGTACATCAGGCCGCGAGTGCCGTCGATGGGATCGATGATGCACTTGAAGACCGTCCGGCCGGGCGGCGTGCCCGCGGGGAAGGTCACCGCCCCGCGGCCCTCCAATCCTTCCATCACTATCTCCACCGGCCAGCGCCGCGGCCAATGCCGCGCGAACCAGCCGAGCACGACTTTTTCGCCCACGCGATCCACCCCGTAGATTGTGTCGGCCGCCGTGACCCCCGCCACCCGCGCCAACCGGGCGACGCCGCGGCGGCGGACCGCGAGGATGGTGGAACGGATCTCATCCTGCAGCCGGCACAAAAGCCGGCGGGCCTGGTCGAGCTGCGCGGCGGTGAACTTCATGGCCGACAAATTTCGGGAAGGTTGGGCCCGTTGACCAGCGCGAAAGAACGAATGCCTGGGCTCCCTTGCGGGCCCATTCCCCACCCCGCGCGATATCCGCCGGTCCGATTGGGGCGTTCCGCCGCCGTGGAAGTTTCCTCCCGAATCCGTCATTTGCTGGACGACAGGGCGGCCCGGGGCGCCCGCCCCGCGGAACATGTCACTTATTACGTGACAAGTTGCCCGGCGGGACCGCCTAGCGCGGGACGACGCGTGGAAAGCAGTAGGCCTGGAGCAGCACGAGCAGGCCGACGAGGATTGCCAGGACGAGGCTGTGCCAGAAGACGGAGCGCAGGATCCGGCCCTCCTGCCCCTGCTGGCCGGTGGCCACGCCGGCGACGACGATGCTCTGGGCGTCGATCATCTTGCCCATGACGCCGCCGGTGCTGTTGGCCGCCGCGGCGAGCACCGGGGAGATGCCCACCTGGTGGGCGGTGACCTGCTGCAGGTTTCCGAACAGCACGTTGGAGGCGGTGTCGCTGCCGGTAAGCGCCACGCCAACCCAGCCCAGAATCGGTGAAAAAAAGGGAAACAACGCGCCGGTCGAGGCAAACGCCAGGCCCAGCGTCGAGTCGAGCCCGGCGTAGCGCGAGGTGAACGCCAGGGCGAGCATCGCACCGATCGTGAGGAGCGACCAGCGGACGCGCCAGATCGTGCGGAGATAAATCCGGAGGAGCTTGAGCGGACCCAGCCCGAGCAGCAGTCCCGCAACCAGGGCGGAGAGGAGCGGCGCGGTGCCGGTCGCCGACAGTAGGTTTAGCGTGTAAACGGCCGCCTCCGGGCGCAGTTCAGTCACCAGCGGCGGCGCCTTCAGCACAGCCCCGTCGAGGCCGGCGATGGCAAATTTCACCACGAAGATCTTGTCCAGAAAAACCTTCGCCGGCGGCAGCGCCCAGACGAACACAACCGCCGCCATGATAATCCAGGGCGACCAGGCCCGCAGGATCACGCGGCCGCGCAGCCGATTCGACCGGCCATCGGGAGACGAGCCCTCATCGGCAAAGCGCCACGTCCGGCGCGGCCGCCAAAAGCACAACAGAAGGAGAAGGGCTCCCACGGACATCAAGGCGCTCGCGGAATCGACGAGCCACGGTCCGTGAAAATTGCTCACGGCGAATTGGGTGGCGGCAAACGCCAGGCCGGTCGCCAGGCACGCCGGCCAGATTTCGAGCATCGCCCGCCAGCCGGCCATCACCGCGACCAGCCAGAAGGGAATGAGCAGGCTGAAGAACGGCAGTTGCCGGCCGGTCATTGCGCTGAGGTGCTGCAGCGGCAGCCCCGTGACCTGCGCAAGCGAAACCAGCGGAATGCCGAGCGAGCCGAAGGCCACCGGGGCGGTGTTGCCGATCAGGGCGAGCGTCGCCGCCAGCAGCGGTCGGAAGCCGATGCCGATCAGCATCGCAGCCGAGATGGCGACCGGGGCGCCGAAGCCGGCCATGCCCTCGACAAAGGCGCCGAAGCTGAAGGCGATCAGCAACGCCTGAATCCGGCGGTCGGCCGAAAGCCCCGCGATCGATTGCTTCACGACCTCGAACTGGCCGGTCCTGACCGTGATGTCGTAGAGGAAGATCACGTGGAGCACGATCCATCCGATCGGCAGCAACCCGTACAACGCGCCGTAGCCGGCGGCTGCAAATGCCATCCGCGCCGGCATGCGGTAAACGAATATCGCCGCAAGCAGCACCACGACCAGGCCGGCTAGCGCCGCGGAATGGGCGCGGGCCCGGAAAAACGCCAGCAAGCCGAGCAGGACCACCGCCGGCGCCAGGGCCACGACGGTCGAGGCGCCGAGGCTGTCAAACAGCGGCGTGTAATTTTGGGTCCAGGTCATGGGTCGGCACCGGACAAGGCGGGCGCGGGCGCGGCGAATACTGCGCGGAAGGACGGATGAATCGCAAGCCACGGACGGAACGAAATTGCCGTGAGAGAGCCCGCGGAAAAAATGACGTCACCCGGAGTAAGCGGCCAGTCCACGAAGGAGGGCCCCATGCCATCGGCATTTTCCGACAAGCAGCTGCGGCCCGTCCGCAAGGGACGGCCCTACGTCAGTTCGGATAATTCCAGCCCGGCGACCGGCGCCGGCCCTATTTCTTCGCGAACGGCGCGTGGGTCTCCGACTTCAGCCCACGGGTCATCAGCGCGGTCAGCGCGTTCGCCGGTGTCTTCGCCTGGTAGAGGATGGCGTAAACCTCCGAGAGGATCGGGGCGGTGATGCCCTTCTCGAGACACAGGTCGTGGAGCGCGCGGGTCGTGTCGTAGCCCTCCACCACGGTCTTGCGGCCGGCGAGCAGCGACTCGACGGAATGACCCGCGCCGATCTTCTCGCCGAACTCGCGGTTGCGGCTCCAGCTCCCGTGGCACGTCGCGACCAGGTCGCCGAAGCCGCTCAAACCGTAAAAGGTCTCCTTGCGGGCGCCGAGCGCCTCGCCGACGCGCACGAGCTCGGTGAGCGCGCGGGTGACCAGCGCGGCCTTGGCGTTGTCGCCGAGCCGGAGCCCGTCGCACAGGCCGGCGGCGATCGCGTAGATGTTCTTCAGGCACGCGCCGTATTCCGCACCAGCGAGATCGTCGCTCGTGTAGAGCCGCAGCGTCGAACCGCTCATCGCGGCCTGGACCTGCTCGACGAACGGACTGAAGCGCGCCGCCGCCAGCACCATGGCCGCCGGCAAACCCTGCGCCACCTCACCCGCGTTGGTCGGGCCCGTCAGTGTCGCGATGTTCACGCCCGGCAGCAGTTCCGTCATCACCTCGCTGGGGCGCAGGTGGGTGCCGACCTCGAGGCCCTTGACCAGACTGACCGCCAGTTGGAGGCGGGCGGAGTCGCGAATCACGTCGCGCATCTGGCCGCACCAGCTGCGCAGCGCGTGCGACGGGCTGGCGATGAGGGCGACGTCGCCGCCCAGCAAGGCGGCGCGAAGGTCGCCGGTCACGACCAGCGTCTCCGGAAACTTGGCGCCCGGGAGGTAATCGCGGTTCTCGCGGGTGAGCTGCATCGCGACCGCGTGCTCGGGGCGTCGCGTCACGAGGGTCGTGGCCTGCCCGCGGCGCGCGAGGTGGATGGCCATCGCGGTGCCCCAGGCGCCCGCGCCGATGACGGCAAAATTGATTGGCCGCTGGTTGTCCACTCGTTTCAGGTTTTCAGGAAACCGGGAATCCGTTCCCCTGCGATCATAGTGTCGAAGCTCTCGCGCGCATTGACCAGCTCGAAGCGGTCGCCCGCCACCAGCACCTCGGCGGGCATGGCGCGGGTGTTGTAGCGGCTGGCCATCGAGTAGCCGTAGGCGCCGGCGCTGAGGAATGCCGCGAACTCGCCCTCCGCGAGTTCGGGCAGGACGCGATCGCGGGCGAAGCAGTCGCCGGACTCGCAGATGGGCCCGACCAGGTCGGCCGTGAGCGGCGGCCGGGCGGGGTCGCGGCGGAGCGGCACCACCTCGTGGTAGGCCTCGTACATCGCCGGGCGCACGAGGTCGTTCATCGCCGCGTCGAGCACCAGGAAGTTTTTGCCATGCCCGCGCTTGAGGTATTCAACGCGCGAGAGCAGGACGCCGGCGTTGCCGACGAGGAACCGGCCGGGCTCGAGGAGGATCTTCAGCCCGAGCGGCGCGAGCAGCGGCTTGAGAGCGGAGCCATAAACCTCGGGCGTCAGCGGACGGCCCTCGCGCTGGGCGTCCCACCATTCCCGGGGCCCGCTGGCGAGGGCGTCGTGGTAAACGATGCCGATGCCGCCGCCGACGCTGAAGTATTCGATGCCGAAATCCTTTTTCAGCTGCTCGACGAATGGCAGCACCTTTTCGACCGCCTCGACGAACGGCGCCACGGAGGTGAGCTGGGAGCCGATGTGCATCTGCACGCCCCGAAGGCGGAGATGCGGATACCGGGCGGCGGCAGCATAGGCCTCCGCGGCATACTTCAGCGGGATGCCGAACTTGTTTTCGCTTTTCCCCGTGGTGATCTTGGCGTGGGTCTTGGCATCGACGTCGGGGTTGATGCGGATGGCCACCGGCGCCACCCGTCCCAGTTGGGCGGCCACCTCGTTGATCCGGGCCAGTTCGGGTTCGCTCTCGACGTGGAAGCCAAAGACCCCGGCCTCGAGCGCCAATTGGATCTCGGCGGCGGTCTTGCCGACTCCGGCAAAGACGCTATCCGTCGCCTTCCCTCCCGCTGCGACAACCCGTCGCAGTTCGCCGCCACTCACAAGGTCAAAGGCCGCTCCCAGATTCGCAAAATGCCTCAGGATCGCGAGGTTCGAGTTGGCCTTCAGCGCATAGCAGATGCGCAGGTCCAGCCCGGAGAGGCTGCTGGCGAGCCGGTGGTAGTTGTCGGCGATGGTCTGCGCGCTGTACACGTAGGTGGGCGTCCCGTGTTGGCGGGCGACGGCGGCAAGGTCGACACCCTCGCAAAAAAGACTTGGACCGACGTAACGAAAGTGGTGCATGGGTAAACAGCCGGTGAAAGAGTTGGGAATACCCGGATTCCCCTTGAGGGGAAGCATGATTTGCCGAAGAAGTAGTGGCATGCGACGCACCGTCCACTTCCTCCTCCACCGCCTGCCTGTCCCGAACGGACTGAGGCTGGATCGCGAGCTGAGGAACAGTGGAGTCAAGCGCGCAAAGTTTGTTAGCTATTTGGAGGCAAGCGGTTACCGCACGCGGCACGTTGACATGTTCGAGCGGAGCCTCCGCCGCCGCAAGCTGGCCAAGGTCGCGCTGTTCTGGCTGACCGCCTTTGCCGCGGCTTGGATCGTCATCGAGAGCGCCAAGGCGCTGACGATCGGCTGACCTTGCTCCAACCGAGTCCGAAAAGCCTTTGCCGCGGCTGACGAGCGGCGTACAACAACGGAGTGGCAATAGACGCTGAGCTTTATCCGTGGCTGTCTGCAGGGATGATCGCCTGGGGCGTGGCGGACTGCTTCTTTGGATACCGGATTTTCAAGGTAACCGTTACTTTCTGGGGTGTTCTCCTCGGGATGATCTTCGGTCGGGCGGCGGGAGTCGCCCTCGACATGGGTATCGCCGGGGTCGTCGGCGGCGTCATTGTGGGCGGCATCCTGGGAGGTGGCCTGGCTTTCCTGCTCTATCTCGCGGCGGTGTTCTTTGCGGGATTCCTGTCCGGCGCGACGCTGGGCATGTTGATCCTGGCCAATTTCAACCATAACGTCGCGATGCTCTCGAGCTGCGTCCTCGGCGTGATCGGCGGCGTGCTGGCGGTGAAGCTCCAGCGGGTGGTGCTGATCCTGGCCACGGCGCTGCTCGGCTCGTTCCGGGCGCTACTGGCCCTGATGTATTTCACGCAGCGCCTCGACTGGGCGTATTATCTTTCGAAAAAGCCGCAGCAACTGCCGGCCCTGATCGAGGGAAACCCGTGGTTTTTTCCCTCGGTGCTCGTTGTCGCCACGGTCGGAGTGATCGCCCAATTCGGCCTGGGCGATTCGGGTGGTGGCAAGGGCAAGGCCAAGCCCCCGGGCAAGGAGTAGCTTGCGGTCGGTCGGGATTCCGGCCCAAGCTGGCGGTCTCATGACAAGACTTTTTACCCCGCTCATTTTGTGCCTGGCCCTGCTGGTCGGGTTAACCGGCTGCCACTCGGGACCGGAGCTGAATGGACTGGCGGTCGAGTTGCTCAAACTCGAGCGTTCGCCGGACGGCTCGATCGTCGCCACGCTGCAAATCGACAACTCAACCGTGATCGCCTTCAATGTCGGCCGGTCGAAGCATGACATCCTTCTCAACGGTCGCCTGGTGGGCACGGTGGAAATCGATGAACCCCTCGGCCTGCCCGCGCAGCGCAATTTGCCCCAGACCGGAAAACTCAAGCTGGCGGCCGGTGCGCTGACGCCGGGCCAGGCCTCGTACCAGTTAAATTCGGCGCTGACCCTGATCCTCCAGGGCGACTCGAAGGAAATTCACAAGATCACCGGCACGGGCACCGTCGAGGTGCCATAAAAAAGGCGGCCCCGGTCGCCCGGAGCCGCCCGTTGAAGATTGCCGGTTGATCAGGCCGCCAGACGGTCCGCGCGCGCGGCTTCCGGGCGAACCTCGGGAGAAATCGGCAGGTGGATCGGCCGGGCCTTGGTCAACGACCGCGGCTCGCGGCTGTATTGTTCGACGGTCCAGCCGACGAGGCCGACGGTGAAGACGACGGCGAGGAACTCGGCGATGCCGAACTGGCGGTCGGTCGCGTACGAAGCAAAACCCAGGAGGGTCGCGGTGAGAATGGAGATGAGCGTGGTTTTCATGATGAGAGTTGTTGTTGGTGTAAGTACACCGCTGGGCCGGAAAAGTTGCAGTGGCCCCGCAAGTTCTTCCAGTGGAAACGGAAAACCTGCGGAATCGTCACCGGGCGGTTACACAATCGTCACTTGCAGATTCCGCAAATGGGACGCAGCCGATCAAGAGTGGGAAACCACTGCAGTTTGCGGGAGCGAGTTCGCCCGTGACCGTTTGAGTCGCGAGCAAGCTCGCTCCTCCCTCGAGGTCAATCATCACAGTGGACCCAGAATTATGCCAGGCACTGGTCCTCAGCCGCGATCATTCAGTCGATGGGTTGACGGTCGAATGTCGACGAGCCAAACCAAACGGCGCGGCGTGTTTCCAAGTTTCGTTTGTCATTCCAGCGAGGAACGATCGCGCCCCCGGGCCGATGGCTTTCGCCAATTTGCGGGGTGCGGGCACCCCGCCTCCAATAACAGCTCAGCCGGCGCCGCCGGAAGAGTCGGAGACGGGCTGGAGCGACGTCCGCAACATTGCGCCGAGGTAGTCGCGATTGAGCCGGGCGATGAAATCGTGCGTGATGAGCTTCGGGCACACGGCGCTGCACTCGTACTGGTTGGTGCAATTGCCAAATCCGAGCGCGTCCATCGTGTTGACCATCGCCAGCACGCGGCGGTCGCGCTCCGGCTGGCCCTGCGGCATAAGCCCGAGATGCGAGACCTTGGCCGCGACGAAAAGCATCGCGCTCGCGTTCTTGCACGCCGCCACGCAGGCGCCGCAGCCGATGCAGGCCGCCGCGTCCATCGCGAGGTCCGCGGCTTCCTTCGGCACCAAAATCGAGTTGGCATCGGGCGCCGCGCCGGTGCGGACGCTGATGAAGCCGCCAGCCTGCTGGATCTTGTCGAACGCGGCGCGTTCGGTGACGAGGTCCTTGATGACCGGGAAGGCCCGGGCGCGGAAGGGTTCGACGACGATGGTGTCGCCGTCGGCGAAGCTGCGCATGTAAACCTGGCAGGTTGCGATGCCCTTGCCCGGCCCGTGCGGCTTCCCATTGATGGTGCACGAGCATGTGCCGCAGATGCCTTCGCGGCAATCGTGTGCAAACGCGATCGGCTCCTCGCCCTTGGCCGTCAGGTCGTCGTTGACCACATCGAGCAGTTCGAGGAACGACATGTCGGGGCTCACGTTCCCGGCGGGGTAGTCGACAAACCGGCCCGGCTGGCTGGGGCCGGCCTGGCGCCAGACGCGGAGAGTCACGGAAAAAAGCTTTTTGGAAGAATCGACGGACATGGCAGCGAGAGTTTCCCTTATTTGTAGGAGCGCACGCTCATCTTGGTGAACTCGTAGTTGAGCGGCTCCGTATTGCGGAGCGGGGCCACGCCGGGGCCCTGGAATTCCCAGGCCGCGACGTGGCCGAAATTGACGTCGTCGCGCTTGCACTCGCCGTCCTCGTACTGGTACTCCTCGCGGAAGTGGCCGCCGCAGCTCTCCTCGCGGGTGAGCGCGTCGAGGCACATGAGCTCGCCGAGCTCGAGGAAGTCGGCCACGCGGCCCGCGCGCTCGAGCGACTGGTTGAGGGTGGCCTCGGAGCCGGGCACGTTGACGTTCGCCCAGAATTCCTCGCGCAGCGCGGGGATTTCCTGGAGCGCCTTTTCCAGGCCGGCCTTGTTCCGGGCCATGCCGCAATATTTCCACATGATGTGGCCGAGGCGCTTGTGGAAATGGCTGACGGGCTCCTTGCCCTTGTTCTCGAGGAGGCGGCGGGTGATTCCGCGCACGGTCTCCTCGGCCTGCCGGAACTCATCGCCGTCCACCGACGGCCGCGAGCCGGGCTTCTGCGAGGCGAGGTAGTCGCTGATCGTGTAGGGCAGGACAAAATAGCCGTCGGCCAGGCCCTGCATGAGCGCGGAGGCGCCCAGGCGGTTGGCACCGTGGTCGGAGAAGTTCGCCTCCCCGAGGACGAACAGGCCGGGGACGTTCGACATCAGGTTGTAGTCCACCCAGAGCCCGCCCATCGTGTAGTGCACGGCGGGGAAGATGCGCATCGGCACCTGGTAGGCGTTCTCGGCGGTGATCTCGTGGTAGATGTCGAAGAGGTTGCCGTAGCGCTCGCGCACGCCGGCCTCGCCGAGGCGCTTGATGGCGTCGGCGAAGTCGAGGTAGACGCCGAGGCCGGACTCGCCGACCCCGCGGCCCTCGTCGCACATGCGCATGGCGGCGCGGGACGACACGTCGCGCGGCGCGAGATTGCCGAAGCTCGGGTAAATGCGCTCGAGATAATAGTCGCGGTCGGCCTCGGGGATGTCGCCAGGCTTCTTGAGGCGGTCCTCCTTCCTTTTCGGCACCCAGATGCGGCCGTCGTTGCGGAGCGACTCGGACATCAGCGTGAGCTTCGACTGGTACTCGCCGCTCACCGGGATGCAGGTCGGGTGGATCTGCGTGTAGCACGGGTTGCCGAAGCAGGCGCCGCGCTTGTAGGCGCGCCAGATGGCGGTCGCGTTGGACTGCCGCGCGTAGGTGGAGAGATTGAAGACGTTGCCGTAGCCGCCGCTCGCGAGGACGACGGCGTCGGCGCTGTGCCGGGTGACCTCGCCGGTGTTGAGGTTGCGGACGATGATGCCCTTGGCGTGGCCGTTGACGACCACGAGGTCGAGCATCTCGGAGTTGGGGAAGAGCTCGACGCCGCCGGCGCCGATCATGCGCGAGAGCGCCGAGTAGGCGCCGAGGAGCAACTGCTGGCCGGTCTGGCCGCGCGCGTAGAACGTGCGCGAGACCTGGGCGCCGCCGAACGAGCGGTTGGCGAGCAGGCCGCCGTATTCGCGGGCGAACGGGACGCCCTGCGCGGCGCACTGGTCGATGATGTTGACGGAAACCTCGGCGAGGCGGTGAACATTGGACTCGCGGGCGCGGTAGTCGCCGCCCTTGAGCGTGTCGTAGAAAAGCCGGTACACCGAGTCGCCGTCGTTCTGGTAATTCTTGGCGGCGTTGATGCCACCCTGCGCGGCGATGGAGTGGGCGCGGCGCGGGCTGTCGTGAAACACGAAGCACTTCACCCTGTAGCCCAGCTCGGCCAGCGTGGCCGCGGCCGAGGAGCCGGCCAGGCCGGCGCCGACGACGATGACCTCGTATTTGCGCTTGTTGGCGGGATTGACGAGTTTGCTCTCCGCCTTGTGCCGGCGCCACTTGTCGGCGAGCGGACCGGAGGGAACCTTAGATTCAAGTTTGGCCATGGCGGGAAAGGGTGCGGGGTTACCGGGTCAACGCTGGACCAGTCCGCTGAGGACGGGCACCCAGCCGAGCACGGAGAGCGGGATGGCGGCGTTGAGGAGGAAGTAGAGCCAGCAGTAGGCGACCGCGAAGCGCTCGAGGCCGCGCGTCCAGCGCTCATTCTTGAGGCCGAGCGTCTGCACCATGCTGACGATGCCGTGGCTGAGGTGGTAGGCGAGCAGGCCGACGGCGATGACGTAGAAAACGGAGACGCCGACGCGGCTGAAGCCCGCGATCATCATCGCGTGGACGTCGCGCGCCATCGTGCCGTCGTGGAGCGGGAAACTCGGTTCGCCCCACTCCGGGTGCTGGGCGCGCACGGTGAAATCCAGCACGTGATAGATGACGAAGGCCAGCACGACGAGTCCGGTGCGGGCCATGACGCGGGAGGCGAGCGTGGCGCGGTTGGTGTGTTCGATCCCGTAGGCTTCGGGCCGGGCCGCGCGGTTCTCCAGCGTCAATTGGATGGCGACCCACACGTGGACCAACAGGCAGGCGAGCAGGAAAAGGCGGATGAGCCAGAGCGCGCCGCCGAGCGACTCGAGCATGTGCGCGTAGGTGTTGATTTTGACCGGCGCGAGGAAGAACTGCAGGTTGCCGATGAGGTGGCCGGTGACGAAGCCGAACAGCACCAGGCCGGTGACAGCCATCAGGAGTTTCTTCCCAATGGAGGAGTTTATAAATGAGCCGAGGGGGTTCATCACATGGGGCGGAGGAAGGATCGCACAGGCGGGACCCGGGAGCGTGGCGGGGGTATGGTTAACCAGCGGGGTTCAGCCTTGGCAAGGCACCCGGCAGGTCGAGTCTCAATATTAGCCCGACTAACCAGTTCGTGAAGCGGCTTTGGAACCAGGCCGGGCGGCCGGCACGGAAAAACACAAAGAAGCGAAGCGGTACTGGAGAGGCTTGAGCCAGGGATAACACGGATGGGCACGGATAGGATGCCTCAGACCGACAATGCAGGGCGGGGCCTCCCGCCCTACAAAACACCCCTACCGCGCGAGCGGCTTCAACAGGGAAAATTTTCCGCTGGCCGCCGGTTGGATGAATTTTCGCCGGAACAGGCTGACCCGCGCGCCCTCGCCCAGGGCCGCCGTCAACGCGGCATCCAGTCCGTCGGGCGCCGGGCCGTCCGCGACATACTGGAACTCCCAGCGCTGGTCCGAAACCTGCACGAGGCTCCAGTGCCAGCATTCGAAGCCCGCGGGCAGGGCCTCGTCGATCTCGAAGGCCGACACGATTTCGCCGTCCGGCCGGAAGAACAAGCTCCCCTCGCGCCCGAGGATGCGGTAGCCCGACGGCGTCCGCCGCACGATGTCGCCGGTGTGGTAACGCAGCAGCGGCATCGCCTCGCGATCGCGGGTCGTCACGCAAATCTGGAAAACATCCGGCACGGCATCGCGCCACGGGGCGAGCTCGATGAACGCGTTGCCATCGATCACCTGCAGGTTGTCCGCAAACGCATCGCCCACGAAGAGGTAGCCCGCCTCGGTCGAACCGTAGAGGTCAACCTGGTGCGAACCGGGAAAGGCCTCGGCGATCCGGCGGCTGTGCTGGCGGCTGGCCTTGCCGTAGGTGAGGATGACGGTTTGCACGCTCGGCACCGGCGCACGCCGCTTGCGGAGCGCCCGCGCGAGGAGCGCCAGGTAGATCGGTTCGCCCTCGAGCACCTCCGGCTTCACCGCCTGCAATTCCAGCGCGATGCGATCCCACTCCGCCTCGGGAAAAACAAACGGGTCGCTCGAGAGGTTCAGGTAAACCGTGCCGTCGAAATAGCGGTGCGGGAACGGATGGTCCTCGTACGGGCACAGGTTGCTCGAGCAGCCGATCGGCGCGAGGACGCACTTCCGGTACGGGCGGTCGACATACTGCGCGAGCCGCGGATGCGCGAGGTACGCGCGACGCGTCTGCGCATTCCACCAGCCGTCCTCCATCACGACCGTCATCGGGCCGCCGGTGGTCCCGGACGTGTGCTCGTACTCGAATTTCTTCTGGACGAAACCGCGCTCGATTTCGGCGTAGTCGGCAAAAAAAGCGGACGGCCCGCGCTCGACGATTTCCTTCTTCGTGAGCAGCGGCATCTCGCGGTAGCACGACCAGCGCAACGGCTCCGGATGCAGCGGGAAGCGCGCACCGTAGAGCGGGCTGCGCCGGTAAATGGCGCGAATCTCGGACTCGAGGGCCGCGGGCAGGTTGCTGCCACTCCCCTCGCCAAGGCTGGCGGCGGGGTTGGCAAAGGCGGGGGCGGCGGTCGTGGCGGATTCCATCAGGCTGGCCAGAGTTAACGTTGGGTGTCCGGGATTGTCAAACGGCCGGGCCGGCCTTCATTTTCTCCCAAAGTGGCGCAAATAGCAGCAGGGCATCGAGTACCAACGCATGCGTGATGCCGCCCCCGCGCGCCAGCGCATAAACTTCGTCCACCGGCCGGGTGAGCACCTCGATCTCCTCGTCGTCGTCCCAATCCAGCTCGGCGGTCCGCCGGGCATTTTCGACGAGAATGAGGTGGCAGCGGTTGCTTTGGAGCGCGGGATTCGGGTGAACCCAGCCGAGCGACGAGGCCCGCGTGCCGGTGTAACCGGTTTCCTCGCGCAACTCGCGCTGCGCGGCGGTCACGGGGTCCTCGCCGCGATCGACCATGCCGCCGGGAATCTCGAGCGAGAAATCATCGAGCCCGAAACGAAACTGACGGACGAGCACGAGTTCGCGCGCGGGCGTGAGGGCAACGACGTTCACCCAGTCGGGCGCGTCGATCACGTAGAAGTCCTTCGCCTCGGCTCGCGCCGGATGGCGATAGCTCACGCGGTTGAGGTCGAAGATGCGCGTGCGCGCGAACGGCACGGTGCCGAGCTTGATCCAGCGCTGCGGGGAGGAATCGCCGGCGGGTTTGCTCATGGTTTGAACCGGAACGCTGCAGATGAAAACACGGATTTGCCGACACGAAAAACCGCCCCTTGGAGATCAGCTCTCTCCCCGTCACCAATCGGTGTGGGTGCTGATGACTGTGGTCGCAATTCAACCGGCTTGATCCGTGGCATCGGTGAAATCCGTGGTCGATTGTTTGGAATGGACCCGGCTAAAACAAGAACGCCTCCACGACGCGAGTCGAGGAGGCATTCAAACTGGCCCGTAATGGGAGATTACTTCTTCGGGATCTTGACCTTCTGGCCGACGCGCAGGTGGGCCGAATCAAGTCCCGGATTCTCGGCGAGGACCGCGTCGACGCGGGTCGCGAATTTCTTGGCGATCTTCGAAACCGTGTCGCCCGGGGCGACGACGTAGTTGCCATCGGGATCGACCGTGCCGGTCACGACACCCGCGCCCTTGGCGCCCTTGGGGCCGGCGACGGGCGCCTTCTTGGCCGCCTCCTCGAGGCGGGCGATCTGCGCCTTCATGCTGCCGATCTGCTCGCCGACCTGCGTGAGCGCGTTCTGCACGCCGTCGCGCAGCGTCTTCAGGTCGCCTTCGGATTTGGCGGAAGCGGAGCGAACCTCGCCCTCGATCGTCGAGATCTTGGCAACCTCATCGGCCTGACCGGCGACGGTCTTCTTGAGGGCGGAAAGTTGCACGAGCGCCACGATCGCCAGAATGAGGGCGAGTACGCCGGCGAATACGCCGATCATCGGCACGATGCTGTTGCTGGAGCTGCTGTCGCGGGAAAGGGTGTCCATTTTTGAGTTGAGATTAAGTGTGCGTATCTACGAGGCGCCGCGGGGCGATGCAAGAAGCAATTATTTGGAGTTTTCGGTGTCAAGGAAGCGCGGATGGCCCGGACAGGCATGGGTTAACGAACCCGGCTTGGTCCGGCCGGCGCCGGGTGCGTCCGCGGACCGGCTCAGCCTGCCATTGACACCGGTGCGGCGGGGGCGTCCCATGGGGCCAGTCACGGGGTGTAGCTTAGCCTGGTAGAGCGCCTGGTTTGGGACCAGGAGGTCGCGAGTTCGAATCTCGCCGCCCCGACCATATTTGGCGACGGGAAACACGAAGTAGCGAAGGAGCAAAGCCGGTCTTCAGGCTAACATGTAGGCCCGAAGGTTACAGATTGGATCCAAGCAGTTTAACACCGAGGCCGCGGAGGAAGCGGAGGAAATCGGGCAGAGATTCAGCCAAGACGTTTTGACCAAAGATTCCACGGATGGACACGGATTGCGTAGGGCCGGCGCTCGTCGCCGGGCCGCGATCTGGCATCAAGCCACCTGAGTGTAGCCGGTCTCGCTGAGGCCGGTCAAACGGAACTGTAGGAGCGAGCTTGCTCGCGACCGATGCATGTCGCGAGCAAGCTCGCTCCGACCTCGAATCCAAGCCGCGGCGAGCCTCGGGGAATCGTATTCATGGATGAATGAGGCGCCAGGCCCGTCAGCGGCGTTGCGAGAGGACCTCCGCGAAAAACTCCGCGGCCAGGTCGCGGCTCCGGGCGAATTCGTGCCCGGAGTCGGGCTCGACGACAAGCTTCCACCCGGCGCCGGCCTGCCGATTCACCGCATAGATCCCCTCGATGCTTTGGATGCGGAACGGTTCATCCTTGCCGCCGACAAAGAAGATCCCCGGCACGGCGCGCGCGGCCGCAGGCGCCAGGTGCGTGAAATAATAGCCTCCCTTGTTGACGACGAAGGCGGTCACGCGTTCCGGCTTCCAGCAGGCAAACTCGTAGTTGAACTCTCCGCCGGCGGACACGCCCCACAGCAGGAGCGGCGCATCGGCCGCTTCCGGATGCGCGGCCTTTGTCGTGAGGCGGCCGATCGCGTCGAGCAGCGCCTGGCCGCTGCCGGCGCCGGCGCTGGCGTAATTCTCTATGTTCATGTTCTCGTGCAGGTGGTCGGTGAACCAGCAACCCACCAGCGCGAGGTTGTGCTTTCGGGCGAAGTCCTGCCAGAACACCTCATCGACCTCCGCCCGTCCGTCAGAGTTGCTGCCCGGGACAAGCACAACCACGCCGAGCAGCTTCGCCGCGTCCGGCGGATGCCACCAGCGGAATTCGGCGATGGCGAAGTTGGGCCCGGGAGGAATCACGACGTCAAAGGTGGTGCGTTCGCCAGCGAATGCCGACGTGACGATGAAGCAACTCAGTGCCGCGACGATGCATCCAAGAGGCAATTTGTTCACAGCGAGGCGGGCTCGACGCTGACGACGTTGATGTCATCCACGCAAACAAAGGCCAGCGTCGGGTGCGCGGATCGTTTCAGTCCATTCATTCTTTGAGCAATCGCTCGATTTCCCCGGGCAGTCTCCTGGGCAATCAGGAACGGCCTGATCGCGGTGGCGAAAGCCCGATTCTCGGCCTTCTGATTTTCGTTTGCTGGGGATGCCTCGGCGGCTCCAACCAAGCGCGCGGCCGCCACAAGCAACAGGCAAAACAGCGCAAAAATTCTCATCTTCCGCCAACTATGCCCCATCCAACTCGGCTTGCACGATTGAAGTGCGCGCGGTTGTGGAACCGTTTCGTCGCCGACAACGCTCGTTGGGGACAGCGCGCTCCAGCCGGTAACTGCGTAAACCCCGCCGGGTGGCCGGCGCGATCCGTCAGCTTCATCAAAACGGGAACAGCCTCGTGCCCCTCCCCTTGCGTGTCTTGGCGCGTTCGGCCCGGTATTCCAATTCGAGGATCACCGCGGTGATTGACATCGCGTAGAGCCGGGCCGCATCCCGTGGTGTGCCGGCTTTTCTGAAGACGGCAGCGGCGGCCTTTTCCATGAGCTTGGCGCGGCGTTCCGGTGACTCCTCGGCTGCGGTCGTGAACGCCGCCAGCGCCGCTCGTTCTGCGCGCAAATGCAGTTCCCCGTTCACCGCGGGATTAACTTCGTCTTTCATCGCCACCCAGAATCTCCGGGCGAGGTCCGGCGCCAAGCCCTCCGCGTACGCAAAATGCGGTAGGGTCCGCGTGACAGATGGCACGGCGGCTCAGCGCGCGAGAGCGTCGTCGGCCGTTTGTGGATGCAGGCACCCGTGTTGGAGCGCGTTGACCCCAATGCGCGGTGGGAGCGTGCTTGCTCGCGAGAACGAAGCGGGTGCTCCCCTTGTCGCTTGCAAGCAAGCTCCTACCTTTTCGGATGGACCCCGAGAAGGCGGGGTCAGGCGACCCCGCCCGACGCTCAATTCTTCGCGGGCTCGATCTTCGGACGGCCCGCGGGGAGCTGGTCCTTGAACATGCTGGCGGCGAGGAGCTCGATGATGGTCGAGCCGGATCCGCCGTTGCCGCCGCTGGCCATGATGTCGGGCACGAGCTTCTGGCCGCTGCCGGCCAGCGCGCGCGCGACCTCGATCGACACGAACACCTCGCGGCTGGTGGCCTCGACCTTCTGCTTGATGACCGCCGCCTCGGCCAAGCCAATCTTCTGCGTCTTCTCGGCCTCGGCGCCGCCGACCGTTTTGATGACGGTGGCGTCGGCCTCGGCGATGGTGGTCTTGGCGCGCGCCTCACCCTCGGCGCGGCGGACGGAGGCCTGCGCGGCGAACTCGGCGATGGCGACGCTCCGCTCGGAGTCGACGACCTTCGCCTGCGTGTCGGCCACGGCGCGGGCCTGCTGCAGCTCCTTGCGCACGATCTCGGCCTGGCGCTGGGTCTCGTAGGTGACCCGCTCCTGCTCCGCGATTTTGCGGTCCGTGAGCGTCTTCATCAGGTCGTCCGGCGGCGTGATGTCGCCGATCAGGGTGTCGACGGCGCCGACGTTGTAGTCGTCGAGCGCCTCGCTGATCTGCTTCTTGGCGTCGGCCTGCCGCTCGGCACGGGACTTGAGGAACTCGATCACGTCGGAGTTCTGCGCCGCGTTGCGGAAGTAGTTGCCGATGGTCGGCTCGAGGACCTGCGTGACCAGGTTGACCATGCTGCCGAAGCGCGCGATCACCTTGGGCGCGTCGTTGCGCGGGATGTGGATGATCTGGGAGACGTCGAGGTTGAACTTGAAGCCGTCGGACGAGCGCACGGTGATGGTCGAGAGCTTCTCGTCCAGCTTGTGCGCCTCGCTCTTGCCGGTCGCCCAGTTGAGGACGACATTGGCGGTCGGGACGTTCTCGACGCGGTGGGTGCGCGGGTTGATGGCGTAACGGCCCGGGTCGAGCGGCTCGGCCCAGACGCCCTTCTTGCCCTTCTCGACGAGGCTGCCGTGGCGGAAGGCCTCGCCCGTGACGTCCACGCCCACCTCGCCGACGTAGGCGATGACGACGCCGGCATGCGCGATCGGCACCTCGGTCATGTCGACCATCTCGACGGTGGCGAACTGCGGGTTGATGAAATACCGGCCCGCCAGCAGGACCTGCTCCTGCAGGCCCTTGAAGCCGCCGGCCTTCACGAAGGTTTCGCCGTCCTGGTAGGAATTGTGCCCTTCGACCCGGATGCCGGCGATCTCGCCGGTGGGCAGGCTGCGGCCCTCCTTGGTCGTGACGATGCCGACGCGGTTGTCCTTGATCTCCAGCACCGGCACGTCCTCGACCGTGAAGAGCGCGGTGTTGATGCGGTACGTGCCCGGCGGGATGACGGTGATCTGCGGGCCGCGCTGGCCGCCGTTCTGGAGGAAGGCGCGGGCGTTCTGGAACGAGTCGCAGTCAACCTGCTTGGCGAGCACGCGGCCGCCCGAGAGCGGCACGCCGTCGCGGGCCTCGACGATGCCGATCTGGCCCTCCTCGACGGTAATGAAGGGCACGACGTTCACCGAGTACTGCCACGGCCAGAGCCAGAAATGCAGGCCGGGCGCGAGCGTGTCGGCCTGGATGCCGGCCTCGCCGTTGAGCGCGACGATCTTGCCGTCGGGCAGCGTGGCGTTCTTGCCGCCGATGTTGAACTTCTTGGTGACGATGCCGACGCCGTTGTTCGGCACGATGACCATGCCGAGGATGCGGATGAAGAACCGGTAGCCCATGGCCAGCGTCAACACGACGCCGACGGCCACCAGCAGGACGATGAGGGTATTGGGATTCATGGAAGGAAGGGGGTTGCCGGACTGCGGCGGGACGGACGCACGCTGCGCCGGCGGGAGGGCAGTGGCAAACAAAAGTGCATTAAAAAGCCACGCATTTATTGTAGTGCGTTAATGTTTGTCTTTAAACATTGAATCCCCACGTTCGCGGCCTAACGTACCCGCCATGCCCAAGCCGATCGCCGTCACGACCGCCGAGCGCGCCTACCTGGAGCGCCGCCTGGCGCCTGTGCTGGCGGCGCTGCGGAAGGACGAGGCCCTCTGCGAGGATTTCCTGCTCTTCGTGCGGACGCGCGGCGGCGGGATCGCGCTGACGATGGATCGCCTCAAGACGGTCTGGTGGCCGAGCCGCCGGTCGATGTATCCCGGCTTCTTCGTCCTCGCGCTGGTCGAGTTCGGCCAGGCGCACGGCCTGTTCGCGCCGGAAAAGGCGCCGGGCCGGAGGCGGAGATAAGGGCCCGACGTGGCGGGGTTCGGAGACCCCGCCCGACAAGTTAGGCCGACGCTACGCGGTCGGTCCGCCCTAGCCTGGGCGGCGGCGGAAGGCCGCGTTCCACCCCAAGGCTATTTGCCCGGGGTGAGGCTGAGGACGGGCGTCGCCGGTTCCGGCGCCTTCGGATTGGTGACGAGCGAGGCGCGGAGCGTGAACGCGCGCTGGGCCCAGACGCCCATCGGGTCGATCTTGGTGATCTCGTCGGTGAATTTCCGGACGTCATCGGACCGGCCCGCCTCGCTGGCGATCGTGGCAAGGTGGAAGTAGGTCTCGGACCGAACGACCTTGTCGACACCGGTGTCCGCGGCGAGGGGCTTGAGGGCAGCCTCGCCGCCGGCCACGTCGCCACCCGCGAGCAGGCAGATGGCCGCACCGAGCCGCGCGCGCGACTTGAGCGAGTTGTCGGTCAGGATGCCGACCGCCCGCTGATAGCTGGTCGCGGCCGACTTGAAATCGCGGTTGGTGTACTGGGCGTCGGCCACGCGGAGCCAGGCGAGGCCGGCCAGCGGGTGGCTGGAATATTCGGTGGCAAAGGTGCTGAGCTTTTCCGGAGTCTCCGAGGCCTTGGAGTACTCGGCGCGGATGCCCGCTTCGCGCTGCGCGTTGAAATAGTCCCAGCCTTCCCGGCCGACGATGGCGAGGAGGACGACCACCGCAAAGGTGTAGATGGACGTCCGGTTCTTCTCCCAGAAAACGTGCATCTGTGAGGAGAAATCGGGGGCCGGCACGGCGGCGGCGGCGTCCTTGGCCTTGTTGTCAACAGGGGGGTTGGTGGTCATTTGAGCCCGCCAGATTGCGAAACGCCCCGGCGCGCCTCAAGGAAAAAGGCGGCGGTGGCGGCGGAGACAAGGAAGCCAGGGAACAAAGCCCCGCGGCCCCGGAACGCCAACAACCGGAGGCATTTGCCGCAAAGAGGCGGCAGGAGCCAACCACCACGCCCGATCCCGATTTTACAGGAGGCAACAGAGGGAACAGAGGACTGAACGGACAATCATGAGCGAAGCAGCCAAGAATTGAGGGGCCCTGGCTTGCGCATTCTGCGCCTCTTGGCGGCCATTTTTCTTCAGGAGAACACCCAGGCGCAAAGACACGAAGGAGGGAAACCGGATTCAAGGCAACTTAACGCAGAGTGCGCCGAGATATCGGAGGCAGACCGGGCGCCGCGGATTCCATCGATCCGTGCGGACGGATCCGGGTAGGGCCAGCGCTGATCGCAGGGCCGGAGACAGAGAACACGAAGCGGGCGGAAAGACACGAATTGTCCGGATTGGATTCTATAGGAACAAACAGAGGCTGAGTTCTCGAACAGAGCAATTTCGGTTTAGGTTGCCTGATGTAGCCGGGGTCGCTGACCCCGGAGCATTGAACCGGCCTCAGCGAGGCCGGCTACAAGGGGGTGCGTCCAACATACCCGAAAACGCTCTAGAGGCAGGATCCATTGCCCGATCTCTTTGTTCCCTCTGTTGCCTCCTGTAAATTCCAGTTCTCTGGTATTCTTTGCTCCTTCGCTCCTTGGTGTGAAAATTCGATTGGCCGCAACCGCTCAGTCAAAGACCACGGTCTTTTTGCCGTAGACGAGCACGCGGTTTTCCAGGTGCCAGCGGACGGCCTGGGCGAGCACGGCCTTCTCAAGATCGCGGCCCTTGCGGATGAGGTCCTCGACGCCGTGCCGGTGGGTCACGCGGGCGACGTCCTGGTGGATGATCGGGCCGTCGTCGAGCACCGCGGTGGCGTAGTGCGCGGTGGCGCCGATGAGCTTCACGCCCCGCGCGTGGGCCTGGTGGTACGGCCGGCCGCCGGCAAAAGCGGGGAGGAAAGAGTGATGGATGTTGATCACCGGCCGCCCCAGCCTGTCGAGGAATCCGGCCGACAGCACCTGCATGTAGCGCGCAAGGACGACGAGATCGACCCGGGCCTGCCGCAGCAGCGCCAGTTGCCGCGCCTCATCGGCGGCCTTGGTCGCCGCCGCGACCGGCAGGTGGTGGAACTTCAGCCCGTACCCGCGCGCGGTGGCCGCGAGGTCGCGGTGATTCGACACCACCGCGACGAGGTCGCAGTTGAACTCGCCGGCGCGCCAGCGCAGGACAAGGTCGTGGAAGCAGTGGTCGGCCTTCGAGACAAACACGGCGGCCCGCGGCCGGGTCGCGGAATCGGCGAGGCGCGCCTCCATCCGCAGCTCGCGGCGGGCGAACGCGAGAAACGCGCCCTTCTCGGCCGCGGCCCGGGCGCCGGCGGGCAGTTCCCATTCCACGCGCTGGAAGAACACGCCCGCCTCGCGGTCACGGTGCTGGTCGGCGTGGAGGATGTTGCCGCCGCGCTCGAAGATCCAGCCGGCCACGCGCGCCACCAGACCGGTCTGGTCGGGGCCGTGCAGCAGGGCGACAAGGGTGACGGGCGCGGGCATGGGACGTCAATGGTTGCGTTGTCGGGCCGATTTGCGGCCCGTTCCGGCAACCGGAATCTGATTTGGAGGAGCTTGTTTACAAGCGAATCAGGAGGTTGTCCGTGGTCGGGCGTCCAGAATCGCTTGTAAACAAGCTCCTACCCTCCGAAACACCTCGGGCGTCATGACACCGGCGTCACGTTGTGGCGGTATTCCTGCAGCGGGCGGACGCCGACGCGTTTCGCCTTCATGGCGCGGATGCCGTTCACGGCGGCCTGCGCACCCGTGAGCGTGGTCATGATGCAGATGTTGTTGGCCCACGCGGCGGCGCGAATGGCGTTCTCGTCATTGCGCGGGATCATGCCGCGCGGCGTGTTGATCACCATCTGGATCTGGCCGTTCTTGATCATGTCCACGCAATTCGGCCGGCCCTCGCTGAGCTTGAAGACATGCTGCACGTTGAGCCCGTGCGCCTGGAGCAGCTTGCTGGTGTTGGTGGTCGAGCAGAGGGTGAAGCCGAGCTCGGCGAAGTCGCGCGCGAGGGCGACGACGAGCGGCTTGTCGCTGTCCTTCACGCTGAGGAAAAGCTTGCCGGAGAGTGGCAGCGGCGGCTTGGCGGCCATCTGCGTCTTCGCGAACGCGATGCCGAGGTCGTCGTCCATGCCCATGACCTCGCCGGTCGAGCGCATTTCCGGGCTGAGCATGATGGCGGCGCCGGGGAAGCGGTTGAACGGGAACACCGCCTCCTTGACGCACCAGTGCTTCGGCTGAATTTCCTGGGTGAAGCCGAGGTCGCGGAGCTTTTTCCCCGCCATGACCTTGGCCGCCAGCTTGGCCAGCGGCACGCCGATGGCCTTGGCGACAAACGGGACCGTGCGCGACGCGCGCGGGTTGACCTCGAGGACGTAAAGCTGGTGGTCCTTGATGGCGAACTGCACGTTCATCAGGCCGACGACGTTGAGCGCCTTGGCGAGCGCGTAGGTGGCGGTGCGGACCGTCGCCAGCATCTCCTTCGAGAGCGTGTGGGGTGGCATGACCATCGCGGCGTCGCCCGAGTGCACGCCGGCGTACTCGATGTGCTCGAGCATTCCGCCGACGACCGTGGTCTCGCCGTCGCTGAGGCAGTCGACATCGAGCTCGATGGCGTCCTCGAGGAACTTGTCGATCAGGACCGGCTTGCCCGGCATCGCCTCGAAGGCCTGGCGGATGACCGCCTTGAATTCCTCCTCGGTGTAAACGATGAACATGCCGCGGCCGCCGAGCACGAACGACGGGCGCAGCAGCACGGGGAAGCCGATTTCGAGCGCCAGCTTCATGCTGTCGGACTCGTTGAGCGCCGTGCGATTGGACGGCTGCCGGAGTCCGAGTTCGTCGAGCACGGCGGCGAAGAGCTTGCGGTCCTCCGCCATGTCGATGCTGGCCGGGGAGGTGCCGATGACGTTGACGCCGTGCGCGCGGAGCGGGCCGGCCAGGTTGAGGGGGGTCTGGCCGCCGAACTGGACGATGGCGCCGGTGCACTGCTCCTGTTCGTAGATCTCCAGGACGTCCTCGAGAGTCAGCGGCTCGAAATAAAGCCGGTCGGAGGTGTCGTAGTCGGTCGAGACGGTCTCCGGGTTCGAGTTGACCATCACCGTCTCGTAGCCGATCTCGCGCAGCGCAAAGCTGGCGTGCACGCAGCAGTAGTCGAATTCGATGCCCTGGCCGATGCGGTTCGGGCCGCCGCCGATGATCATGATCTTCGGCTTCTTCGAGGGCACGATCTCGTTCTCGTCGCCGTAGCTCGAGTAATAGTAGGGCGTGAAGGCCTCGAATTCCGCGGCGCAGGTGTCCACCAGCCGGTAGGTGGTGTTGACGCCGGCCTTCTTGCGGAACGCGCGCATCGTGTCGAAATCGGTCTTGAAGAGGTGGGCGAGCTGCGCGTCGGAGAACCCGAACTGCTTGGCGCGGCGCAGCGTCGCGGTGTCGACGTCCGCCAGCGTGCGCTGGCGCAGGTCCTCCTCCATCTCGTGGATCTCGCGGAGCTGGTGGAGGAACCAGCGGTCGATCTTCGAGAGGTTGAAGATGTCCTCCACGGTCAGCCCGGCCTTGAAGGCCCAGCGGAGGTAGTACACCCGCTCGGCGTTCGGCGTGCCGAGCTTCTGGCGGATGGTGGTCTCGTCGGGCAGCTCGTCACCGGCGAACTTGCCGCCGCCGCCGAAGCCGCGCGTCCCGGTCTCGAGCGAGCGCAGGCACTTCTGGAACGACTCCTTGAACGTGCGGCCGATCGCCATGGCCTCGCCGACGGATTTCATCGCCGACGTGAGCGTCGGGTTGGCACCGGGAAACTTCTCGAAGGTGAAGCGCGGGATCTTGGTGACGATGTAGTCGATCGTCGGCTCGAAGCTGGCGGGCGTGAGCCGGGTGATGTCGTTGCGCAGCTCGTCGAGCGCGTAGCCGACGGCGAGCTTGGCGGCGATCTTCGCGATGGGGAACCCGGTGGCCTTCGAGGCCAGCGCGGACGAGCGCGACACCCGCGGGTTCATCTCGATCACGACCATGCGGCCGGTGTCCGGATCGACGGCGAACTGGATGTTGGAGCCGCCGGTCTCGACGCCGATCTCGCGGATGACGGCGAAGGAGGCGTCGCGCATCACCTGGTATTCCTTGTCGGTGAGGGTGAGCGCCGGGGCGACGGTGATGGAGTCGCCGGTGTGGACGCCCATCGGGTCGAAATTCTCGATCGAGCAGATGACGACGCACTGGTCCTTGTGGTCGCGCATGACCTCCATCTCGAATTCCTTCCAGCCCAGGAGGCACTCCTCGACGAGGACCTCGTGGACGGGCGAGGCCTCGAGGCCGCCGTTGACGATCTGCTCAAACTCCTCGCGGTTGTAGGCGATGCCGCCGCCCGTGCCGCCCAGCGTGAAGCTCGGCCGGATGATGAGCGGGAAGGCGCCGATCTCCTCGGCGGCCTGGCGGGCCGCGTCCATCGTCAGGACGGTGCGGGACTTGGCGCAATCGAGGCCGATCCGGAGCATGGCCTCCTTGAAGAGCTGGCGGTCCTCACCCTTGGCGATGGCGGTCGGCTTGGCGCCGATCATCTCCACGCCGTATTTCGTGAGGATGCCCGCGTGGTGCAGCTCCATCGAGAGATTGAGCGCGGTCTGGCCGCCCAGGGTTGGCAGGAGGGCGGAAGGCCGCTCCTTGGCGATGATCATCTCCAGGATCTCGACCGTCAGCGGCTCGATGTAGGTGACATCGGCGAACTCCGGATCGGTCATGATCGTGGCCGGGTTGGAATTCACGAGGATGACCTTGTAGCCCTCCTCCTTCAGCGCCTTGCAGGCCTGGGTGCCGGAGTAGTCGAACTCGCAGGCCTGGCCGATGACGATGGGTCCGGCGCCGATGATCAGGATGGACTGCAGGTCGGTGCGTTTGGGCATGGTTCGCGCGAAAAATCGCGCGAGGTTTGCTTTGGGCGCACGGCGGCGCAAGCGGGAAAGGAAGTTAAGCCGCTGAAACGACATATTCCGCGGCCCGGCGCCGGATTTTACAGGACCAAACCGGCGAAGAACACAAAGGAGCGAAGGGGCCGGTCGCGAGGGAGGAGGCGGGCTTGCTCGCGACAGCCGGCAGTTGCGAGCAAGCTCGCTCCCACAAGAGCTGGACACCCCGAAGCCGGCCGGAGGGGCGCGGGGTGAGGGCACCCCGCCTCCATCCGTCAGAGCTGCAGTCAGCCGTGGCGCGGACCCCGGTTCGATCGTCCCCTTCCGAAAGCCCGTGTTCCGGGGTCAGCGACCCTGGCTACATCGCAATTCAAAATGCTCTAGCTGGCCGGCGGCGGGTCGAGCCGGCTGACTTCGACGCCAAGGACCTTGGCGGCCTTGGCCTTGTCGCCGCGGCAGGCGTGGACTACGCGGGCGAAATACTGTTTTTCCTGCCCGGCGAGGTAATCGGCGAGCGGCGGCCAGGCCTTCAGGTCATGCACGCGCAAGGGCAACTGGGCGGAGGTGATGACGCGGGTCTCGGAGGTGCTGATGATCTGCGAGACAAACTGCGTAAACTCGGCGAGATTGCCAGGCCAGCGGTAGCTGCGGAGGGTGGCGATGGCGTCCTCGGTGAACTCCATCTGGCGCGGGTCGAACTGGGGGTTGGCCGCGCGGGTGGCGACGTCCTTGAGCAGCGCCGGCAGGTCGTCGAGGCGTTCGCGCAGGGAGGGCATGTGCACGGGAATGGCGGCGATGCGGTAAAAGAGCTCCTCGTTGAACCGGCCCTCCTCCGTGAGCTTCTCGAGGTCCTCCTCGGTCGCGCAGACCAGGCGGAACTGGTGGGCGTTGTTGCGCAGGACCGAGACGAGCGCGACCTGCGTCTGCTTCTGCAACTGCTGCACGTGCTGGAGGAAAAACGTGCCGCCCTTGGCCTGCTGGATCCATTTGCCGCCGCTGCCCTCGGGCCCGAGCAGGCCGTCGCGCAGGATCTCCGGTGTGTTCAGCCGGCAATCGATGCTGACGAACGGGCTGCCGGCGCGATTGCCGGCGTTGTGCAGGAGCTCGGCCGCCACCTCGTGGCCGGCGCCAAGTTCGCCCGTGATGAGCACGTTCGTGCTCGTCGTGGCGAGTTTCTTGAGCTGGGTGATCAGCCGTTTGATTGGCTGGCTGGATCCCGGGAAACGGGTCTCGAAATCGCTGGCCTTCGCCACGAACGGCGCGCCGGAGGTCCGCACGGCCTCGCGCTCGGCCGCAATGCGCCGGAACTCCATGGCCCGTTTCAGCGTCTGGATGAGTTCGTCCACCTTGAACGGCTTCTGGAGGTAGTCGAACGCCCCGAATTTCAGCGCCTGGATCGCGCTCTCGGTGCTGGCGTAGGCCGTCATGATGATGACCACCACAGCCGGGTCGAAGTGCTTGAGGTTCTTGAGCAGCGTGATGCCATCCATCGGCTTCATGTCGATGTCGGCCAGCACCAGATCGAACTTGTCCGCCTTGTATTTGGTCAGCGCCTTTTCCCCGTCGGTCGCGAATGCGGTCGCGTAACCGGTGGGTTGGATCACGGCTTCGAGCATCTCATGGATGGAGATGAGATCGTCGACAATCAGGATGGAAGGCATGGTGACAGGCAGAAGCCACTGTGCGCCGGGCGCACAGGTCAGGCAAGCGACTTTCGCGAGGTCCGGGGGCGGTTACTGCAGCCCGCCGGCCACGGCGCCCAGTTGGAAGATGGGGAGGAACATCGCCATGACGATGCCGCCGACCACCACGCCGAGGAAAACGATGAGCAACGGCTCGATGAGGGACGTGAGTGCGGCGACGGTCGCCTCGCACTCCGTGTCGTAGAAGTCCGCGATCTTGTTCATCATGCCGTCGACGTTGCCGGTGGACTCACCGGCCTTGACCATGTGCTTCATCATCGGCGGGAAAAAGCTGTTGGCCGCCATGACTTCCGAAACCTGTCCGCCCTGGCTGACGTGCTTGGCGATCTCGGCGCAGGCGTCCTCGACCTGCACCTTGCCGCTGGCCGACGACACGATCTCGAGCGTGCGCAGGATGGGCACGCCGGAACGCATGAGGGTCGCGTAGGTGCGGCAGAAGCGGGAGAGGGCGATCTTGTGCACGAGGTTGCCGAAGATGGGCGCGCGAACCAGGAACTGGTCCTTCTGGCGCCGGCCGGCGGGCGTGCTGATGTACTTGTTGGTGACGTAGTAAATGCCGTACGCCCCCAGGCCGATGGCCCACCAGTAGGCCTTCATGAAATTGCTGAGGTCGATGAGCATCTGGGTCGGCTTGGGCAGCTTGGCTCCGAAGTCGGCGAACATCGCCGCGAACACCGGGATGACGAAGATCAGCAGGACGTTGACCAGCGCGACGGCCAGGCCAATGACGGCGATCGGGTAGGTCATGGCCGACTTGACCTTCTTGGTCAGCTTGACGGTCGACTCGAAATAGCTAGCGACCTTGCCGAGAATTTCCGCGAGGCCGCCGGACGCCTCGCCCGCCTCCACCATCGAGATGAAGAGCGAGTTGAAGGACCGCGGGAACTTCTTGACCGCGCCCGAGAAGGACGTGCCGGTGGAAATGTCGTTGCGCACGTCGCGGATGATGACGCTGAACACCTCATCCTCGGTCTGGTCCTGGAGGGCCTCGAGGCACGAAACGAGGGGCAGGCCGGCCTGCAGGAGGGAGGCGAGCTGGTTGGTGAAAATGGAGAGCTCGCCGAGGCCGAGTTTGTAGGTCTTCGATTTCTTTTCCAAGGCCTTCTGCTTCGCCAAGGCCTGGGCCGTTCTGACGCTGGATTGGGGTTTCGCCGCAGTCGTGGTCGCCATAATGCGGCCTTTGTAAGCTGAACGAAGGGAGCGCCGCAACCCCTTTTCGGCCAATAGGCCCACGAAACCGGCTGCGGGCCGGGAAAATCGCAATATTTTGAAGGACTTCGACCTCCACCGGTGTTATGCCGGATGCCGTCAGTCCGGCCCCATTTGCCATGAACGCTCCCTTCGACCCCCTCGATCCGCTCCTCGACCGTTGGAACGAGACCCCCGAACCCCCACCCCGCCTGAGCGCCGAGGTCTGGCGCCGGATCGCCCACGCCGAGGATTCGGCCGGCGACTCCGCCGGATTCTGGGCGGGCCTCGAGGCCTGGTTTTCCCGCCCGCCCTTCGCCGCGATGTTCCTCGTCAGCTGCGCCCTGCTCGGCCTTTTCCTGGCCGAGGTGCGGGTCAGCCACCTGCAGCGCGAGCGCAGCGAGCAACTGGCCCGCAGCTATCTCCAGTTGATCGACCCCCTCCTGACCGCCGACGCCGGCCGCCACCCATGAAACGCACCCTCCTCATGCTCTCGCTCGGCCTGGCGGTGGGCACCATTGTCCATTTCGGCTATTTCGGCCTGCACGAGGGCGGCTCGGGCGACGCGCTCGACCGCCAGCTTTCCTGGATGAAGTCGGAGCTCCAGCTGACCGACCAGCAGTACGCCCGCATCAAGGAGCTGCACCGGTCCTCCAGTCCGCGGCTGCGCGCGCTGGCGGTGCAGGTAGCGCAGTTACAGACGGAGTTCGCCGCGTTCGAACGGGTGCGCCATTCGGCCGACCGCGTCGACTTCCTGGAATTCGCGCGTTTTGTCGAGGAGCGGCGCCATGTCAGCCGCGAGTGCCTCGACTCGACCCGCCAGCTGGTGCTGGCGTCTGCCGAGGTCATGACTCCCCAGCAGCGGGAACACTACCTCGGGCTCATCGCGACCGCGGAACCCCTGCCCCGACCGCTGCTGAATTGAGGCGCCTGCACACCGCGCGCCGTGCCCATCGACCCCACCACCGATCGCGCCAGTCTCCTTGCACTCAAACAGGGTGACGCGGCCGCGCTCAACGGGCTCATCGCGAGGTGGGAGCGTCCGCTGCTCGGCTTTGCGCATCGCTACCTGCAGAACCATGCGGACGCGGAGGACCTGGTAGCCGAGGCGTTCGTCCGGCTCTACCGGCAGCGCGAGCGGCTGCGGGACGACACGAAGCTGTCGGCCTGGCTGTTCACGACGCTTTCGAACCTCTGCCACAACCATCATCGCTGGAGGCGCCGCCACCCGTCGGTGGCGCTGGACGCGCCCGCGCTGCCGGGCGTGGACCGCCCGCCCGCCGCGGAGATTGCCACCCCGCAGCCCTCGCCCGACGCCGCGCTCGTGCAGGACGAGGCCCTCGCCGCGGTTCGTTCGGCCATCGCCCGATTGCCGCACGACCTCAAGGTCACCATCCTGCTGCACCACTACGACCATCTCTCCTACCGCGAGATCGCGGAGGTGTCCGGCTGCTCCGAGCGCGGCGTGGAGACGCGGCTTTATCGCGCGCGCCAGCAGTTGAAACAGATGCTGGCCGGGCTGCTGCAGGAGCCGAGTCGCCGCTGAGGCGGGAAAGCTGGATTTGAAAGTTGAGAGTTGAAAGTTGAGAATATAGAGACGCGAGCGGTGGTAGGGCCGGGTCTCCGAACCCCGCCTTTTGTCTCGCCCGCGAAACACGCGAACCGACGCGAAATGATCGGAGGAGGTGGAGCGCGTTGTCCCCAACGCGCTGTGGGAGCGAGCTCGCTCGCGACTTGTCGGGCGGGCTCGCCGAACCTCGCCTCTGCAAGATCGGTTGAAAAAAGCGCGTTAGGGACAACGCGCTCCACCTGGTGATGGCATAAAGCCCGGCCGCACACACGCGGCCGGGCTCTCTTTTGGGGTTACCGATCCGCCGACTATTGTTTCGGCCGGAAATTGAACTCCTGTTGGGCGATCACAAGCACGGGACGACCGCGGCGCACCGGGGGCTCAAAGCGCCATTGCTCGACCGCCGCCACCGCCGCCGCCGCATAAACGTTGTCGGCCTCGTCGCGATCCACAGTCGGCACCCGGACCTTGCCGTCCTCGTCGATGAAGAATTCCACGGTGACGTTGTGCGCGCGGGTGCTGTTCGCCTCGCTCTTGGGCAGCAGGGGCCGCGGCGTCTGGACGGGCGTCGGGATCTTGTCGAGGTCGCCGAGCTTGAAGGCCTTGAAGGCGTAGTGGCTCCAGTCGCCGGACATGCGCTCCCAGTAATGCCAGCCGAGGTTGATGACCATCACACTCACCTCGCTTTTGAAGGAAATCTTCAGGTCGACCCGCGAGGCTACCGGGCGATCGTGGAAGCGGGCGGGTTCGTAGCTCCAGGTCTTCAGGGCCGTGACCACCGCCTCGGCAAATTCCGGGTTGGTGTAGCCGACGGGCAGGACGTCGCTCAGCTGGCCCTTGGCATCAACGCTAATGACGACCTCGACCTCGCCCGACGGGACGCCCTCGGCGAGCAGCTTGGGCGGGAAGACCAACACGCGACCGGTATCCTGATGGATGACAATGCCCCCGTTGTCTTCGTCGCCAAATGCGGCGCGGGCGGCGGGCAGAAAGGCTGCGGCCAGAAGGGTAGCGCCGAGAAGCGGTCGGAAAAGGACATTCATGGAGGTGTCCGGCATAACCCCGTGGGGGGCATAAACCCTTCAATTTCTGCGAAAAACCCTCCAAACACCCCTTGGGAGGCCCGTTTATCAACTGTGCGCTCCGGGACCAACCGTTAGCGCGTACCGCCGGGCCGGCCACCCTGCTCTGGGCGCCTGGAGGTCTCGCGCCGCAGCTTCCTTCGTCAACCTACCAGGGAAGGCCCAAAAAGGCTCGCCGTCGGCCGGGCAGCGCACTGGCGGAGGAGGCTTGACCCGATGCGGGGCGCCGCCGAATCTGCGCGGCTGTTCCGCGGCTGTAGTTTAGTGGTAAAACTCCGCTCTTCCAAAGCGGTATCGTCGGTTCGATTCCGTCCAGCCGCACCAGCCTTCGCTCGGCTGGCGGGTCCGGCTTCGCTCCGTAGCGAGACCGCATTCAAGGCGCGACCGATAACCTCAAAAAAGCGGCGACTTGGTGTTGGCCGGATCGGTGAGGATGGTCTGGAACCGCGGGTCCGACTTCAGGCCGGCGAAACAGGGATCGTCCCGGATGTTCGCAAGGGTATTCAGGGTCGGCTCGCGCATGATCGCCGGCAGACCGGCCAGGGCCTTTTCGGCCTGGCCCGTCATGGCATAGCCCTCCAGCAGCGAATACTCATAGTTGGGTCCATCCATGGCGTCGCGGGACGTCGGCAACATCCGGTGCGCGGCCTCGAGCTGCGCCAGGCCTTCGTCGTTGTGACCCGTCACGATGAGCAACAAGCCCAGATTCTGTGGCGCAAACGGGTTGTCCGGCTCCGTCTCGGCCCTGTACCGCACCTTGTCAACGAACGGCGCCGCCCGCTCCGCGGCCGCCGGCTTTTCGCCGATCCCCCACAGATAAGTGGCGGCGATGAGGCCCGAGATCAGGGGGTCCTCCTCGTCCTCGAACGTGGGCTGCAGCGCATCGAGCCGCTTGAATTCGGCCGTGTCGCCGCGAGCGATGGCCCAGTTCTTGCGATAATAGCGTGCGACCGGCAGCTCGCGCTGCGCCGGCGTGAGGCGGGCCCACAACGCGTCGGCGGCGGCCAGAGTCCCCGTCATGGAATATTCCGCGTTGGCGGTGAAAAGCTCCTCCCGCAAATCGCCCGGCAGGAGTTCCTGCACCCGCCGCAGCAACGAGCGGACCTCATCCCAGCGGCGAAGATGAAAGCACATCTCACTCATGTTCCGCAGGTAACCCACGTTGTTCGGTTCGAGTTCGATCGCGCGCCGCATTTCCGCCAGCCCCTCCGCCCACTGGCCCTGGCGGCGCAGCACGAGCCCAAGGGAATGGTGCATCACCGGATTGTTCGGCTGGAGCGCGGCGAGGCGCTTGTATTGCGCCACGGCCTTCGCGTAGTCGCGGTGGGCGTAGTAGGCGAAGGTCCCGACATCGCCGATGATCTCGGGTGAGTCCGGCGCCAGCGCCGCCGCCTTGGCGATCGCCGCCTCGCCGCGCGCGAGACGGTCGGGGCTGGCGTCGCGGCCCCAGAAGGCATTGAGCGCATGGATGTTCGCCAGCTCGCCCCACGCTTCGGCGAAATTGGGGTCGAGGTCGACCACCGCCTGGTAAAGTTCCTCCGTCTTCTTCATTGCCACCGGGCTGGCGATCGGGGCGCGGTTGTAATAGTCGCGCGCCTTGAGGAAGAGCTCGTAGGCCGCGGGATTGGTCGTCGGCCGGCGCTCGAGCTGTTTCTTCGCCTCCGGGGAAATGGCGGCCGAGAGGGCGGTGGCGATCTCCTGGGCGAGGGCCGACTGGATGGAAAAGATGTCGGTCAGCTTCCGGTCGAACGCCTTGGCCCAGATGTGCTCGTCGTTCAGGGTGTTGATGAGCTGGCCCGTGACCCGCACCTGGTCGCCCGCGCGCCGGACGCTGCCCTCGAGGATGTAGGCCACGCCCAGCTCGCGGCCGATCTGGCGGATGGTCTTGGTCGTGCCACGGTACTGCATCACCGACGTGCGCGAGATCACCTTCAGCTCCGCGATGGTGGCGAGGTTGGTCAGGAGGTCTTCGTGGACGCCATCGGCGAAGAAGCCCGCGTCCTTGTCGTCGCTCATGTTGTCGAACGGCAGGACGGCGATCGACTTGTCGGCCACCTTGGGTGCCTCGGCGGCGATCTCGGCCGGCGGTTTCGGGACCGGGGCCGCGACCACGGGGGCGGGCGCCGCGGGGCGGCCCAGCCAGGCCCAGAGTCCGCCTGCGACGGCCAAGGCCACGACGGCGTAGACCCACGTGGGTGTCCGGGAGGACCGCGGGGCGGCCGCGGAAGCCGGTTTGGTCGGCGGGGACGCGGTGCTGGCCGGGGCGCTGCCGGCCGTGCGGGGCGTTTCGAGAAGCTGTTTGACCTGCCGGGTGAACTGGGGCGTGGGCAGCGCTTCCGGCAGCCGGGTCCACTGCACGCGAAGAAATTCCTCGGGCACGAGGGCGTCGCTTTCGCGCGTCTCGTCGATCACCACCGGCAGGATGAAGGCCATGCCGGAGGCCATGTCGCGGGTGCGGTCCGCCGCCTGGCGCCATTCCCGGCGGAAGTAGCCCTCTGGCCGGCGTTGGGTTGTCGCGGAGATCAGCGGCACGAACAGGACGCAATCCCGGATCTGGCGGCGGATTTTCTGGTCCCAGGCGTCGCCGCCGCGCAACTCGCTCTGGTCGAACCACACCTCGACCCCGGCCCGGCGCAGCGCCTCGGCGACAAGTTGGGCGGCACCGGTGTCCTCGCGGGCATAGCTCAGGAAGACCGCACGGCTCGGCGGGGAGGTGTTATCGGCCATGTCTGGCGCAAACCTATGGGCGCCAGAGCCCGTGACCAGCCGAAAGCGCGCGGCTTCGGGTCAGGCCCCAGACCCTGGGGAGGTCACCAGAAAAAATAGTGCTCGTCGGAGCCGAGGAAGCGCTCGCTGGGTGGCTCGTAGGTCACCCGCCAGACGTCGGCGTATTTACCCCAGGGGCCGGGAATGTGGCCGTCGAAGACCAGTTTGGGGTCAGCGCGAACCTGCCGCGGCGCCGAATGCAGCCGCTCCTGAAACATTTCATGTCCCTCGGGCAGCGCGAAGAAAAGGCTGCGCCGCTCGATGGGATGGGCGGTGGCCGGCAGTTCCGCCCTCGCCACTCCGGCGTGCGCCAACAGGAAACGCTGGACGACGTACTCATGACGCTCCAGCTCGACCGCGGCGCGCAGGCAGGCCGAATCGACATCCCG
>Ga0265327_10000418_pt1 | contig 77683 bp, 55 predicted proteins | sample 41621metaG_FD_202089 | JGI IMG/M metagenome (GOLD analysis project Ga0265327, IMG submission 202089) | Rhizosphere microbial communities from Carex aquatilis grown in University of Washington, Seatle, WA, United States - 4-16-21 metaG | ecosystem: Host-associated > Plants > Roots > Rhizosphere...
TAATCCACTTTTCGCTCTCTTTTTTTTCCTCTGCTCTTCGCACTGTTTCTCGCTCTTTCCGCATTTCGAATAGTATCTTTTCAAAAAAGTTCGATATTTCCCCGTGTGCTCCCACAAAAAAAGAGAGCGTAGAAAGAGGGCGAAGAGCGGAGGTAATCCACTTTTCGCTCTCTTTTTTTTCCTCTGCTCTTCGCACTGTTTCTCGCTCTTTCCGCATTTCGAATAGTATCTTTTCAAAATAGTTCGATATCTCCCCGCCTGCTCCCAGCAAAGCGGGAAAATCGAACTCAAGATTGGTCGGCCATATATTTATTCGGAATTTCGATTCCCGCTACTAAATCTGCAGGTTTTGGAGCTAAGCATTATTCCGCTACACATCCAGGTACTCCACAGCGGGTTAGTTGCCCCGGCCTTCAGGCCGGGGGTAAGCAGGTACTACAGATAAGCGGAGGCCTTTACGCCTTTAGCGCTCAAAATGGTAAATGCTCAAGAGTTTCTGTCATTTTGGATGCGAGCACAACTATGCCGTTATTCTTTCCGGAACATCGCAACGCGTAACAGGCGCTAAAGGGCTGAAGCCCTGCGCTTTCCCGGGATGATGCCTTTACCCCCGGCCTAAAGGCACGGGGCAACTACCCTCCCGCTGCACCCTGCACTTGCAACTATTGTCCATCATGCAATCAGCTCAAATGGGTCTCTTCAAATCTGTCATTAATAGCATATCCTGCACCAAATAGTTCGATATTTCCCCGCTTGCTCCCACATCGCCCGCCGTAGCTTTAGCGAAGGAGGGCCGCCCGCCGTAGCTTTAGCGAAGGAGGGCCGCCCGCCGTAGCTTTAGCGAAGGAGGGCCGCCCGCCGAAGCTTCAGCGAAGGTGGACAAAAATGAGAGCGGGTGCGTAGAGAGAGAGCGATACCACCCGCTCTCATTTTTCCCTCCTCGGCCACCGAAGTGCATAGCACGAAGGAGGCCCACTCTTCGCACTGTTTCTCGTTCTGTAAGACTTTAGAATTCAGAAAAGCGGTCATCGGTTCGAATCCCTTATCCTCCGCCAGATTGCAAAGCCCGCGCTCAGCGCGGGTTTTCACGTTCGAAATGTCCCGTTCAGCCCTTAATTGTAATTCGCCGGGCTTGCTAAGGGAGTTCAGGATTCGGAAATAGCCGCGAAATCGTTACCATCGGCAAGAACATTTTACCGCTATCTGGTAAAAGCAAAAATTCGTACCGCTCGTAGAATCGTACAGCAGCTTCGTCAATGGGATCAACGATAACTGCCATAGAGCCGACTTCTCTTGAAGTAAGCAAGCTCCGTTTTAAGGCGTCAAGAAGAAGTAATTCGCCTAGTCCAGCTCCCTGATGATTGATACTCACAGCCAGGCGCCCCATTAGGATGACCGGTAGATCGGAATATGAAGGCGGCAGTTTTCGCATGATCGCCTCAGGCAACACACTCCGCTCAATGGATGCGGCTGAAAGCGTGTTATAGCCTTTTATCTCGTTCTCGTCATTAGGGAGCACAAAACAGGCAGACAACATTCGTTTTACATCCAGCTTTGCCTGACGATGCAGATACTCATCTAAAAGTGCTTTGCCACAGGCAAACTGCTCCTTCTTATGAACCGGAAGGAGTGGAAAAGTAAGAAAGCTCATTTATTACCGAGTGCCTGGCTATACTTTTTGGCGGCCTCGCGTAGCTTTTTACCCGGAGTCGGTGGATTCATAATCGCCTCGAAAAAAATCGTCTGGTCCCTGTGTGACGCCACTATGGCCCGGTGCTTTTCCACGAGCGCGTCCGCAGTTTTTTGCGCTGACGATATCACAAATTCCGACAACGAGCGAAACCCGCCCAACTGAGCAGCATACTCAAAAAGAGTCTTTTGTTCGACGGACAGACGTGCATCAAATCGGGCAGTTTGGATATTCATCGTATTATTTTCTTGTTTACAAATGTACGGTCTATTTCCGTACAATATTATACCAACATTTCAGCTCTTCTTTTCAATCAATGCTTCAGCCCAGCCGGAACAACGAGAAATATTCACAGACTTTCTCCAAATCCTCCTTGAAAAAGTTCGAAGTTTGACAACTTCTCTCCACATTGTCCACCGTAGCTTTAGCGAAGGCGGGCTTTTCGCGGAAACGTTAAGCAAGCCGGCCAGATCATTCTTGAGGTTCAGGATCACCGAATAATTTCCCTGCGTTTTTTATCGTGCTACCTCATAATCAACTATAACTGGTACAAGATGAAATTCAATCCACTCACGGTCCTAAACTGTTTGTCGGCACTGATCAAGGGAACACCTAATGTTATTGCTGTAGCCGCAATAATGCTGTCTGGCAAATCAAGTGTGATTTCTTTTTAACCTCTATAGTCTGGTCTCGAACCGATTCATCGATGCCAACAATTTCAAGATCGGTTAAAAAATTTCGGATTTGATTCTTTCCGCGAGCAGTAAGCCCTGGATAACTTAGCAGCTCCATCTCACTGATAATGGATGCGTATAACTTCTCCCCAAACAGCAATTCAGCCAGTGCCTCGTCCCATACACATCCAGGTACTGCACAGCGGGTTAGTTGCCCCGGCCTTCAGGCCGGGGGTAAGCAGGTACTACAGATAAGCGGAGGCCTTCAGCGCTGGTACTCTATTGAATGTAAATGTATAGATTATAATTTATACTTATCTCTTATTAAATCAATAAAAAGGGCTAAAGCCCCTTCACATTTTCTGGGGCATTTTCAACCCCGGCCCTCCTTCGCTGTATAGCTTCGGCGGGGAACCCTAAAGGCACGGGGCAACTATATTGGATCATTAAATCAATAAAAAGGGCTAAAGCCCTTTCACATTTTCGGGGACATTTTCAACCCCGGCCCTCCTTCGCTGTATAGCTTCGGCGGGGAACCCTAAAGGCACGGGGCAACTATATTGGATCATTAAATCAATAAAAGGGCTAAAGCCCTTTCACATTTTCTGGGGCATTTTCAACCCCGGCCTAAAGGCACGGGGCAACTATATTGGATCATTAAATCGATAAAAAGGGCTAAAGCCCCTTCACATTTTCTGGGGCATTTTCAACCCCGGCCCTCCTTCGCTGTATAGCTTCGGCGGGGAACCCTAAAGGCACGGGGCAACTATATTGGATCATTAAATCGATAAAAAGGGCTAAAGCCCCTTCACATTTTCTGGGGCATTTTCAACCCCGGCCTGAAGGCCGGGGCAACTAACCCGCTGCACCCTGCACTTGCAACTATTGTCCATCATGCAATCAGCTCAAATCGGTCCCTTCAAATCTGCCATTAATAGCATATCCTCCACCAAATAGTTCGATATTTCCTTGTGTGCTCCCAGCAAAGTGGGAAAATCGAACTCAAGATTGGTCGGCCATATATTTATTCGGAATTTCGATTCCATCGATATTTCCTCGCTTACGCTCCCAAAAAGGGATCATCATTTTCCAAAGCCTGGTAAATAGCCAATGATGGGGCAAAGCAGGTCCAGGCAAACATTGGCAGATAATGGGCTGCAAATTTGGGATCCCGTTTGCGGGCGATCACAATACTTGCTGTGGCTAGGCCTATATCAGCAAGTCCCAAATATCCATTTAAGAATATCGTAAAGCAGTAGTAAATCATTATGCTCAAAAATTGACAAAGCGATGCCGTTATACCAAAGGGTATAACCGGCAATGAATTATGTTTGAAGGATCATGGCAAGAAAGGCACAACTGCCCCGGGCATTCCGATCCTTATTCACAGTAAAAATTTACGATTTATTGTAACCGTTTTAAGATGCGACGTATCATTTTCAGAGCGGTTTCCGTACTGTTGCCGGCAGAACGAGCCGGCCTTTTTCGGATCATTCTGTTGAATACGTTCATCAGCATTCTGGACATTGCATCTCTTGCTGTATTACTAGCCCTGGTCCACTATTATTCGCAGCAATCGAATATCCCGGCATCCAGGGTCGAAAACTTCATCCAAGGTCTGGAACAGGCGCATTTCCTACTGCCCATAATCCTTGGTTTTTCTTTGTTCGTTTTTAAAAACAGCAGTGCATTTCTGTTGATCAAATACCAGTATCGTTTTATATACAAAGTAGCCGCACGCATTTCTACTCAGAATATGTTCCGCTACCTGGATAGCGACTACTATGAATACTCCCGTGTGAATCCATCTGTCCATATCAGCAGGATCAGTTATCAACCGACGGAGTTCAGCACCTTTATTTTGTCGGGTATTCAACAACTTTTTACAGAAGGCGTCTTAACGACCCTGGCTATAATAGCCATACTGATCTTCAATGCGAAGCTTTTCCTGCTTCTACTGTTGATCATTTTGCCTCCCCTTATCCTATCCGCCTATTACAGTAAAAAACGTCTGGATGCCGCCAGGGGAAACGTGAAAATCAATGCAGAAAACACGACCCAATTCCTGAATGAAGCATTGAGTAGTTTTATTGAAAGTAATGTTTTCAATAAGAAATCCTTCTTCGCTAAACGATTTTCAGACAGCCAGCAAAAGTTGTCGCAGCGTCTTTCCGATTTACAGATTGTTCAGGCTGTGCCACCTCGTTTGATGGAACTCTTTGCTGTCCTGGGTTTACTGGTTCTGATCACCATTAATTATTATTCCGGACATACAAATCTGGAACTGTTGAATATAGGTGCCTTAATGGCTGCAGTCTATAAGATTATTCCGGGTATTGCCAGAATCGCAAATGTCAGTGGTCAATTAAGAATGTATAGCCACACCATTGAAGAGGTACGGTCTGCTTCTGCTTTTTCAGAATCTATGCCTGAGGAAATAATCCCTCCGATCTCCAGCATACAATTACAAAATGTAAGCGTTCTCCATGATGATCAGGTCATTTTTAAAGATCTGAATTTAACGCTCACCCCTGGTGATTTCCTTGGTGTAAGCGCTGATTCAGGGAAAGGCAAAACGACCCTGATTAACCTTATGCTGGGCTTCCTTAAGGAGCAATCCGGGAAGTTATACATAAATGGAGTGCCCGTTTCTCCGGCTGAGCGAAAGCAATTCCTGTCCCGGATCAGCCTGGTTAAACAGCAAGCCTTCATTATTGATGATACCATCCTTAAGAACATAACACTTGCAGACATAACGAATGAGGAGCAAATGGAATTCACGGTTAATTTTTCCGGGCTTAGACCTTTTATCCAGTCATTTCCCGAGGGTCTGGAAAAGAGGATTTCCGATGCGGGCAAGAATATTAGTGGTGGGCAGCGGCAAAGGATAGCGCTGGCCAGGGCGCTTTATAAGGATGCAGATATACTCATTCTGGATGAACCCTTCAGCGAACTGGACCGATTTTCAGAGAATAAATTATTGGTTCAGCTTAAAGAGCTTTCGATTCAAGGGAAGATCATCATACTCATTACACACAATAAGGAAAGCCTTTCCTATTGCAATAAAACGCTGTTCCTCCATGATTGAGTCCGCTAAGACCCTTATCATACTTACGCCGGCATTTACCGCTTCTGATGAGGATCATTGGCTACCCTCACAGGCTGCATTTGTGAAATGCCTGAATCGCCTTCACCCTGAGCTGAAGATCATTATTATCGCCTTCCATTTCCCCAAAAACCGTGGCCGGGAATATATATGGAACGGGAACCGGGTAATTGCCTTTGGGGCTGGAATGCGCGGAAAATGGAGCAGTTTGTTGCTGTGGACGAAGGTCTGGCGGGAATTGAAGAAGATCACAAGCTCACAAAGGGTGATCGGGATCTTTAGTTTCTTTTGTTCTGAAAGTGCATTCATCGGGCATCACTTTGCATTACGATACGGTCTGAACCATAAGATCTGGATCTTTGGACAGGATGCATTGGCGAATAACGATCAGGTTCGACGGATTCGACCCACAAGCGATGAACTCATCGCCATCTCCGATTTTCTGGAGAATACTTTTGAAAGCAACCACGGCATCCGACCCCACCACATCATACCCATTGGTTTAGACCCGAACCAATACCCATTATGTCCCGTCGAAAGGGATATTGATTTGATTGGGGTTGGTTCATTAAGTCCCCTCAAACACTATTCCATTTTTGTGGAAATAGTCAAAGAACTTAGGAACTCCTATCCTCATATCAAGGCTGTAATTGTTGGTGATGGTAATGAACTCATAGCCCTGAAAAATCAGATGGCGAGTTATGGATTGGAGGAAACCATCCAGTTCAAAGGAGCCATACCTCCTTATGAAGTATTACAAATCATGCAGCGAAGCCGAATCCTGTTACACCCTTCATCTTATGAAGGGTTTGGGATGGTTTGCCTGGAAGCCCTATATGCCGGAACAGAGGTGATCAGTTTTTGTAGGCCAATGAAGTCCCCAATTGAAAACTGGCATATTGCGGAATCAAAGGAGGAAATGCTTGGATTCTGCCAGAAAATCCTGAAACAGGAACCAACCAAGCATTCCGGTCAACTTCCATTTAATATGGAAGATACGGTAAGGGACGTACTGAAATTATTTGGTATTGGCCCTGATTCGGTGCAGTAATTTTTGGGATCGCTGATATACCTCAGCAGCAGTCCATCGGGTCATGCAAAGGTTCTTGCCTGTATCTTCTGAATTACATTGTTCTTTCATGCAGGCGCCACATGACAGGTCAGAGGCATCCATAAAATCGCTGTGATCTCCGAGCGGTCTTGACCAATCACTCCGGCTTGGACCAAACATCGCCAGGGTCGGAATGCTTGAAACCCAGGCCATATGCATTAATCCGGAGTCTTCGGAGAGTATGAACTGAACTTTCTGAATGATTGCGAAAGCCTGATCGGCGCTGGTCTGTGCAACCAGGTTTATTAGATGAGGACCTAAGTGCTGTTTCAAAAAATTTGCTTTCTCCAAAAGTCGTTGATCACCTAGCATCAGGAATTGAACCGCCGGGAAGTCTTGTAACCATAGCTGTGCAAAATTCAGGTAATTCAATATAGGCCAATTCCTGTTTTCAAACGCTCCTGCTGGATTTAATATTATGAGCTGATTCGGTTGAATCCATCCATTGGAAAGCAAGAGGGGTGTTACAAATGACGAGTCCTTCAGCATAAAATTCACCTCGGCACGGCTCTCCCACAAACCAATTGCCGTTATCGTATTGGCGGTTCGTATCCCGGCTGGCAGCGGGGAATAACGGTCAAAGGCAGTCCAGGCTTGAGGACGGATGAATTGCCTTGCCAACCTACTGATCGTATTATTCTGCAAATCCAATACCAAATTATAACGCCTGGAAAGCAGCCTAGGAACAAGACTTAAGAAATGAAGCAGTTGAAGCTTCGCATTACGCCCGCCGGCAATTTCATACACACTATCATATAAAACCAGGCTCAGCGGAATGGGAGCGACCTCCTTTCGGGTCAAAAGGTCTATGCGGGTGCCTGGGGGCAGTAAATTCCTTAGGTGCTGAACATATGGAAGTGTGATTACCATATCGCCCATAGCCTGTAAACGTACCACCAGAATGCGTGCTGGCGGATTGGAACAGTTCCATGGCACTCCCTTGATTGGCTCCATTAGGCAACAGGTTTGATCGGCAATTCAAGGCCAGGTGAAATGGAATGGATTGTTTTTAGCAGATTTACAAGATCGCCGATCAGGTATTTTGTATGGCCATTCAAAAGGACCTTTGAATAATCGTTGATCATATTTGGAGGCATTTGTTCTACGATCCGATCATCGAATAAGCGGATGGTCCCAGCGCATACAACCAGGAGTATATCTTCCGGGTTCAATTTATAAAAGGGATCCAGGTTCATGCCTGAATTCGCATCTGCAGCAGCCACAACTACATTCGCTGCATTCCCCTCCAGCAATGCCCCGTTCTGGTGTTGCTTCCAGACTTGAGCAGGGGTGGTGGTAATGGAATCATAGAGTTCCTCATCACTTAATTGCTGCGTGTTCCGTGCTATTCGCAGATGGTCCCACAAATTCCATCCTGCCGAAATTGTTGAATCCGTTCCAAAAACAATCCGGGTCTTATGCCTTAATTGATCAATTGCAGCCGTTCTACCCATCAGGAAGAGATTGGAAACCGGGCACCAGACAAGGGCTTCAAACGTTCCTGCTTGTAGCTGGTCCATGCTGATTCCATGAATCCCGATAATTTTTTTCCTCATCAAATTCCAGCGGATCAGTTCATCGATTTCATCATAAGCTGCCCTATCCGTGCCTTCGCCAATATGTATTACAACAGGGTTCGAAATACGGAAGGGATTATTGAGCTTAAGGATCCAGTTGGGTTCCCGGCGGACCGAATGTAATACCTGGGAGTTGGTTAGAACCTTGATAACATCCTCAGGAATGTACCCGAGATCACCATGCTGAACAACCGTAGTAATCCCGTTCAATAGATTCTTATAAAGCCCCCACCGTATCCTAATTGCCTTGGGAATCTTTAGAACCTCAGAAATGATATCCCCGTTTTGCGCATGAATATCGGAGCCCCATTCCTGGTAGTTTTGATAAACCTTGTTACCAAGTAATGGAAAGAGATTAAAATCGAGATGATCGTGAGAATTAATCAGTCCGGGAAAAGCAATGGCTGATTCAAAATCAATGCAGGGTTCTTTCCGATTCTTATCATGAATCGGAAGATCCTGAATGGTAATGATGCGATCCCCTTCGATATCAATGGAAGCCAGGCCATTACCGACAATATGGACATTATTCAAAATCACCAGGTCCTAGCACATTAGTTGATTAGAGAAGATACCGTTTGTTATAATCCGAATTCAGTGACTTTCTCGCCGGCAATAGAAGCAGATACATAGGGATTTCTTTTGAAGAGGGCACGCCAAAAGGTTTTTAGAGCAGGTACGCGCATTTGATGATCGCCTTTGAGGATATAGATAAACGCATTTCCGAAAAGGGAAAACAGGAAATACCTTCGCTTCACGAATCTAAGCCTGGAATTGGTTCTTATAAAATAATCCAAGGCCAGGGCCCTACGATAATATTGAACGGGTTTTTGGATTCTGTTTTCAGGAACCTTATAGTGGTACGCGAATGTCGACTGTATTACCTGAATGCCTGGTGCCGGAAAACTGAGTGCGATACCATAATTGTCACCAATGCCATGCGAATCCAAAACTTCATCATAGCCGCTGATTTCAAGCCATTGTTTTTTTATCAAAGCGGCACAAAGTGTGAAACTCGGTACTGCTATTACATCCCCTTCAAAATGAGTTATTATGGGCCATCCAGATTTTGCCAAATGATTCCCCTTCTTGCGATAATAGGAAACAATCCATTGAATAATTGGATTCCGGCTTGAACAGGTAACAGGGCCCCAGATTCCGAGTCCAAAACAAAATTTAAGAAGGAGCTCCTTTTTAGAACTTAGGGGGTAATTGCTTTGCCACTGGTGATTTTCCAGCTGCAATATCTGGCCACATATAGCACCTGCATCAGGATGCTGCAGTACATAATTGACCAGGATCGAAAGATAATCCCGGGGAATTTCAATATCATCATCGCAAACAAAGATCCAATCTGCCTTTGCATGATGGATACCCAGGTTTCTCTGCACACAAACAGAGGAAGGAGATGGCAGATAAATAATTTTAAGCTTCGGAAATTCAGTTCTGAGTTGGCTTTCATCCATGCGTACATCACTGGCATCCACAATAATCACCTCAAGCCGTTTGTAATCATTCTGTTCCAATGAAAGCAGCAAACGCATCAGGTCCTGCAAACGGTTTTTAGTAGGAATTACGACACTGATCTCCATACTAATTCTTTTGCATGGTGATCATAAAATGATCCCCCCATTGGTTGAAGGGTTTCCGGCTACACCATTTGTTTTCCCACCGTTCCAGGAAACGGAATAAACGGGGGTATTTCTCCACAAAATGCTGGATATAGGGAGGAGGGATTGCCAATCCAAGTGATTTCAGACTGAGTACGTTGTATCGCTTATTCAGATGTTGAATTAGATAATCAGGGGTATAGTAATAGCAATTAAAATAAACTCCTTCTACCCGTGCTGAAACCCCGCCTTTTTTTAATCGCCTCAAAGCTGTTTTGAAATAACCTTTAAAGACCAATAGCAATTCCCAAGGGCAGATCCTCGGCATGATCACCAGTGTAAATCGGCCACCGGGCTTTAAGAGAAGATCCATTTGATCCAGCACAAGATCCAGGCGATCCGTACAATTCAAGCCTCCAAAATTGGAAAAAATATAATCGTACTTCTCAGCAGTGCCCAGATCGCTTAAGTGGTTAAAAGAACACAGCACCGTTCGGATATTCTGAACGCTTGAGGCAGCTATTTTTTCATTTAGTTGATCCAACATGCCCAGGGCATTATCCGTTGCGGTCAACTGTATGCCCTGTTGCGCGAAGAACAAAGCGTCAATGCCTGAACCACAATTCAACTCTAATAGATGGGCCCCTCTGGAAATATGGTCCATGACCTCCTGATGCACCCGATTACGCATCCAGACCAATAGCTTATTCTGCTCATCAATCTCGTCAAAAACCGCAGATTGCTTTCCAAAGGCTTGTGCCGTATGCTGCTCCTGGAGCGACTGATTCATTCTCGGAGCAATTTACGTTGTTGTAGATACCTAAAGTAATAAAAAGGTTGTTTCAAAAAGGCTCTAAGATTAAGCCGGGTAATCATCCGGGCATTGATCAGCTGCCGGTAATACGTATGAACATATCGGTGCAGTTTCTTGTAAAAATCCGGCTCATAGGTACCGTGGAACATCATGGCCATTTCATCCGAATCCTTCCAATTGGTTTTTGCCTGAAGACTCTCCTTAACCATTTCAAAAAAACGGGTACCTGGCAATGGATAGGAGATGGAGATGCCAATTTCTTCGGGCATAAGTTCCTTAAGCATATTTAGGGTCAGTTGAATATCCGCTTTGGTCTCCCCAAGATACCCAAATTGAAGAAAAAGGGCTGCCCGGATTTTATGCTTATGCAATTGCGATACGGCCTCCCGGATCTGATGAATGGTGATCCCTTTATCCATAGCATCCAGGATTTTCTGAGAACCACTCTCGGCCCCCATCCAAACGGTTTCACATCCGGAATCTGCCAGGTCAGTCACCTGTTCATCATCCAGCAACAAATCTGCTCTGGATTGGATTTTAAACCGGATAGGAACCCGGTTTTCCTGAAGCAATGCAGCGAATTTCCGCACCCAGCCTGGTTTCAATCCAAAGATGTCGTCACAAAACCAGATATGGTCAAAATGATAGCGGTTCTTCAACCATACGATTTCACGGACTACGTGTTCCGGGGACCGGGCATTATACCGATTACCATAGATTGGCTTTGCGCACCAGTTGCATTTAAAAGGACAGCCCCTGGTGGTATTCATATTAATAGAAAAATACCCGCTGCTTCGCATCCAGGCGGAGCGATAGGCCTCCATATCTATAAGATCCCAGGCAGGAAGTGGTAGTGCATCCAGATTCGTCATCACGGGCCTGGAAATCGTTCGGATAAGCCCTTGAGCGACATCCAGAAATGCAATACCCGCTATCTCAACAAGTGGCTTTCCTCCTGATTTTTCGTAATCCAATAAATCCAGGAGCGTCATTTCTCCTTCACCAAGTATAATATAATCCGCCCCCTGCTCCAGATAATTATCAAAGTGATCGGTACTGTCTGATGAGGAAATACAAACCTTGCAACCGGAATCCTTTGCTATACGAATCATCCTGAATGCAGCTTCCCGCATGTTTGTCAGGCACATCTTCGTCAGATAATTAAAGCCATCATCATAAATAACCACCAACTCTGGTTTAAATGCATGGATGGCGCCGCGAATGGATTCTGGTGATTCCATAAACATCACATCATGAACTGCCACTTCATGACCATTGCCGCGCGCACAGGAGGCTGCATATAAAGTGCCTAGAGGTGCATAGGGTTGCATCATTTTCCACTGCTTTTCATCAAAGCGCAGAAAATAGGAGTGGGTAAAAAGAACGCGCATTAGCAAATGAGGATACTTTCCAATTGAGTCAAAATGCGTTTCTGATAATTATAGGGATGGTTCTTGGAAATATGCAATGTGGTTTTAAACGCCAATTCATAATCCTCCTGCGGATATCCTACAGCCGACCATTTTCGCCGCCATTTCCAATCAGTTAGTTTCATTAGTAGCTTGTTCCAGTAAACAGGCTGGAGATGATCCATGGTCCATTCCAAACTTGTTTTGATGGGGTTGTTCTTCTTCGTAATATTCCGGGTATCCCTTGGATAGGCATTGGAGTTTGGCAAGATTAAAGAATGCCATTGGTTATTGTCCATTAGCATTTCATAATGATTAACTCCTGCAACCGGGATCAGGGAATACAATTCCGTGGCTGTGTAGATATTTGTTTCGGAGAGCGCCATTTCTGTTTCATCGATGAAATAATTCATGCAGTAATGATGCTGCCGGCCTACCAAAAAGGTCAACTTTTTAAACAGATGCAATAGCGTCCTGCAGATCCATAGCCGGTTTTTTGCAGTAACTATAAAGAAATCAAAATCACTATTAGGTGTTACAATTCCTTTGGAAAGTGATCCTGATATGCCAACAAAACGAACAAAGGGAAAGTTGTAAATAAATCGACCCGTTTTCCTGGCCTGAATGGTTTCTTGGACCGCCGCCTCATTCCCGGCTAATCGTTCTGCGAGTAATGTTTTAATTTCCGGAAGAAGCGCATAATAGCCCTGATAACTATAGACTTTACCTATGGCCGCTAATTCTTCCAGATGTTCTTCAATTTCCACCCGTTCACACTTAAATTCGCACTGCCGGTGAACTTCAGCAGCGGAAATAGGGTATCGAAACCAGGCATAGTAATGCAGGGTCCGATTAACGGCAACAATAAGGTCTTCATTAACACGAGTAATCATTTCCTCCTATTGTTTTTAAAAACTGGCAAACTCATTTTTAAAGTGCGCAGCAAAATCTGGAAGTCTACACCCAGCGTTATTTTAGTTGCATAATGCAAATCAAGTCGGGTTCTGTTTTCAATGCTCTTAAAATCAGGCGTACTTCCATGGTAGCCATATGACTGGGCAAGACCTGTCAGTCCAGGACGAATCTGATGCCTCAAATCATAATGCTGGATTAAAGCTGAAAACCGCTCGTGATCCGAGATCATATGCGGACGTGGCCCTACGAGGCTCATACTACCCTCCATAATATTTATTAATTGCGGGAGTTCATCGATATGACTCCTCCTTAATAGCCATCCAATTCGTGTGACGTTAAGCCCATCCTCTTTCATCGTCCTGAATTTCCAGCAATTAAATATCCTGCCATTTTTCCCTACCCGTTTCTGGACAAAGAACAAGGGTCCTTTGGAACTGGTTTTAATCAAAATATAGAGTATGGGGGTCAACCAGGGAAATATAATAAGGAACCCGATCATGGATATGCCAAAATCCAAAGCCCTTTTTATTGAAGCTTCATAAAGGTTCACCAGCTTAGGTTCAGATAACTCATATACCGGTATCTGACCGATCGCAAATGGATCTTGCAAGGGCTTTCCCAGATCGAATGATACCGTATTCATCCTTGCTTTATGGTTTGAGTTAGTAAAACGGGGACTGCCATTTCCTGCCGAACCAAATGAGCGGATCGTTCTTTTAGCCATTTGATAAAATGAGCTTCCAATTGATCGGTAATCACATCCCAATTATATAGTTCGCGGATAGCCTGGATATTTGTTCCAATCCAATCCTGATAATCTCTTTTATCAATGAGCTCCCCCGCAAGTTGCAGAATATCCTTTTCTTCTGTGAAGTAAAATGCATTCCCTTGTAGAATCGAAGCATTAAACTGGTTTTTATGGGCACAAATGAGGGTCCGGCATGCCATTGCCTCCAGTAAAGATGGATTTGTGCCACCCACTGAATGGCCATGAAAATAGATCCTTGAATTATATCGAAGGGTATTCAGCTTTTCATTGTCGTAAATCCCATTTGCAAAGATGATATTACTCACCGGGGCATATCGAGCATACACACGCTTCCCAAACCGGGTATCATTATAATTTCCAACCAGCAAAAACTTTCGCTCAGGCATCTGGACATAAGCCTTCAAGAAGGTTTCAATATTATTCTCAGGCTCAAAGCGGGCAACGACAAGATCGTACTGTCCGGCGATGATTCCGTATTTCTTGAGTAAGGAAGGCTTCTTTTCAGGAAAGTATTCGATCGCCCCATACGGTACATAGGAAGCATTTACCCGGTACTTTTCGTGGAGGTAGGCCTGAATTCCCTTTGAATCTGCAATAAGGTGATCACTGTAGCGAACGCCCCATTTTTCTGCGAACTTCAGAAACCACTGGACAGGTTTCCGGTATTTGGAACGTCGCCATTCCAGACCATCCATATTCGTTACCAGAAGGGCCGATTTAGGAAATAACCATGACCAGATGGTACTGCTGGTATATCCTAACTGCAGAATGAGGTCAAAATCCCGCACACCTGCGTCTTTTATACAATTGTAATCGTAAATAAACTGGCCAAAAGTGCCGATTCGATGCTCCGGATCTTTGCAATGAATGATATGGACACCCCCAAATTGACTTTCCTTATAGGGATGGGTATGCGAGGAATAGACAGTTACCCTGTGGCCCTTTTTGACCATGTTGCAGGCAAATATTTCCGCAAACTGCTCGAAGCCCCCATAATGATTAGGAATGCCTCTTGTCCCTATAATTCCAATGTTCATACGCCGATCTTTACAGGTTTATTCAAACGATTCTCATGAATGACTTTTTCATAAGCCATGGCCGTCTGCCGGGCCGAATTCTGCCAGTTATATTCGCTTACAATTTTATGGTGCAAATTTAATTGAGTTGGAGCCTCCGCTGCCTTCATGACAGCCTGAAGGATTGACTGTGGTTCCGCCGGATTACAATACCAGGCCTGATCACTAAAATATTCTCGGGTATCTCCATCCGGTGATATGACCAGATTGCATCCTACATAGGCTGCTTCCAGACTACTCAGGCCGCAAGTCTCATTCCAGCTGGGAAGTGCGTGTACCTTAGCTTTCAGATAATAGGGAAGTAAGTCCTGCTGAGGCATAAAATCAATGAACTGGACATTATCGGCAGCAATTGATTTGCACTCCCTGTAATAGGAAATATGATTCGGAGCTGGATTCCCGATGATCAGCAGTTGAAATGAGGTATTATTAAGGGCTCTGATCAGATTGATCTGATTTTTTCGACCTTCTATTCGCGCAACACAGATCACCAGTTTCTCATCCCGCTGACCTTGCAGTTGCAGATCTGATACCGAGAAATCCTCAGGGTCGACTGCGTTGTATATTACCTGATGATCATTGCATGTTCCATATTTTTCTACAAATCGAGCGAATTCACTTTCAGAATTGGGCAGTAGCATCGATGCATTGTCGGCAACCTGTCTTACGGATTTGCGATGCCCCTGGAATAAATATTCCTGGCTGCGAATGGATTCTCCATTCTTTATCCATCGCCCAATAACTTTCAGGTATTCGATCGAATCGGAAGAGATAAACTTCCCGAGCAAGGTCATTGTCCGGCTTCGATTCGCCTGTTCATAACCACTGAAATCAACAAAAATTGTGGAGATTACGTAAGGCTTCTCACTTTTCCGTGCATGATAGATTACATCAGCGGGTCTGGTAATATTAAAGAAATGAAGGAGGTCGTAAGTGCTGTAGTTGATTTCTTCGTTGCACAAACGAATATCCACCTCCACACCCATTTGTTGCAAATACTTTGCAGTAGCCTTTATCTGTACGGTATCGCCACCATAAACTTTGTACAAGGTTGACCGTGTAATAAATGCCACTTTCATATAAATCAAGACCGATGTACCAACAACCTATCCTGATCCAAATGTAGGTCGTGACACAGGCATAGTTTGCCACTTACGCGTCTAAATCCAAAATAAAGACTTCCAAATGACGATGGGTAAACTGCTAAAAATGATCCACTCCCTATCGGACCTTAGTATTTAATTGATTCTCAAACAACTGGTTGCTGATATTAGAAAAGCAAAGTATCCAGAAAACATATTCTGCAGCATTGGTTATATAGCTTCCCATGAATTGAAAAATAAATAGAAAGAGAAATAACCATAGCCGATAGGGGTTTTTACGAACACCCGTTCTGAAAAACAGGAAGACCTGTAATCCGATTCGAAGGACAACGCCAATATACCCATAACACACAATGGTTTCTGCAACGGCATTAGGTATCCGTATGGTTTCAGGTATCCTGGAATAGAAGTAGTACTGGATAATGATCTCTCTGGCAAACACCTTTAATTGTCCCGGACCAATACCCCAATACAAGCTTTTTTGCTGAAGAATTTTATGAGCCAGGATGAACGATTCATAGGTCCTTCCTCGGAAAGAGGTATCTCTGCCATTCAGAATATTGTCGATCCGCAAAAAGAATAAATTATGCCGGTAAAAAACGAATAGGATCAACAAAACCAATGCTGCCCCACCCATTGAGGCCAGCAATACGCTTCTTTTTTTTGAGGAGTTAAATACTCGTCTGAAACGGAACCCAATCAGAATCATTCCTGAAATTGTCAAACACCCGATCACTCCGAATGATAGCGACATTGCCATAGGCACACTGATCATAAAAAGTGCCAGCCATGGAACACTTTCCCGTTGAAACAAGGCTTTACAGTAGTAAAAAATGAATAGCGGAGCTATTAGATAACTGTAATGTGAGGCTTCGGAGGTAAACAATTTCAGGCGGGCTATGACCCTGATCTGATCGGACATCGACATTGAATACCACACCACCGACTTAATAGACGGAAACAGAAGCAATGGGATACTGCAAAGTGCTAAGAGAAAATTCAGGATCAGGATCTTATTGAAAATACCTTCCAGATCTACCAGGTCTTTAGAAAGGATCATTGCTGTTGTAAGTGCAAAAACACCCGTACAAAAAAGCATCAATGTCGAGATAAGGTAGTAATGAACAATAACACCCAGCCACAAATGAATCATCATATAGGTCCCTAAGACCAGGCAAAATGCGGTGAGATATCGGAGCCCCTGCATCCGGTAAAGTAGAAACAACCACACAGGAGTCAATAACAATGAAAAGCTCAAACCTTCCGGAAGAAAGGCCGTATTAAACAGGAACAGGAAGATAAAAAGCGGGGCTATCCAGACGTTATGGTACCGCGGAAGAATTGCTTCCATAAGCCAGAATTAAAAAATGATGAAAGATGATACCTCCAAAATAAAAAACCGGCACCAATAAGAAATAGTATTTGCAGCCAAAGGACGTTTGTATAAACAAGTGCCATGCAAAGGAAAGATGGCAAGATGCCCAGAAACAAATCCCAATACTTCAAACCCTGTCCATACTGCCTGTTCACCAACTCCTGAAGTACAGGAACGCTGATCACCATGCTGAGAGCCATTCCTTCGACCAAAGCCTCGGGCCTTCCCATACCATACATAGCTCCTAACATCAGGACATAGCACAGGGCACAATATCCAAACGTAAAAATGGTGGCTTTCTTTTCACTTCCGGTGCCATTCAGGAGGTAGAAGGGCAGGATGGTGTGTACATATAGGATCTCAAAAACGGTAAAAGCCCGAATGAAATACTTCATCTGACCATAATTTTCATTCCCAAGCCAGGTTCGAATCAAAAAAGGGCTGCTAAAATAGAATAACAACAGGAGCCCTATGCTGATACAGGTAAAGAGCCCGGAAATCTGCTGATACCATTCATAGGAATTTTTTTGCTGCGCTTCCATTCGAATTAATCTCGGGAAAACCCAGGTGACCATCGCCATGAAAATCATATGAATATGGTTGAACATCGTTGCAACCAATCCATATAAAGCCAAGGTCTTTAGTCCAGAGAAAGTGGAAACCCATAAACGGTCACCCTGGAATGTCAGGATTACCAGAATACTTTGGATCCAGGGCCACATGCTGAATGCAATCAGTTGTTTCTCGAGGCCCGGCACTGTTTTAATACTTGGCTTATAGAATGGAAGTACTTTATTGATCACCAGGAAGTGAATAATCAGGTAGGTGATGCTAAATGCGACATTTCCCACTAGGATGACCAGGATATCAGCATGGTAGGTTGCTGCGAGTAGGAGACTAATGCCGAGGGATCCAAAGCGGCTGATCATATTCAAGATCGCCGCGGTCCTGAATTGATCATAGGCTTTGATAATATTTTGAAACAATTGTTCCAGGTATTTTAATCCGGCGAGGATTGCGGCCCAAAAAACACAAAGGGATGCCTGATGTATTGGAATCGAATAGGAATCCAGATATCTGGTTCTGCCTATTATTACGGCAGCCAGGGAACCCATTGCGATCAGCGCCAGCCATTGTAAAAAGGTGATCTTAAGCAGGGCATTGATTAGTTCCGATACCCTGGAAAGCAATCCCTTTCCCTGGGCATGAGAAATTCGGATCAGAGCCGTGTATCCAAGATTGAAATTGAATACCTGCAAAATCGTAATGATCGTGTTTATCAATATCCAGAAGCCAAACAATGTTGCTCCCAGATAATGCAGCATGATTGGCACAGTGGCCAGATAAAATACCGGATAAATTGCAGTATCCAATAGGCTCCAGAAGGCATGCTTGAGCCCCTGTGGTAAGCGTTTAGACACGAGGCTCCGATAATTTTCGGATCAATGCCATTCCGGTAGCCACTAGTAAACTGCAAAGCAGACCATACAACAGGAGTTTCCGGCCATTTCGTTCCGGCTTATCAGAGGGGCTGAATCCATGGATGATGGATACACTTGGCAAAGTGTGTAATGCCAGGCCAAATCCTATCTCCAGCTTCTGATCCTCCAATTTATTCCTGTAGTTCAGAAGTGCGGTAATATTAGAAAACCCACCAACACTGTCCCTGGTCATTCCGGTATGTCTAAGGAAAATGGTATAACTATTGATAATAGAATCAACTGTCTGAAGATCATTGTTGAGGTAGTCGATTTTCTGAATATTCTTTAAAGAATCAAGACGGCCTATCTGCTTTTGATAAGGACTACTGTTGAGATAGTGCATTAGTGCGGGTTCAAAAACGCTGAATACATGCCGGTTTTTTGCTTTTAAGGTAATGTACAAGGGTTGAAGTTCCTGAGTGACATCTTCAAACAAAGGACTTCCTGCACGGTTTTTCGCTTCTATACTCAGGATTGAAGAACTCAATGAATCCGGCAAACCCAACATTTTTCCAAGTTCATTATAGGCTCCTTTTTGTGCCAGAATATTGAGTTTCTGACACATCTCCCCATAGGATTTAGAAGGCAATATCTGGTTATTATATTCCGCAGCCAAATCACTTTCGAAGTAGGATGGAGAATAATACCAGGCAGTACCAAATGCCGCGGACACAAGGATCAGAGCCAGGAAGAAGCTGCCTGCGTACTTGTGAATAGCACTGATTGTAAATCGCAGTGCAGCTATAACAAAAGCATTAAATTCCTTAATAAAGTCGAGAATGTCGGCTTGCCTGATCATAATGGCATTTGTGGTCGTAAAGCTTGTATGCTAGAGAATTTAGTCGTCAAACCAGCTAATAGTCAAAATTCTACCTCAGTACAATATTAGGACATGGAAAAGGTATCACCATTGCATTTAAAATCATGGCAATGTCATGGCAATCGGAAAAAGGAGACGCAAAGTCTAAAACCAATTATTAAGCCTATAAAAAATAGATCCATAGGATAGGCAAAAGTCATGGTCTAATGAAAAAGAGCATACCGAAAGCGAAAAGACAATAATCTGCAATTCTGACTTTCAGGTAGAATAGAACGAAAATCAAACCTTTATGATGCAATCACAAATCCGTGAATCATACAATACTTACGTTTTATCATACAACAAGTTAGAGCATTAGGCAACTCAACTTTGCTGTTGCAGATAACAGGCTCTATTCAGCTAGGTACTGCAGACTCCTCATTTTCCAATACAATTTCCTTTCCGGTTTATCCGCCGGTTTGCCTTCATCAATAAAAAAGATGGTCTGCCGGAAGTTCCTTTTTATCGTTCTTATCATGTCCATTCCAATTATTGCGGCAGGACAAGAGAAATGGACACTCCAGTCCTGCATGGATACTGCATTTAAACGGAATATACTGCTCAATCATGGTTTGCTAAGCAATCAGATTAATAAGATTACGCTGGCTCAATCCAAAGCCGCCATACTACCAAACCTAAACCTTAGTGATCAGCAAAGTCTGAATGCCGGATATACTTCCGATCCTTACACCTATCAGTATTCTACCCAATCCATCTCTAGTAATAGCCTTTCGCTCAATAGTTCTGTTACCCTATTCAATGGATACCTTTTACTGAATACCATCCGCCAGCACAAGCTGCTGTATGAAGCAGGCACCCTGGATATTGAAGTGGCGAAAAACACCCTCTTGTTAAATATCCTGGCCGCATTTATGCAGGTACTGATGGACGAAGAGGCGATCGATGAGACCCAGGCCCAGATTGATGCTACACAACATCTGGTTGAGACGACTGAATTATTTGTGCGCTTCGGAAAAGTTGCAGAACTGAATTTACTTCAGGTTCAATCGCAGTTAGCTACCGACAAGCTAAGCAGAATAACAGCTCTCAACCAATTGGAACTAGATAAAATCGTCCTGCAGCAGTTGATGGATGTACGCGCCACTACGAGTTTTGACATTGAACGAAAAGCCCTAGGGGATCTGATTCCTGAAATACCGGTACCAGCAGAGGAAATAGATGGTATTGCCCAGGCTTTTCTACCCGATATAAAAAGTGCTGCAATCAAGACCAATGCGAGTATAGTAAGTCTAAAAATGGCAGAAGGAGGGCTGCTCCCAAAACTGACACTCACCGCTTTTTTAAAAACCGGATACTCAAGCTCTTCAAGTACCTATACGGAAAGCACCAGCTATCAATCCGAAACCATTGGTTATGTAAATAATAATACCTCACAGCCTGTGATCGCACTGGTTCCATTAACTACAACCAATTATCAGAATGAACCGATCTCTAGTCAATTAAGAAACAATTTCGGTCAGGTAGTCAGCCTTACACTTTCAGTGCCCCTTTTCAATAATCTGACTGCTAAAAGCAATGTGGCCATTGCAAAAGTGAATGTGCAGGATGCACGGCTTAACGAGCAACAAAGCAGAAATGATGTCCGGAAAAGTATTGAAATCGCATATACCAACCAGGTATCTGCTGCAAAAAAATTAATTGCAACACAAGCCCAGGCAGACCTGGAAAAGCGCACTTATAGTGACATGGGCAAAAAATATGCGCTAGGCCTTCTAAGTCCAACGGATTATCTAATAGAGAAGAATAATTATAGTCGGGTGGCATTGTCACTCGTTCAAGCCAAGTATGATTACGTCCTTAAGGTGAAAATGGTCGATTTCTATTTAGGCAAGACCATGACCCTAAATTAAAAAATGAAAAAGAAGCATGTTATTATCCTTGCCATTTCTGCTGCAATAATCATTGTAGTTGCAGTTCTCTATTTTCATTTTCGAAATAAAGCAGTCGTTTATTATTGGCGCAGTGTAACGGTCGAACGGGGGGATGTTAGTCTGCTGGTTACTGCAACCGGTTCGATGGCTGCAGATACCTCGGTGGATATAGGTGTACAAGTATCGGGGATTGTAGCCAGGCTAAAAGCCGATTTTAATGACGTTGTTAAAAAGGGGCAGGTGATCGCTGTTCTGGATACTACCCTTTATAATGCGGCAAAGGTTGATGCGGCGGCAGCCCTGCAGCGGGCTATTACCGCGGTGGAACAGGCAAAGCGTGATATGGACCGTTCCAAAAATCTATTGGATAATAAGGTAGCAGCAGCAGCCGATTATGAACTGACATTAACCACTTACCAAACGGCAAAAGGAAATGCAGTTTCAGCTCAGGCACAGCTAAATCGGGCGATCATCAACCTGCGCTATTGCACAGTAACCGCCCCAATGGCTGGAACCATTATTTCCCGCAACGTTCAGGTTGGGAACATGGTGATCGCAAGCTTCAACAGCCCGGTTCTATTCACAATTGCCAATAGTTTGGCCAAAATGCAATTGCAGGCTAATGTGGATGAAGCGGATATCGGGCAAGTGAAACTGGGGCAACATGCCAATTTTACGGTAGACACTTATCCGAATGATGTCTTTACCGGAACCGTAACGCAAATCAGACGACAGCCCACTATGGTGCAAAATGTTGTCAATTACGTGGTGATCATTGAAGTACCCAATCTGGACCTGCGATTGATCCCCGGCTTAACAGCCAATGTTAATATTTTCATCCAGGAACGGACCAATGTATTGAAAGTTGCTACCAATGCTTTTACATTCATTCCGCCAGCGGCCTATATTCAAAACGCCACTTTCCTCAGCGATTCAGTGAAGCATTTCTGGCAGGACAAACTGCAGAAGAACAGTGAACTCAGAAAACAGCAGATCGTAGTTACCGATGGCGGACAGGGTTATTTGTGGATTATCAAGGACAAGGATATTTACCCCATCCATGTTAATAAAGGGCTCAACGATGGCTCGTTTACCGAAATAAGCGGAGATGTAAAAGAAAACTACCAGGTTGCGACAGGTATCAATCAAACTGCCAGTGACCAAACTACGTCAAAAGCATCCAATCCCTTTATCCCGAAATTTCCGAAACGAAAATAGAATGGACCATGCTGAAAATCTGATCACCGTTAAGAATCTGACCAAAACCTATCAGACTGGTGAGGTTGTGGTACATGCTTTGTCCGCTGTTTCACTGAGCATCAATAAAGGAGATTTCGTGGCCATCATGGGGGCAAGCGGCTCTGGCAAGTCCACTTTCATGAACATTTTAGGCTGTTTGGATAACCCCACAAGTGGAGAATATACACTGGAAGGAAAAGACGTGTTGACCCGGTCAAAAAATGAATTGGCCGAACTCCGAAATAGTAAATTGGGCTTTGTTTTTCAATCCTTCAACCTGCTCCCTAGAACCTCTGCTCAAGAAAATGTAGAGCTCCCATTGCTTTACAACAATAAAATAAGTGTTCAGACGCGGGCAGAAAAGGCGTTTAACGCCCTCGAATCAGTAGGACTTGCTGATCGCATCAATGCGATGCCCAATCAACTTTCGGGTGGTCAACAACAGCGTGTCGCCATTGCCCGTGCCCTTGTAAATGAACCTTTGATCATTATGGCGGATGAACCCACCGGCAACCTAGACTCCAGAACCAGCTATGAAATCATGGGCATTTTCCAAAAACTGAATGATGCAGGTATTACAGTCGTAATGGTAACACACGAACCGGATGTGGCACAATTTGCCAAAAGCAATATCGTTTTCAAAGACGGAAAAATCATTGCTAATCACCCAGTGGTAGCCAGGAAGATTGCTACCGTTGAATTGAAAAAGCTTGCTGAACTTAAGGAAGAAGACTCTACCACATGAGAGCAATGAACCTCCTCAAGGTCGCCTGGCGATCCCTGAACCGGAACAAACTCCGGAGCTTCCTGACCATGTTAGGCATCATTATCGGTGTTGCTTCTGTGATCGCAATGTTAGCCATTGGAGAAGGCTCCAATCAAAATATTAAAGCCTCTGTAGCAAGCCTGGGAACGAATGCGATCATGATTTACTCCGGTACTAATAACCAGGGGGGAGTTCGGTCCGGAGCCGCCACCAATCAGACCATTAAACTGGAGGATGCGGAAGCCATTCTTGCCAACTGCGATCTTGTAAATCATGTTTCACCGGTCGATCAGACGCGCGCCCAAATCGTATTCGGAGGGCTAAACTGGAATACAATGGTACTTGGTGTAAAAAACGACTATTTCCTGATCCGCTCCATTACTATTTCCAAAGGCAGTGTATTTACCCCCATGGATGACCGGGCTGCCGCTAAAGTGTGTGTTTTAGGTACAACCGTCATTTTCAATTTGTTTGGCAATGAGAATGTTGATCCTGTAGGGCAAGTCATTCGAATTAATAGCATACCTATGAAGATCGTTGGTGTACTGACGAAAATGGGGCAAAATACCTTTGGACAGGACCAGGATGATATCATCATCGCCCCGTTTTCCACCATACAAAAACGGATGAAATCATCAAGTTCTTATGTCAATAGCATCCTCGCCTCCGGACTGTCAGAGAATCAAATCAAGGATGCAGTCGATGAAATCTCCGGTTTGTTGCGTGAAAAACACAAATTAGCACCTTCAGATGACAACGACTTTACCATAGGCACCCAGTCCGACATTAGCAATATTTTCGGTAATATCTCTAAAGTGATGACCATCTTACTGGCTAGTATCGCTGGTATTTCCTTGCTGGTCGGCGGAATTGGGATCATGAATATCATGCTCGTATCGGTAACAGAACGGACTCGGGAAATTGGTATCCGAATGGCTATTGGAGCGAAAGGCAGAGATGTGCTGATCCAATTTATGATCGAAGCAGTGGTTATCAGCTTTATTGGCGGCCTTATTGGAATCGCAATCGGCATTATTACGGCCAAGGTAGTATCAGGCCTGGGCGGCTGGCCTGTAGTAATCACCTTCTCTTCAATAATACTGGCCTTTTCATTTTCCGCTGCGATCGGGCTCTTCTTTGGGTGGTATCCCGCACGGAAAGCCGCTGCCCTGAACCCCATTGATGCATTAAGGTACGAATAGACCTTGCTACGAAACCTGTCAAAAACCCAGCTTCTCAATTTTCTCTTAACGCAACGGCCTAACTTCATCAATCCCAAGCTGAGGGCAACATTTTTGATCCGATGAGGCAGTCATGAAGACGTATTATCAGTTTTTCGGTAATTACAGGAAGGCCCTCATTCTGGCACCTACCCTGGTTGTCATTGATGTTGGGTGTGAAATTGTGCAACCGGAGCTCATGTCCAAAATTGTGGATCATGGTGTATTACTTAAAGACCTGCATTATATTTTACAGACGGGTGGTTTCATGCTGCTATTATCCATCATTGCAATTGCAGCCAATGTGAGTAATGTGTATTTCTCCTCCCATGCTTCCGTAGGTTTTGCAGCCGAATTGCGCAAAGGGATGTTTACTAAAATTCAATCATTCTCATTTGCCAATCTGGATCGACTGAGCTCCTCTTCGCTTGTAAATCGAATGACCAGTGATGTCAATATTTTGCAGGATGTGATTATGATGTCCCTGCGACTTTTGGTCCGGGCACCTTTGATGTTGCTTTTTGCCGTGATCATTGCAGTGCGTATCAATGCAAGCCTCGCCTCCATTATCGCGATTGCGATCCCGCTATTGTCCGTTTGTATTTATGTGATCCTGCGGCGTGGACTCCCCTACTTCGAAAAGGTCCAGCAAAAGCTTGACCGGGTCAACAGGATCGTACAGGAAAACCTGGTCAATGTTCGTGTAGTGAAATCTTTTGTTCGGGATGACTTCGAGAAAAAGAAATTTTTCAGTAGCAATGAAGAATTGCGGGAGTTATCCGTTAAGGCATCCGGACTTGTGGTCCTGATCATGCCGGTCATGCAATTAGTAATGAATGTTTCGATTGTGGCCATCGTTTGGTTCGGGGGTAACAAGATCATTGCCGGTAGTTTCCAGGTGGGGCAATTGATGTCATTTATTACCTACATCACTCAAATACTTATGTCGCTGACCATGCTCTCCATGACCATCATGACCCTGGCCAGAGCAGGAGCATCCAGTGAACGGATCCTGGAAGTATTGAATACCAAAGTCGATATTGTTGATTCAGCTCTGGCTATTGAAAAGCAAACATCAATAAAACGAGGGGAAATTGTCTTTGAAAATGTCTCTTTTAAATATACTCAGCAGGCCAATGAGTACGTGCTAAAAAATATTAATCTCCATATTCCTCCGGGTGAAACAGTAGCCATTGTTGGGGCAACAGGATCCGCCAAGAGCACCCTGGTGCAGCTAATTCCCCGATTATACGACGCGTCATTAGGCAGGATCCTGATTGATGAGGTTAACGTACGGGATTACACCTTACGCAACCTGCGCACAGGTGTGAACCTGGTATTGCAACAAAACGAGTTATTCTCCGGGACCATCCGGCAAAATCTAAGCTGGGGCAAGCCTGGAGCTGCTGATGATGAGATTATTGCTGCAGCCAAAGATGCACAGGCCCATGATTTTATTATGAGTTTTCCGAAGCAATACGAAACGGTGCTGGGCCAAAGCGGAGTAAATCTTTCAGGAGGTCAGAAACAACGTTTGTGCATTGCCCGAGCCATTTTAAGCAAACCCAAAATACTGATCCTGGATGATAGCACCAGTGCAGTCGATATAGCAACGGATGCCAGGATCCGGCTTTCATTTCGTCAGCATTTACAAGGCACCACCATTCTTATTATTGCCCAACGCATCAGTTCGATTCAATCGGCAGACCGAATAATCGTGTTAGAAGATGGTGAGTTGATTGGCAATGGAACACATGAAGAACTCATGAAGAATAATAAGGTGTACGGGGACATTTATCATTCACAACAGTTAAAAGACGCCACGGTATCATGAGTGAGAAACCCCTTGCCAGCAATAAAACAATGCCGGCTGGCCTACCCGGAAGGCGGGGTCGGATATCCATTGAAAAACCCAAAAATTCAAAACAGGTGATGCTCCGCCTTTGGCGCTATCTGAGCAGGCAGAAAATCATGTTACTGGTTATTATAGCGCTGTTGCTCATTAATACCGGAGCCACCATTACGGGTTCCTACCTGCTTCGCCCGATCATTAATCAGTATATCATTCCGCACAATATTCCCGGACTGATCAGAATGATCTTTTTATTGCTTGCAGTTTACCTCTCCGGTTCGCTGGCAGCGGTCTGGCAAAACAGGCTCATGATAAAAGTGTCTCAAAAAACGGTGAGTATTATCCGGGCTGACTTATTTAGTAAGCTCCAGGCACTACCGCTGCGATTTTTTGACAGCGAAAGCCATGGAGATCTGATGAGCCGATTTACAAATGATCTTGACAATGTAAGCGATGCCCTGAATACCAGTACCATGCAGCTCTTCACAAGTGCCATTACACTAGCTGGAATCTTTATTCTGATGCTTTACATCAGCCCACTCCTTACTCTTGTTACCCTGGTAATCGTCCCATTAATGCTTTGGGTAGCTGCTCAGATCATCAAACGGAGTAAAACGTATTTCAGCTCTCAACAGGTCGCATTGGGCACTGTAAATGGTTTCGTAGAAGAACTCATTACCGGACTTAAGGTCGTTAAAGTATTCTGCTACGAAGAACATGCAGCAGCAGATTTTGAACAACTCAATTATGATCTTCGTGACAAGGCCACACAGGCACAATTGTATTCCGGAGCCATGATGCCCGTGATCCAGAATCTGAACACCATTAATTTTGCATTAACGGCAACCGTTGGGGGTTTGCTGGCCATTTTAAGAGGCCTGGATCTTGGGGGCTTAGCCGCATTTCTCCAGTATTCGAGACAATTTGGAAGACCCGTCAATGAAATTTCCAGTCAATACAATAGTTTACAATCGGCACTGGCAGGCGCCGAACGGATTTTCCAGATCATGGATGAATTGCCGGAAATCCCGGACGCCAGTGATGCCATAAATCTAACGAACGTCAAGGGAAACGTTCAATTTCACGCAGTAAACTTCAGTTATGATCCTGGAAAGACAGTATTGAAGAATATAACTTTAGAAGCAAAAGCAGGCCAGAAGATTGCACTGGTTGGTTCTACTGGTGCAGGAAAGACGACAATCATGAACTTGCTTCCAAGATTCTACGATATACAATCAGGAACAATTACCATTGATGGTATTGATATCCAGAAAATACAGCGAAGTAGTTTACGGCATTCCATGGCAATCGTATTACAGGATACGCATCTCTTTACAGCTACAGTGATGGAAAATATCCGATATGGAAACCTGGAAGCATCGGATAAGGAGGTAATGGAAGCTGCCAGGCTGGCGGGTGCCGATTCATTCATCAAACGATTGCCCAATGGCTATGAAACGGTATTGGAAAATGATGGTGGGAATTTGAGTCAGGGGCAGCGGCAATTACTCAATATCGCCCGTGCCACCGTTGCCAGGCCAGCTATACTGATCCTGGATGAAGCCACCAGTTCTATAGATACCCGCACGGAACAAATAATTCAACAGGGAATGGATCAATTAATGCAAGGCCGCACCAGCTTTGTAATTGCACATCGCTTATCTACCGTCCGTAATGCTGATGAAATTCTGGTATTGGAAAACGGAGCGATCATAGAGCGGGGAAATCACCTCGCTTTATTGCAACATAAAGGGCGGTATTACGAATTGTATACCGGGCAATTCAATTGACGTGCGTCATCCTCACACTCCGAATTTTTCAAAATGAGCCTTCCACAAGACAGCAAACCACTGGATAATTTCTGGAATCTTGATTCGGCAACGGCATTAAAAGAACTTTCAGGGTCTGTGAACGGCTTAGTAAAGAATGAAGCGGAGAACCGTTTAAAACGTTATGGCTCGAATACTTTTAAGGCGACTTCACGGGCATCGGACCTCATTTTATTTTTACAGCAATTCAAAAGCCCCATCACGCTTATGCTCATTGCGACTGCACTGCTGTCAATGGGTTTAGGGGATTTTACAGACGCGCTCATTATCCTGGTCATTATTCTTATAAGCAGTACTCTGGGGTTCTGGCAGGAACGGGGTGCGGCAAATGCTGTGAGGGAATTGCTGAAACTGGTGCAGATCAAATGTCACATTCTCAGAGATGGTACTGCCGAGGAATTGCCAATCGAACAAACTGTTCCCGGCGATATCATTCTTTTATCCGCAGGTGATGTAATTCCTGGAGATAGCTTAATCCTTGAATCAAAAGAACTATTCATTGACGAAGCTGCCTTCACCGGCGAAACGTACCCCGTTGAGAAAACTGCAGGTGTAGTCGGAAAAGATGAACCATTGGCAAAGCGCAGCAATTCCCTGTTTATGGGTGCTCATGTGATCAGTGGGACAGCAAAAGCATTGGTTATTAAAACGGGTAAATCAACGGAATTCGGGAAAATATCCGAACAGTTAATGACCAAGGTGCCGGAGACTGATTTCGAACATGGCATTCGCCGTTTTGGCTATATGCTGATGGAGATCACTCTAGTATTGGTGATCCTGATTTTTGCTATCAATATCCTGCTGCATAAACCAGCTCTAGATTCCTTTTTATTCTCGCTTGCATTGGCAGTAGGACTTACACCTCAGTTATTACCGGCCATCATTAGTGTAAATCTTTCTGTTGGTGCCAGGGCAATGGCAAAAAAACAGGTCATTGTCAAACGGCTTTCCTCTATTGAAAATTTTGGAAGCATGAACATCCTTTGTTCCGATAAAACAGGAACAATCACGGAAGGGATCGTGACACTAAAGGATGCAGTGGATATAGAAGGCAATCATTCGGACAAGACGCTGCGATATGCCTGGTTCAATGCCACGATGCAGCAAGGTTTTAAAAACCCCATTGATGAAACGATCCGCACGAATTATAAAGGGGATATGGCAGGCTTTAGTGTACAAGCCGAAATCCCCTACGATTTCATACGCAAGCGTCTAACAATTCAAGTAAAGAGTTCACAAGAGAATATTGCTATTACCAAAGGTGCACTGAAGAATATTCTTGAAATATGCGAATGGGTGGAAGTTGCAAATGGGGAGACCATCCCGCTTAAAGACAAAGTTCAAAGCATACAAGAGCAGTACCAGAAATGGAGTGCTGATGGTTACCGGGTTCTGGGCGTCGCGTTTAAAAATTTAAGTGATGACAGGGCATTTACCAGGGCAGATGAACAGCAAATGATCTTTTTAGGTTTTATAATCCTGTTTGATCCGCCCAAAAAAGATGTGGGAAAAACCATCCAGGATCTGCTTCAGTTGGGGGTTCATCTTAAGTTGATAACGGGCGACAATGCTTTGGTCGCAGCAAGTCTGGCAAAACAAATTGGAATCGAAAAGCCGGTGATTCTGACCGGGGAGCAAATCCGGAATATGAGTGATCGGGCACTGTTTCACCAAGCACCTCATACCACTATTTTTGCGGAAGTTGAACCTAATCAGAAAGAGCGCATCATCGTATTTCTGAAGAAGTCCGGCAATGTCGTTGGATTCATGGGGGATGGCATTAATGATGCCCCGGCACTACATGCGGCAGATGTTGGAATATCCGTTAATACGGCGGTAGATGTGGCTAAGGAGGCTGCCGATATTGTTTTACTTGATCAGGATCTGAATGTTTTAATTACGGGGATCCTATCGGGCCGGAAAACGTTTACCAATACCATGAAGTACATCTTTATGGCTACCAGCGCCAATTTTGGCAATATGTTCAGCATGGCTGGGGCTTCCTTGTTTCTTCCATTTCTGCCCCTATTACCCAAGCAGATTTTGCTCACCAACCTCTTGACTGATTTTCCAGAGATGACCATTGCTACCGATCGGGTAGATGATATTGCCGTTGCCAAACCTCATAAATGGGACCTTAAGTTCATCCGCCGCTTCATGATTGTTTTTGGCTTGTTAAGCTCCGTTTTTGACTTTATGACCTTTGGGGTATTGTACTACTTCATGCATGCGAATGAAAAGACGTTTCAAACCGGCTGGTTCGTAGAATCAGCCATTTCAGCTTCGTTGGTAGTTCTTGTAATGCGGACCCGCCTGCCATTTTTTAAAAGCCTACCTGGCAAATATTTAAGCATTGCTACAGGTATGATGGCTGCCTTTGTTTTAGTCCTTCCCTATCTCCCTTTTGGAAAACTGTTTGGTTTCGTGCCCTTGCCCTTAATTTTCTATTTCTGGATGTTGGTCATTGTGATCCTTTATATCCTATCCGCAGAGGCTGCCAAGTACTGGTTTTACAAAAGCATGCGATCCGGTAAGTAGTCAATAATGAGTTTGAAAATTGAACGATTCAGTGAGCAAGAGCTTGCCTATTTAAAATAAGATCCTGTTTGACCCCTTACTGAAATATGGTCTAAGGATAATGGTTGAAATTTAAAGGGCATTAAAGCTCCCTTTGAAAATACCTGGTTACAAACGCATGCAATTGATTAGGGGTCAGGCGTTCACTTGCTTCTGTTTCAATCTTTATTTTTTCAAAATGCGAATCGCTGCGAAGCATATTGTGAAGTTCCAGTTTGGCATCGGTTGGGCCAAAAAGCAAAACATCGTCATAGCCCTTAATAATCTCACCCAAATGCTTGTAAAAGCCGGTTTCGTTGCCTTGCTCTTTATGATGAAGGTGTTTATCACCATCGCTGGCTGTGTCACCAGCCCCGGTGAAGTGCACTGATTCTAGTGTTTGCATTTCAGTTCCCTCCGTAGAAAAAGGTATAATATGCGCGGTTACATGGTCCATCCAAATGCCCACTCTCTTTGCGGTTTTCATTGTTTATTTATTTGATTTTGTGATCGACAATTCCTTCAAAACTAGTTCGAAATCCTACTGCATTCCTTCCGTATTAATTCGTGTCTTCCAGACATTGCTCCATGACTTTAACCGACAATTTCTCCTCTGAAATATTTTGCCGGACCAACTGAAACAAGCTCATGTAAACATTTGCAATCCATACTAAAGAGAAGCCTGAAATAATATAGCCACGCCAGTCAGGCAACAGGAGCTTGTAGCCGGTAAGCAACAGCATGATCAATGTTATATAGTGACTGAAGCAATACTCACAGGTAAAAAGGTAAAAGAACTTCCTCACCCAGATATTTTTACTGGTCTTGCTTCGATTCGAACAATACTCCCGCGGCTCCCGGAAAATTTCTTCGTGAGTTACAGTCCAGGCTATACAGGCAATAGGCATCGCCAGTAAAAAGAGCCAAAGGATTTGCATCAACATAGACGAACAGAATTAAGGTTTACCCATGGCCTGCAATCATTCCATTTAAGTGCCAGGTGTCAATATCCTTTTGCCTGAACGGAGTAGCATTCATAAAGAACCACGGGTGGCGGGAGTACATTCCACCACCAAAGTTCGAGCAATCGGCTACCCAATAGTTGCAAAACCTTGGAAATAATTTGCATCATTCACAGATTATTACTTGCAAAGATCAGCCCGTTTTTCAAACTATTTTTCAGAAGTTGGTGATCAAAGATTCAAATCGCCAAAGGCCTCATGCATCATGGTCAGCTAGAAGGGCCGTTGTTCAAATGGATGATTCAGTAAGAGACAAGCCGATTAGAATCGCTATTACATGGCTTTTAGTATCATCAACAAGTAATACTTCCGGATGTGTCTGTAGCATACCATCAGAAGTAACAGATATCCCCTCGAAAAATGCTTTTTGCTGAATTTGGATATGGTACATGGTATCGACATACAAGTATTGAAGCTTTACGATTTTCCATTCAGGGGGCAAACAAGGATTAAAACGCAGTATATTGCCTTCCTTGAACAGGCCCAGTAAGGATTCCATGATAAGCTGGTACATCCAGCCTGCAGATCCGGTGTACCAGGTCCAGCCCGCTCGTCCTGTATGTGGGGGCAAGGTATAGACATCCCCGGCAACAACATAAGGCTCTGCTTTATAAACCTCGATTTCTGCTGCGGTCCGGCCATGATTTATGGGGTTGATGTACTGGAGGAGTTCCCAAACTTTGTGAGCATCCTTCAATTTGGAAAAGGCCATAGCCATCCATATGGCTGCATGGGTATATTGGCCACCATTCTCCCGAATACCCGGCAGATATCCTTTGATATATCCAGGATCTTCAGGGCCCTTATCAAAGGGCGGGTCCAATAACTGGACCAGGCGCGATTCCTTATTCACAAGTCGTTTGAAAGCCGCCTCCATAGCCATAGTCGACCGTTCCAATGAACCGCTACCAGACAAGACCGACCAGCTCTGAGCAATGGAATCGATCTGACAATCCGTATTCGCCATGGATCCAAGCGGTTCCCCATTATCAAAATAGGCGCGACGATACCAGGCACCATCCCATCCATTTGCTTCAATAGAAATTTGCAGCTTCTCCGCCTCCCTTTTACACAGTGATGCAAAATCCGGATCCATATGTAATGCTGCGATCGGGATAAATTTCATTAGAACATCATAAAGAAAAAATCCAAGCCACACACTTTCACCCTGGCCTCCAGCACCTACCTTATCCATACCATCATTCCAATCACCAGAGCCCATGAATGGCAGGCCATGGATTCCAAAGTACAAGGCATGTTTTATAGCCCGTACACAATGGAAATAAAGCCGGGAAGACTGACCAGATTCCGTTGGCAATCCAAAAAAGGATTCTTCATCAGGGCCCAGTATACGTGCTTTAAGAAAAGGCTGAGATTCATCCAGGATCTTTGCATCCCCGGTGTGCATTACATAGCGACTCGTTACAAATGGGAGCCAGAGGTAATCATCGGAAATATGAGTTCGTACACCACGGCCATTGGGTGGATGCCACCAATGTTGAGCATCACCCTCCTCGAATTGCCGGGATGCACAAAGCAATATCTGGGTGCGGGCCAGGCTGGGCTGGGTATGCAGTATTGATAAAACATCCTGCAATTGATCCCGAAATCCAAAAGCGCCGCCTGATTGATAATAACCACTTCTGGCCCAGAGCCGGCAGGACACGGTCTGATAAGTAAGCCAGCCATTTGCAATAATATTCAGTGCCCGATCGGGGGTATCTATCTGAACGGCTCCTGTGGTTTTAGCCCAATACTTTTGGACCTTTTCAAATGCCTCCTGAGCAAATGATGCTCCCCGGGTTTGAGTAACAAGATCACTGGCCGCTTTTACATCTGCACCAGAACCCAATCTGAAAATTATTTGCCTCGACTCACCATCAGCAAGATCAATCGGAATCCGTACCGCTGCACAAGGATCGAGGCCAACGCCAATTTTACCACTAAGGACGGCACGCTGCATGGCATCCGGATGCTGCAAGGAATTATTGCGCCCAAGGAATTCAGTCCTATCTCCTGTAAACGTCTTTTCCGCTTCATCGGTATCAAAAAATGCCACACGGTGGGCAAAGTCCGAACTGTATGGATTCTTGGCAAAGAAGGCACCAGAAACCAAATCAATTTCAGTAATAATGTGCATCCCCGTCTTGGATTTGGAATCTCCCATGACCCATTCTACATAACCGGTAAGCGACAAGCGTCGTGACCGCCCACTCTGATTTCGAATGCTGAATCTGGAGAACTTTATTGGTAAATCAGCATCAACAAATACGTTCATCTCCGAATAAATACCATCCTCCGAATGCTCAAAACTACTATACCCAAATCCGTGCCTTGTGATATAGTCCGTAGCGCCACTGCTAGGCAAGGCTGTGGCAGACCAGAAATGCCCCTGGTCCTCATCCCGCAAATAAAATTGTTCTCCTGCCGTATCACTTACGATATCATTATTCCAGGGTGTAAGGCGCATTTCATGCGCATTTTCGACCCAGGTATACGCTTGTCCACTTTCGGAGATTACCGTCCCAAAGTTGGGATTGGCAATGACATTTACCCAGGGGAGCGGCGTCCGATTCAAATTGTTAATCACAATCACATACTCGCGGCCATCTGCTGAAAATCCGCCATTTCCATTCCAGAACAACAAACCATCCGGACGGTTAAGGCCTGTATTTTCCGGAACATAGGTTCGTGATTTGCGGAGAATTGGTATTCGTGATTTCACCGAAAGCTCATCTTTCAGGTAATCTTCCAGGCTGCTGATCTTGTCCGAAATATTTACCCGGGCAACCGTTTGGAACAGGATGCGGTCTTCGATAGAAATCTGGTAGGCCGCCCGTACAAATATACCTCCAGGTTTGTCTGCCATTTCACCCGGGATGAGTGCCTGAATCTCATTTTGAAAGATTTGCCGGTAAGTATTGTGGTCCTCATTCCAGATCACCAGGTCGACAGCGAGGCCTTTCAGGCGCCAATAGGTATGTGCCTTTATCATTTGACGAACCAGTTCAATCTTGCTATGATCTTCAATCTGCAGTAACACAATCGGAAGATCCCCAGAGATGGAATAACCCCACAGTCCGGACTGGCCGCGATGATTCTTTATGATGACGGAGGTCGGCGCTCTCAGTGCGGAATTCGCGTAAATGACCGATCCAGCGAGTTTTCCAAATTGCATTTCTTCAAGTTCGGTAGCATTTATCTGACGAAGGATAACCTGACTATGCGTCCAAGCCAATTCAAATACGCGGTCCTGATGATGCCGGTCCTTATATTTTTCGATTAGGTTTTCACAAATGGTTCGGGTATCCCCTACTCCCATTATGAGGTCGATCGTAATGCTCTGCCCTCCTTCCAGTTCCACTAAATGCCGGATGGAAACAATAGGATCTAAAACGGAACCCTGATTTCCGCCAAGCTTACCCCGCCTGGTCATGGCTTGTGGATTTGCAATGGTATTTCCGTGCCCGATAAATTCCATTCGATCTGTTTCGTATGAAACCTCTGTGCTACTATTTCCATGCAGCACCATCGAGTGAAACATCCAGGGCGGTTGTTCGCCAGCAGAGCGGGGTCTACGAGAACATATAATGGCATACTGCTCCGGCAGTATTTCCGTTTGAACGAATAAATTGCTAAATGCCTGTTGAATTTCATCGGATGCCGGTGTAGTCAGAACGACCTCGGCATAGCTGGTAATTTCGATGCTCCGGTGTCCAACTGATTTATTGGTCACCTTTAAACGTCGCAACTCGATATCATCTTCGGGGGAAACCACGACTTCGGTATGCACCTCAATATCAGCATTGGAATTATGAAAATCCACCCGGCCTTGCGAAAATGCGGCTTCAAAAACGCGGCCCTGCGTATGCATGGGCTGATAGTTCGTTGACCAATAGACTCCAGTCTTTATATCCCTTATATAACAAAAGGCGCCCCAGTTATCACTGGTAACATCCTCCCGCCAGCGAGTTATGGCAACATGTTTCCAACGACTGTAACCACCACCTGCAGCTGTAAGCATAAGGTGATAATTATTATTGGAAAGCAATTGCACTTCGGGAATCAGCGTATCCGGTGATGTGTAAACCCGGATCTGTGTACCGCTTGCTGGAATGCTCAGGTCGGCCATGTGCGTCGTATGCGCATAAAAAGACGAGGCTTTTGGAATACGTTCCTGCAGGAGCAATAAGGTTGCCTGAAACTGGGGTTCGGCTTCAAATCGCCGCTGCATGGGCTGACCCAGCAATAGATGACCCATCGAAATGAAACTCATGCCCTGATGATGGGCCATGAAGGATTGAATGATCACACATTTTTGACCCCGTTGTAATCGTGATGGCGTATAATCAACAGCTTCATAAAGTCCATAATCACCTTCGAAGCCATCCGCCACTAATAATTCCAGGTTCTTGCATGCGAGCTCCGGTGCTACCATGAGTGAAAGAACGGTGGCATAAGGTGCAATAACAGAATCAAGTTCCAGTCCACGTTTGATGCCGAGGCCAGGCACACCAAAAGCGCGGTACTGATAATTGGAATTGGCGTCCACCATGTTGTAGCCAGATTCTGAAACACCCCAGGGTATGCCCCGCTTCCTGCCTAATTCAATTTGCCGATGCACCGTTCCCTTGTAGGTCTGATCCAGAAGGGTGTTTTCATAATTTGGCATGACCAGCAAGGGCATGAGGTATTCAAACATGGAACCACTCCAGGACAACAATATAGACCGGCCCTCCACATTGGTAAGCAGCCTGTTCAAGGCAAACCAGGCATCTTCCGGCAGCTTCCCCTGCGCGATAATAACAAATACGCAAAGGCGGACTTCCGATGCAAGCAAATCATAAAACCCAGGATCACTCATTTGCTCATCAACCTTATATCCTACCGTTAGCAAATGCTTGGATGTATTATAAAGAAATTGCCATTCCATATCCGACAAGTCGATACAATCATGGCCAAGTTGCTCGATCAGATTGGTCCGGGTAGCAAGCTCTTCATGTGTAGCGTGTAGTAAAATGCCAAAATCCTTCAGCCATTCCGTTTCATCCATTGAAGCCGGTATCGAAGAAAATGCCGGCATAGCTACCAGCACTTCATTAACCCGGCTCTTCAAAATAGATAAGGTTACCTGATCCGGAAGGGATAAAAACTCCACGAATTTTATTGGCATGGCCGGCAGCGTGAACCAGGGAGACAGAATCTGGATATCCAAAAGCGCTTGCTCCAGCTGACTGGATAATGCACGGATCCACCAGGTGACAATAGCCTCTGTTGCAGGTTGAATTGATACAATAGCCGATTCAAAACATGCAGATAAGCGCTGCAAATTATTGACCGTTACGGATAAACCTGCATGTTTGGGCTCCATGGCAGCCTTTAGCATTCCGTTAAAATCCTCCAGCCGAAATCGCTCTTCCTTATTAAGTAAAGCATAAAGAACCCGAAACGTATCCATCAGGCCCTCAATGGGTTTAGTGCTGATCAATGGTTCATGAAATAACTCGAAGAGCCCTTGTCGCAGGGTTAGGAGATGCCCTGCAAGATTTCCGCTATCTACGGTAGAAATGAATTTGGGAATAAGAGGGGCTAAAGATTCCGTATCATACCAATTATAAAAATGCCCCTTGAAACGCTCCATTCGCTGCAGTACCGCTACTGTATCTGCTGTTCGCTCCAAAAGTTTCCGGACAGATAAATAGCCAAAATCATGTGCTGTAAGATTAGCAAGAAGTGATAAGCCAATATTGGTAGGGGAGGTACGATGTGCTATTACCGGAAATGGAAATTGCTGAAAATTATCGGGTGGCAGCCAGTTATCCGCAGCTGTCACAAAACGTTCGAAGAACGCCCAGGTTTTTCTGCCAAGGGTTTGTAGAAACAGGTTTTGTTCGTTTGAAAGCGCTGTTCTTTCTTTAGGCAATCGCTGGCTACTGAGCCAGGTGATAAAAGGCGAGAACCCCCATGCAAGCACGATAGGGCTGGAAGTATAAAGATTTCCAATCTTGCAAAGGCATTGACAAAGCAATACAGCGATAGCTAAAACCGGTGCAAATGCCATACTGATATAAGCAGCCATCAGGCTATTTTCATTTGTTGGTTCAAAGCTGGATGAAGGATTCCATTGCAAGAGGTTTTTTCGCGTAATCAAGATTCTCCAAATGCTGCGGGCAATCGCACTACTACTTACATAGGCCTCATATGGTAGGCATACAAGGGTATATAATGTCTGAATGACCGTATTGCGGGTATTGCGCCAGAGGACCAGAAGATGCTGCCGCAAGACCACTTCTTTTGACTTCCGGAAGGCGTCCCAGAGGAGGTTGATGAAAATCGGAAAGAGTATTATACTGGTAACGGCGACCGTCCAGAAGACAGGTGCTCCTAAAACAGTCCAACCCAGTATAATGAGTCCTGTTAATGCCATTGGGATCAGGCTTCGACGAATGTTGTCAAAGATTTTCCAGCGGGACAAAGCAGACAATGGATTCCATTGCCAATGCAGGTCTGCGTCATGAATGTATGGTAGGAACCAGGCAAAAATCTGCCAGTCACCCCGGATCCATCTCGCGCGGCGTTTCATATCGCTGCGATAGCTGGCAGGGTACTTTTCAAAAAGCTCCACCTCACTTATCAACCCGGACCGGATATAGCAACCCTCCAGAAGATCATGGCTTAGGATGCTGTTCTCCGCAAATCGGTCTCTAAGTGCTAATTCAAATACATCCAATTCATAAATGCCTTTCCCAATAAATGAGCCTTCTCCGAACAAATCCTGATAGACATCCGATGTTGCACGCGTATATGGATCAATTCCCGGTTCATTGCCATGCAATCGACTGTAAAATGAACTTCTTGGCTCGGGCAGGCTTACCGTCACCCGGGGTTGAAGAATGCCATATCCTTCCGTAACCCGTTTCTTACCTGTATGATAAACAGGGTGGTTGAGTGGATGCGCCATAGTGGCAATCATCTTCCAGGCAGTACCCCGTGGCAACTGAGTATCGGAGTCAAGAGTGATAATGTACTTAACGCCTTGCAGTTGCGCGAGATTGCCAATTACTAAAGAAAACCGATCGGGAGCTGCGCCCCGGAGAAGGCTATTTAAATCGCTCAACTTACCCCGTTTTCGCTCGTATCCCATCCAAACCTTATCGTTTTCATTCCATCTTCGGGGGCGGTGAAAGAGATAGAATATTTCAGGCCCATCTTCATACTTTTTCTTTAAAGCATTAATGCCATTCTGAACTATTAAGAGAAGGGATTCATCAACCGCGAGTGTTTCAGTCACTGCGTCTGTAAAATCAGTCAGCAATCCAAACTGAAGATTTCGATTTCTGTTGGCTAAAAAACGGACCTCCAGGGCTTCTACAAGATCTTCAATCCCCGCAGCATCAGTGAGCATGGAGGGAATAATAACCAAGGTGTTGCAGGCATCCGGTATATCCACAGAAAAGTTCATGCGCGGCAACAAATGTGGCTTAACCAAAATGGTCGAAAAGAAGTTGACAACTGTTATGGCAAGTTGACTGGAAGCTAAAACCAGCAGGAAAGCAAGGAGCGCAAGCATCCATTTACCCAGTGTAGCACTTTCAGCCTTCATTAATAAAAAGCTACTTATGGAGATTGTAATGAGCAAAATGGAACCGAGATATACCGGCAGTCTAAAATGCTCAAATACGCTTCGTATGGAGTCGCGAGCCGGAGTCCGTACACCAGCCTCCAATTTCGTTTGCTTTTGCCCTTTGCCAATCAGAAAATAGCCAACATGTGCCTTATGCTTATAAGGATGTTCATTCCTGAAATTCTCCGCACTTAAACGAATCGCTAAAGTGGCTACCTCATTCTCTGAAAGATCCGATTTCTTAGCAATGTTCTCTACAACGTGGCGATAATTGTCCCGGGTAGTAAAATCCATTTTTGCATAAACACCTGCACTATCCTTACAAAGTGTTTGTTCTACGATACTATTATTCTCGACAAAATCCCTCCAGTCGATAGAAGCCAGTAGTCGAAGGCTCCCGATACTATTACTAACAGATACCTGGTTTACAGACTGCTTTTGGATTTCAGCATTTACAAAATCCTGAATGGTTTGCCCTTCTTCATTTAAGTGCTGCTCGATCCAGGTAAGTACTGCTGCGAGAGCAGGGCCTTTACCAAGTAATTGGCGCGTCATTTCTGAAACGAATGCGCTCACCATTGGCGGCTTGGATTTCGCCATGTCTCCAATTACCAGGATCAGGTTTTTGGGGTCCTTTTCGGCTATATCCAGGATCTGCGCCACCCAATATTCTGCAAGGTTTTGATCCACCCGGTCTATTGCTATCAATGCGGCTACTCTGCGCAAATTTTCGATCAGCGTAAGACGGAGCATGATGGGTATTGCCCACAACTCTCCCAACTTTAAAGGAGTAACAACCTGGTACGAGCGTATAAAACTGCCAAGACGTTCCTCATCTATCTTTCCGTCACTATGCGAAATAATTTGAAGCGCGATGTCATAAACCCGGGTCGTAGCCTGATCCGGCGCATTCAACAACTGGGGCAAGCTTTCACTATAGCCCAAAGGCAAATGCTTGGTAGCTGTATGAATCTGCTCTTCGATTAAATAGAAATTATCAATGAGCCACTCACCGGCAGGCGTAATTGCATGACCCGCCCTGATCGCTTCAACCAATAGCTTTCGGACGGCATTCAATACCTTTTCATTGTCAGAAAGCCTTACGATCAAATGGCCTCGGACAGAGGAATTCCGTAATTCATGTGATCCTGCCAACTTCTTAGCATAGATCTCCATCTGATCGGCACTAAATAATTCAGCTCTCAGCGGCTCTTCATAAATAAAATTTGGCTTTGGGCTAGTCGCCAAAAAGGTATCCCGCATATTGGATATGAGCTCGTGTGCAGCGCCAATCGTAAGTTTCATAATGATATTCCATTTGACAATTGCAGGTACCCAATTGTGTCAATAACGATTTGCTGATCCAAAACCGATTTCACGGCATTAGGTTTATCCCTGATAACGCTTTCGCCATAAACGAAATGGAGGTATTCAAAACCAGCTCTTTGAATAGACTTTAGACGGAGTACATTTTATTAACTGATATCGGTATTCATTTGCTTTTCATTAGACATTTCATATTGGCCGAGGCTCGCTTCACTATTGCACTTCGCCCGAAATAAAATAGCATCCTGAGCAGCTGAAATACGCTTCTCCTGGCCGCCCCATATTTTCAAGGCAGAAGATTGAAGGGCACGCGAATAAGAAAAGGTCAAGGTCCATGGTAATAGCTCTTTAAGACGACCATTCATAGCATTCAGTCGTGAGGATGCTGACTCTTCACTTTGTCCACCGGATAAAAATGCGATACCTGGCACCGAAGCCGGAACACAGCTCAAAAGACATTTCAAGGTCATATCAGCGATCTCTTCATCCGTATTCTGGACAGCACACAAGGTTCCAGGCAATACCATGTTTGGTTTGAGAATCATAGATTCCGTATCCACCTGATGTCGGTACATGGCCTCAAAAAGACGATGCAATACCCGCTCCGTAACCGAAAAACACTGATCCAAAGTGTGGGCACCTTCCATCAGGACCTCAGGCTCAACAATAGGCAAGATACCGATCTCCTGGCAGTGAGCAGCATATTGAGCCAGGGATTCCGTATTGGCATGAATGCAAGCTTGGCTTGGCATCCCATCAGCAATCTGAATGACCGCACGCCACTTTGCAAATTGAAGACCCATACCTGCATATTCCGTTAAACGATTGCGCATACCATCCAGCCCTTCAGTAATTTTCTCCCCTGGGAACCCTGCCAGGGCAGCGGTACCCAGATCCACTTTTATGCCGGGAATAATTCCAGAACGCTTCAAGGCAAGTATGAACGAAATTTGGTCGCTGGTTAATTGACGAATGGTCTCATCATAAAGAATAGCTCCGCTTATATATTGGCTAAGACCTGAAGTCTTAATCAGTAATTCGCGATAAATCCGGCGTTTTTCTGCTGTCTGGGCTATTCCGTATAAAGCGAAGCGCCTGTTGCAGGTCGTGTTACTTTCATCCATTGCCAGTAATCCCTTACCGGGCGACCGTAATGCTTCAACAGTATTCAAAAGCTGGTTTTCATAACCAGTTGTAATTTTCATGATTTATACTTTAGGCTGCGCATACAATACTTTATCAGACCCCTTCATTAATTGAAATTGCCAGCTAAAGCCCGCAAAGACGATGTAAAGTTCAGGCGGCCAAATGCCTAAGCTTTTGTAGAATTCGCATTATTCATTGCATAATTCACAGCAATCCCATCTCCCACCTATTGACGGGAAATCATAATTAATTAACCGGACAAGGAGTCTTCAATCAATCCTCATATCCACTTTTTATTACCGTAGAGATCATCTTAAACTGTTTCATGGCATTGAAACAATGAGGTGCATGGGCAGGTATTACAATACCATCACCTGTTTTCAGAATATGACTCTGTTCATTAATTATGATTTCCGCCTCACCATCGATAATTTGGATGAACGTATCAAATGGATAAATCTTTTCCGGCCATTCTTCCCCGGATGCAAATGAGGTAGCAGTCACACTGCCAGTGGTTTTGCGAATGATAGTCCGGCTCACGACCGCATCGGGCAGATACTCTATAATATCGACCGTAACGTGGACTTTGGCTTTTTCTATTTCTGCGACTTCCATGGGAGCTATTTATTGAGATACTAGGTGAGGATAAAATGCTGGACACGTATGCTTAGTACCTGCCATTACAAAGTTGGCGCATCATAATCCGCAAATTGTTGTACAAAAACCGGTATTAGTAGCATGATTCACAGGTCCTCCAGCGGGTTCCGCCGCTTCACTTTCAACGCCTTAAAGTAGGTAGGTGTGAGCCCTGTAATCTGTTTAAATTGCCGCGAGAGATGCGAAACGCTGCTATAATTCATCTTGTAGGAAATCTCGGTCAGGTTTAATTCATCATAAAGAATTAACTCCTTTACCCGTTCAATTTTATGAACGAGCATATAGTGTTCAATGGTCGTCCCTTCCGTTTCAGAAAAGAGATTCGAAAGGTGGGTATAATTATATCCGAGCTTTTCGCTCAAAATAGTTGAGAAATTGAATTTGGGTAACTCATCCGTATAGTGCACCATTTCAACAATAACACCTTTGATTTTCGCGATGAGCATTGCCCGCTTATCATCCATCAGGACCAAACCTGATTTCAGAAGGGTGGTTTTTAATTGTTCCCTTTGTTGCGGTGTAATTTCTTCGAGTACTTCAACTTCCCCAAGAGAAATACAAACACTGTGCAGGCCGAGTTTCTTAAGGGCAGATTTCACTACCATTTTGCAGCGAATACTAACCATGTACTTGATAATGAGCTTCATAACACGCGTAGAAAGCCATTATTCATTTAAGGCAGGTCAATAGCCTGACAGCAATGGGGATCCAGTTAACTCCTTATTGCATAAATCGTTCCACGAGAATTCCCCAAGGAGCATTATCAATCAATAGAGCACATAAAAATGTGGCTTGTATGAATGGCTCAAAACAACACACCTATTGAAATAGAGACTACCCTATTACTATATTTTGCACTATTGTTGTCTGAACTGGATTTGATATTCGACAGACCATATCCATAGTTTGCATTCAAGCTAAGGTGGCTGATTTCAAGACCTGCCAGAAAATTTAGACCTGCATCAAAGCGCCTAAGGTCATTATTATAATTACTGCTGTTGTCGCTACTATTGTACTGAATACTGTTGTCATTAGAAAACGAAACACCAAGCAATTGTCCATCCAATTTATTCTTACCTCCAATCCCTGCGGCCAGATAGGGTCCAGCCCCGGCAAAGAGTTTTACTTTATTCACAATTGGGATCTTTACAACTAAGTTCAAAGGCACTTCCAAATAAATGGGATGCGTACTTACATTGGTAAACGTATTGCTGCTATTATCACCAACAGTAAATTTAGCCCCCTTCATACCAACCTGGATACCCCCCTGCACGGACAATACCGGTAGCAGCGGAATATCAACCAATCCAGCCACATGCCATGCGGGGATTATATTTTTATTATTGACCGTTGAGGCATTATTCATTGCAAGGTTTGCAAAGCTGGGACCGGCCTTTATTTCGAAACGAATGGGATAATGCTCCATGGCCTTATCATAACGTTCACCAATTTTTTCCTGTGCTGACACGCCCACTTTTACAAATAAAATAAGAACTGCCATAAGCAGTAATGAATGTTTCATAATGGTTCCCTCCTTGAATACTTCATGGCTACTTCACGATTGTGCAGCTTTAAGAGTATTCGTACCTCAAAGGTAGACTGGGCCGTTTCGGACACTGTTACATCATTCTGTAGAATTGTTGCATTCTTTACGGATTATTTCACCCGGCTATAGCCAGTTACATTTTACGCGAATAATTGCATGATGGAAATGTTGGCCTATCAGGCATTAGCAATCCGAACAGGTATATAGATGTTAAAAGTGGCACCTACACCTTCTTCGCCCAATGCCGTAATTGCGCCGCCATGATGATCTATGATCTTCTTAACAATCGAAAGACCAATACCGGTGCCTTCAAAGGCATCTTTTGAATTCAGGCGTTCAAACAACTCAAAAATAAGATGGTTATACCTTGGTTCAAATCCGAGTCCATTGTCTTTGAAGGTGATATTGCAATAAGCGATCTCTGGAGATAATTGTGCCGGGCTAAGTCCTGGGTTTTGTTCATTAAACTTGAGGCCCTTTTTTATGCGACTTGTAATGGATATGCGCAGTTTGATCCCCGGTTTTGAAAATTTTAATGAATTGCTGATCAGGTTTTGTAAGACCTGCCGAAATTGAAATTCGTTGATGCTGGCATCGCAAAGCTTTCCTGTTTTCACGATTACACCTGCGTCATGAATCGGTTCCTTTAATTCATCCAATACTTCGGCAACAATGCTATTAAGGCTGAGCATCTCAAAGGTCCGATCAGCAGTGGTTGTATGTGAATAGGCCAGTAAGTCCCGGATAAGTGTTCGCATCGTTCCGGCAGCGCGTTGTATCCTCCGGAAATAATCTTTAGCGGTATCAGACATCGCTTCCAGCTCTCTATCGACAATCAACTTTGAGAAGGTCTCAATCTTGCGAAGTGGTTCCTGTAAATCGTGGCTTGAAACATAGGCAAAGGCTTCAAGTTCTTTATTCATTTGGAGCAGTTCTTCATTTTTGGTCAACAAAACCTCTGCAGCCACTTTTAGCTCTGCTGTGCGAGCTGCGACCGCTAGTTCTAACTCCTGTCGCTGCACTTTCTGCTTCTGAATTTCTGTGCTGGTATTGATCCAGAGCCGGAATGCACCACTGCTTTCTTTCTGCACCAGGCCCCTACTTAGATGCCAACGATAGGTGCCGTCAGATTTTAAGAAGCGATGCTCCATTTCGAAATTCTCCCCGGTCTTGAGGGATTGTTCCCAGCATTTGTGCGTTTCTTCAAAATCGTCTGCATGAATGATCTCCTTCCAGCCAAGGGTTTTCAATTGCTCAAAACTGAGACCTGTATAGTCAAGCCAGCATTTATTGAAATAATTAACCACACCCTTTACGTCTGCTGTCCACACCTTCTGCGGCATCGTATCTGCCATCTGGCTGAACTTAGCCTCGCTCAATTTAAGCAGTTCCTCAGCATGCCTCCGGTCGGTAATATCCTCAATTGCTAACAGGATTAATTTTTCATCGACACGCTCCCGAAGGATTTCAACACCACTCAATAATATGATCCGTAGGCCAATTGTTGTAAAATTGTGGGTTACCTCAAAACCTTCGAATTCCGATTTTTCAGGTAAAATTTCTTCCAGCAAGGTTCTCAACTGCGGAATATCCCATTGACCGTTCCCGAGGTCATACACCAGCACACTCTCTGTTTCTAATTCATCTACCTGAAACGTTTTGTAAAATGCCTTATTAGCAGTTTTTACCCTAAGGTTTTTGTCCAGAACCAGGAGGGGTTGGTGGGTAGTTGCTACAATGGCTTCTGCATATGTTTTTGCTGCCGATACCTGCTCATTGAGGCTTAATAATTCCTGATTAATTATGGTCAGCTCTTCATTGGTGCTTTGCAATTCCTCCTTGCTGGTTTCCAGCTCCTCATTCAGACTTTGCATCTCCTCGCTACCGCTCAGCAATTCCTCGTTGACACTTTGCAATTCCTGGTTGGCAGCGTCCTGTTCTTCAATAACCACACTCATATCTTCCCGATTCTGAGCCAATTCCCTTTTTAGCTGCTGATTCAATAAATCGATGGACTTCAAAGATTTTCCATTCCCGAGGAGATAAGGGATTGAAACCGGCATCATTTTTTCAAAAAGGATCAGGTAGTGCGGTTCATCAATATCAGTCAAGGGTGCCACTTTTATTGTAACGGTGGCATCCCTGCCGTCTCCAGCCATGGAAATACCTTCTTTAACCACCGACTTTCCTTCCTTTTTGGCTTTAAGGATGAGGCTACGCAACTCAAAGGAAAGTCCGCTATTAGCCAGCTTTAATAAATTACGGGTTGGTTCACCATCAGCCTGTTGTAAATATTGACTTGTATTCCCACGAAAATGCACAATATCCAGTTGCGCATTTACGACCACACCAACGGGTGTATAATTATTGAGTATAAGTTCATCCGCAGCTTGGCGGAAATCTGTTGGCATTTTTGGATGGTTAGCAATGCTGTTTGTTCGATTAAGCTGTTTACTTTCTCCACGGGAGTCATTGGCATATTTAAACTTACTGGCACCTTCTTTACGGCTGAATAGTTTATCGCTTTTGGACACCACTGAAAAAAGATCGCTCATACTTCCTGTGGTTTCGGATTTACCCAGCAGCAATAATCCTTTTGGGTTCAGGGAATAATGAAATGCCGCAAGAGCCCTTTTTTGTAGGTAAGGCTCCAAATAAATGAGCACATTCCTGCAACTCACAAAATCAATCCGGCTAAAGGGTGGATCGGTTAAAAAATTGTGTCCGGCGAATATGCACATATCGCGAATCACTTTCTTTATCTGATACCCTTCATCCGTTTTTGTAAAAAACTCTTTGAGCCGTTTCCCACTTATTTCTGCTACCTCTGACTTAGTATAAAGCCCTGCCCTTGCCTTTGTAATGGCGGGCGCACTGATATCGGTTGCAAAAATCTGCACGGTGCAATCACTATTCCCGATCACCTCATTGATGCACATGGCTATCGAATAAACTTCCTGTCCCGTGCTGCAGGCAGCCACCCAAATTCGAAACATCTCCCCGGGCTTCTTGTCAGCTTGGATTTGGGGAAATGTAGATTTGCATAAGGAGTCAAATACCTTAGTGTCCCGGAAGAAGCTCGTTACCGGAATAAGCAGATCCTGGTAAAGTGCATCCTGCTCTGGGATGGAATCCTGCAAATACCGATAATAGTCCTCCGGTGTCGCTTTTTCTGTAACAGCCATCCTGCGGGCGATACGCCGGTGTACGGTATTCTGTTTGTAATAAGTAAAATCAGTCTTTTTCCGGCCTGCTAACAGGTTCAGTATATGCTCATACGCCAGCTCATCTTCGGCACCGAATTTTTGAATTTCGGTATGCGCATTTAATATAAAGTGGTCTTTTAATTGAATGAGTTTGCCGGGTATTTCTTCCGGAGACATGATATAGTCTACAACTTCCGCACGTATTGCAGCCTGCGGCATTTCATTGTATTCTGCAGAACCTTCATCCTGTGCGAAGGTGATGCCACCGTGGTCTTTTATGGCTCGTAGTCCTGCGGTGCCATCAGATGCTTTACCTGAAAGGACTATACCTATTGCAGCAGCTCTGTGTATTTCAGCAAGTGAAGTAAAGAACAGGTCAATAGGGAGATTCAATTGGCCTCTAATTTTCTTGGGTCGTGGACTCAACTTCAGAACCCCATCATTTGCTACCAGCATTTTGTTGCTGGGAATGATATAAATATGATCAGGCTCCACCTTGATTTCATCCGTGATAACGAGTACCGGAACAATCGTTTCCTTTTGAAGGATCCCAGGCAGATTGCTTTCATAATCGGGGTCCAAATGCTGAACGAGCACATAGGCCATTCCTGAACTTTGTGGAATAGCTTTCACAAAGCGTCTGAATGCGGCGAGCCCACCGGCAGAGGCGCCAATGCCCACAACGGGAAATAAATTGTCCGAAAGTATTTTATTGCCCATGTGCATCTGATAATTGATTCCCCTAAAGCACAAGAGGGATTCTGGCCACAAGGGCCGAATATGATTGGGCTGCAAGCACACTTGCGGATGTAAGGTAGACCTTTCGAATCGCTGACCGCAATTTCAATTCGATAAATGCATTCTTACCGAACCTGAATCTTGGAGCAGCTTAGCATTGCCATAATTAGATATTCATTATCACCATCGAAAAGACAAAGAACCTAACTGATCATAGCCATTATTACGGGTGCTATTTCCCGATTCATGAAAGTCATAGAATAAAAAAGAGCGGCAAGAAATAGCTTGCGAATGGCGATGAAGGCAGCAATTAAGGTTTAAAGGCAACGTCTAAGGCCTGCTGAAATAAAATACCGGGGCGATCCTTTGAACGAGGATGCAATCTATAGCTGGGAGTCCTCCCAGAAAACTTCAAGCTATGAATGGTAATAAAAGCCTGAATTAAAGTCCGCATAATTGGGATGACCGGACCTCAAAAAGCCCACTTACATCATCAATGATGAATTAAACGGGAAGCCGGTGTTGAAATGCCGGCTTCCCTGATTTAATTATGGCAACTGTTGCAGGAAGAAATTGAAGTTGGTGAAGTGATTCGAATTCTGTCCATAGTTCAGCACCTGGAACAAGAGCAGATTATCATCTCCGGAAGGATTGTCATACTTATCCTTACCATCCATGTTGAAATCACCCTGCCAATATCCGAAGGAGAAGTTGTAGTTCGTGTAGTGGTTGACATTACCCACATCATTCAATACATCAAACAGCAAGACATTGTCATCACCTGCCGGATTATCAAACTTGATCTTCTTGTCCGCATTAAAGTCCCCTTGCCACATCGCATGGTAACCGGTCTTCACATTATTGTTCGCTGCAAGACCCGTATAGTTGAATGAATTCAGTGTAGTACCGAAATCAAACAATGGTGTGCTTTGCAGGGTCAGATCCACGATGCCTTGCAGGTTCGCAGCAGACTGGGCGTATTGGGTCATAATACCCAGGTGACTTCTATGGCGAACGGCTACATAATAGCTATCAACCGGGATACCTGGGAATGCCAGACAGCTGGTACCATCGACATCCACAATATCACCATCCCGCTGAATCAGACCAGAACGGGTTGCCTGAACGAGCGCATTATTGCTCTTGCTCCGCAGTTCCACAAAGGCCCAGTCCACAATCGCATTCTGTCCGCTCACTCCAAATACCAGACCCGAATCCGTTACTTGCTGGAACTCAGGATGTGTGCTTTGCGGTGGTAGTTTGCTGAACTTATTGACAATGTTGACGTGAGTAGACGCGAACTCGTATGGATCCTTCACTGGTATGAAATTGGCATTCAATACCTGGGTGAAGGCGTTGTTGCGAAGATTATCCCTCATCAGCGGACGACCATCCGTAGCCACCGCATTTGCATTGTTCATCAGTGCTCCTTCGAGGTATGCACGGACATTCAGACAGAGCTGGCTGTAAGGTGTAACGACAATATACAAGGTTGCCTGTGCACATACCTGTGGTCTTGCACCACTGTCACAGACGAAGTATGGAATGGCAACCGTACCTGTGAAACCGGTATCCGGAATGAAGGTATAATTACCCATACTGTCGAGTGTCAGACTACCCTTTCCAAATACAGGATTCGTGGCTGCTGTTCCTGTACCTGAATTCAGTGTCTGTGGTGTCACCTTCTGTGGATTACCCTCAGGATCCGTGTCATTGGTCTTCACATTCCCTGAAACTGGTGTCTTGTTATTGGTTTTATTGTAATCATCAGCAGCAAGGGTTGTATTCACTGCATTCGGTGGTTGTACCGTGATGATCGCAAGGGTTGTATCACACTTACCGCTCGGAGTTTCACACACCTGATACTTAATGGTATCCTTGCCAACATAGCCACTTGGCGGACTATAGACCAGATTGCCAGTTGGATCAATGCTCACCGTAGCACCAGGTTTACCGGAGCCGATCAATACCGGAGTACCCAGGGTTCCACCGGTATTTCCAGGACCGTCATTGGCCAGGATTGGCACTGTCACAGGGGTATTGAATGGTGTTACGGACAGGTCCGTATTCGCCACAGGCGGGTTATTAGTAAGCGTTGGATCGATAACGGTGATGACCAGTGGTACCGTCGGACATGGAGGTATCGCACCCGGGATGCACATGTGCACATTGAATGTGTAGATTCCTGGTATTGGTGTTGTAAAGCTGTACGTACCATCCGGGTTCACAACTGGCAACGCATTTCCAGGGTTGGAAGGATTTGCTGACGGATTGCCATAGGTAGTACCAGTAGGAACATTATCATTCGTAGCAACATTGCCAGGAATCGGTTTGTTCACTTCACCCGCATTGATATCGGGTTCCGGAACGATTACCGGTGGATTCACTACAATATGCAGCGTTGCTTCAGCACAAGCCTGAGGCGTCACGCCACTATCACAAATGGTGTATGGAACATCCAGGGTTCCGTAGAATCCAGGTACCGGAGTAAACGATACATCACCGGCGCTATTCATTACCAGGGTCCCCTTGCCAAAGACAGGGTTTGTCGTGGCTGTTCCGCTGGTTGGCGTCAGATTCTGTGGCTGTACCTTGGTCACATTGCCCTCAGGATCCTTATCATTCGTCTTCACATTACCACTGACCTGAGAATTAAATGGTGTTTTCAGATAATCATCCGAAGCAGTCGTTGAATTAGTCGCAGCCTGCGGTAATACGGTTATGATCGCTAATGCGGAATCACACTTGCCACTCGGCGTTTCACAGACCTTATACAGGATGGTATCATTGCCTGTAAAGTTCAATGGTGGTGTATAGACCAGCTTTCCTGTAGGATCAATGCTCACTGTTGAACCAGGTTTTCCCCCTGTTACAATTGTTGGCATACCGAGGGTACCGATGGTATTACCCGGACCATCATTAGCCAGGATCGGTACAGTTACAGGGGTATTGATCTTCGTGGATGACAGATCCACATTTGCCACTGGCGGATTATCATTCCTCGTCTGATCCATAATAGTTATTACCAATGGTTCTGTAGGACATGGAACAGGCCCTGCAGGAACACAATATGGAACGTTAAACGTATAGACGCCCGGTGTCGGTGTGTTGAAGGTATAGGTACCGTCAGGGTTTATCACTGGCATTGAACTGGATGGATTCGCCGGATTGGGAGCCGGATTGCTATACGTAGTTCCGGCAGGTACCTTATCATTCGTAGCTACATTGCCCGGAATCGTGGTATTTACATTACCTGCATTTACATCCGGTTCAGGAATCGTTGCAGTTCCGACTACAACTATATGTAAGGTCGCTTCCGCGCAGGCCTGAGGTATAACGCCACTATCACAGATTGTGTAAGGAATATCGACCGTACCACTAAAGCCAGGAGCCGGTGTAAAGCTGTACACGCCGGCGACATCCAGGGTCAGGGTGCCCTTGCCAAATACTGGATTCGTTGCTGCCGTTCCACTGCTTGGTGTCAGGTTCTGTGCCGTTACCTTGGTCACATTGCCTTCAGGATCCTTATCATTCGTCTTCACATTGCCACTGACCGGAGTATTATACGGAGTTGTCGCATAATCATCTGAGGCAGTTGTGGAGTTCAGCGCGTCAACAGGCAGAACAGTAATGATCGCCATGGTCGAATCGCACTTGCCGCTTGGTGTTTCACAGACCTTATACTTAATCGTATCGATTCCGGTGAAGCCTGGAGCTGGTGTATAGACCAGTTTGCCGGTAGGATCAATGGTGCTTGTTGAACCTGGCTTACCACCACCGATGATGGTTGGGGTTCCAAGTGTGCCCCCTGTATTGCCCGGACCATCATTGCTCAGGATCGGTACGGTTACTGGGGTATTGATCTTGGTGGATGATAGATCCACATTTGCCAACGGTACGTTATCAATCTTCGTCGGATCCGTGATCGTGATCACTAATGGTTCCGTAGGACATGGTATGGCGCCACCTGGGGTGCAGACCGGTACACTGAAGGTATAAACGCCCGGTGTCGGTGTGCTGAAGGTATACGTACCATCCGAGTTTATCACTGGCAATGAGCTGGATGGGTTCGAAGGATTTGGAGCGGGGTTGCTATAAGTTGAACCAGCTGGCACCTTATCATTCGTAGCCACATTACCTGGAATGGTTGTATTCACAAGACCAGCATTTACATCTGGTTCTGGCAGGATCACTGGCGGAGTCACCACCCCATGCAGGGTTGCTTCCGCGCAGGCCTGTGGTATTACTCCACTATCACAGATTGTATATGGAATATCGACCGTACCACTAAAGCCCGGTACAGGCGTGAAGCTATAGCCACCGGCTGCATCCAGCGTCAGGGTTCCCTTGCCGAAGACAGGGTTTGTTGCAGCCGTTCCACTGGTCGGAGTCAGATTCTGCACAGTCACCTTGGTCACATTGCCTTCCGGATCCACATCATTGGACTTCACATTGCCACTGACCGGCGTATTGAATGGCGTAGTCGCATAATCATCTGTTGCCGTTGTGGAGTTCAGGGCATCTGCTGGCAGAACGGTGATGATCGCTATTGTCGAATCACACTTGCCACTTGGTGTTTCACAGACCTTATACTTAATCGTATCGATTCCGGTGAATCCTGGAGGCGGTGTATAGACCAGTTTGCCGGTAGGATCAATGGTACTTGTTGAGCCTGGCTTACCTCCACCGATGATCGTTGGAGTTCCCAGGGTTCCACCGGTATTGCCCGGACCATCATTAGTCAGGATCGGAACAGTCACTGGTGTATTGATCTTCGTAGAAGACAGATCCACATTTGCCAAAGGCACATTATCATTCTTCGTTGGATCCGTGATCGTGATCACCAATGGTTCCGTAGGACATGGAATGGCGCCGCCTGGGGTGCAGACCGGTACATTGAAGGTATAGACGCCCGGTGTCGGTGTGTTGAAGGTATACGTACCATCCGGGTTTATCACTGGCAGTGAGCTGGATGGGTTCGAAGGATTTGCAGCCGGGTTGCTATACGTAGTACCCGCTGGCACCTTATCATTCGTTGTTACATTACCCGGGATCGGAGTATTCACCAGGCCAGCATTTACATCTGGTTCCGGAGTGATCACCGGAGCGCTCACTACGATATGCAGGGTGGCTTCGGCGCAAGCCTGCGGAATTATTCCACTATCACAGATCGTGTATGGTATATCCACTGTACCCACGAAACCACTAACCGGTGTAAAGGTGAAAGTACCTGCTGCACTCAGGCTCAGGGTGCCCTTACCGAATGCAGGATTCGTTGCAGCCGTTCCACTGGTCGGTGTCAGATTCTGAGCGGTCACCTTGGTCACATTGCCTTCCGGATCCTTATCATTGGTCTTCACACTACCACTCACAGGGGTATTTGCTGCTGTTTTATAATAATCATCAGCCGCCGCAGTGGTATTCAGGGAATTTGCAGGAAGCACCGTGATGATGGCTATGCTGGTTTTGCATTGACCACCAGGGGTTTCGCAGGCTTGGTAGGTAATGGTATCATTACCCGTGAAACCAGGTGCTGGAGTGTAAACCAGTTTACCAGTCGGATCAATGGTTGCGGTTGATCCAGGTTTGCCACCACCAACAATCGTTGGTAATGCCAGGGTGCCACCTACATTACCCGGACCATCATTGGATAAGATCGGCAGGGTTACCGGAGTGTTTAATTTAGTAGTAGCCAGATCGGTGTTCAGGACCGGCGGATTGCTATTCCTGGTTGGATCAGTAATTGTTATTACCAATGGCTCGGTTGGGCACGGCACACTTCCGTTAGGTACGCACACCGGTACATTGAAGGTGTACACACCAGGGGTTGGACTCGTGAACGTGTAAGTACCATCTGGGTTGATCACTGGCAGTGAACTAGATGGATTCGAAGGATTCGGTGCCGGATTACTATAGGTAGTACCTGGAACCACAACATCATTCGTAGAAACATTACCTGGGATGACCACATTTACCTCACCGGCATTCACATCCGGTTGCGGTTTAAATGGCGGAGCTGTCACTACTACATGAAGGGTAGCTTCAGCGCAGGCCATTGGAGTTGCTCCACTATCGCAGACCGTGTAAGGGATATCCACGGTTCCGGTAAATCCTGTTGCAGGAGTGAATGTGTAATTACCCGTACTATCCAGGCTCAGCGTACCCTTTCCAAATACTGGATTGGTAGCGGCTGTTCCACTGGTAGCTGTCAGGCTCTGCGGAGTAACCTTTTGCTTATTGCCCTGCGGATCACTATCATTTGTTTTGACATTTCCGGAAACTGGGACACTGGCAGGTGTTTTCGCATAATCATCACTGGCCGTTGTTGTATTCACTACATCAGCAGGCAGTACGGTGATATATACTATTGCTGTATCGCATTTATTACCTGGCGATTCGCAAACACGGTATTTCACAGAATCGGTACCCACGAATCCGGTTGCAGGGGTATAAATCAGTTGTCCACCCGGAGTGATCGTTGCCGTCGATCCAATCATACCATTCTTATAAACAACCGGAGTTCCCAGGGTACCTCCAACATTGCCCGGTCCGTCATTGGCCAGGATTGGCACGGTAACCGGAGTATTGAGTGGTGTAGTGGTTATATCCGTATTCGCTACAGGAAGGTTATTGGACTTCGTTGGATCCGTGATTGTAATCACCAATGGTTCCGTAGGACATGGAATGGCACCGCCTGGTACACAAACCGGAACATTGAAGTTATAGATCCCCGGAACAGGTGTATTGAAGGTGTAGCTTCCGTCAGGATTGATGACAGGAAGGCTGGTACTTGGGTTGCTTGGATAAGGGGCCGGCGTACCATAAGTGGTTCCAGGAGGCACATTATCATTCGTAGATACATTGCCAGGAATGGTCTTGTTGACTTCACCTGCATTGATATCCGGCTCTGGCACAATAACAGGTGTGGTTACAACAATATGTAGGGTAGCTTCCGCACATGCCTGTGGAACGACGCCACTATTACAAATGGTATACGGGATATCAACAGTACCGGCGAATCCACCCACTGGAGTGAAGGTGTAATGACCAGTTGCATCCATTGAGAGCGTACCCTTACCGAATACTGGATTTGTTGCAGCAGTACCTGCACCAGGTGCCAGGTTCTGAGGCGTTACTTTCTGCACATTGCCTTCCGCATCCATATCATTGGTCTTCACATTGCCTGAAACAGGAGTACTTGCCGTTGTCTTGGCATAATCATCTGTAGCGGTAGTAGTATTTACTGCGTTTGGCGGCAATACTGTAATGATGGCCATGGTAGAATCACACTTGCCAACCGGGCTTTCACAAACCTTGTAGCGGATCGTATCGTTACCGATAAACCCGGTCGGTGGTGTATAGATCAGCTTTCCGCTCGGATCAATCGTTGCTGTAGAACCTGGCATACCACCACCGATAATCGTTGGTGTACCCAGTGTGCCTCCTGCATTACCCGGACCATCGTTCCTAAGAATCGTAACCGTTACCGGTGTATTGAATGGCGTGGTTGCAAGGTCAACATTGGCAATCGGAACATTCTTCGTGCTCGTTGGATCGGTGATCGTTATTACTAATGGCTCCGTCGGACAAGGCAGGGCTCCGCCAGGAATACAAACCGGAACATTAAAGGTGTATACTCCAGGAGTTGAGGTAGAGAAGGTATAAGTACCATCCGGATTGATTACCGGCATAGCGTTCGAAGGATTGGTTGGGTTTGCCGGAGGATTACCATAAGTGGTACCAGCCGGAACCTTATCATTCGTGCTCACATTACCCGGGATGGTCTTGTTGGTCTCACCCGCATTTACATCTGGTTCTGGTAAGATCACTGGCGGAGTAACCACGACATGCAAAGTCGCTTCCGCGCAAGCCTGAGGTATAATGCCACTATCACAGATTGTATATGGAATATCGACCGTACCACTAAATCCAGGCACTGGAGTAAAGCTGTATCCACCGGCTGCATTCAGCGTCAGAGTTCCCTTACCAAATACAGGGTTCGTCGCAGCCGTTCCGCTGGTCGGAGTCAGATTCTACACAGTCACCTTGGTCACATTGCCATCCGGATCCACATCATTGGACTTGACATTGCCACTGACCGGAGTATTGTACGGCGTAGTCGCATAATCATCTGTTGCCGTTGTGGAATTCAGGGCATCAACAGGCAGAACCGTAATGATCGCTATTGTTGAATCACACTTGCCGCTTGGTGTTTCACAGACCTTATACTTAATCGTATCAATTCCGGTGAAGCCTGGAGGCGGTGTATAGACCAGTTTGCCGGTAGGATCGACGGGGACAAAGTCGCTGTGGACGGTTGCTGTGGACGGTTGCTGTGGACGGTTGCTGTGGATGGTTGCTGCAAGGTCCTTTCAGGATGACCCTCCGTCGCCTAAGGCTATGGCGGGCTCGCAAAGTTGCTGTGGACGGTCGCTGGCATCGTCAGGATGAATGGAACGCATCAGTAGGTATATATACCTACCAAATGGGTAATAAGTACCCATTGTAGCATCCTGCACATAGTCACACTTTTACGTTGGCGATTAAGTGGAGCCGGCGTTATGAAAAAACTGTACTTCCTCCTTATTGTATGCCTTTTGATTTTAGGCATAAATGCTCCTGTTGCTTTTGGTCAGGAATCTCCCGCCCCCGTCATCCGCGAATTACGGGCACTCATCGAAAGCGGCAAAACCAATTTCCAGAAGGATGTTGGCGTCCTGGCTGATATAGATACCGCCTCCGGAATCGGGATCTATAAAACACGTAAACCATCACCCGGTGCCACCACCGTCATTTTGCAATCAGTGGAAGGAGGGAAGCGCATTTACATGATCCGCTATGATACTAAAACTATGAGCACCGATAGTCTTATAGTGATGAACCAAATCGTCAACCTGTACATCGACGAACTCAACGCCATGATCAAAAGTGGGCTATACACGGGCAGTGATACTACCGATGATTATGGAATGGCCGTAACGATCATGAAAGACTTGGCAGGTAACCACATTCTGGATTATAAAAGCGATAAAACCATGCAGGCTATTTATCTATATGGCCTTTTCTCTGAATCAAAACAATCCAAATAATATGAAACAATCCCTCTTCGCGGCACTTATCCTTTGCATTTCCTCCACTGCCTTTGCAGGCAAAGGTTTCCGTCCCATTCATTTCACGGTCTATTTTACCGAGCAATCACCGGGGTTGAGCGCCCCAATAGGATCCCCGCAAATTACAGGGCCATCCAATCGAGTCGAAGGGGATATCATCATCAATACGGAGGACTCTTCCTTACAAATTACTTCGGCTGGTACCACATCCGGCAATTATAAGATCACCAGTATAGAACAGGAATCGGACGACACATACCGGCATATTAATGAACAGGAATTGCACATTAAGGATGCAGCCGGCAAGGCCTACCGGGTTTCCATTCAACGCCGCAAAGAACTCAAGTCAATGAAAGTGCTATTTATTCCGGATGGTGGAGCATATGGCGCTCCTTATGTTGTGTATGAGTGTGATTACCTGAAAAAACTGCAATAGGTCCATATGAAACGAATACTACTCCTCCTATTCACTGCTGGCCTTAGCGCAAGCGCCTTTGCACAACCGAAGCTTAGTCCGACGCAGCAGGCGGCCACCGATCTGTTCAAATCCGGCAAAGCAGATGAGGCCATCCCTTTATTCAAAAAGGCACTGACTGAAAACCCGAAAGATGCCTACAGCCTGAATGCCCTGGATGTGATCTACTTCCAGGCCGGTCGCTATACCGAGGTTTATGAATGTGCGAGCAAAGGAATCATTGCTACAAACGGCGGATTACCCTTTGTAAGTATGAAAGCAGAAGCAGCGTACCAGCTTCACAAATACCCGGAAGCCATTAAACTGGTTGATGACTACAATAAAAAGAATAGTCCGGATGCCCGGCTGCTTTTTGTGAAAGGGAAATGCCTCGAAGCGAATGGAGATGCCCAGGCAGCAATCGTCTCGTACACAGCTGCCATGACAGCGGATCCGAGTTATGCCGAACCTTTCCTGGCGCGGGGGAATTACCTGAGTGGTTTAGGCCGGCTGGCTCCTGCCATCAAGGATTATGATCAGTTTATAACGCTTTCACCAGAAGATCCGGAGGGCTATAATATGCGAGGGATTGCCAAATACAAAAACGGGGATTTCGCTGCTGCCGTTGCAGATTATTCCAAAGCGATCGAACTGAAACCCGGCTATGCACAAGCCATTGCCAACCGGGCGATGGCCAAGCGGGATAACGGAGATCTCTACACGGCCCTGGTCGACTTTGAAGCGGCCATTAAACTTCTGCCAAATGATGATACCTATTATTTTGAAGAAGCCATTACCTATGATCGTTTGAAGGCCTTTGCGCAGGCCGTGCCGCTGATCAATCAGGCCATAATAATACAGCCCAACAAGAGTGTCTATTATGTGGAACAAAGCCGGTTACTATTGCAATTTGAGTACTATGACCAGGCTAAGACGGCCGCCGAATCCGCCATACGATTATCGCCGGAAAATCCCGAAGGCTACCTGATGAAGAGTGTTGCCCTTTCCAATGCAGAAAAATGGCCAGAGGCTTTGGTGGCGATCAATATAGGGATTGCCAAAAACGAAACGTATTACCTCTTCTACATGCAGCGAGCCAATATTTATCGCCATCAGGGTAATAATGCGTTGGCAGAAAGTGATGATGCTAAAGCCAAAAATCTGGCTTCAAAATTATAAGATCATGAAGGTTTTACTCATCCTATTATGCTGCCTGATCTCTTTGGAAACAAAGGCTCAGTGCCGCTCCGGGAACTGCGAGAATGGGGAGGGCCTATTTGATTTTGGCTGGTGTACCTATACCGGCACTTTTAAAAATGGCCGACCTGAAGGCAAGGGCTCCATGAACTATGGAGATTATACCTTCAAGGGCACCTTTAAAAACGGGCTCGAAGATGGGGATGGTGTGGAGACCCGGAGGGATGGCAAACAAACATTCGTAAAATATGCCGCTGGTAAAAAGATCACTTCTATGCTCCGGCATGTGGATACTTCGGACTATCAATCGGTCGATGCACAGGATCCGGGATGCAAGAGTGGCAATTGTATTACGGGTACCGGCACCTATGAATTTCCCTCCGGGAACCGATATACCGGTGCATTCAAAGATAAAAAACGGAATGGGCAGGGCAGCTTCTTCTTTGCGAATGGCGATACGTTCGAAGGCATCTTCCTGGAGAATGATTATTACAGCGGCACCTATACCTATGCAAATGGTGCGCGTTATGTAGGCACCTATTCCGTTGGTGGACATGAAGCCAATGGAACCCTCTATTCACCTACGGGCCGAACGATTCCTTATGTCAATGGAAAACCGGTGATACCGCCAGCTCCACCGGCTGAAAAGGAGCACTGGGGAACCTGCAGTTGCTGTCACGGACGCGGTACGATCGTCAATGCCTCCATGCACAATGATATCGGTTATGCGAATGGACACTATGGCGAAGTATTCTACATGCAGTATCGCGATATCACCTGCAATTGCTGTCATGGTACCGGAGCCGCTTCTGATCAGGATCCACGCGCGAAGGCCGATCATTATGACAATAAATACTACCGCGACGTCATTCATTAATCAGTAGCAATTCCAGCCCCTATCACGATGAAATATATGTTGTTTCTCCCCCTATCCCTGTGGTTCCCAAACGCCATCGCACAGCAATACCAGGTTAGCAAATGCTTATCCGGTAATTGCAGCGATGGTCTGGGGATTGCTGAATGCAAAAGCACGTCACCAGCGGACAGTATCGTACTTTATAACGGACATTTTAAGAATTCCATGCCCGATGGAGAAGGTAAACTTAGCACCCGGATGGAGGTATATGAAGGTGCTTTTGAAGATGGGAAGCGGAATGGCTATGGCATCCAATTCAGGTCAAAAAAGGTTGCCGGAAGATATGAGGCCGATAGCAGTGAGTGGGTTTGGTTTTGCAGGTATGACGACGATGGCGGTATGCAATCGGAGGATATTCGACCGGATGGATCCACCACTTTTTTTAATCGGGAAGGTGAGCGCAAGCGGAAAAACTTCCATCCATATAAAGAGTTTAAGGATCATTGGATACAGGATCATGTGGATGCCTACCTGGATGCGCGGAAAGCAGTGTTCGCAAGGCTAAAGGTCATTCATGATTCTTTATACAAACCGCAGGTATTCGTGGATCATCATTTGGTCATTCACGCCCAGAATCGCATTAATACTGCCCGGGGAAAGCTGGAACGACTGATTACCTGGGATTGCACGGCATCACGGAAATATTTTGTAACCGCCAGCAATGTGGTGCGCAACAAACTCACGATTATGCCTTTGGGAGGCTTTGTCCGTTACCAGGTACGTGATGATAGCGATGATAGCGTGATCTGGGAAGGTTCGGCGGATCAGTATTGGTCCCCTAAAAAGGATGGCAAATATCGCTTCCTGATCATCTTTGATGTAGGTCAGGTCTATGGTGCCGCGCCGGCGGATGGTGCTTACCTGGAATGGTCCCTACGTTCAGAAACGATTTTATAAAATCATTTATTGCCAGCATTTCACCGCAGTATTAAAGCAATAGGTCAAATCAGGAAATCTGCGCTTATCATTGATGTGAGTAGCACGCTGAAAAACTGATCCTGATTCCTGTTTACAGCCTGAATGTCTGAACTCTATAAATTTGATTTATAACAAGCCGCATGGCAAGAGGTAACCTATTTTTCAGCATTGCCATCCTGGTGCTCTTTGGTCTTTGTCCGGAACGCCTGCTGGCACAAAGCGATAGCCTCCTGGCTGCGTACAAGGCAGCAACAACTCCTGAAGACCGTGGTAATCTGGCCTATAAGATCGCCTCGTTAATACCAGATGCAGAAGCAGACCGTTATGCTGCTTATGCTCGCGAAGGTTATGCGTCTGTTTACAAGCTGGAAATTACTGCGAAAGCGAGGCTTGCCAATGTGCTGGGTTATTATCAGCAGCAGCAACGCGGAAACTATGATTCGGCCATCTACTTCTACCGGATTGCTCTCACCACCGCTGAACATCTGGGCAACGACAAGCTACGAGCAACCATGTCTGGCAATCTCGGTGAGGCTTATAGTTTGAAAGGAAAATATGCGGATGCCCTGAAGTATCAGCTCGCGGCACTTAATAATTATGAAACGCAGAAAGACGCTAAAAATGTACAGCGTCTGGCATTGAGTGTTGGGAATACCTATTACCATATGGCCAGCTACCGGCAGGCACTGACCTACTTCAACCGGATCTACCCGGAACTCAAAGAGGAGAAAAGCTTCCGGGCAGCGAGTTTATTTAATTCGCTGGCACTCACCTATGGGGAATTGGGGGATTACAAACAGGTAGCTGCCCTACAGCAACGGGCTTTGGATATTCATCGACAGATCGGTGATTCATTAGGTATCCTTAATTCCATCAATAACCTGGGGAAAGCAGCCGTTTCGCAGCATGATTACGAAACCGCCAAAAAGTATTTTGAGGAGGCACTCGGTTATGCCCTTCAGATGGGCAACAAGAGTATGGAGGATGTGGAGCGCCAGAATCTTGCCTTTATCCAGTCGAAAACAGGATCCATTGCCGGGGCCGCAGCCCAATACCGCAATTCAGTCGCAGCAGCCCATGCCAGTGGCAATATCCGCCTGGAGAAAGCTGCCTTGCGAAGCCTGATCGAGCTCTGTGATTCGCAGCGCGATTATGAATCGGCCAATCGGTACATGGCCGCCTATCAAAGCCTGGAAGACACCTTACATAACAAGACTTACGCCAATGATATTGCGGATGCCGAGACGAAATATCAGACCCAAAAGGCATTGCGGGATCGGGATCGCCTCAGTTATGAACGCAATATTCAGGCTGCGGCGGCAACAGCGGCCTTGAATCAGCGCAATAGTGTGATCGCGATCAGCGGATTGAGCCTTTGGGCGCTGCTCACCATTTTTGGTTTTGCCTGGCATATTCGGACCAGCAGGGCTAAGGTCCGGGAGGAAAAACGCGCTACCAGAGCCATTTTTGAGGGTGAGCAGACAGAGCGCATTCGCATTGCCCGCGACCTGCATGATTCCATTGGTCAGATGCTGGCCGTTATGAAGATGCGGCTTTCATCGAATACAGCTGAAGAACCAGAGAATAAGACCATTATCACCAATTTACTTGACAAGACAATAACCGAGGTTCGGACGATCTCCCATAATCTGATCCCTGAAGATCTCAATTTTGGTACGATCCGGGCGCTGGAAAACCTGTGTACTCAGATGGGGGTTGATGGTGGGATTAAAGTCAGCCTTAAGGTGGATGAAAATGCACGAGCCCTACAAATTAATCCCGAATTTGGTTTGTCTCTTTATCGCATTGTTCAGGAAGTATTGAGCAATATGATCAAACATTCAGGCGCTTCGGAAATCAATATGGATATCACACAGCGTGCCGGAATAATGAACCTCCAATTAGCCGATAATGGCAAAGGCTTTGATACCAGTCAGATTGCACAATCCAGCGGTATTGGCTGGAGAAATATTTATGCCCGGGTAGCCTTGCTCAATGGAACGATCCAGGTGCGTTCTGAAAATCTCAGCGGTACAACGATACAGATCACGATCCCTCAATAAATCCACAAATGGAAGTCGTTAATCCCCTAGTTCCCATCAATATACTTTTGGCGGATGATCATCAGATCATTATTGACGGCATCAAGGGTATGTTGGTGGATACGCCACAGTATCATATTGCAGCCACTGCTCCAGATGGTCAACATGCGATGGAAATGATCTCGGCAGCGCCAGGCAAGTATGATGTATTGCTGACGGATATTTCGATGCCCTTGTTGTCCGGAATCGATCTCTGCCGATTAGTGAAGGCGGCCTATCCAAAACTGTTGGTGATTGTGCTATCCATGTACTCCTCAGTGGCCGCAGTGCAGGATGCAGTGATGGCGGAAGCGGATGGCTATATTCTGAAAAGCTCTGGCAAGGATGAATTGCTAAAAGCCTTGCACAAGGTGACGAATGGCGGAACCTATTATGCTGAAGCCTTGTTGCCCATTATTTACGGGCAGTTTCAGAAAGCCAAAACGAAGGAAGAAGTTCAACGCATGCTAAGTGCCCGTGAACTGGAGATCCTGGCACTCATAGTCAAAGAGCAGACAAGTGAAGAAATTGGCAATACCCTATTCATTTCCAAGAAGACGGTGGATAATCATCGGGCGCATATTTTGGAGAAAACCGGTTGCAAAACGACAGTGGGTTTGGTGAAGTGGGCGATTAAGAATGGGGTGGAAGGATAGGTTTTTTGATTTGGTGATTTGATAATTGGGTGATTTGGGGTAATCCGATTTGAGGATTTGAAGATTTGAGGATTTGAAAATGTTGGATCGGAGGTAGTTGCCCCACGCATTTAGGCGATTTGAGGATTTGAAAATTTAAAAATGTTGGATCGTAGGTAGTTGCCTCATCATTTAGGCAATTTGAAGATTTGAGGATTTGAAAATTTGAAAATATAGGATTAGAGGTAGTTGCCCCACGGCTTGAGGCCTGCCGTGTACCCACATCTTTATTAAGCTCTTTACTTTGGGTTCACCGCAATAGCAGAGAAATGGATACCAAGGATATGCATTTACATTAGAAATGCCTCTGGCCTTTAGGCCAGCAGTAGCCCGGTGCCTTTAGGCCCGGGTTAAATAGGTACATTAGATAAGCGCAGGCCTTAAGGCCTTGAGCGTCTCTTTAGTATCTCGAGAGAACACATGGATGTTTCGATAAGAGGTACATCTTGAATAAGCCCTTTGATAATGAATGGATCGATTCATATCCCCTGGACGTTTGACGCTAAAGGCCTGAAAGGCCTGCGCTTATCTAATGTACCTACAAATCCCCAGCCTAAAGGCGTGGGGCAACTGCTGGCCTAAAGGCACAGTGAGGCATCTGAAATACAATTTGACCATGCCTATCTCAAAATGATCGAACAGAGCGGAGAAGAGCAGGTACACAGGATGAAGGCGCAGCCGTGGCCGCCTTACTCATGGGCCTTATAACACGCTTATTACTGGAAGTGCCTTATTAATGGCTTGGGGTGTTCTGGCATACCAGGTAAGAATGATTTCTTACAGTATTAAAAGCGGATTGCGGATAACGGTCTAATACCTACTCAAATCCACTATTATACTATCTTTTGACCAAGTTTCCTTTTGTTTTGGAAGTTGGTATTTGTAATAGATTTTGAACCTTCCATTTTCAATGTTCGCATCCTCAAAAGCCAATTCGGGAGCCACAAAGAGATGACTTTTAAATCTTCCTTTTGGAATCGTCAGGTCCAAGTATTTTTCTTTGTCAATAAAATAGAATCTGATCTTATGATCACTTCCGTCAATAAAGTAAAGGAGGAAATTATACTGGGATTCATTGCTGTACCAAATACAATCCCCAAAATCCCTAAGCTGTCTCCCAGTTTCCTTATCAAACAAACGGTATTGTAGGGGTGCACAACATCCTGAAATTTGCCGATTTTCAATGGTAAAAGAGTGTTTATTCTCTTGGACATAACTAAATCCTAACAATCCGGTTAGGTCAACAAATTCCATAGAGAAAATCACTTGTCGTCCCCCATGGCTATTTTTATAAACTAACCAGGAAGAATCGCAGTTATATTGCCAAAAAAGCTTTGCGCCATTCTTAAAACAAACGGGCTTGCAATTTATTATTGACCTTAATTCTGGTTCAGCATGACAATTGCAATGCTGTGCAAATATCGGTTTACTTCCGATGAAAATAGAGGCCATTAATACAAGGGAAAAAGGCTTTAAGGTCATTTGGAAATATGTGGAACATACAGCTTTTAACAGCCTTAATTCCTTCTAATCGGAATCATTCTCCGCAGACTGGCATCCCGAAAATAAAGACCGGCCCACACCAACACACCAATAATAACCGGAAACAAATAAGGATGGTGGTAAGCCTGTGCCCGCGCCATTACAGACACCGCGCCACCCAGATATCCGGTAAGCAAAATGGCGCCTAGAATGCTGGTTCTCGGAACGATATACAGGATCGTGCAAATAAGCAGGATGATACCAATTGGTTGGATTAGTTCGACAGGCCAGCCAATTTGAGCGCAACCATCTAGCGAATGCTTTTCTTTAATGATTTTCATGACGGCATCCATGAGCATGAAGAGAGTGCAGAGAATCGTAATGATCCAGCCTGTCCAGAGCCCGGCTTTTGAGGTAGTTGATCCGTTTTGCATTGCGTTATTTTTATCGCAAGAATAAAGAAACTAAATAAATTCCAAGATACACATCCGCTTTCCAAAGAGGATATCTTGGTTCAAAATGAAAGTCCACAAGCCGCCTTGCAACAGCTTGTGGACTCTTAGTAAATGGACTTATTGTGGTTGCTGGTTGGGAAAATTAAACATCCAGCGAACCCCAAACTGGTCTTTGCAACAGCCCCAGTAACCCCAGAACTCGTCGCGCATAGGCGCCAGATCAGAGCCTCCGTCTGCGAGGGCATTGTATAAGCGGTCGGTTTCTTCTTTGCTATCCGCTTCCAGGCTGATGGTTACATTGTTACCATCTGTGAGCATTTGGCCCATGCTTTCAAGCATATCGGAACCCATGATGATGGTTCCTCCAAGGATCGGCAGGGAAACATGCATCACGCAATTCTTGTCTTCATCCGATAATTCAGGTGTATCATGGCCTGGCTGAGGAGGGACATCACCAAAGCGCATGAACGGTGCTACGAATTCGGTGTTGAAGACCGTTTTGTAATAATTGAAGGCTTCTTCGGTTTGGCCTTTGAAATTGAGGTAGAGGGAGGTGGATGCCATTTTATATTGTTTTGAGGGGCTAAAAATATCCATTAATTATCAATGAAAGATTAAGCAGCTTAGGAGAAAATAAAATGCCAGCAACAAATAACTGCTTACCATAAATGAGGGATTAGGCGTAATTATGGATGTACGTAATATATGTCGAAGTAATTATTTTTTCTAATATCAAGAGGTCTATTTTAATGTATTACTATACAATTCATGTGATTATTGATCAGCATTTTATATGTTAAAAGAAGTGTTTCCTGTAATATTAGGGTAGGTATATTTAATGCAATATAATATAATCCATATAATTATTGATCAACAATGTACATGTTAAAAGTAGTGTTTCCTGTAATATTAAAAAATGGACCATTTTTGCGTAATGATTTTATTTTACATGATTATTAATCAGTATAGTATATGTTAAAATCATTGTTTCCTTTAATGTTTTGGAAACAGTGATTTTTAACATGTAACTGTATTTTAGTGATTAGGCATCATTTATTCTTATACCGTTTTATAACTAAGTGATAAGTGTTGCTTTTTAATTAATTTGACTATTTAATGATCTCCTTTATGAAATCATCCATAAAAATCAAACAAAAATGATGAAGAGAGTTACATATTAGAAGCCGGTGTTTCCAAAATTGAAATGAAAAAATGTGTTGTCAAAAAACACGGAAACAAATGACGAACATTTGGTGTTCGTCAGTTTCTTTACCGACCACCAGCTTAATTAAAAAGCCATGATGTTTGCAAAACAATTAAACAACGCTTAAAATCTTAAACAATGAAAGCATTTATAATAAAACGCTACGGCAAAAAAGAAAAATTGCATTTAACTGATTGGACAGAACCAACCATTAAAGAAAATGAAGTGATAATCCAAATACATTCGGCTGGTGTCAATGTAATTGATTTACTCATACGAAATGGTGAATTTAAACTTTTTCTACCCTTGAAACCTCCTTTTCTATTGGGTCGTGATGTAGCAGGTATTGTAATAAAAACGGGTTCAAAAGTTAGTCGATTTAAAGTCGGAGATGAAGTTTATTCTAGTTCAGGAAATCATCATATAGGTACTTATGCTGAATACATTTCAATTCCTGAAAATGAAGTTGCCATAAAACCTAAAAACCTTTCTATGGATGAAGCTGCTTCTATTCCTTTGGTTGGCTTAACTTCTTGGCAAGCTCTTGTAGAAACTGCAAATATCAAAAAAGGACAGAAAGTCTTTATTCAAGCAGGCTCGGGTGGTGTAGGCACATTCGCCATTCAACTAGCGAAACATTTAGGAGCTTTTGTGGCTACAACAACTAGTGAAAAAAACAGGGAGTTAGTAAAACGTCTCGGGGCAGATTTGATAATTGATTACAAAACAGAAGATTTTGAAACCAAACTGAAAGACTACGATTTGGTATTGCACAGTAACAAGGATTCAAAAATTCTTGAAAAATCACTCCGGGTTCTCAAATCTGGCGGAAAATTAATTTCATTAGTCGGTCCACCAACTCCTGAATTTGCAAATGCACTTGGTTTGTCTTGGCCTTTAAAATTATTGATTAATCTAATAAGTTTTAGTGCAAGAAAAAAAGCTAAGAAGCTAAATATATCTTTTAAATTCTTGTTTATAAGGGCAGAGGGAAAACAATTAGGTGAAATCACAAAACTTATCGAAGTAGGAATAATTAAACCTGTTATTGACAAAGTATTTCCTTTTGAGCAAACAAATGATGCTTTGAGTTATGTTGAAACAGGTAGGTCAAAAGGAAAGGTTGTTGTCAAAGTCAAGTAGTTTGTCTGTCTGTGTTGGGTGTCTGTAAAATAGCCGATAACGTTAAAGCATTGGCGTTGTGGCGGATATTTATGTTCCGTCAGCTTGGAACTGAAACTAAATTTATAACTTATTGATCAAGTTGGCGACTCAGTTCGGCAGAATTCCGTTAGGCTGGAACTGGTGCCGAATAAAGAACTGAAGATGATGTTTTTCCTGCTGCCGCCATAACGCCAATGCAAATGTTGGCTACAGTAATTATTCATGCGTTGATTTTGTATTAGTATATTTCTCAAGCTTAGAAATGATTTCCTCTTTAAACCTTTTTTGCATTCGTTTTTCTTCTGAAGAATTTAAATCACCTTCCTTAGTCCAGTTATAAGTAGAACCATTATAAACAGCTCTTATTGCAATTGCTGTAGCTGTGGAATCGACTTGAACTGAATCATTAGCGTCACCGTAAAATGAAACATAGTACATCTCTTCAGGCTGCTTCATAAAATAAAAAATTCTACTGTCTAAGAAGTCATAGCCCCTAGACTTCCAGTCATCTTCGCGTTTCCACTTATCCGGGATCTTATATTCTGGATGTTGTGCATAAAGAGAATCAATTGCAACTACTAAGGCTCTTTTTGATGTAGGAAATGTTATACGATCAAAACCTCCGAGGGTTCCTGCTGCTACACCACAGCCAATCAGAACGATCGTAAACAAAATTACAAATAGGTTCAATTTCATGTTATTGTAGCCAACGTACAGGGCTTTATGCAGGTTGGGAATTAGAATTCCGTCTGCCCGAACCGCTGCTGATTGAAAATATGCGGATGAAGTTAAGAATTAATGCTCAGCGATGTTTGTCAGGCCCCGAACCGATGCCCGGTTTTGCAATTAGCTGAAGCTAAGTTTGTCAAGCCCAACTTGCATAAAACCCAATGTTAGTGGCAGAGCATTCAAATAAAAGCTCATTCCCCGTTGATCTCCGGTGAAATGATAATTGCATCTTTATCTGATGGGTCGTAAACGATTTCTTTGTCATAACCATTACTCCTAGAAATTTGATTTGGAGGATATGAATTGGGAAAGATTGTGTAAATATTAGAGACAATTTTTGAAACGTCTTGAGCATTTGACTCTTCGCTGAAAAAATACTCTGCAAAGCCATAATCATAGCCTGTCTTGCCGTAAAAAAGCCATTTTATTGGATCATAACTTAAGTTAACGTCTATCCATTTATTTAAACTATCAAGTTCCAGATATCCTCCTTCCAGAATGACCGAATAGGGTTGTTCTATTAACATTTCATCCCGGCTTATTTTGTCATCAGATTCAAGTTCGGTAATTCCATAATCTAATAACATCTGTTGGAAGGATTGCAATTTCATGGTAAGGGGTCTGCTTTGCCGCTAACGTTTCGGGGCTTTGCGATGGTGGGGCAAAAGAATTCCGTCAGCCTAACCCTTGCACAAAAGCCAAATTGGAAAACTGAACTTGAGCCTTTGTTCGTCAAGCCCCACTATTGCAAAACCCATGTTAGCAGCAGCCTTTTTGGTTCATCTATTGAGTTTTGTCGCCATACCAATATTCTGCTGTTACACCTCCGTCCATTAGAAAATCACTGCCTGTTATAAATGCTCCGTCTTGTCCCATTAGTAAATGTGCAACATTTCCAACTTCATCTGGTGTTCCTGCTCTACCAACTGCACAAGAGTTAATCATTTTTCTATAGCCGTCTCCTCGTGGTCCATTGAGTTCGTCTTTTGCAAGTGGTGTAATAATAATTCCTGGACTAATTGTATTAATTCTTGCACCTCGTTTTCCCCAACGAACAGCTTCTGCCATTACCCGTAACGAATTTCCTCTTTTTGAAAGTTGATAAGAATGAAGTGAGTCTTTTATTTTGTCAAGTTGAAGGAATGGCAACGTAAGTAATTCTTCTGTTGGTGTTGTCGCAAGTGCTTTGTTTTGTTCGATTGATAAAGGCTCTAATCTGTGTCCAGATTGAGAAGCGATAACAACTCCTGAACCGCCTTGTGAAATTACTTTTCCAAATTCTTCAAGCACAATTGCAGTGCCGTATAAATCAACTTTCAAAATTGTCTCGGGTGAGGCTTGTGAAGGCGAAACTCCTGCTGTATGAATTAGTCCTACAATGTCGCCCAATTCTAACGCAACTTTAATCATAGTAAGTACCGATTGTCTTGAAGAAACGTCAACTGTTGTAGTGCTAACTTTAAAACCTGCTTCACTTAAAACTACAGAAGCCTTATTTGCATTTGTTTCGTTTAGGTCTGCAAGTAAAATATGTTTGTCGGCTCCAGTTCTTCTTACAATTGCTTGTCCGATTGAGCCTGCTCCAATTACAACAATTATTTTTTTATTCATTCTCTGTAAATGTTTAAGGTATCTGCGGCAAGGTTGCTGCCAACTCATAAATATACGCGACTTTCTACCTCCCCAGACCTGCGTATATTTTTTCAATGGCTTATTTTCCAACGACCTGCTTGAATGAACGCGGAAGCAAATTATAGCGTTTTTTTATCCACTTGTTTGGGCGGCAGATTGTCCAGTCGGTGTGCCGGAAGTTCCCAATTTGAGAGAATAGCTATGGTATTGATACACGGATTGGAGATCCAGAACTGATATCAACAATTATTTCTGAATCGAGCACTTAACTCCTAGAATTTTTTCCCCTTCCCCTCCCCATGATACCCCCAATCGGCAAGAATGCTTATTGCCCTGATCATCCCAACCTCCGGAGGGATTTCCAGACGGATATTGCTCTTGTTGAGATAATAAAGCGGTTTGTTTTCTGAAAATGAAATGTTTCGCGAATCGGCAATGGCATAGATGAATTCCTGATCCTCCATCGGTTGTCCGGTTCGCGGATCAAAAGCCTCACTTCCGGTGTCCTGTAAATCTTCAATCATTTCATTAAGACTGATGGCTTCCTCTGCAACATTTAATTGCGATAATCCATAAAAGCCACCAAACTTTCCATACAGCCGCTGACGAAAGATATTCGGCAATACTTCTTTTAGAAACTCCGTATCCAGGGTTCCATCGTCATTTTCCAATACACAAGGCTCAAAGTGATATTTAAGGCATTCCATCACTCCCTTTACCATGCTCTGAGGGAAACGACTACTGCAGTAGCTATAGGTTTTGCCATTTTCCTGAAAGGTTCGCTTCTGACTGCGTTCCGCAATCTGATTCGGTTTTAACTGATAATACAAACTCTTTATTCCGATCATGGTACTTCCACGACCATCTAGATCCAACATGAAATCGTTGAAATAATTATCGCCACAGCCGGACATACTTTTACGAATACCTTCCCAACGTAGCTTCCCTTCTGGCGTTGCTCCATCAATTAGTTTTTCACTTTCCGGACGAGTCGAATCGACGGTTAGTGCATTCCAGCGCTTCATAATTTCCTCGTGCAATTTGTTTCGACTTCCCCACACACGTTTATCCACTAATATCATTGCGTGAATATGAATGTGCAGACCACCCGCTGCACTTCTTGTCGTTTCTACGCTGAGCTCACCTCCAAAAACCATTTCAACCCACCAGCTTGCTTTTCGCAAAATGTTGAACTTTTCAAGGAGCTCCTTTGCATAGTATTTCTTACCATCCCAGCCATTGGGGCCATGAGGAACAGTAAGCGTCAAGTGCATGAAGTCAAAATTGCGGAGTAGGTCAGCACCTGAGGTAAATGACTTTCGTTCGTATTCTTCAATCTGCTCACCAGTTTCTTTATCGACAACCAGCTTGATTACCGTCTTTGTATCGACGGGGATATGCTCGAACATATGCGACTGCGCTTTTTGTACCAATACGTTCCGTTCTTCGTTCATAAAGAACTTGCCAAACGTTCTTCTCATTTTAGCCGCACGAAGCATATTGCAGATGTTGCACAACCGATGACTGCAGGTAAGCGCCGTGATAAATGTGGCCTCGCGACCGACAGTTCGTTTACGGTATAGACTTTTGCTGGCACATCCGCAAAGGCTACGATAGTATTTTTCAAGCCGCTCTTTCAATGCACGACGTTCATTTCTTGCTTCCAGATCCAGAGCCAGGTAATCTGGTCCGCATTCAGATTACGTATCCAAATGGTGTTAGCATATCTGCCATCAGCCGATTTGCCACTCATAACCCAATTGATCCGGCTGGTCTGATGGTCAGTCTAAGCTCGTCTTATAGCTATTTACTTTATGGACAACCTTATTATATGTGGAAGAGTTTTGATGCCCTTTGTGGCAGTGACACGAAAATCACTCAACTTCATACGCTATACCCACAGAACTTCAAGACACTACTTAAGATGTAGTTCGTAGGGCGGATACAAAAGTTTGACAAATTGGAGGATACTTCTTCCAAATGAAATGCATTAAAATTGATCCATTAATATTACATGAAAAACTATTGTTAACTTATGCCACATTGATCAATAATTAGGTGAAATAAATGATTATGCATTTAAACCCTGAATGGGACAAGAAAAATCGGGGTACTTATGTAAAGTAGATTTTCGAAAATGCTGGGCACAGTATTCTTATGAATGAATTGCTTCTATAAGCCCAAATTAGTTATTAGGCAAATTTTCAAATGGCGGCCATTAGAAAAATTTGTGGATAAAACGCTTGCTGGTATTAGCATGATGCTTAATCTGGTGCTCCCTAATTGATTTTTAGCAAAGCCTGAGATGGTGTTATCTTTTTTTAAAAGTCAAGGCCCGTTTTTCGAGATGTTCCAAAGACCTCTCGAACTGCAAATAATAGCTCCGTAATTGACGGCATTCACTTTGACTAAGTTAAATATTCGGAGCAAAGAATGTTGGAAAAATGAAAAACGGAGATACGCAATCGATCTTCGTTCATTGATCCCTCCTTAATATTATTCTTCCAGATTTTTAATCCTTGTAAATAACATCTTGGAAAGTTCCTCATAAGAGGCAAAAAAATCAGATTGCTCTTCAAACGAAATCTCATTTTCTGCAAACAAAAATTGTATTAGCGAAGCACATTCAAGAGCTGAACTACGAGCCACAACAAAGAAATTTCTTCGATCCCTTTTCGCAAATCGTCCCGAACCTTCGGCAATATTCAGTTGAATGCTGAGGCTGGCTCGCCCCAATTGATCTTTCATGAATCGTGGAATGGCAACATCCTTCTTCAGCAATCTGTAAATTTTCTGATTTTGGGAAAATGCCTTTTTGTATACCTCCAGATTCTCAAATGTAAACATATGGAAACAGTAACAGTGCCAGTAAACAGGAAGGGCAGAAACGCCGGCGCACTGTTGCCCCGCACTGTTTCTGCCCTATGTGCCCCAGACGGGGACCCATGAAAGGGCTGTAATGCCCTACTGGCGCGGCTTTCAGCATTACCAAGGAACAGTCAAGGGACAGGAAAATTAAAACCTGAAAATTGGATGCTAAAATGACCTGATTTTTATGCTGGGGGACAGGAATTTAAATGGAGATTTAATTTGTCTGTGTGGGTTTAATGGGTTATTAGATTTACGGGGCTGCGCCCCGGGATTTTTTCATTTGGGGTACTCAGGCAGTTGTCTCTTTCTTCTGATATTTGAAAAGTACTGTCCTCCGTTTGGACCAGATTTTGTAATCTATAGTATATCCATATTTTGATCGAGGTTGCAGTCAATCTAATAGCCAGCTTTGGACAATCTAATTTAGTTGGTCGAGCACTCGAAACTGTGAAGTTGGAAAGTTTATCTCGTAGTGTATGTAACTACCTTTGAACAAACTGAATCATGAACGATTTTTACTCAATAGTTGAGGAGCATTCTAAAAAAGTCAGCACTTATCAACTCGAGAACCTTGGACCCCACCGAGAGATGTCATTTGGGTCTGTAAAAAAGGATGGGTATGGTGGGACTCAGGTCAATAGGCAGTCCATCTTGTCGAAAACAACACCAGCTGACTATGATTCTGCATTCGCCTTTAGAATCTCGAGAATAAAGCCTCCCTATGAACTCGAAAAATTTCTTGACTTTCACCTGCACCACTATGAGAATGTTCACGAAGGAAAAATGGAAAAGTTTGCCCTTCATATGAAGTACGTAATTGCACCTCTTCTGAAAAGCAGGGATAACTCAAATTTATATACGGAGTTATTAAACCTTTGGATAAACAAAAAAACTATGGATCACAAAAACCAGTTTGGAAATACAAGCATCGCAGGTAATGGCAATATTGTAAATATTGCCGCTGGAAACATTCATCAAGAAGGAGTGTTTTCTAACGCCGACCAAAGTTCTTATGATAAACTGAAGGATTTTGGTGTTGATGAAACTCAAATCTCGAAACTTAAGAAAATTATAGAAGACAATAAGGAAAATACGCCGTCCCTAATGTCAAAAGCCTTAAATTGGGTAGCAGAAGTTGGCAAATCACTCGCAGTTAAAGGGTTAACGGAAAACCTTCCTCAGATTACAGAGTACATTGGACAAATAATCCATCCTCTATAAAAACTAAGAAATGGACGGAATCAATGTTAATGGGAGCAACAACATAATCAATGTCGCTGGTGAATCGATAAGTCAAGAAGGTACAACGATAAATATTCAATCTGGACTTCCAAATCATAGAGAAAAAGGCAGTGTTAGTTCATTGATTGACGTGGGCGCGGGAGTCGAACGCTCAGAATTACCTGACTATCATCATTGGACTTGCTCAATCGAATTGAAATCTAAAAGATTCTCAGCTCAACATCTCTACAATACCTTGCTGGAGCTAAATAATACGAATCTGAGGAAAGGTATTCTTTCAATTCTGCATAGAGAGTATAGGATCCATGCGACCGCAAAAGAGATTTTGTTTCGGGAAGTATTGCATGATGCAAATGCAGTCAACCATTTCCGAGAGTCCGCATTGTGCATAAAACCCAATTCATTACAGTTTGAATTTGCTCAGTATAAGAAAGGCAGTGATTTATTAACGAACATGACAGATGATTTATTTCCATCTCTCCTGATTCTTCTTATGTGCAGGAAGTTATTTGATAAATCTGATGTCAATGTTGAAGTAAGTACACAAATTTCAACAAATGCAAAAGTCATTTTCATGCCTGTTCACGGAAATCCTTTGAGTACGATAAGAAGTCATTACAGTACTTATATCATATCAGACAGTAGTCATGAATCTCATTTCTGCTTTGATAGTCTTAACAACGATGCCATAATTGATTTTTTGCAAGAAACAATTGACGGTTTTGCTGCAGACTCTCCGCATTCTGATCATCCTTTTTTGACAATTGACAAGGCCGAGCAGCTTATGGTCTTAGAGCATCTAGCCAAAAACTAACTTGGTGCTTGACCTAAATTCAGTTAATTGCAAGTTCGAAATTTCTTGGCACTTAAATAAGTAATTATCAACCCCTGCACCCTGTATTGAATTAATACAATTTGGTTACCATTTTATCAGACATACAATACCTATAAACATACACTTGAAAAACTATGGAACTATTGTATTTGTGGATTGAAGACTTTAGGAAAATTAAACGGCAAGGATTTACATTCAATAATCAATTCATCTTTGAAAATAAGGCGAGTGAGAGCGGCTATGAGCTTTCCATACGCATTAATAAATCACATGTAGATATCTTCCCATCTCAAATGATGACAGTAACTGGTATTGTTGGAAGAAACGGTGCCGGAAAATCATCCCTAATGCATTGTCTAAAGATGCTATATGGTCAGTTACCGCGACTTACTTCTCCCCTTTTCTTTTGCTTTCGGGATATTCAGCAGAAAGCAATACTTACTTATTATTACGGAGGTGGTGGCCTCTCCAGTATGCAAGTTTTGCGTGTTTCTGTCGATGCCGATCAAGAAGTAAATGATTTGTATACAGTCAGTGCCGCAAGTGAGTATACGCTTACCACTTGGGCAGGTGAAAATGGTAAAATCAGAGGCTTCGAATACCCGTTTGTAAATACTACATGCGCTTACCTGAGTAGTAACTTCGATAGTCATAGAGAAGATATATATCTTGGGATAGAAAACCAATCCACAAATGCGCGGATGGAAATGTTTCTTAAAGAATATATTCCGCAAAATGAAAAAAAAGCTATAAAGGAGTCAAAGAGCAAAAAAGATGAACAAAAGATTGATATTTTCCCTTCTTATCTGAAAGACTTTTATAAAGCAGAATTAAAATCTAATGTGCGCTTTATCAGCTATGCTAATAAACAACAAAAAGGCAACCTTCCGGATTTACCTGCGGAAATTTTAATTGCATTCAACTTTGATGATTACCACTATCTTCTTGAAAAAGATCACCGGAATATTTTCTTTCTTGATATTGCAAAACTTAGAGAGATACATAGGATAGCTTCAGGCTTATTAAGTAAAGTAAATAATAAAAAGGAAGGTTTTTCTGACTTGCTATACCTGTGTACATTTTACTATGCCATTCGAAACAGGTTATTCGATTCAAATTCTTATACTGAAGGAGATCTTGAAAATATGCTGGGTATGATTCTTCGTGAACCAGATGATCTTTTCCGGACAATAAAAAAGACACTTAATGAATTGAATCTTACAAGTAAAACAGAAAAAGAAAGGAAGCTAGTTAGGAGCATTCTGGGACGAGGTTTTAATAGTGCACTTGCTAATGCAACACTTAATACAGACGAACCCATGATCGTAAGATCTCCTATCAATTTTTCCTTTAAGGTTGATTCACATCTATGGGATCTCCTCAGTAGGATTTTCGATATCACCTACGGGGGTGAGATCAATTTCATGGATTATTCCTGGGGTAGTGGATTAAGCACGGGCGAGGAAGCGTTGATCACGCATTTTTCCAGACTTCACGAAATAAAGCGTAGGATAGGCAGGAGCAATCTTATGCTCCTGATTGATGAAGGTGATTTGTATTTTCATCCCCAATGGCAGAAAAACTATATCCATTTCCTGATGGAAGGAATCTCATTCATCTTCCATAATAATAAAGTGCAGTTGGTCTTATCAACACATTCACCATTTATTGTCTCTGACCTTCCCAAGCAAAACCTGATCTTTCTGAAAAAAGACGCGAGCGGCCAGTGCGTCATATCGCCCAATGAAATTCATACCGAAACATTCGCAGCCAATATTCACGAGCTTTTTACCAACTCTTTTTTCTTAGAAGATGGTTTGATGGGAGAATATGCCCGCAAGTATCTAAACGATCTGATTGAGGACATAAAAAAGGACGAAGCTATCAGTCTTGTCCGTTATGAATCCTATTACAAAAACCGCATCGATTTAGTGGGCGAGCAATTTTTGAAAAGCAAAATTATCGAACTAGTTGCCCAGCGTGCTGATTTTCAAACGGTTGACAAGATTTTCGAACAACGTTCATCAGAATTGGATTACTTAAGAAACCTCAGAAACAAAAAAAGAAATGATTCAAATAAAACATGAGGATATTGACCGTATAGCTTTAGACTACTTCAATTGGATAAAGATTTCCTGTCAAGCAAGAATTTGTTTCTATCATAAGATTTTTGAAGCATTAAATACAGGAGATATTACAGAACTTGAAAAGGATAGTTTAAATGGAGCTACCCGAAAAGCCTGCGCCGACCGACTTTTGGTTGTAAAGGTTGGCACGTTAGAACATCTTGACAGAGTAAATAATGGAAATTTGCAGGTCTGGGTATTACCGAACCTTCAAACGATACTCGATTTGTTCGCTTATCTGAGTGATGAAGAAAATCTAAAAAATATCATACTTGTCAGTGCTGCAAACGCCGGTCTATTTGACCACCACCAGCCGTTTCTATTTGACCACCGCCAGCCGGTTCAAACTGACCACCCTTAGCCGGTCCAAATTGACCACCCTTA